>WNGR01005143.1_pt1 | contig 31759 bp, 30 predicted proteins | sample 5407581 | NCBI WGS metagenome assembly WNGR01 (sample SAMN13153383, study PRJNA577476) | soil metagenome | isolation source: 80 cm soil or saprolite under Garry oak tree replicate 2 | place: USA:California | collected 2016-06-15
GGCGGCGTGGTCATGGCTGCGACCCGACCGGGCGGAACCGGCCGACCGCGACGGCCCTGGGTTGCCCCTCCCAGCGCTCACCGAGATCATAGCCAGCCTGGAGCACCTGGAGCACCTGGAAGAACCCGAGGAGTTCCCCAGTGGCTGAGATCCGCACCGTCGCCGACGTCCGCGACCTCGCCGACGCCATGCTCGACCAGGTCGAGCGGGCTGTGGTCGGCAAGCGCGGCGCGCTCCGGATGGTGCTGCTCGGGCTGCTGGCCGACGGGCACGTGCTGCTCGACGACTATCCCGGGCTCGCCAAGACACTGATCGCGCGCTCGTTCGCGCAGGTGACCCGGTTGCGCTTCGCGCGGGTCCAGTTCACCCCCGACCTGATGCCCTCCGACGTCACCGGCTCGTCCATCTACAACCAGCGCCTGGCCGACTTCGAGTTCCGGCCCGGCCCGGTGTTCACCAACCTGCTCCTCGGCGACGAGATCAACCGCTCGCCGCCCAAGACCCAGGCGGCGCTGCTGGAGGCGATGCAGGAACGGCAGGTCACCATCGACGGCACCACCCACCAGCTAGAACGGCCGTTTCTGGTGATCGCCACCCAGAACCCGATCGAGTACGAGGGCACCTACCCGCTGCCCGAGGCGCAGCTCGACCGGTTCCTGCTGCGCCTGGCCGTCGGCTACCCCTCGCCGGAGGCCGAATGGGGGATGGTCACCCAGCGGCTGGAGCGGGGCAGCGACGAGGTGCGCCTCGACCCGGTCGCCAGCCCCGCCGACCTGCTCGCCGCGCAGCGGGCCATCGAGCAGGTCCACGTCGGCGAGAGCGTCGGGCGCTACATGATCGAGCTGGTCGGCGCGACCCGGGCCAGCCCGCGCGTGCAGGTGGGCGCCAGCCCGCGTGGCACGCTCGCCCTCCTCAAGGCCGCGCGGGCCAACGCCGCCGTGGCCGGGCGTGACTTCGTCACCCCCGAGGACGTCAAGGCGGTCGCCGTGCCCGCCCTGGCACACCGGCTGATCCTGCGGCCGGAGCTGTGGGTGCGCCGGGTCCGCACTGAGGACGTCGTGACCGAGCTGCTCGACCAGGTGCCGACCCCGGCAGCCATCGAGCGGGAGCGCGGGCGCGCGCAGGCGCGGGCGCGGGATGCGGGGCGGCGGTGACGAGGCAGCCCACCGCGAAGCTCGGCGGCTACCTCGGGCTCGCCGCGCTGCTGCTGCTCGCCGGGCTTGCCGCCGGGCGGCCCGAGCTGGTGGCGATCGCGGCGCCGTTTGCCCTGCTGGTGATCGTCGCGCTGGTCGTGGCCCAGGAGCCCGAGGTCGCGGTCAGCGCCGCCGCCGACGCCGAGCGGGCAGTCGAAGGCGACCAGCTCACCGTCACCTTGACCCTGACGGCAGACGTGCCGTCGCAGCGGCTCGAGGTGCTCATGGTGGTCCCCAGCGGGCTCGCCCCAGCGCTGCCGGACCAGCCGCCAGCACGCGCGCTGCGCCTTCGGCGCGGCGAGACCCGGACCGTGGCGATTCCACTGCGCTGCGAGCACTGGGGCGCCTACCAGCTCGGCACCGTGCTGCTGCGCGCGCACGACCCGCTGCGGCTGCTGCGCTGGGAATACCCACTGCGCGCCAGCCTGCCGCTGGTGGTCTTCCCGCAACCGGAGACCCTGCGGCTGCTGGTCCACCCGTTCGAGACGCAGGTGTTCACCGGCAACCAGGTCGCCCGTCAGCGCGGCGACGGCATCGAGTTCGCCGACGTGCGGCCGTTCCAGCCCGGCGACCGGGCCCGCTCCATCAACTGGCGCGCCACCGCCCGCCGCGGCGTCCCCTGGGTCAACCAGCGCCACCCGGAACGCAACACCGACGTCGTGCTGTTGCTGGACAGCTTCGCGGACGTGGCGGCAGTGGGTCCGGAGGGTATGGCGGCGGGGCGGGGCACGCTTGACCGCGCGGTCGGCGCCGCCGCCTCGCTGGCCAGCGCCTACCTCGCCCGCCGTGACCGGGTCGGGCTGGTCAGCTTCGGCGGCGTGGTCCGCTGGCTGCAACCAGGCAGCGGCCAGGCGGCTCTGTACCGCCTGCTCGACACGCTGATGGAGACGCAGCTCTTCGCCACCGTCGGCTGGCGCAACATCCGCCAGCTGCCGCCCCGCACCCTGCCGCCGAAAGCGCTGATCCTCGCGCTCACCCCGCTGCTCGACGAGCGCGCCACCGCCGCCCTGTTCGACCTGCTCGCCCGCGGTTTCGACCTCGCGATCATCGACGTGTCCCCGCTCGGCCTGGACCCCGGCCTGGACCCCGGCCGGTCGCCGCCCAGGCCCCGGCGCGACCGCGACCGCGAACGTCTCGACGGGCTGGCGCGGCGCCTGTGGGCGCTGCAGCGCGCCGCCGTGCGCCACCGCTATCAGCAACTCGGCGTCCCGGTGGTCGAATGGTCCCCAGGCACCCCCGCCGAGCAGGTCGTCTACGAGCTGGAACTCGGCCGGCGCCGCAGCGCCGCAGCCCCGCCCGCCCCCACCCTGCCATGAGCGCGCCTGCCCGGGTCGCCACCGGGGTCGCGGCGCTGCTGCTGGCGGCGCTGCTTGCCCTGGTCCCGTTGGAGGCAGCCCGAGTGCCGACCGGGCCGCTGCTGGCGCTCGGCGCCGCCGGGGTGCTGCTGACGGCAGGGGCGGCCTGGCGCTTCGCCAGCCTGGTGCCCCCGGCGGTAGCGGTGCTGATCACCGAGTACGGCCTCTCCCTCTACCAGCGGCAGCCACCGTTCGATGGGCGGGCATCGCTGTTCGCCGCTGGGTACCTGCTGCTCGCCGAGTTTGCCAGCTGGTCACGGGAGGCGCACCCGCTGGTCTGCGACGAACGCCCGGTGCTGGCCGCGCGGCTCGCCGTCCTCGCCATCACCACCGCCCTGGCGGCGTGCCTTGGCGCGCTGGTCCTGCTCGCCGCCACGCTGCCCCTGCGCGGCCCGGTCGCCCGCCTGGCCTTCGGCCTGCTCGCGGCCGTCACCGCCATCGCCATCGCTGCCGTCCTGGCGCTGCGGCGGGCCTCCCGCGACGGCGACGCCGGCCGGACCGGGTAGCGCGCCGCCCGCCCTTCGTCGCTGGTGTTACGGTGGTAACGACCCGCCCGACCATCCCCGACGGGCAACGTCCCGATCGAGGAGGACGCCGAAATCATCCGCAACATCCGCATCCGTCCAGTGATCCGCCTGGTGGTGCCGCTCCTCGTGGGCATCCTGCTGCTGAGCCTGCTCGGTGCCTGCAGCGCCAGCGCCACCGGCACCCCGCAGCCAGCCACCACCGCCCCGACTGTGGCCCCGCAGAGCTGGCCGCCTCCCGCCGACGCCTCCGCCGCCGCCGCGAAGGCCGGCCTGCCGATGCTCGGCAAGGAGATGCTCGCGGTCCACTACCACGCCCACCTGGACGTCCAGGTCGACGGGGTGCCGGTCACCGTGCCCGCCGGGCTCGGCATCGAGCTGAAGCGCCAGCGGATCTCCCCGCTGCACACCCATGACACCTCCGGGGTGATCCACATCGAGTCGGCCCGCGACATCCCCTACACCCTGGGCCAGCTGTTCACCGAATGGGGCCAGCCCCTGACCACCCACCAGGTCGGCCCCCACCGCCTCACCCACAGCGAGGTCCTGCGGGTGTTCCGCAACGGCCGCCAGGTCACCGCCAACCCCGCAGCGCTGCGCTTCGCTCAGCATGACGAGATCGTCGTCTGGGTCGGGCCAGCCAGCACCCAGCCCACGGTCCCGTCCAGCTACTCGTTCTCCCAAGGCCTGTAGCGTCTCGTTTGGAGGGTGCGCCGTGCCAGCATCGGCTCTTGGCTCGGCACGCGTGCCCGTGCTGCTGCTCACCGGGCCGGTCGGCGTTGGCAAGTCGGCTGTCGCCGCCGAGGCGTCCCGGCTGCTCCGCGAGGCGGGCATGCCCCACGCGCTGGTCGCCCTCGCCTGGATCGGGCAATGCTGGCCGGTCCCGGCCGACGATCCCTGGCAGGAGCGGCGGGCGCCGCCACCCACACCGCCGCGGCATTGGAGCAGGCCGCAGTCGAGGACCACCTGGTCGATAACGCCGACCGCCCGGTCGCCGAGGTCGCCGCCGAGGCCCTCCGCCTCGCCGGCTGGCTGCCATCGTCGCCATAGGCTGCAGACGAGCCGGTCTGGCTCTCAGTCGGCGCATGCGGTAGAAACAGTCGTTCCTGGGAGCATTCAGTATCGGCGCGGCGGGGGTCGCATGGCTGACAAGCTTGCCGGCCGGGTCCGCCTCGCCGAGACGGTCGCCGGACTTGAACGGCTGGAGCGCGAGATCTCCGCCTGGGTCGAGCGGCGGCGCGCGCACGACCGCCTGGGGCAGTACGCCACGCCACTGGCCACCCTGGAGCTGACCCTGACCGGCGCGGTGCGGGCGCTGCGCGAGGAAGCTGGCACGCTGCCGGCGGACCAGCCGGTGGGGGAGCGGTTCGCCGCCGCCCGGGTGCTCGACCGCCGCGCCACGCTGGTCCGCGAGGTGCTGACCTGGTTCCGGGCCAAGTTCGACCAGCGCGACGACGCCGAGGTTGCCGGCGTGCTCGCCGCCGCCGACGAGGTGGTGTGGAGCTGCTGGAAGGAGGCGTTCGACTCGGCGGCACTTGGCGGCGACGCGGTCGCCGAGCGCGGCCCGGCGCCGCTGCCCTACCTGGACCCGCGCGGCGGCGCCGAGGCGTTCGTGCGCGACCAGCCGCCCCCCGGCCTCGGCGCCAGCGAGGCCGACCAGGCGCTCGGCCGCTTCCTGGTGCGGCTGCCGGTCCCGGTGGTGCGCTTGCCGGTCGGCTGCCTGGACACCCCTTGGTGGCTCGGGCTGCTGGCCCACGAGGTCGGCCATCACCTGCAGTACGACCTGCTGCCCGAGCTGGCGCTGGTCGCCGAAGTCGGCGAGGTGGTGGCCGGCGCGGTCAACGGCGATCCGCTGGAGGCGGCGCGCTGGCGCGGCTGGAGCCGCGAGCTGTTCGCCGACGCCTGCGCGCTGCTCGCCCTCGGCCCTGCCGCGATCGGTGTCACCCTGCAGGTCGAGCTGGGCGGCGAGGCGACCCTCCTGGACGGCGGCCGGGGCCGCTACCCGGCACCGGTGGTGCGCCTGGCGTTCCTCGCCGAGCTGGCCAGGCAGCTGCGCCTCAGCCCTCAGGACCCCCTCGGCGGTCTCGACCCGGCTCTGCTCACGGCGCCCCACGCAGGCGGCGAGGCGGACGGTACGACGGACAGTGAGCCTGGCATTGAGCCTGACGATACGAAGGACGGCGACCCGCTGGCTGCGCGCCGCGAGCGGGCACGTGCCGATTTGGAGCGCGTCCCCACGGTCGCGGCGGCGCTGCTGCAGGCGCCGCTCGGCGGCCTCGGCCCGCTGCCGCGGCTGTTCCGCTTCAAGGCCGCCGACCACGGCGCCCTCGGGCGGATCGCCGGCTGGGCCGAGGCGCTCGAACACGGCGACGCGCGGCCGGAGCCGACCCTGCGTGCCGCCCGCGAAGCCGCCGCCGGGGCGCTGCTGGTCTGGCAGCGGCTCGCCGCCACCGCCGACGACGCCCAGCGCGCCGAGGCGCTCGGCCGGCTCGCCGGCGGCCTGCCGCCGCTGCTCGCGGGCTGCCGAGAGGCCGCCACCCGCGCCGGTGAGGACGCCCGAGCGCCGCAGGACCGGGGCGGCGAGCTGGCCGCGCTCCTCCGCGAGGCCATCCCCGACGCGACCGCCGCCATGGACGGGGACGCGGACCTCGACGCCGGGGCGCGGGTGAGCTGACGGTGCGCTTCCTGATCAAGGCCACTCCAGTGCCCGCACCGGTACCCGCACCGGTACCCGCACCGGTACCCGCACCGGCGCCCGACGGTGGCGGCGAACGCGACGGGCAGGGCTGGACCGTCACGGTCACCTGCACGGACGGGGCCCAAGCCGGCGGCCAAGCCGGCGGCCAGGACGGCGGCTTCGCCGCGCCGCCGCCTCGGCACATGCGCGCGGTGGACGCGGGTCTGGCCGGCCGCTTCCCCGCGCCCGCGGTGGACGCCTGTCCCGACGGGGACGCCCATGAGCTGTGCCGCGCCGGGCCGGAAGCGCTGCGGGAGGTCTACGAGGAAGTGGTGGTCCGGCGCGAGCCGGGCAGCGCCGACGCGGTGGTGCGGCTCGGCCGCTACCTGTTCGACGCGCTGCTCGGCGACGAGGCCTGGAAGGCGATCCGCGCAGCCGCCGAGGCCGCCGACGCGCGGGTGATCGAGCTGGCGCTCGCCTGGGGCCCAGCCGAGCATGCCCTGCACCGGATGACCTGGGAACTGCTCCACGACGGCCATCGCTTCCTGGCGTACGGCTGCGGCCGGGCGGACGTGACCGTCACCCGGCTGGCAGCGAGCGAGCAGGCCGCGCCGCGCACCCTCGACCGGCCTCCGCGGCTGCTGTTCGCGATCGGCGCCGCCCTGAACGACCCGGAGGTGCGGCCCGGCGCCGAGGCCGTCGGCCTGCTCACCGACCTGGAGGACGGCGGCCGCACGGTCTACGCCCGCATCCTGGAGCACGCCAGCCCCGAGCGGCTGCGGCGTTCGGTGGAGGAGTTCCGCCCGGACGCGGTCCACCTCATCTGCCACGGCCGCGTCGTGGGCGCCGAGGCGGTCCTGGAGCTGCTCAGCGACGACCCCGGGCCCCCGCCCGGCAGGCCCGAAACGCCCGCCAAGCCCCGCCTGGAACGCTGCGACGGCGAGCGGCTGCTCCAGCTCCTGCGTCCCAAAGGCGGCGACCTGCCGCAGCTGGTGGTGCTCAGCGCCTGCCACAGCGGCCCGGCCGTGCGCCTGCTCGGCGGTCACGAGACCGCCCCGCTCGCCGCCCAGCTGGTCACTGCCGGCGTGCCGGTCGTCGTTGGCATGGCCGGGCAGGTCGCCGACCTGGCCGCGCGGCTGTTCGCCCGCGCCTTCGGCCATGCCCTGCTCGGCGGCGCCTCTCTGGTCGAGGCCAGTGCCGAGGCCCGGCGCGTCGGCTTCGTCAAGGGCAGTCAGGCAGCCGCCTCGATCGACTGGGCGCTGCCCACGGTGTTCATGGCCGAGTCGGTCGACCCCGGCTGGCGGCCGGTCGGGCCGCTGGCCGACCGCGACACTGAGCTGGTCGACGGCTGGATCGGCCACTATCACGTCACCGCCGATCCGGTGTTCTGCGGCCGCACCGAGTTCCTCGACGCCTTCTGGCGCCTGCTTCACCCGGATGGCCGGACCCGTCCGGTGCTGGTCATCTCCGCCACGGGCCAGGCGGCGGGCCTCGGCCGCACCCGGCTGCTCAAGGAGCTGACCCGCCAGGCGCTCCGCTGCGGGCACGTCCCCCTGCTGCTCGGCGCCGAGGGCGAGGACAGCTCGCCGCGCACCCTGCCCGACTTCCGCCGCCTGCTCGCCACCCGGATCACCCAGGTGCGCGGCTGGATGGGGCTGCCGCCGGCTGGTCCGAGCCAGCTCAACCTGCTGGCCAGGTTCGACCGCGACCGGGTGGTCGACGACCGGCTCGCCTGGGAGATCCGCGACCTCCTCGACCTGCGGGGCGAGGTCACCCCCGAGGTGGTCCGCATCGCCGTCGAGACCGACCTGGGCCGCCTCGCCGCCGACGCCCGCGAGCGCCATCCCCAGGTCGCCCGTGCGGGCGGCCACGCGGTGCTGCTGCTCGACGGGGTGGACGACAACTCGGTGGACCTGCTCGGCGTGCTCCACGACGAGATCCTCGGCGACCACGGCCTCGGCACCCGCGCCGAGCCGGTCCCGGTGGTCGTCGCCATGACCTCCTCCGACCAGGCGAACCTGCTGCGCGACCTCGCCGAGGGCCACACCGACAAGCCCTGGCTCGACCTGCGGACCCTGCGCCCGTTCCGGGGCGACGGCGAGGACCTGCTCGCCTACCAGCAGGTGATGCTCCACCCGTTCCGCAAGGAGCCAGCCGGGATCGCCGACGTGCCCTGGGTCTTCAACCGGACCCTCGCCCCGGCCCTCTGGGACGGCTATGTGAAGGCGCTGCGCCTGACCCTCAAGGGCTGGCCGAGCGCCTTCACCGGCGACCTCTTCACCGTCCTGCTCTGGGCGCAGGTCGGCGGGTTCGTGCAGCGCGCCGACGACTGGGACCTCATCAAGCGGTTCCGCGAGGAGCTGCGGCAGCCATGACCCAGGGGACCGAAGCCCGCGCCGACGCGCTCGCCGCCGAGCTGCTCGCCCAGCTCCAGCGCAGCCAGGCCGCACGCCTCGACGAGCTGGGCGGCGAGCCGCTCACCTGGCTGGCGGTCGCCCCGCTGTGGACCGACCGCCTCGCCCGCGCCTGCGGCTTCCCCGAGCACCCCCTCCCGCTGCCCGAGTTCCTCACCCGCGCCGAGACCGCCGGCTGGTGCGCCCGCCGCCCGGGCGAGCGCCGCGCACGCACCCCGCACCTGCGCCTCCAGGTCCAGGCCGAGCTGCTCCCGCATCTGTCCGCCGCCGAGCAGCGCGCCGCGCTCGACGAGGTGCTCGGGATCGAGGGGAGGTCGAGCGCGCCGCGCTCCTCGCCCTCTTGGTGCCGAACCTGCCGGCCGACCTGCTCGCCGAGGTGAGCGACGCCATCTGGGGCAGCAGCGGCGCCGCCTCCGTGCCGGTGCTCCTGGCGCTGGCGGCCAGGGCGCAGCCGCCGTTGCGGCCAAGGGTGATCCGTGAACTGACTGGCCGCATCGCGGAGATCGAGGATCCGGAGGAGCGTGCCGCCCGCCTGGTCGAGTTGAGCCAGGTCCTGCCGGACGAGATTCCCGCGGCCACCACCCGGCTGACCTGGGAGCAACTTGTCGAGGGCGAGCGACCTCCGCTGCGGCGGTCGCGCCGCGAGGACCTCATCTGCCGCCTGGTCCCATGGGTGGCGCTGGTGTCGCCGGGCCCGGTTAAGGAAGAGATGCGCTGGAGGTTGCGGGAACATGAGCTGGCAGCTGCGGCGCGGCTCCTCCGCGCGGCTGACAACCGGCTTGACCTCCAGGCGACCATCCAGTTCTTCGAGCAGCTGTCCCAGAGCGTCCGGGGCCTTCCCGCCGGGATCGAGCGCGACCTCGCCCTCGACGACCTGACCACCACAGCGGTCGCGGCGCCGTACCTCTCCCACCGATCCGCGCTCATCTATCTGGCCCTCGTCGAAGAGATCGCCGACGTCCGCATCCGGCTCCATGCACTGACCGAACTGACGGCGCTGAACGAGCCGGACGCCCCGGAGTGGCATACCGACGTCGAGGCCCGCTGGGTGACGGCGGCGACTCGCCCTGATGGGACGCTCGACCTGGTGGCGGTCGCCCGCCACGTCGAACGCCATGCCGACGCCCTGCACCGGGAGCACGTCCGCGAGCACGCCCACCTGGCCGCCGGTCAGGCGGGCCGCACCAGTCCCTCACCGGTGGTGGTCGCCGCGCTCCAGCAGATCGCCCAGTCGCTCGGACCACGCAACCAGGAGACCGCCGTCCTCGCCCGCGGGCTCTTGGATGCGGCGGCCGACCTCGCCCGGCGGCTCGGCGACGCCGTCCCACGCGCGGCCGCGCTCACCAGCACCGCGAGGCTCTACCTCGAGGTCATCGGGGCGCTTCCCGCGCACCCCGCGCTGGACGAGCCGGCGCTGATCGACGCTGCCCGCCTGGTCCATGACGAGGAGGAGCGGATCTGGGCGCTGGCCCGCCTGGTCCCGGTCGTGGCGGAGCGCGCCCGCCGGAGGCTGATCGACGAGGCGCTCGCGCTCTCGGAGCAACTCGACGACGCCGGGACCGTCACCTTCTGGATCCCAGAGGGAGCGCGCGGCGAGCTGCTCGCGGAGCTGCAGCGCCGCGGGTTCAACTGGCTGCGGGTGCAGGTCGTGATAATCGCGCGTGCTGTGCTCGACGCGCGGCAGCGCGTCACCGCCGCGATCCCCCCGGCCCTAGCACGCTGGGCGGAGCTGGCCGCGAGCGTCGAAGCGGACCGCACTGACGGCAGCACCCGCCAGGTCGCCGCGCAACTCGACCGGCGCATCGACGGGCTGCTCGATGTCGGGGACACCGGGCAGGCGCTCACCTGGCTCGACACGGCCAGGGCGCTCGCTCCGCTGCTCGGCGGGGAGTTCGAGGTCAGCGTGCTGGCCAACACCCGCCGGGTGGAGCTGGTGCACCGCCGCTGGCTGGACCGGCGGCGGCTGGAGCGGTTCCTGCACCGCGACGAGCAGATCGTGGCGTTCGGGGCGCTGCTGCGCCAGCCGGCGGCGGAGGGCGACCCCTGGGCGCTGCACTACCTCGGCGTCGGCGGGGTCGGCAAGACCATGCTGATCCGCTACCTCACCGCCGTGGCGGCGCCCGCGGCGAACGCGGTCACCAGCCGCATCGACTTCGACCACCTGAACCCTGACTTCCCCCGGCGCCGCCCCGCCCAGATCCTCGTCGAGCTGGCCACCGACCTGGAGGCGCAGGCGCAGGACTCCCGGCTCGACTACCTGTTCCGCCGCGCCTGGGAATACCTCCAGGAGATCAACGCCCGCGCCCGGCCGGCGGCGGTCGCCGACGACGACTTCGCCGCGGCGCTGCGGGCGTTCGCCGGGTTCCTGCAGGCGCTCGACCGCCCGGTGGTGCTGGTCCTGGACACCTGCGAGGAGCTGGAGAAGTTCCGCCCGGCGGGTGGGCGGCTGGAGCAGCTCGAAGCGACCTTCCAGATCCTGGAGGCCCTCCACCAGCAGGTCCCCGCCCTGCGGGTGGTGCTCGCCGGCCGCAGGCCCCTCGCCCGCGCCGGGCACGGCTGGCGCCTGCCGCCGGGACCCGCCGGCCAGGGCAACGTGCTGCTCCCCGAGTCCAAGCCCTACCTGCTGCTCCACGACGTCCGCGGCTTCGACCGTACCGAGGCCGAGCGCTTCCTCATCAACCACGCCGGCCTGCGCGCCGACCGGGCGTTGCTTGAGGCGATCCTGGAGCGCAGCCCCGACCCGGGCAGCGCCGCCGACCTGTTCTGGGACGACGGCCACCGCCCGCCGCAGGTGCCCCGCTACAACCCCTTCGACCTGGACCTGTACGCCGGGTGGGTCCGCGCCGAGCCCGGCATGGACGCTGCGGCGCTACGAGGCGGTGGCAGCGACCACTACGTCGAGGCCCGCATCGTCGGCCGCCTGAAGAACCCCGAGGTCGAGCGCCTCCTCCCAGCGGTGCTTGCGCTGCGCCGCTTCGACCGCGACATGCTCCGCCTCGCCTTCGACGGCGCCGAGGACGCGCTCGTCGACGCCGAACGCGAACTGGCCTCCTCCGAGTGGATCGACGTCCAGCCCGACGCCGCCCTGGACACCACCTTCCTCGAAGTCGACCGCAGCCTCCATCCCCGCCTGGAGGCCCACTTCCAGCGCGAGCGCCGTGGTGAGCTTGCCACCGCCAGCCGCCGCCTCGCCCCGGGCCTCGCCGCCATGGTCGACAGCCGCCGCCCCGACCGCCTCAGCGTCGAGCACGTGGCGGCGGCGCTGCGCCTGCTGGACCCCCCCGACGCCGCGCGGCTGGTCGACCGGCTCGCCATGCGCGTCATCGAAGACGCCGCCTGGGGCTGGGCCGCCACCGTCGGCGAACGCCTCCTCGCGCTGGACTCCCCGCTGGCCGACCACGCCCACCCCGCCGCCGCCGGCCTCCGGGCCATGCTTGCCTCGGCCCTCCTCCACCAGGACCCCGACCGCGACCTCGTCGAGCTGTGGGCCGTGGTCGAGCAGACCGCCGCCAACCACCCCGACCCCGAGGTGGGGACGTGGCTTGCTCAGCGGGCGTTCCTGAAGCTCCTCACCCCGGAATCCGGCCGCGAACGCCTGGCACCCCTCGCCGCGAGCCTCCGCGAACCCGGCACGACCCCGGAAGCGGACCGGCGCAGACAGATCCTGACCGGCGGGGCGCTGTCCGCCCTCCAAAATCTGCTCGACCTGGCCGAGGCAAGCGACGACCCGAGCCAGCTCCCGGCCCAAGCGGTCTTCCGCGACGTTGCGGCCCCGGGCGTGGGCACCGGCGCCGCCGCCTTCGCCGAGATGCTCGGCGCCCGCAGCCGTCTGCTTCGCGGCGATTTCGACGCGGCACGGGCTGGCTTCGAGGCCGCCGTCGCGGGCCTGGAACCGGAGGAGCAGGCGGACGACCCGTCGCTCACCTCCTGGCTGCGCGCCGACTGGGAGCCGCCCGCCGACCTGAACGCGCGCATCTGGCTTGAGGCGGTCCGAAACCCGCTCGCGGCTGCCACGCCCGCCTTCGCTGACCCGGACTGGATGCCGCCCGACCGCCCCGTCGGGATCGACGCCGAGCGCCTCGCCTCCGTCGTCCTCGACCGCCGTCTGGCCCACGGCCTCGTGCCCGCCGAGACGCTTGAGCGCTCCGGGCTCCTGGGGCACCTCGACGACGTGCGCCGGCCGGCCTGCGAGGCGCACCGCGCCGTGCCGCCCCTCTTCGTCAATGTGGCGCGCGGCTGGATGACCCTCGGGTGGGCCCAGCGGGCACTGGCCGTCCTGCAGCGGGCCGAACGCGCCGCCGTGGAGCACCGCGACCAGGCGGCCGCCGACGCCGCGGCGCTGGCCCGGCTGGAGGTCGTGCGCCGCTTCCGGCTCGCCGATCAGGCCCGTCCTTCGCGGCAGCGGATGCTCCGCTCCCGCAACGCACCCGATCGCTGGAGCGCCTGGGCGGTTGGGGTGCTGGTCGATCCGCCCGAGGAGCTACCTCCACCCGGGGCAGGCGCCTCGCCTGCCGAGTGGCACGCCTGGTGGCGGATCCAGCCGGCGGCCACCGCGGCTCAGGCAGCCCCCGAAGTCCTCGCGCAGGTGCAAGGAGACCGGCTGATCAGTGCGGCATCACACGGCTTTGCTGCGCTGTCCCTGGAACTCGATGGGATCGAGGCCAGGTTGTGCTCGCAAGCCGACGCCTCGTTCTCAATGGTGGTGGACGCTTCCGCGTGGGTTGCCGAGCACCCATCCCAGGCGGAAGCGGCCGCTCGGCTGGCGCTGCGGCAGCGCGTACTCTGCGATTCGCGGATCAGCCTGTCTCGTTGGGTGGAGGAGTTCGGGGCCAGGCGCGTCGCCGAGCTGGCGCTGGACGAGGGCGAGCTGCTCGCGCTGCGTCTGCCGGCCGCCGCCGCCGGGCTGCTGGAAGTGGCCGAGCACCTGTTCGGGAAGGTTGGCGACCCCACCGGCGCGTTCGTCTCGTTGTTGGCCGCCGCACTCGTCGCACCGTCCCGGCGACAACGCTCCGAGCTCCTCCAAGCCTACAGCGCGCTCTCCGCCGACCCGGCTGGTCCGCCGTTGCCGGACTTCGACGAGTTGACGCTGGGCCCGACCACGACCCCGCCGCCGTATCTGCGGCATCCCGACTGGGGCGGCTGGCTGGCGCGGCTGAAGGTGATCCAGGCCTTGTCGTCTGGCCTGCCAGGCCTGGCCCGTCAGGTGCTGTCGCTCACGTTCCCTTCCGGCGCTCCCTCCGCCGAGGTGCTCGGCCCGGTAGCGACGGAGACTGGGATGCCGCCTGACATCACCGGAGTGATGGCCCCTGTCGCGCCGCCGCAGCAGTCTCAGCCGGAGGCCGCTCCGCAGCCCTCGCCGCAGCCCGCCGCCGCGAGTCCCGAGCCGCAGTCGCCATGGCAGCCGGCGCCGGGAGCCGCCCGTTCCTCCTACTCGCCAGGCGCATCGGCGCCTCCGCCTCCGGCCGCGGCTGCGAAGCGGCGGCGGCGGTCGCTGCCGCTGATCGCCGGGGTGGCAACACTGCTGGTGCTCGTCAGCGCATTGCTGGTTGTGGTGTCACAGGGGGCGCTCTCACGGCTGACCGTCGGGAACCCGCCGTCCACGGTCGGGAACCCGCCACCAGGCGGCACCGGGATCCTGTGGTGGGCGGTCCTCGGAGGGGCCCTCGCCCTCCTCCTTGTCGCTGGCGCGGGGCTGGTGTTCCGGGGCCGGCAGCGAGTTCCCAGAGGCATTCGCCGCCTGGTCGACGTGCTCGTCCCGGTGGAGGAGCTCGTGTGGGTCGACGCGATGGGCGCCGACGAGGTCAGGCTCATGTCACGGAAGGGCATCGCGCTCGCCGCACCGCCCGGCTTCGGCCCCTACGGCACCCAGCCCCGGCCGGTTCCCTGGCCGCTGAGCCCCAGGGTGGGCCTCGAGGTGCCGCAGGAACTGGCACACCTGCCATGGGAGGCGCTGCTGCTCCCGGGGATGAGCCGGTCGCTCGGGACCAGGCGCCGGTCGTGCTGGCGCGAGCCGGACTCTGTGTCGGCTGGCGGTTTGCAGCCGTGGTGGCGACCGGGCCAACCGTATTCGGTACTGGCATCGCCGCGGTGGCTGCCGTTGCTCCAAGCCAACCTCGGCCAGGTCCATGACGGCGACCAACCGATCTGGGAGGAGCCTGCCGGGCGGCCAATGGTGGTCGTCGGGACGCCCGTCGAGACCAGCGCCGGCACCCAGCTCCTGGTCGAACGGCCAGACGGCGGCAGAACGCTGGTCCTGCCCGAATTCCCTCCCGGGCGGCCTCCGGGCCTGGTGATCATCATGGGTGAGCCGAGCGAGTCGCTGACCCGGGTGGACGCCGAACGCGAGGCAGCCGCCGACCTGCGCCGCTGCGCCGCGGACCTGTTCGCGGGGGGCGCCGGAGCGATACTGTGCCTGCCCTCGATGCCGCCGGAGCTGGCCGGGGCGACGCTCATGCAGCTGGACCAGCGCCTGCAGCGGGCCGGCCGGCCGCGAGGCCGGCCCGCGCTGATCACGATCACAGCGGACCTGCGCACCCTGATCGAGCGGGGCGTCCCGAAGAGTGATCCACCGCGGGAGGCCGCGCGGGAGCTGTCGATGGAGGTCACCCTGTTCGTCCGGAGAAAACGGAGAGGCAAGACCCGATGAGCCGAATGTCAGCGGCAGGTCCCGGACCCGGCCCCTGGGCAGTTGTCCGGGGCTGGTTCGAGAAGAACGCGCAGGCGCACGTCCTGGCGTCGCTGGAACAGGGGGACGCGCTCACGCCATACCAGAGCTACCTGCGGGTGTGGCTGGCGGAGATGTTCCTCGCCAAGCGGGTGCAGTGGCTGCGGGAGCGGTTCCCGGCGGTCCACGCCGAGGTGCGGCTGCCGTTCGCCGGGCAGGCGGCGGTGAGCTTCACCCGGGTCGTGCGGCCCGGCGACGACCAGCTCGGCGAGGGCGTACAGATCAACTACCCCCTCACCGAGCTGCTCCCCTACGGCGGCGGCGTGGTCGAGGTCGAGGCGGCGCTGCTCGGCCTTACGGCATCCGGGCGGCCGCCGCCCAGCTCACCCTCGGCGCTCGGGACTTCCTCGACCGTGCTGGCAGTGGCGTCCATCTGGCACTGCACCAGGGGTTCAGTGCCGACGGCGGCGGAGGGGGCAACGCGCTGCGGCCCGGCTACCTCGCCGTGATCCTGGCCAGCCCGGCGCAGGTGCCCGTGGGGGAGTTGCGGGTCGAGGGCGACCGGCTCCACCGGGGCGCCGCGCCGTTCACCGCCCACGACTTCATGCTGCTGCGCATCGAGGGGCGCGACGAGCGCGACGACTGGCGTTCCCCGGCGATCGAGGCCGCCCGCCGCGGCGCCATCGACGCCCTGCAACGTGGCGACAAGGACGGCGCCCAGGCCTACCAGGGTGCCGCCCTCGCCGCCGTGCTCAACTCCTGCGATTTCAGCGAGGCCGACAAGCGCCGCATCGTCACTGCCATCAAGCAGGAGTGGGAGGAGCTGGCCGCCCTCGGCCTCGGTGCCGCTGGCGAGGCCCTGCCCGACAGCCTCAACGACCTGGTCGAACGCCACCCCATGTCCCGTGCTTTTGCCGCCGCCCTCGGCCCGCTTACGGCAGAGGAGGCCTTCGCCACGCTCTGAGCGAGGTCAGCCGGAGCTGCTGGAGCGCCGGCGGGCGCGGTCGGCGACCTCGCGGGTGCGCCTGCGGGCCCAACGGAGGAGGTCGCGTGCCCACTGGAACTCGGTGGCGAGCACGGCGAGGCCCGCGAGGATCAGGGCGATTCCCGGGCCGGGGAGTACCAGCAGCACCACGCCGAGCCCGAGCAGCGCGACGCCGGCGATCAGGACCGCAACCCGGCGTGCCCCTCTGGCGAAGGGTCGCAGTGCCGGGCTCACCAGGGCTTCGCCCGAGGCTCGGCTGAGGGGGGTGCCGGCGCGGGCGTGGCCGCTGGGCCTGGGCCTGCGCTTGGGCTTGGACGGACGTGGGGTGATGCGGGCGCCGGGCGGGCGAGGTCGTCGGGGGTGACCAGGCCCGCGACCCGCTCTCCCTCCAGCACCAGGGCATAGCGCTGCCGGGAGGCGGCCAGGCGCAGGGCCACCTCGACCGCGAGGTCGTCGGGGTGGGCGACCACCAGCGCCGGCAGCGGGATGGCCAGGTCGCGGACGCGCACTAGGCCGCGCCGCTCCGGCGGCACCTGGCGCAGCAGCTCCAGCGGGGCCACGCCGACCAAGCGGCCGTCGAAATCCCGCACCGGGACCGCGCCCCCAGAACCCCCCTGGCTTTGCAGCGCTGCGGCCCCGTCCAGGAAGGCGTCAACGGTGAACCAGCCAGGCCCGACCGTCGGGTCAGGGGTCATCACCTCGCGGACGCGCCGCTGGCCGAGACGGACGCGCAAGCTGGCGACCTGCGCCTCGCTGCGGGCGGCGCCGAGGATGAACCAGCCGATCAGCGCGGTCCACAGCCCACCGGTGACGTTGCCGGGCAGCATCAGCAGCTCCACCAGGCCAAGGCCGACCAGCACCATGCCGGTGCCCTGGCCAACCCGGGCGGCGGTGAGCGCAGCCCGGTCGCGGTTGCCCTGGAACCGCCACAGCAGCGCATGCAGCACCCGGCCGCCGTCCAGCGGCGCACCCGGGATCAGGTTGAACAGGGCCAGGGCGGCGTTCATCAGGGCAAGCCACAGCGCCGCACCGGACGGCAACCCGGCCGCGCCGACAGCGGCGAGCACGATCGCCAGCAGCCAGAAGCCGCCGCCAAGCAGGAGACTCATCGCCGGCCCACCGGCTGCGACCACCAGCTGGGACCCCGGGGTGGGCAGTTCGCCGCGCATGCGCGCCATCCCGCCGAACAGCCAGAAGGTGATGTCCTCCACCTCGACGCCGGCCACCCGGCGGGCCAGCACGGCGTGGGTCAGCTCGTGGGCGAGCAGGGAGGCGAAAAACAGCGCCGTGGTAATGGCGGCGGCACCCCAGTAGGCGGCGCTGCTGTGGCCGGGGAAGTCGGCTGGGAGCAGCTGGGTGGCCAGCGACCAGGCGATCAGCGCGACCACGATCAGCAGCGTCCAGCTGAGGACGATCTTCTGTCCGGCGATCCTGATCGCCGCGGGATGGCTTCGGCTCATATCCACACTCCTTCGGTGTTGCAGGGCAACAGCCGAAGGTCTTTCCCACCCCGCAGGGCCGGCGCACCGGGCAAAAGCCGCATGGCCTGCCGTGATGACGGTGCCGCCGCGTCGGGATACTCCCCTTCGCAGTCCCAAGGATACGCTGCCCGCTGGTCGGCGGTCACCTCAGGAGGCAGCGGCACGGACCACGCTCACCGGTCCGTCGCTGGTGCGGGCGCTGATCGTCCTGGGCGAGGTCGCGTTGGTGTTGACGTCGACGGTGCGGCTGCCGTCGCTGGTGGCGGCCACGACCTGGTAGGCGGTGTCGTCACGGGGCACCGTGATCCGCAGCGACCCGTCGCTGGTGTGGGCGTTCACGGTGTCCGGATCGACTAGGAACGACAGCAGCACCCGGCCGTCGCTGGTGGTGGCGGCGACGGTGGTGCTGTGGAGGTCGCGCGCGATGACGGCACCGTCGCTGGTGCGGAGCTGGAGGCGGCCGCTGGCACCGTCGGAACGCGCAGGTCGTAGCTGGTGACGCAGAAGACGTTCATGACGTGCCTGCAGCCGTCCTTGAGGATGAGCCGGTCGCCGTCCATGCGCACGCTCGGCTTGGCGGGGCTGAGCTGGCTGTAATGGAGGTGGGTGTCCAGCTCGACGCGTCCAGCCTGGCCGGCGGTGACGTGGATGGCGCCGTCGCTGGCGCTGACCACCAGCCGCGCGCCGGTGAACGCGAAGCCCTGGTGCTGGTCGACCCGGTGGAGCGTGGCAAAGCCCACCGCGGTCCAGGCGCCGAACGCGAACAGCGCCGCCATGACGATGATCCCGCCACCGAACAGCAGCCGGCGCCCTGGCGAGGTGCCCGCTCCGGGCGTCGCCGGTGCCGGCACGGGAGCGGTTGGTGTCGAGGTCGATGTGCTCATACCACGACGATAGGAACCCCGGCGGCCAGCGTCCATCACGCTGGCCAGACATCCGGCTTCGGGCTAGCCCTACCCGGCGCTGGCGAGGGTGCGTCGGCGGGTCGGGCGGACGTAGACGATCTGGCCGTGCTCTAGGTCGAGCTGCTCGGCCTCCTCGCGGGAGAGCTGCACCAGCAGGCGCTGGCCGTCGGCGAGCATCAGGTCGGCGCGGACCTCGAAGCCGAGGTGGACCAGCCGCTCGATCATCGCCTCCTGGGCGCCGTCGGCGGGCTCGGGCAGCAGCGCGACGTCGTGGGGCCGCAGCAGCGTCTCGCCGAGGCGGGTGACCGGGCCGACGAAGCTCATCACGAAGTCGTTGGCGGGCTGCTCGTAGAGCGAGCGCGGGTCGCCGGTCTGCTCGATGCGGCCGTGGTTCATCACCACGATCCGGTCGGCGACCTCCATCGCCTCCTCTTGGTCGTGGGTGACCAGCACGGTGGTGACGTGGACCTCGTCGTGCAGGCGCCGCAGCCATGCGCGCAGCTCCTTGCGCACGCGGGCGTCCAGCGCCCCGAACGGCTCGTCCAGCAGCAGCACCCGGGGCTCCACCGCCAGCGCCCGGGCGAGCGCCATGCGCTGGCGCTGCCCGCCCGACAGCTGCGCCGGGTAGCGGTCGGCGAACCCCTCGATCTGCACGAGCTCCAGCAGCTGATCGACCCGGGCGCGGATCTCCGCCTTGGGGCGGCGGCGCAGCTTGAGACCGAAGGCGACGTTCTCGCGGACGGTCATGTGCTTGAAGGCGGCGTAGTGCTGGAACACGAAGCCGACCTCGCGGCGCTGCACCGGGACTGTGGCCGCGTCGGCGCCGTCGATCAGCACCGCGCCGGCATCGGGCTGCTCCAGCCCGGCGACCACCCGCAGCAGCGTGGATTTGCCGCTGCCGCTCGGGCCCAGCAGGGCGGTCAGCGAGCCGCTCGGGATCAGCACGCTCACGTCGTCCAGCGCGGTGAAGCTCCCGAAGCGCTTGGTCAGGTTGCGGGCCTCGATCGACATCAGTGGCCGTCCTTTTTCCGCAGGCGGGTCATCACCAGGAGCGTGGCGAGGGCGAGCGCTGCCAGCAGCAGCGAGGCGGCGTAGGCGCCGGCCAGGTCGAATTGCTCGAAGCGGTCCTCGACCAGGAGGGTGAGGGTCTCGGTCTGGCCGGCGAGGCGGCCCGACACGATCGAGACCGCGCCGAACTCGCCGATGGCACGCGCGGTGGTGAGCACCACCCCGTAAGCCACGCCCCAGCGGATCGCCGGCAGGGTGACCCGCAGGAACGCCGGCAGTGGCCGCGCGCCGAGGGTCCAGGCGGCCTCCTCCTGCTCGGTGCCGACCTCGCGCAGCACCGGGGTCACCTCACGGACGACGTAGGGCAGCGACACGAACACGGTCGCGACGATCATTCCTGGCACCGCGAAGATCACCTGGATGCCGTGGGCCACCAGCCAGGTGCCGAACCAGCCGTCCTGGCCGTAGACCAGTACCAGCGCCAGGCCGATCACCACCGGCGAGATCGCGAACGGCAGGTCGATGATGGCGTTGAGGAGCCCTTTGCCGGGGAAGCGGTGGCGCACCAGCACCACCGCACAGGCGATCCCGAAGACGGTGTTGAGGGGCACCGCGATCGCGGCGATCAGCACGGTGAGCCAGAAGGCGTGGAGCGCGTCGGGGGTGGTGACCGCCTGCCACACCGGCGCGAGCCCGTGGGCGAAGGTGCGCCACACGATCGCCGCCACCGGCGCTACCAGCACCAGCGCGAGGTAGCCGAGCGCGACCGTCCGCAGCGCGATCCTGCTGCCGCGCCGCTGCCCAGTGGCAGTCGTGGTCCCAGTGGCGGTCGTGGCCTCAGCCAGCATGGCGGGTCCCCCTCCGCTGCAGCAGGTTGATCAGCGTCAGCACCACCAGCGACAGGGCCAGCAGCACCACCGAGACAGCGGCGGCGCCAGACGGGTCGTCGCTTTCCACCAGCGTGAAGACGTGCACGGCGGCCAGTTCGGTCTTGTAGGGGAGGTTGCCGGAGATCAGCACCACCGAGCCGAACTCGCCGACCGCCCGCGCGAACCCGAGTGCGGCGCCGGCCAGCATCGCCGGAGCGATCGTCGGCAGCACGATACGGCGGAAGCTCACCAGCGGGCCGGCACCCAGGCAGCGCGCAGCCTCCTCCATATCCGGTTCCATGGTGAGCAGCACCGGCTGCACCGCCCGCACCACGAACGGCAGTGTCTCGAAGGCCAGCGCCAGCAGCACCCCCGCCCTGGTGTAGGCGAGGTTCAGGCCAACCGGGCTGTGCTGGCCGTACAGCGCCAGCAGCACCGCCCCGGCGACGATCGTGGGGAGCGCGAACGGCAGGTCGATGAGCGCGTCGACCACGCGCTTGCCGGGGAACTGGTCCCGTACCAGCACCCAGGCGATCAGCGTGCCGGCCGCCAGGTTGATCGCCGTCACGCCCAGCGACAGCAGGAAGGTGAGCTTGAGCGCCGCGAGCGCCTGCGGGGCGGTGGCGTCGTGCCAGAACGCGGCCCGGCCACCCCTGGCCGAGCGCCACACCACCGCGGCCAGCGGCAGCAGCACGATCAGGCTGAGGTAGGTGGTGACGACCCCGCGCAGCAGGGCCGTCCCACCGCCGAGCCGGAGCGCGTCTCGCGGCCGCGGCCGCGGCCGCGAGACGGCGGCGCCGGCGTCAACTGCCAAGCGACACTCCTACCTGCTTCTCGATCCCGGCCATCACCCCGGTGTCCTTGTCGAAGAACTTCTTGGCCACGTCCTTCCAGCCGCCCAGGTCGGCGATGGTGAACAGCCCTGACGGGGTGGGGAAGCCAGCGGCCTTGGCGGCGGCGGGGTCGACCGGCCGGTAGCCCTTCTTGGCGAAGATCTGCTGGCCGGCGGAGCTTTCCAGGAAGTCGACGAAGGCCTTGGCCTGGGTCTGGTGCTTGCTCTTGGTGGTGACCGCGATCGGGTTCTCGATCAGGATGGTCTGGTCGGGGACCACGTAATCGACTGCCTGGCCGGCCTGCTGGGCGGCGATCGCCTCGTTTTCGTAGGCGATCTCGACGTCGCCCTTGCCGCCGACGAAGGTCTGGGTGGCCTCACGGGCCGACTTGTCCTGCACCGGCACGTTCTTGAACAGCTGCAGCAGGAAGTCGGTGGCCTGCGCCGGGGTCTTGCCCTGCTTGATGGCGGCGCCGTAGGCCGCCATCACGTTCCAGCGCGCCCCGCCGGAGCTGAACGGGTTGGGGGTGATCACCTGGACGCCCGGCTTGATCAGGTCGTTCCAGGTGTGGATGCCCTTGGGGTTGCCCTTGCGGACCATCAGCACGACCACCGAGTCGGTCACCATGCCCTTGCTGGCGCCGGTGTTACAGTCGGCGGAGACCAGGTTCGCGTCCACCAGCTTGGTCATGTCCGGCGCCAGCGAGAACTCGACCACGTCGGCAGCGAGGCCGGCGAGCACCGCGCGGCTCTGGTCGCCGGAGGCGCCGTAGGACTGGCTGAAGCTGACCCCTTTCCCGGGCGTTGTCGCCTGAAATGCGGGGATGAGCGCCTGGTACGCTTCGCGTGGGGTCGAGTACGCAACCAGGGTGAGCTTGGCCGTACTGCCGCCACTCCCAGCGCCCGAACTGCCGCACCCTGCCGCCACCAAGGCGACGGCAAGCAGCAGCGCAGCACCGAGCTTCACCCGAATCATGGAGGGACTCCCTTCCGCAGTTTGCCCATCGATCTGATGTATATCTTGTTCATAAGGTAACTAGAGAATGACAGATCGAGCGAACACGGTCCCTCCGCCATCTGCATGAATATCGCCTACGTCATTTGGCGTCAGGCACGAGGCTGAGCAACCACGCCGGGTCGACCAGCGTCAGCGACGCCACCACGTGGCGCCTGGGCCCGGGTGGGATGGTCACCAGCTGGTGGTCGGGCACCGCCACCACCACGCAGCCGGCCGCCTCGGCCGCGCGCACGCCGGTGGGGGAGTCCTCCACCACCACGCAGCGGGCCGGATCCACGCCGAGCCACGCCGCGGCCTTCAGGTAGGGGGCGGGCAGGGGCTTGCGCTCGGTCACCTCGTCACCGGCGATAGTGACTTCGAAGTGGTCGCGGCCGATCAGCCGCAGCGCTGCGTCCACCAGCCGCCGGGCCGAGGACGACACCAGCGCGAGCGGCACCCCCTCGGCGCGCAGACCGTCAAGCAGTTCGGCCGCGCCCGCCTGCACCGTCAGGCCGCCGTCGGCCTCGAACAGCTCGGCGATGCGACTGCCGAGCCGCGCGGCGACCTCGGCGACCGGCTGGTCGGCACCCGTGATTTCGAGCAGCAGGCGCGACGCCTCGTCCAGGGCGTTGCCGACCAGGGCCGCCTTGATCTGTGGCCCCCAGGTCCCGCCGAGCCATTCGGTGATCTCCCGCTCGGCGATGCTCCAGACCGGTTCGGAGTCCACCAACACGCCATCGAGGTCAAACAGTACTGCCTCGACGGTCCCTCCCATGATGATATGTTCCTTTCCGCCGATCATGATTCCCCTGCCAGGGCATTCTCATGGAGAATAGCGGCATGCGAGTCTCAGCGAAGGCGGACTATGCCGTCCGTGCGGTGGCGGAACTGGCCGCCGCGGGCCACGGGCCGATCAAGGGGGAGCGGATCGCCGACGCCCAGAGGATCCCCCTGAAGTTCCTCGAGAACATCCTGTCGGAGCTCAAGCACGGTGGCGTGGTACAGAGCCAGCGCGGCGCCGAGGGCGGCTACTGGCTCGCCCGCCCGGCCGACCAGATCACCCTTGCCGAGATCATCCGGGTGGTGGACGGGCCGCTCGCCAACGTCCGCGGGGTGCGGCCCGAGGCGGTCGAGTACACCGGCAGCGCCAAGCACCTGCTCGACGTGTGGATCGCGGTGCGGGCAAGCTTGCGCAACGTCCTGGAGCGGGTCACGATCGCCGACCTGGTCGCCGGCAACCTGCCGCTGATCGTCCACGAGCTGCTCGAAGGCCCTGACGCCTGGGTGTCCCACTGACCTAGACACGTCCTAGACACGTCATCGGCCCGCCGGGCAGCAGCGTGGCTGCCAGCCGGCGGGGCCGATGACGTGCGTGGTTCGAAGCGGATGGTTCGAGGGTTAGGAGGGCGCGATCCGGTGCAGCAGGCCCAGCACGGCCGCGAGCGCGGCGGTGACGAGGACCCAGCCCGCGAGGATCATGACAAGCGTCTGGAACTCGCCACGGCCCTGGCCGCGGTTTCGCAGGAATACCTTGGCGACCCTGTTGCGGTTCATGGTTCGATGCTTCCTTTTGGTCGGTCTGGTGGTCCGGTCGTCCTCGCGCGCCAGCGCCCGTACCCGGGCCGCACGGGACGGCACAGCCCTGGTACGGGACGACGCACATGGTCGGGGTTGCGGCGCTCTGGGCCGGTGAGACCAGCCCGGTCAGCGAGCCTGCCGGCATGACCTGAGGCACCACCGGCAAGGCAAGCGCCGCGTCACCATGGTAGCGGCACCCGCGGCGACTTGCCCGCCGGGACGACAACGCCGGTGAATCCGGCGGGTCAGCTGCTCAGTGGGCGTCGAGGAGGTCGATGGTGTAGACCATCGTGGAGTTGGCCGGGGCGGTCGCGCCGCCGAGGGTGTGCTGGAAGCCGCGGCCCATCGCCTTGGGGACGACCAGCAGAACCCGGCTGCCGACCCGCTTGCCAGCCAGCCCCTGGACCCAGCCTGGCAGCGTGCTGGCCGGCTTGAGGATGAAGCCGTTCGGCCCGCGCCGGTTGAGGGTGGAATCGAACTCGACGCCGCCCTCCCAGATGGCGCTGGTGTACTGCACGACCACCGTCTGCCCTGGTTGCACCACCGGGCCCTGACCTTGGACGAGGGTCGTGTCGACCAGCTTGGTGGGCGCCGGTACGCCCTTCGGCACGGTGATGTCTGGGGCCTTGCCGGGGCGGATGGCGACCGCCGGCAGGGCCGCATTGCGGCCCTGCGCCGCCGCAGCGCCGCTCACCTGAGCTTTCGGAGCGTAGCTGCCGATGATGTCGAAGACGACGACCAGCGTGTCGGTGGGCGACACATTGGACGGGGCCATGCCGCCGGGTCCGAACCCCTGGGTAGCCGGGCTGACCAGCACCACGCGGCTGCCGGCACGCTTGCCCAGCAGCGCGGCGTCCCAGGTGCGGGAGACGCTCTGGCCGCTGAGCGCGATCGTGGTCGGCTGCATGGTGTCGTAGGAGTTCAAGTAGTCCCGGTTGCCCTGCCACACCTTGATGCCCACGTCGGCGACGACGACCTGACCCTGCTTGACCTCCGGGCCGGTCCCCTCGATCACAACCTTGACGCGCGGCTTCGCGCTCGGCTTCCCGGCGGGGATAACGACGGACGGCTTCGCACCGAACGGGCCCGACACGGTGGGCAGCGCGACCTGCTCGCGCGTGCCACCACCGCCACCGCCGCTACATCCGGCGGCGAGCAGCAACGGCAGGAACATCACGACAGCGGAACGGCGCACCAGGCAACACCCTCGATTCATCGGTTCATGATTTGTCGGCTCAAGCTCTGGAGCTTGCGGCCGGTCTTGTCAGACAACGCGCAACGCCGTCCCCGTGGGCAGCCGTGAGGGTCACCCGCGGGGACGGCTCGCGTGCAGCAGTTGGGTAGTTTACCTACCTCGGGGAGTTCGAGTCCTGTGACCGGGCGGCCGCCGGTCCGGCTTCGGTCGTGGTCGTCGGGGCCACGGTCGTCACCGGGGGCTTCGTAGTTGTCGGCGGCTTCGTGGTCACCGGCGGCTTCGTAGTTGTCGGCGCCGGCGGCGCGCCGCCGATCACCGCAGCGTGCCCGACGGTCGCGTCAGCCACGTCCGTACCGAGGATGCTGACATGGCCGGCGTTGACGTAGCCGGCGGTCGCCTTCGGGTCGAAGACGTAGTTGCCGTCCTTGTCCTTGCTCGGCTGCCCCAGGGAGTTGGTGGTCACCTCCTCCTTGGTCATCACCTCGGCGATCGCCGGTAGCCAGCGGTCCTGCGGGATACGGACGCCGAAGTTGACCGGCCACTCCAGCGGGATGTGGATGATGTTGAAGCCGAACGACGACAGGCTGAAGTCCCCGAACTTGCCGCTGAACGCGACCGGCTTGCCAGGCAGGACCTTCGCCTCGGTCTGGATCCCGTCGGCGTACAGGCCCACCGGCGACAGCTGCGTGCCCCCCGGAAATGGGTTCGGGACGTACGGCAGGCCGACGGTGATCTCCCCGCCGCTGGCCTTGGCGTACGCCGCACCCGGCATGGGGACGTCCGGGGCGCCGTCGCTGCCGGCCGGCAGCTTGTTCGCGAGCGCGACGGTGCCCAGCGCGCTGATGTAGCCGAGGAACGGGATGCTGATGCCGTCCTCGAGGCCGCCCCTGGTGCTCGGCGCATCCGGGGTCGCCGGATCGTGCGCCTCGAACAGGGTGGTGTCCACCAAGCCGCCGATCCCCTTGACGCTCGCGATCCACGCGTCGGCCTGGGGCCCGGGGGTTCCGGTGACGACCGTACCCCAGTCCACCGAGTTTTTTGGGGGATCATCGGTCGCAAACGCCGGGGTCAGCGCGCTCAGCACGCACACCCCAGCAAGGATGCCGACGGCGGCAAAACGCAGCCGCCGCGACCTCAGCCTTCTCATGCCTGGTGCCTCCTTAGGGGGTTGCGGCCGCGACGGTCTGACAGATGTGCAGCCGTCCACGGCCATCGACGCGATCCCAGGTGCCGTGTCGTGCCAGAGATTTGACGGCGGACGTCAGCCCTTCATGCGGGCGGCAATGCACTGACCGGCAGGATCGCAACCAGCATCCTAAGTGAGCACTTCACCACGGACAGTGATAGGCGCTTCGATTTCCCCCCCTGGGGTGAGTGTTCGTATTCCCACTAAGTCTATAAGTTTAATTGACAAAGTACGGCGTGGATTGGCATCTTGAGCTTCCCGGCCCCCTCCGCCGAGTCCTGTCGCTGATCCCGGCTCGCCTCCTCCCCCTTTACCCTGCACCCACCCAGAGAGGACCCCTGGCACATGCTGCCCCAGACACACCTCCCGTTCGCGCTCGGCATCGGGCTGATGCTCGGGCTCGGCGCCTTCATGCTCGTGGTCGCCTTCACCGTCAGGAGCATCGTCCGCAACACCCACGACTTCGTGATCGCCGGCCGCAACATCGGCCTCGGCTTCGGGGTCGGCTCGGTCATCGCCGTGTGGACCTGGTCGATGGCGGTGATGATGTCGTCCGCGCAGGCCTACTCGTGGGGGACCTCGGGCCTGCTGTGGTTCATCGTCCCCAACGGGCTAGCCGTGATGGCGATGGTCCCGTTCGCGCTGCGCCTGCGCCGGCAGATGCCCGCCGGCTACACCATCGTCGAGTTCATGCGCCACCGCTTCGCCAGCCGCACCGCCACGGTGGTCACCCTGGTGGTGATGCTGTTCGGGCTGCTCAGCGAGATCTTCATCAACCTGTTCGGCACCGTGCTGGTGATGAGCAGAGTGTTTCAGCTGCGCCCGGTCACGATCCTGCTAATCTCGCTGGCGATCGTGACCGTCTACTCCTACTTCGGCGGGCTGTGGACCTCGGCCATCACCGCCACGGTCAACACCCTGCTGATCACCGTGCCGGCCGCGGTGGTGGTGCTGTTCGTGCTCCACAAGGTCGGCGGCCCGGGCCTGATCTACCACGCCGTCCAGGCCAAGGGCTCCCAGAACTTCAATGTCCTGCGCGGCGCGACCGCGTCGGCGTTCGGGGTGTCGCTGGCGCTCGGGCTGCTCGCCTCCACCATGGCCGACCAGACGTTCTGGCAGAAGGTCTGGGCGATGAAGCCCGCCAACCTCAACCGCACCTTCCTGTGGGGCGGCCTGTGGTTCTACCCGATCCCCCTGGTCCTCGGCCTGCTCGGCCTGGTCGGGCTGGGGCTCGGCGTGACCAGCGGCGACCTCGGCAGCGCCGGCCCCGGCGGCATCGGGCCCTACGTGATCTCCCACCTCGGCCTGCCGGTGGTGATCATCGCGCTGTACGTGCTGATCATCCTCAACGCCTGCTACTCCTCGATCGATGGGGCATTCTCGGCGCTGTCGTCGATCGTGGCGGTCGACGTCGTCAAGCCGCTGCTGCCCCAGATCAGCGAGAAGCGCCTGTTCAACCTCACCAAGGCGAGCATCGTGATCGCCGGGCTGCTCGGCGGCGCCGTGGTGCTGTCGGGGATCGACTACATCAACCTGGTGCTCACCGTCTTCTTCATCAAGTCGGCCTTCATCATCCCGCTCGCCCTGGCCATCTTCTGGAAGCGGACCTCCGGCCGCGCGTTCGTCGCCAGCGTCGCCCTGTCGATCATCGGCGGCCTGTACGTCCGCCAGACCCAGGGCGACCTCAAGGGGATCATCACCCTGCTGGCCATCTCCGCGGTCACCTCGGTCGCCGTCAGCCTGCTGGAGCGCCGCAGCTTCGACTACACCACGCTGCGCCGCTCGGTGGGGGAGCTGGAGCAGACCGCCGCCACCGGCACCGGTGCCGGGCCTGGCCTGGATGCCCTGGTGCCCGCCACCTCACCCGAATAGACCGATCGACCGAAGGAGACCCGCGCATGCTCGTGTTCGCCCTCGTGCTCGGCGCCGGCATCGTCGTCGCCGTCACCTACCTCACCCTCGCCGCCCGCGCCTTCCTGCGGGTCCGCGCCCGCGCGCTCACCGGTGAGTACACCGCGGGCGCCGGCACGGTGGTCGCCGACCGGGTCTACGAGGACCAGGCGGCCGGCTTCAACTGGAAGGCCGGCCTCGGCGTGGTCGCCTCCACCGCGGTCATCGCGCTGATCAGCGCTAGCGGCAACTTCTGGTACCTGCCACCGCTGCTGGCGGTGGGCTCCAGCATCGCCGTGATCGCCGCCTTCCTGCTCGACCCGGAGCCATCCAAATGACGACCCCCAACGCCAAGAAGAAGATGCACCTGCTCGGCTTCGTCCAGCACGGTGTGATCAACCACGCCTCCACGATGTGGGCGCACCCGCAGGACAAGGTCGGCTACCACTGGTCACGGCCGGAATACTGGCGCGACCTCGGCCGCATCATGGAACGCGGCAAGTTCGACGCCATGTTCATCGCCGACGAGCTGGCCCCCTACACCACCTACGGCGGCAGCTCCGACGCGACCATCAAATACGCCGGGCAATGCCCGGTCCACGCACCGGAGACGGTGGTGCCGATCATCGGCGCCTATACCAAGCACCTCGGCATCGGCATCACTCTGTCGACCTCGTTCGTGCCGCCGTACATGATGGCCCGCCACCTGTCGTCCCTGGACCACCTCACCGGCGGCCGGGTCGGCTGGAACATCGTCACCTCCTACTCCAAGAGCGAGTTCCAGGCGATGGGGCTGGACAACCTCACCCCGCGCGACCAGCGCTACGAGGTCGTCGAGGAGTACATGCAGCTCTGCTACCAGCTGTGGGACTCCTGGCAGGACGACGCGGTCCTCTACGACCGCGCCAGCGGCGTCTTCGCCGACCCCAGCAAGGTCCGCGAGATCGACTTCAAGGGAAAGTACTTCCGCTCCAAGGGGCGCTTCTTCGTGGCGCCGTCGCCGCAGCGCCGCCCGGTGCTGTGGCAGGCGGGCTCCTCCGACCAGGGCCGCAGCTTCGCCTCCAAGCACGCCGAGTCGGTCTTCGGCATCTTCCCGACCCCCAAGACCATGCGCGCCTACGCCGACGACATCCGCTCCCGCGCCACCAACCACGGCCGCGACCCGGGCACTCTCAAGCTGATCTACGGCCTGCAGACCGTCATCGACCGGGACCACAACCGCGCGGTCGACAAGTACGAGGAATTCAAGGAGCGGATCCAGCTCGGCTCGGCACTGGCGATCATGTCGGGCCATACCGGCGTCGACTTCTCCCAGTACGACCTGGACGACAAGCTGGAGGACGTGGACGCCCAGGGCATCCGCGGCCTGTTCGACGCCATCCTCGACGCCAAGGACGGCGAACCGGTCACCGTCCGCGAGGCGGCGCAGATCTACGGCATGTCGATCGGTGCGCCAGTCGCGGTCGGCACCCCTGCCGAGGTCGCCGACCAGATGGAGCACTACCTTGACGAGGGCGGCTGCGACGGCTTCATGATGCTCGCCACCAACGTCCCCGGCTGCTTCATCGACCAGGCCGAGCTGCTGGTCCCCGAACTGCAGCGGCGAGGCCGCTTCCGCCACGACTACACCGGCACGACCCTGCGGGAGCACCTCCTGGAGTACTGAGCGCCGTTACCCGGCCGCTCGCCCCGGGGCTCAGGAGAAGGCGCTGAGCCCGGTGATCGCCTGCCCGAGGATCAGGATGTGGACCTCGCTGGTGCCCTCGTAGGTGAGCACCGACTCCAGGTTGTTGGCGTGGCGGATCACCGGGTACTCGAGGGTGACCCCGTTGGCGCCCAGGACCGTGCGGGCGCTGCGGGCGATCTTGAGCGCCTCGCGGACGTTGTTGAGCTTGCCGAGGCTCACCTGCTCCGGCGCCAGCGTGCCGGCGTCCTTCATGCGGCCAAGGTGCAACGCCAGCAGGGTCCCCTTGGACAGCTCCACCAGCATGTCGGCGAGCTTCTCCTGGGTGAGCTGGAAGGCGCCGATCGGCCGGTCGAACTGCACCCGCGTCTTGGCGTACTCCAGCGCCGACTGGTAGCACGCCCTGGCGGCTCCCATCACCCCCCAGCAGATCCCGTAGCGGGCCTCGTTCAGGCACGACAGCGGCCCGCGCATGCCGCGCGCGCCCGGCAGCACCGCCCCGGCCGGCAGCCGCACCCCGTCCAGGACCAGCTCGGAGGTGACCGAGGCCCGCAGCGACAGCTTGCGCTCGATGTCGGTGGTGGTGAACCCGGGCGTGCCACGGGGGACCAGGAAGCCGCGGACCCCCTCCTCGGCACGGGCCCAGACCACCGCGAGGTCGGCGATGCCGCCGTTGGTGATCCACATCTTGGTGCCGTCGAGGATCCAGTCGGAGCCGTCGCGGCGGGCGCTGGTCCGCATCCCCGCCGGGTTGGAACCGAAGTCCGGTTCGGTGAGCCCGAAGCAGCCGATCACCTCCCCGGCGGCCATCCGCGGCAGCCATTCCTGCTTCTGCTCCTCTGACCCGAACTTCCAGATCGGGAACATCGCCAGTGACCCCTGCACCGACACGAAGCTGCGGAAGCCCGAGTCGCCGGCCTCCAGCTCCAGGCAGGCCAGCCCGTAGCTGACCGCGTTGGTGCCGCTGCACCCGTAGCCCTCAAGATGCATACCGAGCAGTCCGAGGCTGCCAAGTTCCTTGGCCAGCTCCAGCGGGAACTCGCCCCGCTCGAACCAGCCAGCGATCTCGGGTAGCACCTTGTCAGTGACGAAACTCCGGGTGGTGTCGCGGATCAGCCGTTCCTCCTCAGAGAGCAGCCGGTCGATCGCAAGGAAGTCCAGCGCACTGGGCGTATCGGTCATCAGGCACCCCTGAGCATGGTTCGGCAGCGCAGCACGCCCCACCTTAGCGGAGCTTCCACCCCGGGTTCCTCAGGCGAGTCCCCAGTCGGGTCCACAGGCGGACGCGGCGGCGGGTTCAGGAACCCGGCGGATCGCCCGAAGTAACCAGCACGTTCCCTCACGTGGAGGCGATCCTGTGAAGATGGACGACACCGACATGCCGGGCACAGCATCAGGGCCTGGGCCAAGGCCTGAGCAGCCCGGCTTCTACCACGGGCAGCCGCTGGCGTCGTGGAAGCAGCGGGCGCTGGCCCTGCTCCTCGACTGCGGCTTCGGGCTGCTGCTGCTGGCGCCCGGCGGGATCCTGTTCGGCATGGGCGCCGCCATCGATAACGGCAAAGGTCGTGGCAGCGCGCTGCTGGCGGCCGGCGGGGTGCTGCTGGTCATGGGGATCGTAGTGCAGATCTGGCAGATGGGCTGGCGCCAGGGGAGCAGGGGCCGTTCCTGGGGCAAGCAGGCGTTCGGCCTGCAGACCGTGCGCGCCAGCGACCTGCAGCTGCTCGGCGGCTGGGTCGGCGTGGGGCGGTTCCTGATCGAGGACATCCTCACCGGCAACCTGCTCACGCTGCTGCTGACCTACCTGTGGCCGCTTCGCGACCGCCAGCACCAGACCTGGCACGACAAGATCGCCAACTCGGTGGTGCTCAACCGCGCAGCGCCTCAGTAAGCGCCGCTACCAGCGCGGCACGCTGCGGCATGGCGGCGACCACGACATGCTCCCCGAGCGCGTGGGCGCCGCCGCCGACCGCGCCAAGCCCGTCCAGGGTGGGAACGCCGATGCCGGCGGTGAGGTTGCCGTCCGACCCGCCGCCGACCATCGCCTGCTCCAGCGGGCCTAGCCCGAGCTGGCCGGCGAGGCGCTGGGCGAGCGCGAACAGCTCGGTGGAGGCGCTCGCCGGTAGCGGCGGCCGCATCGTCTCGCGGCGCACCACCACCGTCGCACCCGCCACCACCGGCGCCAGCGCACGCAACTCCCGGTCGACGCGCGCCTGCTCCTCGGGCGTGGCGGCACGGGTGTCCACCCGCAGCAGCGCCGCCGCCGGGACGGTGTTGTCGGTGGTCCCGGCGCTCGCCACTGTCGGGGTGACGGTGGTGCCCTGC
>WNGR01000999.1_pt1 | contig 31756 bp, 27 predicted proteins | sample 5407581 | NCBI WGS metagenome assembly WNGR01 (sample SAMN13153383, study PRJNA577476) | soil metagenome | isolation source: 80 cm soil or saprolite under Garry oak tree replicate 2 | place: USA:California | collected 2016-06-15
CCCCGATTCCGCGACTAAAACGCAGTTACAACAGCAACTACGATTACTTACTCAAACCTTCTGCTGGATACAGGCTCTGAATCTCAATCGCTAAAACAGCGAACCCCACCAGAAAAGGTGGGGTTCGTCAGCAGTCTGACGCTCCCGAAAAAACGGGAGCGTTTTCTTTGGCGCGGCGCAGTTCAGTGATTCGCAAAATCGTCGAGGGCGAGAGCGAGGCGCTGGAGAGATTCGCGGGTGAGGGCGGGGTCGCCGCCGAGTCCGAGACGGAAGTGATGCGGCATCTCGAAGTGGAATCCGGGGACGACTCCGACTTCATATTTTGTGCGCAGGAGCTCGGAGAAAGGCTCAACGTCACCGGAGAGCAGGCGGGGCGCGAGGGTCGTTCCGTGGGGCGGGATGGTGAGTTGGAGATCGGAGCGAGGCGAGAGGATTTCGACGGCGGCGGCGCGGTTAGCATCAAGGGCGAGGCGGGCACGGGTTTCGAGTTGATCAATGCAGCCGAGAGCGATGGCGGAAAGCTGCTCGGCGATGTGGGGAGCGGTGGAGCCGAAGAGGTCCTGCATTTTTTGCATACGAGCGGCGAGAACGGGCTCGGCGAGAATCCATCCGCAGCGGAGAGAGCCGAGGCCGTAGGCTTTGGTGAGACTGGTGGTGACGATGAAATTATCTCCGAGCGAGAGAGCGTGGCGGGAGGAGGCTCCCCAGATGGCTTCGCGATAGACCTCATCGACGAGGACGCGGGCACCTACTTTTTCAGCGGCTTCTCCGATGGCGCGAAGGGTGGGGGCGTCAACTTGGGCGCTGGTGGGATTGTGCAGGTTGCACAAGGCGATAACACGGGTGCGAGAGGTGATGGCGCGGCGGACGTCATCGGGATCGATGGCGAAATTATTTTCCGCGCGGCGGGGAAAGCGGCGGATGGTGGCACCGAGAAGGCGGGCAGTGTGCAGCAAGGGGTCGTAGGTGGGCTCCTCGATGAGCACTTCGTCACCGGGATCGAAGAGCGCGCAGAGGGCAAGGTGGTTGGCGAGCGAGGTGCCGATGGTGGGGACGATGGATTCGGCGGGGACCTGGGCGCGGAGGGCGAGGCGCTCCATAACGAGCGGGTCGCCGTAAGAGGAGCTGGAGCCGAGTTCGAGGTCGTCGGCACGGATGGGAAGTTCGCTGAGGGAGACGTCATGGACGGCGCTGGAGCGGAGGTCGAAGCGGATGGCGAGTGAGAGTTTTGCGGCGTGGGTGTAGGGCGAGTGGATGGAGGATCGCGCGGCGTAATGCATGGGGCATTATCGCTCGAAAAAGGCGGATGGGGTTTGGATGGGAAAGACAGAGGCAAGAGCGAGGTCAAAATCAAGAACAAGAGCAACAGCAAAGGCAAGAGCAAGAGCAACAGCAAAGGCAAGAGCAAGAGCAAAGGCAAGAGCAAGAGCAACAGCAAAGGCAAAGCAACCCCGAGGTCCTTCGCTGCGCTCAGGATGACACTTTAAACAACAGAAACAAGCACAAAGAGCAAGAGCAAAGAGCAGCATCTCCAGCCATGGACCGCCTACTACAACTTCGCCCGACCCCATGGCAGCCTCAACTACAAGCCGCCCATCAGCCGAGCCGATCCAGTTACAACCTCTTGAGCATCTACAGCCACCCACCCGGTTTTTGCTTGGGTGCGAGAAAAGCAAAGGCGAAGGCGGAGGTCACAAGCAAGAGTGATCCAGTACACTAGGAGGGGAGCCGCCCGCTTGCATATTCCAGACGGATATTTGAGCCCTTCGACCTGCGCCGCGATGTATGCGGCCAGCACTCCGTGCTGGTGGGCGGCGCTGCGTCAGACGAGGCGGAAACTGTTTGGACGCACGCTGCCACTACTGTCGCTGTTCGCCGCATTTTCCTTTGTCGCGATGATGTTTAATTTGCCGCTGCCGGGAGGAACCACGGGGCATGCGGTGGGCGTGGGGATTGCGGCAATTGTGCTGGGGCCGTGGGCTTCGCTGCTGGCGATCTCGCTGGCGCTGGCGATTCAAGCGCTATTTTTCGGCGATGGCGGCATTACGACGCTGGGCGCGAACTGCTTCAATATGGCGATTGCGGGATCGTTTGCAGCCTGGGGAATTTACAAGCTGGTGAGCCTGGGGGCGGCCGCTCAATCGCGGCGGCGGGTGGTGGCAGCGGCGCTGGCGGGATATGGGGCGATCAACCTTTCTGCATTGCTGGCGGCAATTGAATTTGGGATTCAGCCGTTGCTGTTTCGCGACGCGACGGGCGCGCCGATGTATGCGCCTTATTCGTTGAGCATCGCGATTCCTGCGATGATGGCGGGACACTTGACGATTGCCGGAGCGGCAGAGGCAGTGATGAGCGCGGGGCTGTTCAGCTATTTGCGGCAGAATGAGCCGGCTCTGTTGGGCATGGGTTCGATGGAGATCGAAGAGACGCACACGTCGCGACTTTGGGGCGCGCTGGCACTGGTGCTGCTGCTGACTCCGCTGGGGATTGTGGCGAGCGGCGCGGCGTGGGGCGAGTGGGCTCCGAAGGATTTCTCGGATGCGGCGGTGCGGGCGCAGATGACAGCGGCAAGCGGGCAAGTGGCTCCTCCGGTGGCTGCGCCTGCGGGACTAGCGCGGCTGGCGAGTGTGTGGACGGCTCCGATGCCGGATTATGCTCCGCATTTTGTGAAGAGCACGGCGTTTGGATATATGCTCTCGGCGATGTTTGGCGTGGGATTGATTCTGGCTGTGGCTTGGGTTGTGCAGCGGGTGACGAAGGTTTCGTTGCGTGCAGATCGAGACGGAATGGCAGCGCAAGGCACGATCCAGAACACGTTGGAAGGCGTGGCGAGTGAAGGCGTGAACCGGCGGAGCGGACAATGAGCGCGGGAGTGGTGGCGAAGACGGTTCGCGGATTTACCCGGGCGCTGGAAAAGACGCTGGTGCTGGAGAACTCTACGCACGAGCGCGGACTGCTGCAGGCACTGGACCCGCGGGTGAAGCTGGTGGGATTGCTGGCGCTGGTGGTGGCGGCGGCGCTGTCTCGCAAGCTGGCAGTGATGGGCGCGCTGTTTGCGCTGGGCGTATTGCTGGCGGTGGCTTCGCGATTGAGCCTGATTTCGTTTGCCAAGCGGGTGTGGGTGGTGGCGTTTGCGTTCACGGTGATGATTGCGGCGCCGGCGCTGTTCCTGACTCCGGGACAGGTGGTTTATACGCTTCCGGGCGGACTGGACATAACAGCACAAGGCTTGAGGAGTGCGCTGGTGCTGGTTGCGAGGGTGGAAACGGCTGTAACGCTGAGCACGCTGCTGGTGCTGACGACTCCGTGGATGCATTTGTTGAAGGCGCTGCGGACGCTGATGGTTCCGGTTGAGGTGATTGCGCTGCTGGCGATGACGCATCGCTATGTGGTGCTGCTGATGGAGACGGCAAACGCGATGTTTGAATCGCGGCAGAGCCGGTTGGTGGGCAAGTTGAATGGTCACGAGCAGCGCCGGCTGATGGTGAACACCGGAGGCGTGCTGATGAGCAAAACGCTCGATATGGGGAATCAGGTTTTTCTGGCGATGCAGGCGCGGGGCTTTCGCGGAGAGGTGCGGTTGCTTACCGATTTCCAGATGCGCGCGTGGGATTATGTCGCGATGTGCGGCTTTGCGGTGGCGGTGACGGCGACGGTGCTGGCGGGACGATAAAAGTGAACGGGAGAGCAGGAGTGGCGGACGCTATTGCGGGCGACGGGTTGAGGGCCGAGGTTCTTGAGTTTGAGGCGGCCGAGGTTCGCTATGAGTATGAGCGCGTGGCGGCTCTGCAAGGATTGTCGCTGCGAGTGAGAGCCGGGGAACGTATTGCGCTGCTGGGAGCCAACGGCAGCGGCAAGAGCACGCTGCTGCGGTTGATGGATGGGTTGTATTTTTCGTGCGGCGGGACATTGAACTTTCGTGGCGCGGCGTTGACGGAATCGGCTATGGAAGACGATGCGTTCGCGATGGATTTTCGACGCCGCGTGGGAATGGTTTTTCAAAATCCGGATATTCAACTGTTCAACCCGACGGTGTTCGATGAAGTGGCGTTTGGGCCGCTGCAACTGGGGTGGCCGAGGGCGGAAATTCTCGGACGCGTGCACGGCGTGCTGGAATGGATTGGCGCGGAGCACTTGAAGGATCGCGCGCCGTATCGGCTCTCGGGCGGCGAGAAAAAGCGAGTGGCGATTGCTTCGGTGATTGTGCTCGATCCGGATGTGCTGCTGCTGGATGAACCCACGGCATCGCTTGATCCGAGAAGCCAGAGCCAAGTGATCGAGCTGCTGGAATCGTGGAACGATGGACGTAAGACGATCATTACGGCGACGCATCAGTTGGAGATCCTGAGCGAAATCTCTGGGCGGGCGGTGGTGCTGCAGCATGGAGCGGTGGTGGCCGATGCGGCTCCGTCGGAAGTGCTGGCGAATACTGAATTACTGGAATCGGCGAATTTGATTCACTCGCATCGGCATCTGCATGGGGGCGTTCCGCATAAGCATCGCTCGCCTTATCTGCGACATGAGCATGACAAGGCTCGGTAGAGAGACGGGCGCGGGTAATCCCACAGATTCTGGCGTTCCTGAGAACGACAAACCACGTTAGGGCGGTGGGTGCGGTAATCCCACATTCGCCCAAATGCGGGGCGGATGTGGGCCACCTGAGATTGCTGATAATCCACCTAAGAGTCAACAACCCCACGTTAGCCAAAAGAGGGCGAACGTGGGGCACCAAATCCTATAGGTGGGGATCCGTCAGCTCCGTCCAGCGGGGCGGGTGCGCCAATCAAAATGGACCGAGAGCAGGCGCAGCAAAAAGCAGGAAAACGTACCGGCCACGGTGCTGGCCGTGCGTCCCAAGCCGAGCACGTTGCAGAACAGGAAAGCAGAGCTGCCGAAAAGAGCTGCGATGGCATAGAACTGTCCGCGCTCGAAAACTCGCGGGGTACGTCCGCCGAGCACGTCGCGCAGGGAACCTCCGCCGACGGCAGTGACCAGGCCGAGGAGAATGCTGGGGAGAACGGTGAGGCCGTCGTTGAGGGCGCGAGTGGTTCCGGCAATGGCGAAAAGTCCGAGAGCGGCAGCATCGGTGAAGTCGATGGCGCGATCCATTCCGGGCCCCATGCGGTGTTCGAAGGCGGCGGCGACGGCAGCTCCGATGAGGGCGATGGCGATGTAGCGAACGTCCTGGAAGGCGAGCGGCGGGCCGTGCTGCAGGATTATGTCGCGGGTGATTCCGCCGCCGAGCGCGGTGACAAAGGCGAGTCCGAAGACGCCGATGAGGTCGTATTTGTAGCGCGTGTCTCGGATGGCGGTGAGACCTCCGCTAAGGGCGCCGACAAAAACTCCGAGGAACTCGACGACGAAGAAGAGTGTGCCTAGATGGAGCAACTTCATACGACTTCTATTATGCAAGACGGAAGGCGTACGGCGAGGAAAGTAGACATTCAGGCCAGAGGCGTAGTTACATAGAGGTAGAGACACCGTAATTAAGACATCGTGGGCCGTATCCCCGGTGTTGGCGAGGCGCGACGTGCTGCGAACGATTCGGGAAGACATTCAATCCGTACTGGAACGCGATCCGGCGGCAACCGGCACGATAGCTGTGTTGCTCAACTATCCCGGACTGCACGCGGTTTGGATGCATCACTTGAATCACTGGCTATGGCGGCGCGGTTTCCGGTTGCTGGCGCGCTATTTGTCGCAGATCACGCGATTCTGGACGGGGATTGAGATTCATCCGGGGGCCACGATTGGACGGCGGTTGTTTATCGACCATGGAATGGGCGTGGTGATCGGCGAGACCTCGATTGTGGGCGATGACGTGACGCTTTATCACGGAGTAACGCTGGGCGGCACGAGCCTGGAAAAGAAGAAGCGGCATCCAACGCTGGGCAACGGAGTGGTGGTCGGGAACACTTCGAGCGTGCTGGGCAACATTGTGGTGGGAGACAATTCGCGGGTGGGCGCAGGGTCGGTGGTGCTGCGCGACGTGCCTCCGAACTCGACGGTGGTGGGCGTTCCGGCTCACATTGTTTATCGCGAGGGCAAGCGGGTGTTGATTACCGATCCGCATGAGATTAAAGATCCGCTGAGCGATGCGTTGATTGCGCTGTCCAAAGATGTGAGCGAGTTGCGGGCGCGGTTGGACAAGTTGTCTCACTTGGCGGAGACGGCGGAGCTGGTGGACGGCTCGGTGGCGGGATTGACCCACGAAGACGAGGAATGCAGGGAATATCGCAGTGAATTCGACAAAAGTGGCTTTGCCGATTTCGGCGCAGGAATTTAGAACGGTTTCAAGGAAGGGTATATCCCGCGAGAGCGCGGAAAAGAAGAATCGATGGCGGGCTGAAAAGCTTGAGGGCGCACGGGAGACTTGGGCATTGCTGGGGTCCTTCGCTTGCGCTCAGGATGACCCTCTCAGCACATCAGCACATGGCAGACACATCTACTATGGAACCGCTTTAGCGCCCTGTGGCGTGTGCTGACGTTGCGCAGAAGCTCAGCTCACGATACCATCGAAAAGTCCTGCCAACATCTTCAAGTTATGAGGCGCGGTAGCCAAGTGGTAAGGCAGAGGTCTGCAAAACCTCCATCACCGGTTCGACTCCGGTCCGCGCCTCCATCCTTCCTTCGAGCTCTTCCCTTCTCAGCTTTCAGATTCGTAATGATTCAAACTCATTTGAGGCCGCAGGCTTCGGCTTAATTGCTGCGCACGGAAGCCGCGTGATGTACATTCATCGTGGACATGGAACGATTGAACTACCATCATCTGCTTTACTTTTACACCGTCGCGCATGAGGGTTCGGTGGCGCGCGCGAGCTCGCGTCTGGGCTTGAAGCAGCCTACGGTGAGCTCGCAAATTCATGCGTTGGAAAAAAAGCTTGGACGGCAATTGCTGGAACGCAGCGGGCGCGGTCTGAAGGTGACAGCGGCTGGGAAAACCGTGCTTCGCTATGCGGAGAGCATCTTCGCGCTGGGCGGGGAGATGGTTTCGGTGTTGGCGGGAGAACCGATGGAGACCGCGAAGCTGGCGGTGGGCGTGAGTTCCTCACTGCCGCAGGCGCTGGTGGCTCCGCTGGTGCAATCTCTGCTTGTGCTGAAGCCGACGCCGGTGCTGACCGTCAAGGAAGGTACGACGGAGACGCTGGCGGCGCAATTGGCTTCGCGGTCGGTGCTGTTTGCGCTGGATGACGTGCCGCAAGAAGCACAAGGTGGTCTGCAGAGTCGGGTGCTGCTGGAGTGTGCAGTGGAGTTGTTCGCACCGGCGACGGTTGCGGCAAATCTGCGTAAAAACTTTCCGGCGCGTTTGAGTAGTGTGCCTGTGCTTATGCCCGGCAGCGTAGCGTTGCAGCGCGAAGTGGAGAGCTGGATTGCATCTCGCAAGTTGGCGGTGAAAAAGCTGGCGGAGATACCGCATCCGGAAATGTATGCGGCTGCAAATGGCGCGGCGTTTTTTGCGCCATCGCTGATGCGCGAGTCGCTGAAGAAGTCTCATGGGCTGCTGCAGGTTGCCGAGTTGGAAGGCTCGCGTTGGCGTCTGTTTGCGATAACGGATGGCAAAAGCGTCCGGCATCCTGGCTTGAATGCGGTAATGCGGGCGGCGAAGGCGCTGCGGTGAGCGGGTTGCAAGTGAACGGAGTCGAGGCGAGAACTTCCGTGCTACTAGAACGGTTTCAAGGAAGGTATATCTGGCGGGAGCGAGGAAAAGAAGAATCGATGGCGGGCTGAAAAGCTTGAGGCCGCACGGGAGACTTGGGCATTGCGGGGGTCCTTCGCTTGCGCTCAGGATGACCCCTCTCAGCACAAGGTATATCCCGCGAGCGCGAGGACAAAGAAGAATCGATGGCGGGCTGAAATTGAGGCCGCACGGGAGACCTTCGCATTGTTGGGGTCCTTCGCTTGCGCTCAGGATGACCCTCTCAGTACATGGCAGACACATCTACTATGGAGCCGCTCTGGTGACGGCGATTCTGCTGCTTGCGTTGGTTGCGGGATGCAAGAGCGCGAAAGAGCAGGCGGTGGCGGAGGCGAACCAGCGAGTAGGAGGCGATCCTGAGCGTGGAGCATTTCTCATTCAGCGATATGGGTGTGGCGGGTGCCATCGTATTCCGGGCGTTCAAGGTGCGGCGGGAAAAGTGGCGCCATCGCTGGAACACCTGTCGAGCGAGACGTACATCTCGGGAAACCTGCAGAATTCGCCGGAAAACGTGATGCGCTGGATCGAGTCGCCACACTCGATTCTGCCCAGAACGAAGATGCCGGAGACGGGGATGAGTCACGCGGAGGCTCGCGACATCACTACTTACCTGTGGTCGCTGCGATAGGCGCAGAGCGATAGGCGCGGATTTTTTGTTTGACCTCACGCCGCATCCGTCGTAACCTTTTTCCGTGAGCATTGCAATTCCATCCTTCCTTTCCTGCTCCTCCCGTCGATGGTGGCCCTGCACCGTCGTGTGCCTCTAATCCAGGCACGTCTTTTCCTGTTCCCTGTAATCGAGTAGACAACATCAATTTGCTGCAACGCCTTTGCGTTTTGCGCGAAATTCCAGGACGAACTACATGCAAGCAGGCTCAAACCTAGGCTCAAGAGTACCGGCCACTCAGTCCATAGCGGAGTTGCTGCCCATTTTGCTGGCTTCGCGCGATCTTACGCGCGGACAGGCGGCACAACTGGTGCATGCAATGTTGGCGGCGGAAACTCCCGACGCACAGATTGCGGCGGCGTTCGCGTTGCTGGTGGCAAAGGGCGAAAGCTCGGAGGAACTGGCGGGCTTTGCTGATGCGCTTTACGAACGCGTGATGCCGATCGCGATTCCGGCGGAGGTGCTGGACACGGCAGGCACGGGGGCGAGCGCGGTGAAGACCTTCAACGTATCGAGCGCGGCATCGTTTGTGATCGCGGCGGCAGGATGCGCGATTGCCAAGCATGGGGCGCGCGCCTCAACGAGCAAGTGCGGCAGCGCCGATGTGCTGACTGCGCTGGGAGTGCGGATCGATTGCGACTCGGAGACCGCTGTTCGATGTTTGCGCGAACTGGGAATCTGTTTCCTGTTCGCGCCAAAATACCATCCCGCACTGGCCCGTGTTGCACCCATCCGTCGCGCTCTTGGAATCCGAACAACATTCAATTTGGTGGGCCCCATGGTGAGTCCGGGGCGGGCGCAGTATCGTCTGCTGGGCGTGGCAGACGAAGCTCGCATGACGGTGGTGGCCGGGGCACTGACGCGAATTGGAGTGGCGCGGGCGTGGGTGCTGCGTGGAGGCGATGGACTGGACGAGATCACTACGGCATGCGCGAGCCGCGTGCTGGAAGTTTGCGACGGAAAATATCGCGAGCTTACATTTTCTCCGAAGGATTTTGGATTGCCGCAAAGGCCAACAGGCCCGGCGCAGGCGGCGAGCGTGGAAGAGAATGCGGCTACGGTACGGGCGGTGCTCGGCGGGGAGCGTCGCGATGTGGCGCGGGATCTGGTGGTATTGAATGCTGCTGCGGCGCTGCATGTGCGCAGCGGAGACGGACTGCGCGAGTGCGCGGAACGTGCGCAAAAGGCGATTGATGAAGGGGCGGCGCTGAAGAAACTTGAGGCGCTGGTGGCGATGTCGCAGGAAAAGTTTGTGGAAGGGGCGGCACAGTGAGCGCTGAATTTCTGGAACGCGTGATGGACTCGAAGCGTCGCGAGTTGAGCTTGCTGGGCGATGAGCAACGCGAGTCCGTGCGCGATGCGGCGCTGGCGGCGCGAAAGGATTGCAGTGCGCGGTTCCGCAACGAACTGCTGGCTCGGCCGACGGCGATTATCGCGGAGTTCAAGCGGTACTCGCCTTCGGCGGGAGATATACAGGGTGGGGCCGATCCGTTGGAAGTGGCGCGGATGTATGAGGAGGGCGGGGCGGCGGCGATGTCGGTGCTGACCGAGCCGGAACACTTCAAGGGGTCGCTTGATGATCTGCGGCGCGTGGCGGCGGGAGTTTCGCTGCCGCTGTTGCGGAAGGATTTTATGGTGGACCGTCACCAGGTGTATGAGGCCGCGATTGCCGGGGCGGAAGCGGTGCTGGTGATTGTGGCGGGACTGACGGATGCAGATGCACTGAAGCTGCTGGACGCGGCTCATCTTGTGCATCTGGATGCGCTGGTGGAAGTGCACACGGAAGCGGAGCTGCGGCGGGCGGCGGCGCTGGGCGCAACGTTGATCGGGGTGAACAATCGCAATCTGAAAACGCTGAAAGTCGATGTGGAGACTTCGCTGCGGCTGGCTGAGCTTGCGCCGAAGGATGCGACGCTGGTGGCTGAAAGCGGATTGCGCACGCGGGAAGACATTGAGCGATTGCAGGAGGCGGGATACAACGCGTTTCTGATTGGCGAGACGCTGATGCGCTCGGGTGATCCGCTGGCAACGTTGCGCGAGTTGCAGGGGATGGAGCAGCGGCGATGAGCGCGGTGCAGATCAAGATTTGCGGGATTACTCGCGTGGAGGACGCGCTGGAGGCGGTTGCGTTGGGCGCAGAGATGATGGGGCTGAACTTCTATGCAAAGAGTCCGCGCTTTGTATCCCCCAAGCAGGCCCAATACATCGCGGAAGCAGTGGCGGGAAAGATCAAGGTTGTTGGTGTATTTGTAAATATGAATGTAGAGGAAGTGTTGGAAATTGCGAGAACCGTACCGCTGGATTTCGTGCAGGTGCATGGCGATGAGTCGCTGAATGAGTGCGAGGCGATTGCGAATGAGTTTGAGGTGATTCGGGCGCTGAAGGTGGATGCGGGGTTCAGTCCGGAGCTCGCTTCGGAATTTGCGTTTTGCAGTGGGCTGCTGCTGGATACTCCGAGCGCGGGGCATGGCGGCGCAGGCGAAAGTTTTGATTGGACGCGAGTGGACTGGGAGAAGGTGCGGGGAGCTTCGCCGTTCGTTGATATATTTCTTGCCGGTGGTTTGAATGCGGGCAATGTGGGCGAGGCGATTGAGATTGTGCATCCCGACGTGGTGGATGTTTGCAGCGGGGTTGAGGCTGAGAAGGGCATTAAGAGCGCGAGCAGGATGAGGGAATTTGTGGCGGCGGTGCGGGCCGCGGAAGGAATGGAGCAATGAAGGATGAGGCAGTGTTGGAGAGCCTTTTAAGCGCCTCGGGCGATGGTTACTTCGGCCAGTATGGCGGACGATTCGTGGCGGAGACGCTGATTGAACCACTGGATGAGTTGACCGCCGCATTTGCCGAGGCGCGCAAGGATGCGAGTTTCGAACGCGAACTCAAGGGGTTACTGGCGGAATTCAGCGGAAGGCCGACGCCACTTTATTACGCCGAGCGGCTGAGTGAATACGCGGGGGGCGCGAGGATTCTGCTGAAGCGCGAAGACCTGGGACACACGGGGTCGCACAAGATCAACAACGCGTTGGGACAGGTGTTGCTGGCACGACGGATGGGCAAGCGGCGCATTATCGCCGAGACCGGCGCGGGTCAGCACGGAGTGGCAACGGCTACGGTGTGCGCGCGCTTTGGGCTGGAGTGCATTGTTTATATGGGCGCGGAGGACATGAAGCGGCAGGCGCTCAATGTGTTTCGCATGCAGTTGATGGGAGCCGAGGTGCGGGGGGTTGACGCGGGTTCGAAGACCTTGAAGGACGCGATCAACGAGGCGCTTCGCGACTGGGTTACGAATGTAAGGGACACTTATTACCTGCTGGGGTCGGCCTTGGGGCCGCATCCTTATCCGACGATGGTGCGCGAGTTCCAGCGCGTGATTGGCGATGAGGCACGAGCGCAGGTGATGGATCGCGAAGGACGCTTGCCGGATGCGGTGGTGGCCTGCGTTGGCGGCGGGTCGAACGCGATTGGCGCGTTTACGGCGTTTGTGGCGGATACCCACGTGCGGCTGATTGGCGTGGAGGCCGGAGGGCGCGGCGAGTCGCTGGGAGATCACGCGGCGCGCTTCAACGGCGGATTGCCGGGAGTGCTGCAGGGGACATACAGTTACGTGCTGCAGGATGACGATGGACAGATAGCGGCGACGCATTCGGTGTCGGCAGGACTGGATTACGCGTCGGTTGGTCCGGAGCACGCGCATCTGCGTGAGTTGGGGCGGGCAGAGTACGTTTCACAGAACGATGCAGAGGCGCTGGAGGCATTCGATCTGCTGTCGCGACAGGAAGGGATCATTCCGGCGCTGGAGTCTTCGCACGCGGTGGCATACGCGGTGAAGCTGGCGCGGGAGCTTGGCAAGGGTGGATTGATGATTGTGAATCTATCAGGACGCGGCGACAAGGATGTGGAGACCGTGGCCAAGCTTTCTTCGGCCAAGCTTTCTGTGGCCAAAGAACAGGAAGGCGGCGCGCGATGACCACTCGTTTGCAGCAGGCTTTCAAAGCTTTGCGCGAGACTGGGCGCAAGGGCGTGGTGCCCTACATTACGGCGGGCGATCCGGACCTGGCGACTACCTACGAACTGCTGGTGGCGATGGCGCGCGGTGGGGCTACGGCGATTGAGTTGGGAGTTCCGTTCAGCGATCCGGCGGCGGATGGGCCGGTGATTCAGCGTGCTTGCGAACGCGCATTGGCTCGTGGGGTTAAGCTGCACGATGTGATCGATGTAGCGGGACAAGCGGCGAAGGCTTCGGGAATTCCGATTGTGCTGTTCAGCTATTTGAACCCGCTGCTAAGGCACGGGCTTACAAAATTGGTGAAGGATGCGGCGGATGCGGGGCTGGCGGGAGTGCTGGTGACCGATCTTCCGGCAGAGTCGGCGCAGGGATTTTCCCAGGCGCTGCAGGGGCGCGGCCTGGACCTCGTATCGCTGGTAGCGCCGACATCGACCTCGGAGCGCATTGCGCAGATTGCGCAGCACGCAACAGGATTTCTTTATGCGATATCGGTGACGGGAGTTACGGGGACGCGGCAGCAGTTGAGCTCGGACGCGAGCGCGTTGCTGAAGCGTATCCGGGGCGTTACGGATTTGCCGGTGGCGGTGGGATTTGGCATAAGCAACGCGGAGCAAGCGCGCGAAGCCTGGGCACAGGGGGCGGACGCGGTGATTGTTGGGTCGGCGATTGTGAGAAAGATTGAAGAATTCGGAGCGCAGGCTCCAGAGGAAGTGGAACGCTTTGTGCGCGGGTTGCTTGCGTCACAGGCGGTGGAGGCTTAGGCGATGCTTGTATTGATGAATGTGAATGCAACGGAGGAACAGACGGAGGCGGTCTGTAAACGTGTGGAAGAACTTGGATACCGGCCTCATCCGCTGCCCGGAGCGATGCGTTGCGCAATTGGCATTACGGGCAACAAGGGGGCGGTGGAAGCCGATTCGCTGAGCCAGATGGCGGGAGTGGCCGAGGTGATTGCCGTGTCAAAGCCCTACAAGCTGGTGAGCCGCGACATGAAGAGCGAAGACACGGTGGTGCACTTCGAGGGCAGCGAGGCCACGGTGGGCGGAACGGAGCTGGCGCTGATGGCCGGTCCGTGTTCGGTGGAGAACCGCGACCAGTTGTTCCGCGCTGCCGAGGCGGTGGCCAAGACGGGAGCGCGATTCCTGCGCGGAGGGGCGTTCAAGCCTCGCACGTCGCCGTATGCGTTCCAGGGAATGGGCGAAGAGGGGCTGGCGCTGATGGCGGCGGCACGTGAGGCGTTTGGGTTGCTGGTGGTAACCGAGGCAATCGATCACGAGTCGCTGGCGCTGGTGGATCAGTATGCGGACATGATTCAGATTGGCGCGCGCAACATGCAGAATTTTGCGCTGCTGAAATTGGCGGGACGGGCAAGCAAGCCGGTGCTGCTGAAGCGCGGCATGGCTTCGACACTGGACGAGCTTTTGATGGCGGCCGAATACATTATGAGCGAAGGCAATTACAACGTTGTGCTCTGCGAACGCGGTATCCGCACGTTTACCGATCACACGCGCAACACGCTGGATGTGAGCATTGTTCCGGCGGTGAAGAAGTTGACGCATCTGCCGATCATTGTCGATCCCAGCCATGCGGCGGGCAAGCGCGATAAGGTTGCTCCGCTAGCGCGGGCGGGAGTTGCGGTGGGAGCGGATGGATTGATTGTCGAAGTACATTGCGATCCCGATAAGGCGCTCTCGGACGGCGCGCAGTCGCTGTATCCGGAGCAGTTTGCGGCCATGGTGAATGACGTTCGCGGGATCGCCCAAATTGTGGGACGCACGGTTTACGTGCCGCAGCACTCGGAAGAAACCGCGGACGTGGTGGTGACGAAGTGACGGGAAGCTCAGAGTTCGCCGATTTCCGGCGGCTGGCGGCAGACGGCGGATTGGTGGCGGTGACGGAGACGGTCTCGGCCGATCTGCTGACGCCTCTCTCGGCCTATTTGCGGATTGCGCAGTCGGCGGAGCGGTCGTTTCTGCTGGAGTCTGTGGAGGGCGGCGAGCATCTGGCGCGTTACTCGTTTCTGGGCGCGGGGCCAGCGATGGTGGTGCGCAGCCGCAACGGCGTGACTACCGTTGAAGACGCGAACGGCAGGCGCGAGGAGCCGGGAACGGCGGTCGATATTTTGCGTCGCGAATTTGCGCATCGCAAACTGACCGCGGCGGAGAACACGGCACCGATGGCCGGGGGATGCGTTGGGTACCTGGGCTATGCGGCTTCGAGTTGGTTTGACGGCGCGATGCAGGCGGTTACGGGAACGGGAGACGATGCGTGTTTCCTGATATTTCGAACGGTGCTGGCTTTCGATCATGCGCGGCAGCAGATACAGATTCGTACGCTGGCCGAGGTGGAAACGGGAGCCGATGAAGCGGAGCTGCGAAAGAAGTTTGACGCGGCTACGGCGGAGAATCGCGAGGTTGTTCGCAAGCTGAGCGCGGCGGTGGAGTTGCCGCTGAAGACGCTGGCGGTGGGCGGCGCGGGAGAAGCGGAGTTTCAGTCGAACTTTGCGCGTCCGGAGTTTGAGCGCGCGGTGGCCGAGGGGAAGGAGCTGATCTTTGCCGGAGAGTGCTTCCAGATTGTGTTGTCGCAGCGCTTCCGGCGCAAGACGAAGGCAAATGCGGTGGCGCTGTATCGGGCGCTAAGAGCGACGAATCCATCGCCCTATATGTTCCTGCTCAACTTTGGAGCGGACACCGGCGCTGACGTGGGCGGAGAGCGGGCGCTGATTGGAGCTTCGCCGGAGATGCTGGTGCGATGCAGGGATCGCGAATTGACGTATCGTCCGATTGCGGGGACGCGGGTTCGCGGGGTGAATGCGGAAGAGGATGCGTTCCTGGCTGAGGAACTGCTCGGCGATGAGAAGGAGCGGGCGGAGCACATGATGCTCGTCGATCTGGGACGAAATGACCTGGGGCGGGTGGCTCGGTACGGCACGGTGAAGGTGAAGCGGTTGATGACGGTGGAGAAGTATTCACACGTGCAGCACCTGGTGACGGAGTTGCAGGCGGAGTTGCGTCCGGAGCTGGATCGGTTTGACGCGCTCGGTGCGTGCTTCCCTGCCGGAACGGTGACGGGCGCGCCGAAGATTCGCGCGATGCGGGGGATTGCGGAGCTGGAGCGCGGGCCGCGTGAGGCTTATTCGGGTGCGGTGTTGTATGCGGATTACGCGAACAATCTGGACTCCTGCATTACGATTCGCACAATTGAGCTGGCGGGCGATGAACTGAGCGTGCAGGCCGGTGCGGGAATTGTGGCCGACTCGGTTCCGGCGATGGAGTGGGAAGAAACGATCAACAAGTCACGCGCGCTGCGGAGGGCCGTGGCGCTGGCTGAGTCGAACGGCTAAGGCGGAGGAATCAACATGCTGCTCGTTATCGATAACTACGATTCGTTTACCTATAACCTGGTGCAGTTTCTTGGCGAGCTGGGAGCCGAGCCAGTGGTGCGCCGCAACGACCAAGTGACGGTGGAAGAGATTGCGAACGGCGGATTTCGCGGGCTGGTGATTTCTCCGGGGCCAGGCGAGCCGAAGGATGCGGGAATATCGCTGAAGGCGATTCGCGAGCTGGGTGGACGGATGCCGATTCTGGGCGTGTGCCTGGGACATCAGGCGATTGGTGAGGCCTTTGGCGGACACATTGTACGGGCGCCACGGCCGATTCACGGCAAGAGCAGTAGAGTGAAGCACGATGGGCGCGGAATTTTTGCCGGAGTGCCGGATGGTATGGAGGTTGCGCGGTATCACTCGTTGGTGATTGAGCCGCAGTCGTGTCCGGATGTGCTGGAAGTGACGGCGGAGACCGCGGACGGAATCATTATGGGCGTGCGGCATCGCAGCCTGCCGATTGAAGGGGTGCAGTTCCATCCAGAGTCGGTGCTTACGGGGAACGGAATGCAGATTCTTTCCAATTTCGTACAGCTTTGTGGGGTTGCGCCGCTTTTGGCATGAATTGATACATCTTTGTGCGGCGAAGCGTGTTCTACCTTGAAGGGTACGAAGGAGAGATCTAAGGAAATATGAAGAACGGAAAGTTGTACTTCCTTGCTCTTGCGCTGTCGCTGGTGTTGCCGGCAGGAACGGCAGCAGCGCAACAGAACGATAAAGCCCAGGCCGCCGTTGCGGCGCAGATGCAGACGCAAAACTCGGATGCGATTCCGGCGTTACCGGCACACAAATCGAAGACGGCTCCGGTGAATGAAGAAGACCGCATCTCGCGTGAGGTGCGCCATGAACTGGTGATGCAGCCCTACTACACGCTGTGGGACTGGCTGGCGTTCCGCGTAAACGGCAACACGGTGGAGTTGCTGGGAGACGCGAACAGCAGCGGTTTGAAGAGCGATGCGGTGAACACGGTCAAGCACATTGAAGGTGTGGAGAAGGTGATCGATCATATCAATCAGTTGCCACCTTCGCCGATGGACGATCGCATACGGCGCGAAGTGGCTCACTCGATCTTCAACTTTGCAGACCTGTCGCGGTACTCCTGGTCGGCAGTGCCTAGCATTCACATTGTGGTGAGTGGTGGCAGGGTTCGGCTGGAGGGAATTGTGGACAGCGAGCAGGACAAGAACATGGCAGGGTTGCGGGCCAATGGAGTTTCAGGGGTATTCCAGGTGACGAACAACCTGCGCGTGGTGAAGAACTAGCGAGTATTCATTCATGCAGTTCAGAAAGGCGGCTTCTTGCAGGCCGCCTTTTTGCTTTCAGGGCTGGCGTCCGAGTGGGCGTGTCCTGCTGGCGCTTTATGTAGCTGGAGTGGCTTGCATAGTAGCTGGTTTCGGGCTAAGGTCTATGCCGGTCAGGGCTAGAGGCGAACAGGCGAGGTCTGGGGCGGTTCGCCTTACTGTTAAGTCATTCACCAAAGATTTACACTGGTGTCATGGCCCTGCAAGACGTTGGGCGCAGTATTTGACCATTATGTATCGTGGCACAATGACAGAGACTCCCTCCACCCCGTTTGCTAACCTTGGCAAGAAGATGCCGTGGGTTCGTCCCTTTCTCCCCATTCGCCGTCTCGATCGAATCTATGCCGGTGCTCTCTCCCATGCTGAAGGGAATGTCTTTGATGGCATCCTGAGCGAGATGGAGGTGGAGTACACGGTACGCGAGGGGGACCTGAAGCATGTCCCGCTGGAGGGGCCAGCCGTAGTCTTTGCTAATCATCCGTTTGGCATGCTGGATGGAATTTTGATGGCCTCGATGCTGCTCCGTCTGCGTCCGGACGTGAAGCTGCTGGCTAATCAACTGCTTGGGTGTATGGAGGAGTTGTCGCTGCACTGCATCCTGGTGGACAACATGATGGGCGAAGGACATGAGGCGGCTAACCGTCGCGGGATTCGCGAGGCGCTCGACTGGGTGAAGCAGGGACACATGCTGATTGTGTTTCCGGCAGGCGAAGTTGCCTCCTGGAGCCGTCACCATCGCAGAGTGCTCGATCCGCAGTGGAATCGCAATATGGCGCGCATCGCACGGATGGCGGGCGCTACAAGCGTTCCGGCCTATATCTCAGGCAAAAACAGCGTGGGATTCCATTTGGCGGGGATGATCAGCCCGCGGCTGCGCACATTGTTTTTGCCTCACGAGTTGATCAACAAGCGCGGACGGCGGATGGAGATTCGCATTGGCGCTCCGGTGGAGAGCGAAACGCTGAAGGCCATTCACGATGATGACAAGGCGATCGACCTGCTGCGCTGGAACAGTTCGCTGCTTTCGTTGCGCGACCGTATTCGCTCGCCACGCACTCGATTCTTCCCAACCAGCTGGCAGCCAAAGCACGCTGTAGCCCGGCCGCAGGACCCGGCAGTGCTGGAAGGCGAGCTGAAGGCGCTTCCGCCGGAGGCTCTGCTGCAGAGCGCGGGCAAGATGAGCGTGTATGCACTGAGTTCGAAGCAGGCTCCGAAAATTGTGCGGGAACTTGGACGGTTACGCGAGCTTACCTTCCGCGCCTCGGGAGAGGGCACGGGGAAGGCGCGCGATCTGGACCGCTTTGACGTGTACTACACGCACCTGGTGCTTTGGAACGAGGAGCGCAAGGAGATCGCGGGAGCTTACCGCATCTGCAATGTGCAGGATGTAGTGAGGCGTTATGGCATGCGCGGGCTGTACACGACGACGCTGTTCCGCTTCCAGCCTAAGTTTTTCGCCAAGGTGGGGCCGGCACTGGAACTGGGACGCTCTTTTGTGGCGCTCGACTATCAGAGGCAATATGCGCCGCTGCTGATTCTGTGGAAAGGCATTGGAGCGTATATCGTGCGGCATCCTGAGACTCCGATGCTGTTTGGCGCAGTCAGTATAAGCGCGGATTACTCTCCGGCATCGCGAGAGGTGCTGACCAGCTATTTGAGCGCGCACACGGTGAACGCGGAGCTGCTGAAGATGTTGAAGCCTAAGCATCCGCCAAGAATCTCTGCCGAGGATGTGCATGAGCCGGAAATGTTTGCTCGGGTGTTCTCGCTGGATGACATCTCGGACTGGGTCAGCATGTTTGAGAGCGACGGCAAGGGGGTTCCCGTGCTGGTGAAGCACTACATGAAGCTGGGAGGAAAATTCCTGGGCTTTAATGTGGATGCTAAGTTCTCGAATGTGCTCGACGGGCTGCTGATTGTGGATCTGCGACAGGCAAAGCCGGATCTGCTGGCTCGGTACTTTGGGAAAGAAGGCGCGGCGAGTTTCCTGAGCTTGTATAAGAGCAGCAAGTCTCCCGAGCCGGAAGCCACAGCAGAGCCGAAAGCAGAGCTGATTACCTAGAGGGGGCCACTTGGGTCGTGGGTGAGTGGGGGAAGGTCAAAATCTCCGGAAGTGGAGTGTTGCCTGATTCCCACACATGCCAAAAGAAGGCATATGTGGGCCACCTGGGGTTCGCTAATCTGCTTATTCGCGAAGGGGCAGCAACATCAAGGCGGTGATTGCGGCGATGTTCGGGAATAGCGTATCGTTTTGCCGTGGTGACTAACATGGCGGCTACAACTCCCGCTCAACTGAATCCAGCCATACTGAGCATACGGCTGCTCGCTTTGCTTGAAACCATTCCGGATCGCTCCAGCAAAAAGAAGGTACACGAAACGCGCACGACGGTGCGGCGATTGGAAGCACAGCTCGGCGACTGTCCCAAGAAACTGGCAAAGTCGCTGAAAGGCTTGCGCAAACAGGCAGGCAAGGTCCGGGACATCGACGTACATCTTGGGATTCTCAAAGAGCCGCTGGCATTGGGCTCGCGAAGCCGTGCAGCTAAATCCCGCGCGACCAATTCCCGTACAGCCAATTCCGATGATGGGGAGAAGTCGCAGGAAAAGCTGCAGCGGTTTCTGAAGTCAGAGCGGAAGAGCCAATCCAAAGGTTTGCGGGCTCTGGTTTCCAGCTCGGCGCCGCTGCTGAAAAAGAGGCTTCCGGCTATGGCCGAACGCGCCTCTGAGCATGAGCACAATGCGCAGGATGCTCACCGGCTCTGTGCGCGAGCGCGCAAGAATTTTCTGCAATGGACCCGTAACATTCCTTCCGATGAAGCTCGCCTGCACAGCTTACGCATCAATACAAAGATGCTGCGCTATTCGCTGGAACCGATGGAGCAGTTCGACGATGCCGCCGAGCTGGCGTCGAAGTTCAAAGTCGTGCAGGACGCAATTGGAGAGTGGCACGATTGGGCGACGCTCGCGCAACTGGCTGAACGTGAGTTAAAGTCCGCTGCGGCCAAGCCGATCCGTGGCGCGTTGCAGGCGGGCGCGCGGCGCGAATATCGCAAAGCGTTGCGCGCGGCGCAAAGCGTCAGGACGTGGATGACTAAACCTATTACGAGCAAGCCTGCGGTAAGTAAACCTGCAACAACCAAACCTGCAATGACCAAACCTGCGGCTCCCGCACAGGGCTCTCGATCTCTTCGACTAGTCCGTAAGGCGGGATAGCGAATGGCGACATTGGCCGCCGTGGATATCGGTGCAAACTCGGTAAGGTTAAAGATTGCGCGGGTCGTGCGCAGACGTTTGCAGGTGCTGCACGAAGACCGTGAAGTGGTAAGGCTTGGCGAGGCTGTCTTTCGCGGCGGAGCGCTGGACCCGGCGGTGATGGAACAGACGGTACGCGTGCTCAGGCGCTTCCAGAAGGCAGCGCAGGCCTGCGGCGCTACCCAGGTGCGCGTGGTTGCCACCAGCGCGTTGCGTGACGCCAACAACGGCGGCGCATTTGTGCAGTGGGTGAAGGCTGCAACGGGTTGGCGCGTGGAAGTGGTGAGCGGCGTGGAAGAAGGACGCCTGATCCACCTTGGAGTGATGGCCAACACGCGGATCGGCGCAGGCCGCGTGCTGCTGATCGACCTGGGCGGCGGAAGCTGCGAGCTGATCGTCTCCTACAAAGGGCAGATTGAGCACATCTACAGCCTGCCGCTCGGGGCCGTCCGCCTGACGCGCGAGTTCCTCAAGCATGACCCGCCGACGGAGACCGAGCTGGACCAGATGCGCAGCTACATCGGGGAAGAGGTGGGGCGGGTGCGGCGCGAGCTGACCGAACATAAGGTCAATCTCACCATTGCCACCTCTGGAACTCCCGCAGCGCTGAGCGAAGTGTGGGCCGCCGGGCAGGAGAGCGCTACCTCGACGGTGCCACGGGCGGGCCTGCTGCGACTGACCAAGAAGCTTTCAACGATGGACGTGGATAAGCGGCGGGCGCTCAAAGGGATTGGGCCGCGACGGGCCGAAATCATCGTGGCCGGAGCGCATGTGTTTTCCGAGCTGTTCACCGAACTTGATCTCACCAGTTTCCGCTATCTGCCGTTCGGACTGCGCGACGGCATTCTGGCGCAGATGGCCGCCGATGCTGAAGATATCGGGCTGAGCAAGCAACTGGAGAGCGAGAGGCAGAATGCGATTCTGAATCTCGCCGCGCATTACCAGGTGGACCTGCGGTTCTCATCGAGGGTGGCGGAACACGCGCAGCGATTGTTCAAGCTGCTGGCGCCGATTCATCATCTACCGCCGGAGTATGCGAGCTTGCTGAACGCGGCGGCAATGCTACATGAAGTGGGCTCATTCATCAGCCGTGCGGGACGCCGGCGGCACGCATTCTACATTCTGGCGCACTCGGAGCTGCTGGGCTTCAGTTTGCCGCAGCGAAGGTTTATCGCGGCCATTGCGCGCTATCTTGGTAAGTCGAAGATTACGCCAACGAGTAGTCCGGTGAGTGTACTGGCACCGGCGGATCGTTTGTTATTGCCCCGGGTGGTGATTCTGCTAAGGCTGGCGAGGGCGGTGGAACAGGGGAGACGCGGAGCGGTGCTCAATGTGCGCGCAAAGCTTGAGCCTAGAAGCGTGCGCCTTACGCTGGTGAGCCGGCCGACGGGAGCGGAACTGGAATTATGGGCGCTGGAAAGAGAGAGCGGTCTTTTTCATGAGACTTTTGGCCGCGAGCTTTCCTGTATTGAAGTGTAGGTGCTCTTGAGCAGCCGCGGAGTGACGAGCCAGTTGAGCACGCTGCGCTTGGGACCCATTTCGACGCGGGCGACACTTCCCTTCTTCATGTCGATGGCGCGCTCGGTGAGACCTCCGCTGACCAGCAGGGAGAGGAACTGGCTGAAGTTGGGATTGTGGCCAACAACCATCACGGCCTCCAGGCCGCGGATCTGAAGAAGGAGCTGGCGGAACCGCTCATACTGGGAGGTGGGCAGAAGGGCGGGAGCGCGCTCGATGCGCTGGTCGTAGTCGATCTCATTGCCTACGAGGGACGCGGTCTGGGTAGCCCGCTTCAGCGGACTGGAAATTATCAGATCGACGTGCGTATCCATTGCATTGAGCAGACGGCCCACGTACCGGCACTGCTCTATGCCTTCTTTGTCGAGGGGACGTTTTACGTCCTGAACTGGGTTGGCTCGCTTCTGTCCGGCATTTGCGTGACGCAGAAAATAGACGATCATCGATATATACCTATCTATGCATTACCTTGGCGCGAGGTTTTGCAACTCGTCGCAGCGGCCTGGCGGGTGTCACGGGAATCGTCGAGAGGTCGCGCTTGCCCTCGGCGCAGTCAATTAGAAAATCCTGTGAACTGAAGGGGACGACCTTGCCTTTCGCATCAACGCGAGTATAGGTTCCGCCGCGCTGCAGGATGCGTGCCTTTACATTGTCGGCAAGGTAGGCTTCTAGAATTTCATGGCGCACGCGGTCGCGCAGCAGGGGGTCGCGCAGGGGGAAGACCACTTCCACGCGCTCGTACAAGTTTCGCGGCATCCAGTCGGCACTGCCCAGATAAATCTCCTCGTCGCCACCGTTCTGAAAGTAGTAGATGCGGCTATGTTCCAGGAAGCGGCCTACGATGCTGCGTACGCGGATACGGTCACTGATGCCGCGGATGCCGGGATTGAGCGAACAGATGCCGCGCACGATGAGATCCACCTGCACTCCGGCCTGTGAGGCGCGGTAAAGCTCCTGCACCACGTTTTTGTCGAGCAGCGAATTTACCTTGGCAATGATGCGCGCGGGTTTTCCGGCGCGGGCGTGGTCGGCTTCGCGGGCAATCAGGTTGGCGACGCGCTCGGCCAGATCGACTGGTGCTACCAGCAGCGGATTATAGTTTGGCTGCTCGGAGTAGGCGGTGAGGAAGTTGAAGACGTTGTGGACGGCAAAGGTCATCTCGGAGTTCGCGGTCAACAGGCTGATATCGGTGTAAAACGCGGCCGTCGTGGGGTTGTAGTTTCCGGTACCGAGATGGCAGTAGCGGCGCATGACTCCGTCGGGATCTTTGCGGGCGACGAGCGTCAGCTTGCAGTGAGTCTTGAGGCCTACGAGTCCGTGGAAAACCTGGACGCCTGCGTCCTCCAGTTCCCTGGCCCACTTGATGTTGGAGGCTTCGTCGAAGCGCGCCTTTACCTCGACAACTACCGTGACTTCCTTGGTGGTGGCGGCCTGCACGAGCGCTTCGACAATCGGGGAATTTACGTTGGTGCGATAGAGGGTCTGTTTGATGGAGAGCACGGCTGGATCCTGAGCCGCGGCTTCGATAAAGGAGACTACGCTGTCGTAGCTGTCAAATGGATGATGCAGCAGCACATCGCGCTGGCGCAGGGCTGCCCAGATGTCCCGCGTCCCCTTGGGCAGCGACCACTCGCGCGGCTGGAAGGGGCGGAATTTCAAGTCAGGACGATTGACGGTGCCGTAGAGATCCATTAGGCGCGAAAGGTTTACCGGACCGGGCGTGCGATAGACCTGCCAATCCTGCAGCTCGAAGACGGTCTGCAGGCGCGAGACAATTTCGGTGCTGGCATCGGAATCAATTTCGAGGCGGACCGCGTCTCCCTTGCGACGGTTGTGCAACTCCGTACGCACGGACTCCAGAACGGAGCGCGATTCTTCTTCCTGCAGATAAAGATTGCTGTTGCGCGTGATGCGGAAGGCGCCTTCGCTGAGAATTTCGTAGCCGCGATACATGCGTCCGGCGTGCAGGCCGACAAGGTCAGCGAGGGGAATGAAGGAATCGCCACGGCCATCCGGCAGGCGTACCAGACGGGGGAGCGAACGCGGAACGGTCACTACGCCCATGTAGTTGGCAGCGTTGGTCGAAGAGCGACGGCGGCGGCGCAATAGTAGTGCCTGGCAGAGCGCTTTGTGGATCACGCGTGGAAAGGGATGCGCGGGATCGACGGTGACAGGCGTCAGAAGGGCGTCGAGTTCGTTGCGGCAGTAGTCGTCGACCACCTCGCGCTGGGCGTCGTTGAGATCGGCCAGCGAGTGTACCTTGATGCGATGTTCGGCCAAGGCGGGGAGGAGCTGGTCGTTCCAGCACTCGTACTGCTCGCGAACGAACTCGTGAGTGGCCTCGGCGAGCATTTCCTGCTCATCCATGGGAGTGAGGCCGTCGGGTCCGGGTTCCACCTGTCCTTCTTCTAGATGCTGCAGCAGCCCTGCAATGCGGATTTCGAAGAATTCATCGAGGTTACTGGCGGTAATGGCGAGGAACTTTACCCTCTCCAGCAATGGATTGCTCTCGTCTTCAGCCTCGGCCAGCACGCGGCGATTGAAGGCAAGCCACGATATGCTGCGATTCAGGTAAAACTCCGGATTAGTTAGAGAACGAGGCGGCATAGCCAATCAGTGTACTGCGTTTGAGGGCAACTTCGGGCGTTGCCCGGAATTTGTAACACTCCCGTAACAGTTATCGCCGTTACGTTTTGCATCTTATCGAACGAGGCTGCTCCTATGTGCCGGGTTTACATCCGTCGGCACTAGCACGCATACTTACATTATGGTTCGTCTGTGGCGTTGGAAGACCGTATTGGCGCTTGTGCTTCTGGTGCACATGCTGGTGCACCCGGCGATCCATGACCAACGTGTCCCAGAGCTACTGGCGAACTTAAGCCCCCAGCACAATCTCATACGCGAAGAAGCCTCTGGTCCGTATGATGTCTGCTCGCTGTGTCGAGTGGCTAACGCGCTGCACGCACCGGCACCGATGCCGGTCGAAGGTCAACCGCTGCTCCAGGTTGGCAACCAGAACATTTTTGTTCCGCTGACGGCTCGAACAATCGAACGCTCCCAGCACACCTCACGCGGGCCTCCTGCCATCGCCTGAAAGTTCAACATTCTGAAATTCGTGTGATCGACTCCACTGCTGGAAATCCGCAGTGGCGACTTTGATTGCTGTTGATTCGGATACCGGGCTTCGTTCCCGCAGCGTTTGCGTTTCGAAACGCAAACTCGTGAGGGGCGAGAAGGCTATGGAGTTTATGTATGAAGTCACGTTCGTTTGCAATTGTGGCAGTTATGACCTTGTTTTTATCGAGCGCTCTCGCAGCTCAAACCCTTGGTTCGTCGGGAACGATCCAGGGTAGCGTTGCAGATTCCTCGGGGGCGGTTGTCCCCGGCGCAACGGTGCAGATTCAAAACCGCGTTACGAACTATCACGCTTCCTCCTCAACGGATGGCAATGGGCAGTTTGTTATACACAATGTTCCGTTCAATCACTATCACGTCAACATAGGCGCGCCGGGATTCGCCGCAACGGATCGCGATATCGACGTGAACTCACAGGTGGCGGTTGCACTGAAGTTGACGCTCAACGTGGCGTCGGCGCAGACCGTGATTGAAGTGCAGGGTAGCGTTTCCGATTTGCTGGAAAGCGACCCCACGGCTCATGTGGACGTCGATCGGGGACTCATCGAACGGCTGCCCCAGAGCGGCTCCTCGGGACTGAGCTCGGTGATTCAGCAGACGGCTCCGGGGGTGGTGACCGACTCGAATGGGCTGTTCCATCCGCTGGGTGAGCACTCGGATACATCATTCGTCATCGACAATCAGCCGGTCAGCGATCAACAGAGCCGCACGTTCTCCAATCAGATCGCAACGAGCACGATCAACTCGATGGAAGTTATCAGCGGCGTTGCTCCGGCGGAGTTTGGAGATAAGGCGAGCCTCGTTGTCCGTACGTCCACCAAGAGCGGGCTGGGGGCGAAGGGCGTTCATGGAGGGATCTCCGGCGAATACGGGTCCTTCGGCACGGCTTCCACTTCGGTGAACCTGAGCGAGGGAAATGATCACTGGGGAAATTTCACGGCGATTGACGGCATCAATTCGGGCCGATTTCTGGATACTCCGGAGTTCAGGCCACTGCATGCACATGGGAATTCGGAAAATCTATTCAACCGCTCGGATTACCAACTGACGCCGAACGATACACTGCATCTGAATTTGTCGCTGGCGCGGACTTGGTTCCAACAACCGAACGACTATGACCAGCAGGGCGCCGGACAGGATCAGCGGCAGGAATTGCGCAGCTTCAACGTGGCTCCAGGGTATAACCATCAGTTCAACGAGAGCACCCTGCTGAGTTCCAATGCATGGATACGACAGGATCGCGTTGGGTACTACCCGAGCAGCAATCCGCTGGCCGATCAGCCGGCTACGTTGAATCAGCAACGCCGCCTGACGAGCACGGGGATCAAGACTGACCTATCGATTGTTCGTGGGCGACATAACCTCAAGGCCGGAGTGGAGTGGCAGCACACCTTTCTCTCCGAATTCTTCCAGCTTGGAATCACTGACAAGACGTTCAACGATCCATCCAGCCCCGGCTTTCTGCAGGGACTGGCTCCCTTTGACCTGACCCGCGGAGGAAGCCTGTTCAGTTTCCGTGGGCGCTCCGACATTAAGGAAGAGTCAGTCTATGTTCAGGATTCCGTTAAGCTCAGGAATTTGACAGTGATGGGAGGAGTTCGGGCCGACGTCTATAACGGAATCAGCAGCGATCACGCAGTACAGCCGCGCGTTGGAGCGAGTTACCTGATCGCAAAAACAGGAACCGTTTTGCGCGCCTCGTATGGACGACTGATGCTGACTCCTTACAACGAGAATCTCGTGCTCTCCAGCGCGACCGGCTCCGGGGGACTGAGCTCAAATGTCTTCGGAGCGGAAGGCGAGAAATCGCTCACCACTGCGCATCGCAATGAGTATGAAACCGGAGTGCAACAGGGATTCGGCAAGTATCTGGTCATGGATGCCAGCTATTTCTGGAAGTACACCGATGGCGACTATGACTTTGACGTGCTGTTCAATACACCGCTGTCATTCCCTATCCAGTGGAAGAAGTCGAAGATCGACGGTGTCGCCGTCCGTCTCACCATGCCGACGATTCATGGCTGGTCTGCGTATTCGGTCATGGGACATACACGGTCGCGCTTCTTCGGCCCGGAGACTGGAGGCATCCTGTTCAACTCCCCGGTGGATGCGAGTGTTTTCCGGATTGACCACGATCAGGCGTTCCAGCAAAACTCACATGTGCAATATCAGTTTGGCAAGAATCTGCCATGGGTAGGATTCTCCTGGAACTATGAGAGCGGCATGGTGGCAGGCAATGTGCCGGATTACGCGACCGCCCTGGGCTTTACGGCCGATCAGCAGGCGGCCATCGGCCTTTTCTGTGGATCGACCTTCGCTACGCTCAACGCTCCGATCCGTTCCTGTGCTTCGGGAGCGCAGGGCGCGACGCGGGTAAATATCCCGGCCCCGGGCACGGAAAGTGACGACCGCAATCCGCCGCGAATCGCTCCTCGCCATGTCTTTGACGCGGCGGTGGGCGATGACAATCTTTTCCGCTCAGATAAACAGAAGGTCTCGCTACGCTTTACGGTCAGCAACCTGACGAACAAGGTGGCGCTCTATAACTTCCTCTCCACCTTCAGCGGAACCCACTTCCTTTCGCCACGCACCTATTCCGCGCAACTGGGATACAGCTTTTGAGTTGATTCCAGCAACCACGAGAAAAGCCTGCTTCGCGGCAGGCTTTTCTGTTCTGCCCGGGATTTCTCTATTGGTCGTTTGCTCGAAACGGGAGGCACTGCTTGCAACCCGCTCACACCGGAACTCATCCAATTAACTGAGCCAAAAAAGGTAAACTCATGCTTGAGGACGTGACCGTTCTTTCGCAGAGTTTTGTCCGAAGGCCTACTCAAAAATGCATTCAATCAAGCCCGTTCGACTCATCGCATTTATCACTTTGCTGCTCGCCTCCGTTCTTGGCTTCTGCGTCGCGCAGAACGAGGACCCTGGCGATACACTTATTGCGTTTTTGAACCAGTCGATTGAGTGGTATCGTCGCGTGCAGGTTCCCGCTCAGCTCTCCATTGATCCGGCCGACTCCATTTACACCAGCTACAACCGGAGTTCGAGTTTGCAGGCAATCTCGCTGATTTTTGAGTTTGCGCGTACTCAGGCTCAGGAGATTCAGCTCGCCCATCCCCAGACTGCAGTTCCTCAGGCCGACAATACACAGGCTGGCCACAATCTTCCGCAATGGGTTGCGAAAGGTCAGGAAAGGGTGAAGCAGGCGACGAGCGATCTTGATGCGCTGCAAAGGCAGGCAGCCAATGCAACGGGGAAAAAGCGCCAGACGCTTGAAGAGCAGATAGCAGAACAGAAAAGCGAACTGGAGCTGGCACAGGCACGGCTGGAAGCAGTGCAGAATATGAATGCCTTCGCTACGGCGGGAGCTTCGGCTGGGCTGATGGGAAAGATCAACGAGCTCGAACGCAATGTGCCTGAAGCCCGCCTTGAACGAAGCATCGAACGCAGCGTTCGCCCGTCACAGACGAATCGCACAGAAGGTGCGGTGGGCGGAAGCGCGAATTCCGCGAGCGGCAACTCCGCAGGAACAAACTCCGGCGGTGCAGATGGGACCAAGGCGGGGAGCACCACGGCTTCCAATGCCGGAAACACATCGTCGAGCAGTCCTGCGGCGGCAATGATGCCCTTCAGCCCGCTTCCGGTCGCTATGCAGCAGGCTTCATCGACGCCACCCAAGCAAGCGGAGGGGATCGTTTCCCTGGCGAGCGATCTGCTCTCGCTCACCAGAAAGCTGAATGCACAGAAAGAAGCGGTCAACGCGACGGCACAATTGCGTCTGACGCTGGATAAGATTCGCGCGCCACTGCGGCAACAACTGCGCGCCGTCAACCAACGAGGCGAAGAAATTTCGGCCCAGCCACAATCGAGCGATCCGGCGGTACTGGCTGACCGGAAGAAACAGATAGAGGCTCTGACAGCAGAGTTCAAGCACTTGTCGACAATCGTGCTTCCACTGGCGAAGACCAGTATCATGCTGGACGCGACGACGAACAATTTGGCGGAATGGCGAGCCGAAACCCAGCGCACGTACTCGGCGGAAGCACGCTCGCTGCTCTATCGGCTGGGAGTGCTGCTGCTGGCGATTATCGTGGTGGCGATTGCCTCGGAACTCTGGCGGCACGCCATCTTCCGCTACATTCGCGAGCAGCGGCGGCGCAATCAGTTTCTACTGCTGCGCCGGATCGTAGTCACACTGGTGATCACGCTGATTGTGATTTTTGGGCTCTCGACCGAGATCGGGTCGCTGGCGACCTTTGCGGGATTCCTTACGGCGGGCATTGCGGTGGCGCTGCAAAACGTGATTCTGAGCGTGGCAGCTTACTTCTTCCTCATCGGGCGCTATGGGATTCGCGTGGGAGATCGCATACAGATTGGCGCGGTCACGGGCGACGTGGTGGATATTGGATTGGTGCGCCTGCATTTGGTGGAACTGGATACCTCGGGAGGAGAGGCGCGTCCGACGGGACGCATTGTCGTGTTCTCGAACTCGGTCGTCTTTCAGCCTACGTCGAATTTCTTCAAGCAGCTCCCCGGCTCGAACTTCGCATGGCGGCGGATTTCACTGACGCTGGCTGCGGATGTGGATTACGCGGTCGCACAGAAACGCATCTCCGACGCGGTGGGCGGAGTGTATGACTCATATAAGGCCGAACTGGAACGGCAGCATCGGGTTTTGGAGAGCTCGCTGGCTATCCACATTTCCAGGGCGGAGCCACAGACGCGGTTGCGGTTGGAAGAGACAGGACTGGAGATCATCGTACTGTATCCGGTGGTGCTGACGCAGGCTTCGCAGATTGACGATCACATGACGCACGCGCTGCTCGAAGCGATTGAGGGAGAGCCGAGGCTGCGATTGGTGGGCGGCGGACTCACAAATATCAAACCGGTGGATGCGACTCCGAACACGCCAGCAGGGGTGCCTGTGCAAAAGTGAATCACTTGATCTAATTATGTGATCAAATGATTTGTGTGCCAACCCGCGACACTGGCGCGACATTTATAGAAGTGAGTATTCGAAATAAATGAGTGATTCCCCCCAAGCGCCCACTCCTGAAGTTCCGGTGTCTAACCCGTGGCTGGTGGCAGTTGCAGTGATGCTGGCCACCTTCATGGAAGTGTTGGACACCTCGATTGCAGCGGTCGCACTTCCCTACATTGCCGGTTCGGTTTCAGCCACGAACGATGAAGCAACGTGGGTGCTCACCAGTTACCTGGTGGCGAACGCAATTATTCTTCCGACGAGTTCGTGGTTCTCGCAGCGCTTTGGGCGTAAGCGCTTTCTGCTGACCTGCATTGTGATCTTTACTATTTCTTCGTTTGCGTGCGGCGCAGCCGACAGCTTGATCGTGATACTGATCGCGCGTGCCGTGCAGGGCGCGGGCGGAGGAGCGTTGCAGCCTCTGTCGCAGGCAATTCTGCTAGAGAGTTTCCCGCCGCATAAGCGTGGACAGGCGATGGCCTTATTTGGACTGGGCGTGGTGGTGGCGCCTGTGCTTGGGCCTACGGTGGGTGGATGGCTTACGGAAACGTATTCGTGGCGGTGGGCCTTCTACATCAACATTCCCGTAGGAATTCTCGCCATATTCATGATCCTGCGCTATGTGCATGATCCGGCGTATATCCGCGACGCCAAGCCGGGACGCTTTGATGGGATCGGTTTTGGATTGCTGGCGGTGTGGCTAGGAGCGTTGCAGATTGTGCTCGACAAAGGGCAAGAGGACGACTGGTTCGGCGCAACGTGGATTCGATGGGCGGTCACCATACTTGTCGTCTGCTTAGTCAGTTTCTTGATATGGGAGTTGCGCGAACGCAATCCACTGGTGAAACTGCGCGTCTTCCTTAATCGAAACTTTACGCTTGGCTCGCTGCTGATTGGACTATTCGGCGGAGTGATCTACGGCATGATTACGTTGCTGCCGCTGCTGTACCAGGAGCTGCTGGGGTACAACGCGTTGGATGCGGGATTGGCGGTCAGTCCGCGCGGACTGGGGTCGCTGGTCGCCATGCCGCTGATTGGAGTGATTAGCAGCCGCATCGATAATCGTTACCTACTGGCGTTTGGCTTCGGGCTGTTTGGACTTTGCGGACTGTGGTTTGCGCGGGTAAATCTGGGCATTTCGCAATGGAGTTTTTTGTGGCCGATCGTGCTTAGCGGATTCGGCGCGGGCATGGTGTTCGTTCCGCTGGCCTCAACCAGCATGGCGAGCTTGCCAAATGAAGAAATCGGAAACGCCGCAGGGCTGTTTAACCTGATGCGCAACATCGGTGGCTCGATTGGAATTTCCATTGTGAATACGGTGGTGGCGCGCCATGAACAGGTGCATCGGGTGGAAATGTCGGAACACATCAACTCGGCCAGCACGGCGTTTCAACACATGTTCAACGGAGCCTCGGCTATCACTGGCCGCACGGGCGGCTCTTCGCTGCAGGCCTACTCGCTGATCAATGGAATACTGAACCAGCAGGCGCGGCTCAGGGCTTATGTGGATGACTTCCAGTACATCGCGCTGGTCTGCTTCGCGTGTATTCCGATTGTATTTCTGCTGAAGAAGGCGATCGCGAAGAAGGGCGCAGTCAGCGCTGCGCACTGAGAACGGTTTCTATATCCCGCGAGAGCGAGGAAAAGAAGAATCGATGGCGGGCTGAAAAGCTTGAGGACGCACGGGAGACTTGGGCATTGCTGGGGTCCTTCGCTTGCGCTCAGGATGACCCCTCAGCAAAGAGCAGACACATCTACTATGGAACCGCTCTGATATGGAGTGACCGTGTCAAGTAGCAGGGATGGCGCTCTTGGGTT
>WNGR01001247.1_pt1 | contig 31756 bp, 31 predicted proteins | sample 5407581 | NCBI WGS metagenome assembly WNGR01 (sample SAMN13153383, study PRJNA577476) | soil metagenome | isolation source: 80 cm soil or saprolite under Garry oak tree replicate 2 | place: USA:California | collected 2016-06-15
GCAGGCGATCTACAGAAGGCGAGACAACAATTCGCTCAAAGGATCAAGCAACACCAAGAGTCGGTCGACAATAAACTCGCAACCGAGTTGGCCGCCAAGGCGAGCTCAACCGATGTCGACGCCGTTCGGCAGGAGGCAACGAGCAAACTGGCAGAAGTGCAGAAAGACGCTGATGCAAAACTGGGCAACGTGTCGAACGACGTTACAGTTGTAAAAGGGGACCTCGCCTCCGCACGCCGGGATTTCGCCCGCGACCTGTCCGATGTGAAGACCACGCTCAACGACGGAATCGCCCGGAATGCAGCCGAACTGGCGCTGCTGCGCAAGAAAGGCGAACGCGACTATCTCGATCTGGATATCCGAACGAAGACCGCCTTTCAGCGCATCGGCGATATTCAGATCTCCGTTACCAAAACGGACCCCAAAAGGCAGAAATACAGCGTTGTGATTCTGGCTGATGACAACCACCTGGAAAAGAGAGACCGGACGGTCAACGAACCGGTGCAGTTCATGGTTGGGCACGATCAGTTGAGATACGAGATGGTGATTAATGCCGTCAACAAGGACCGGATTCAAGGCTATCTCAGCACTCCGAAAGACAAAGTCCTCTCTGCCGAAGGACCGACTCAACTGAAGCGATAAATCGGAGTGGAGTGATAGAACCGCTGGATGGTAATTTTGAAATTGGACGAATCCTGCATCTCAAATCCGAAGTCGGCGATCTCAAATTGGACGGTTAAGTCCGAGGTCCAATTCGAAATTTCGAAATTCCGGATTTGCAATGCAGGATTCGTCCAATTCCAAGAATGATCCTCAGTTAGTCGCAAGTTTGTCCCGGGCAGCCGCTTTCTTCGCTTCATCCGCACGTGGGACCCAATCTATATAGTTTCTGGAATATCGGTTATATGGCCGCGGGCGTCTGATCTGGCGCTGAGTTGTTTGCGGGCGGGATGATTGTCAGCGCTTCGTCTCAGCTAATTTCCGGCGAAGACGCTGCGCGGCATCGCCAAAGGTCACGTCCAGTCCGTTCCAGACGGAATTGTTGAATGAGCCGACGGCAGGCGATTTCAAGAACGTCAAATACGCCGAAAGCTCGGCTTCGCTCAGAGAGTGATAGACAAACAGAAGCCAGAGCGGGTTGCCGTGAGCAGGCGATTCCGTCGCCGCGGCGGATATTTTCTCGAAATCGGGAAATGGCCGAGGAATCCCTAAAGCTGTAGCGCTGAGGCCCTCAACCAATTGCTGACGGTTCGCGGAGGGCGCGCTGGATTGCAGCATCGAAGCGAAGTGTTGAAGGCGGGCTGGCGCATCAGGGCCATTGGCATCGACCTCGGCAATCGCAATCTTTTTACCAAGCGGTAAACGGTACCACCGGACGATATCGATGAGGATCCTGTCATTGATGGTGTCGGAAACGGATTTTTCCATCATCGGCATCAAATGTTCTACCCGGAAGACCTCGTTGACGATCCGTCGATATTCCTGCGCCGGCATACCGTCTGGAACAGATCCATTCACTACCAATGGCAGAGACGTTTCAAGATGCCGTTCCAGTTGGCGCCGTGCGCCCGAAACGCGAAGAGCTTCCTTTATCAGCGCCTCATGTCCCAAAAGCGTCGCGGGCGTATCGGGCGGGCTGCCGCTTTTGGTCAGAACGTCTCTGCGGGCGCGTTCGGCTCGGGCAAGATCAGCCAGAGTTTGTGTAAATCCGCTCGAAGCCTCGGCGAGCGTAAGAACGATCAACCACAAGCATCGGTATGACATCCAACCCCCAAATGGGATCAAGTTCACACTAACCGAGGCATCGTAGGTAGGGGACAAGCCATAATCAAGCATTCTTGCGAAACGCTAGACTGATGCTGGGGCGCTAGCAAATTTCACCGGCCAAGGCGAACCTTCGTTTGCAGAACAGAAAATTTCTCATCGAATGACGTCGGTTCCGGGATTCCGGCAATGTCGAGAACGCCCGGAATACTCATGACCGGCGGTCGCCGCTCATCCAACAAAAATCGACAGTAAACATCCAATGCAGATTGGCGTTGCCGCTCGTGAGGTTGTTGAGGACCAACGAAGTTTTGCTCAGGAACAAACACTTCCAGATCGAGTTCGCGGAGCCGCCCGGCGACAATATTTGCGAAGCCCGGGCGGACTATGAGTTTGTACCAATGTTTCTTGCCCATCCTCCCTTTCCCTGGTTTCTTTTCCAGTTTGCATTCCGGTCCGATCCATCTCGGAAATTCGGATTCATTTCGCGAGACTTTCGTGGTGCGGAAACGAAGTTAGGGACGGGACAGGTTCAAAGCAACCTCTTTGTTGTTCAAAATTCGAGGAGTATGGTTCTGCTCTGATTCTACTCTGGTTAGGCTCAGCGATTTGGACGCCGTCAATTCAGGACGGCGCGGAAATTCGCATGGCGGATGGAACGGGCTGCGTCTTCAACGACGATCGATTCCCATGGCGCAGATCGCAGAAAAACCTGGCCGAATTCCCGATTGGAAGTCTTCGGATTATTAATGGGTCATCGTATAAACGATGGCATTAGTGAGGAATTTGAAAGCGTAGGTCGAATAGCTTGCCGGATATGATGGATCGTCAGCCCACTCGAGTCCATCGCCAAGATCTGTGTTCCACGCCATGAGAATGCTAATGCGCCCATCCTGATCGAATATGGCAAACACCTTCGGTATTTTTCCTGATGGACCGTTCTCCCATTGTTCGCATTCGGGACATTTGGCGATCGAGTCATTCGTCACTTGAATGATCTCGTCGATGTCGTAAAAGCAATGAAATAGAGGATGCGATGTATCGAGTTCCACGGGTGAGGCCCAAGGCAGTACTCGCCGGATTTGTGCTAGAAATTGATTGAATTCTTCATCGCCGTGAAAATCATCGGCAAACCATAAACCACCCCGCGCCAGGTACTCGCGCAAATTCGTGATGTCTGAAGGGCCAAGCACCATCTGCTCGGGCTCCACAGAGTAGATCAGGGGATAGTTAAAAATAAGGCCGCTGGCCGGACTAACAACAGCTGGAGGCGCGACGTCGATCCCGGTTACACGCTGAAGGAGCACTGTTAAATGTTTGTCCATCGCCGGATAGTCGGTATACCAATTCTTGAGATACTCCGGGATGCCGCCGGGATACTGCATCCGGGCAAACTGGAATTGTGTTGCCATCGGTTGGTCCTTGACAGGAGAATCTGCGGAAAGCCTCAACCACGTGATTGAGACCGACACAACGATAGCGACACACGCAAGCCCCGGCGCCCGCCATTTGGTTGGCTGTAACTGCCGCCGCTGGCTGCTTTTCACCATAATCTGTCCGGAGAAACTTTAGCATTTGAGCTTCCATGGAAAATTGCACTTTAGTGCCGGTCAATCATCGGCGACAAGCCAGCAATTTGGAGATGTCGGCGGTCAATAGACCGCCGCGACAGCGCCCAGGAAAACGAATTGCCCATATCCTTGTATGCCCAGTCACCCCATCGTCGTAATCACGGGCGCCGCGTATACAATACGCCGATGGAGTTTGACGCAGTCGTCGTCGGGTCTGGCCCGAACGGTCTTGCCGCGGGTATTGAAATGGCCCGCGCCGGATGCTCCGTTTGCGTCTTCGAAGCGCGAGACACGGTGGGGGGCGGAGCGCGCTCGGCGGAGTTGACGCTTCCCGGTTTCACTCACGACGTTTGCTCGGCCATTCATCCTCTCGCTATTGCCTCACCATTCTTCAATACGCTTCCTCTTGCAAAGCATGGTCTGGAATGGATTCAACCGCCGGCGGCACTGGCTCACCCATTCGATGATGGCACGGCCGCTGTTCTCGAACTGACTATAGAACGAACCTGCGCAACGCTGGGTCCCGATGCGCATGCATATGCAAAAGTTTTTGCTCCACTCGTCCGAAATTCGGTCAAATTAATCCCCGAAATTCTCGCGCCGCCTGCGCATCTGCCACGTCATCCATGGGCGCTGATGCGCTTCGGAATGAAAGCCGTTCAGTCTGCGCAAAAATTCATTGACCGGCATTTCAAAGCGAGCCATGCTCGCGGGCTGTTTGCCGGCATTGCCGCTCATTCCAACATGCCGCTCGACCACAGACCCACTGCAGCGGCCGGGCTCCTGCTGGGAATGCTGGGGCATTCGGGGGGATGGCCGATGCCGAAGGGAGGGTCTCAAAAACTGTCCGACGCCCTGGCCGCTCACTTGGCATCTCTCGGCGGCCGCATCGTGACCGGAACTCCGATCACTCGGCTCGGACAACTGCCCTCGGCACGCGCCATACTTCTGGATGTAACGCCGCAAAAGCTGCTGCAGCTGTCCGGAGAACAATTTCCGCCAAGCTATCGATGGGAACTTCACAAATACCAGTACGGCCCGGGCGTGTTCAAAATGGATTGGGCTTTGAATTCACCAATCCCATGGAAGGTTAACGCGTGCCGGCGCGCGGGCACGCTCCACCTTGGCGGCTCCGCAGAAGAGATTGCCGCCGGCGAGGAAGCTGTCGCGAAAGGCAGGTGTCCAGAAAGGCCGTATGTCCTCCTTGCGCAACAGAGCCTATTTGACGCATCTCGCGCTCCGCAAGGTAAACATACGGCCTGGGCGTACTGCCATGTACCGCGGGGTTCGAAAGTGGACATGACCGAACGTATCGAGTCCCAGATTGAACGCTTCGCGCCGGGCTTTCGCGATTGCGTTATCTCCCGGCACACGATGACGCCTCTCGATTTTGAGAACTACAATCCAAACTATATCGGTGGCGATATCACCGGCGGGATTCAGAACATACTGCAAACCGTCGCGCGGCCGTCGCTTCGTATCAGTCCGTATTCGACTCCAGTAGACAATCTCTTCATCTGTTCATCGTCGACTCCGCCGGTGGCGGGGGTTCACGGGATGTGCGGTTACTACGCAGCCCGTGCTGCGCTACAAAGACTTGGGTATAATCGGCACACTCGAGGCTAAGCGGAGAATATATGACTCGTTTACGAATCATCGGAGCTTCTTTTGTCTTGTTGGTGGCAGTCCCAATTCTGGCGCAGATATCCCAGGAGCCGGTAGACCTCGATGGGATATACCGAATCAAGGACGAGGGTCTCAATCGATCACAGGTGATGGAAACGCTGAGCTATCTCACGGACGTTTATGGGCCTCGCCTGACCGGCTCGCCTCAAATCAAGGCCGCGGCAGAATGGACAAAGAAAAAGCTCATGGAGTGGGAGCTTGCGAATGTGAATCTTGAATCGTGGGGACCCTTCGGACGCGGTTGGTCAAATGAAAGATTTAATGCGCGAGCGGTCTCGCCGGACACGAGTTTCCCATTAATTGCTTATCCCAAAGCCTGGACTCCGGGCACGGACGGCGCGGTGGAAGCGGATGTTGCTACTGCCATCATTAATAACGATGAAGACTTTGAAAAGTTCCGCGGACAACTCCGCGGGAAGTTCGTCATGATTACGGCAATGCGCGACGTTCCGGCCGAGTTCCAGGCCCCCGGACGCAGGTTCACCGACGAGGATTTGACCAACCTCTCGAATCAACCGGTCCAGCCTCCACGTGGCGGCGGGCCCGGACAACGTGGCGGCGCACCTGGCGCAGGCCGTGGAAACAATCCTCAGAATTTCAATCAACGGCGCCTGAAGTTTTTTCTGGATGAGGGTGTGATCGCCACCATCGAAGCCGGACAAGGCAGCGGCGGCACCGTATTCGTTCAGGGTGGCGGTGGCCGGAATGCGAACGATCCGCCCGTTCCAGCGCAAGTCGTTATGGCCGTGGAGCACTATGGCCGGATCTGGAGACTGCTGGACAAGAAGATTCCGGTTCGAATCGAAATGAATATCCAGAACAAGTTCTACGATGATGATTTGAATTCGTTCAACATCATCGGCGAAATTCCCGGAACCGACAAAGCCGACGAACTCGTCATGCTCGGCGCACATTTCGATTCCTGGCATTCCGGAACCGGCGCTACCGATAATGCGGCAGGCTCGGCGGTTATGCTCGAAGCCATCCGAATTCTAAAAGCGACACACCTCAAGATGCGCCGCACGGTTCGCCTTGCCCTATGGACCGGCGAAGAGGAAGGCATTCTCGGATCGCGCGCTTACGTGACGCAGCACTTTGCCGATCGCGCGGATATGAAACTCAAACCGGATCACGCGAAAGTTTCCGGTTATTTCAACGTCGATAACGGCACCGGTGCGATTCGAGGGGTCTACCTCCAGGGCAACGAAGCGGTTGTGCCGATTTTTCAAGCCTGGATGCAGCCGTTCAGAAATCTGGGCATGACCACGTTAGCTATTCGCAATACGGGTGGAACGGATCATCTTTCATTTGATGCCGTGGGTCTGCCCGGTTTTCAGTTCATTCAGGACCCTGTAGAGTACGGCAGCCGAACGCACCACTCGAACATGGATGTGTACGAACGGATCCAGGCGCCCGATATGATGAAGAACGCCATTGTCGTCGCTTCGTTCGTCTATCTGACGGCGAGCCGTAACGAAAAGCTGCCGCGCAAACCGTTACCGGCACCGCAGAAATAATTCGGGGTCAGACGGGTGAATTCCCTATTTTCCTTTAACGATCCTTTGATTGGAAAATAGGGAATTCACCCGTCTGACCCCGAATTATTTCGCCGCAAAATATCCGTTACGAGCGCGGACATTGAGCCTGGTCATGCCCGGAGGCGGTGTGACCTTGACGCGGAGCTTGCGGAACTTCCCGTCCTTATCGCGATTGGTGGATTCATATCCAATGACATATTGATTCTTCAATTCGAGAGCGATTTTTTCGCACGTCTCTTCCAAATCGTTGACGGTGGCCCGATACAAATGCCCTCCCGTCATTTCCGCCAGATCCCCAATCAAAGCACGTCCCAGATCGATCACATAAATCTGCGCATCCGACTCCCGGACGATTTCTCGAAGATCACCACGGCTATAACGGCTGTGATTGTCTTCGCCATCGGTAATCAGCAGGAGCGCTTTTTTCGGATGTTGACCACTCTTCAGTTTGGAGATTCCAAGGTAGACGGCGTCGTACAGGGCAGTCGCACCTTGGGCCGGCGTGAGCGATAACCGATCGCGCAGGCGGCGGATATCACTGGTGAATCCTTCCGCAAGCTTTGCACGGGTCGAAAATTCGACAAGAAAGTATTCGTCGTCAGGCGTTCCCTTTTCGAGGAACTTCACGGCGGCATCCTTGGCGAAGTCGAGTTTCCTTTCCATGCTATGGCTGATGTCAAAAACGATGCCTAAGGTCATCGGCGCCGCTTCCATGGAGAAGTAGCGAATCTGCTGCTCCACCTTGTCTTCGAAGATTTGAAAATTTTCGGCTTTCAAATCGGTGACCGGCCGGTTATCCGAATCCGTCACCGCGACATTGACCATCACGAGCTCGACATCGACCTTAAGCGACTTCTGCGCCGGATATACGTCGCGCACAAGAAGAAACACGAGCGCAAAAATGAAAATAAATATGGTCCGATGTCGATCCATGAGGTGATGCGACTTTATCATTCGCTTGTTCACGGTTCAAGGGGTTCAATCGTCTGAAACCCACGCCACACCTGCGAAGCAGCAGAGGGCAAAAATTTCCGCCGAGCCGGGACGAGTGCGATTCAATGGCGTTTGCTAAAGCGGTTTTAACCGATTCTTAGTGAGGTACTTGCGATTAACGAATGGATGCTGGAATAAGACCTGCACCTTCGGAGGAAGAGGTTTCTATAAGGAGGAGACTAATGAATGTTTTGGGGACCGATTGGTTTTCGAGCCGATGTCCGAGGCCGAACCATCCCAAACTTCTTCCGGCAAACCATCAATTGGCCCGAAGTGACCGGAGGATTGTTGCTCAGTTGGAGCGAACGCTAGCGGAGAAAGAGCAGAACGGGGACTGTTCAGTGGGGCATCCCCTGCCCCACTGATTACCAGGCGCGCTGCATCGCGTTGACCCAGCACGTCGCCAGAAAAACAATCGTGATGACCAAGCCGATGATCAGTGTTTTCATTTCTGCCTCCATGAACCCGCCCGCTAAAGGCACTCGGTTTGCCAAAGGCCAAATGCAATACGATCTGTACTTTAGCTGCAATAAATGGAGCTAAACAAAGATTGTTGACGGATCCATCAAGCAATTTGGTTACAGCAAAAGCTGACGACAAAGAACACCCCCCTTTTAGTACAAGTTTTTTAAGAAATCCCTTTTTTGTCGCAAGTCTCGTCAAATCTTGAAACCCTCACCGTTTTCTTGAGGCTTCGCCCTATCGGGCTCGCGCTTCGCGCCCTCTCCCAGAGGGCCCAGAGGGAGAGGGTGATCCTCATTTTGAAACCACACTCTACCAGCCCGAGGGAGCGGCGATTTCAATTTATTCCCAAGCCCCCTCACCATCGGACTTTTTGGCCCGTCCTATTAAAATAGGAGGTCACCTATGCTAGTTTCCAGGCAACTTAATACAGCATATTGGGTACCACGAGCCGCCTTTGGATTTGGGCCTTTACTGGCCGGCTTAGATAAATTCACGAACATTTTGGTCAACTGGGACAATGGGATCGTATATTGAGAACCTCACGCGATGCGAATTCTGGTTGTCGAAGACGAAAAGAAAGTTGCGAACTTTATCAAAAAGGGTCTCCAACAGGAGGGTTATGCCGTTGACATGGTCCATGATGGACAAGAAGCCCTCGTGAATGCCGCCGCATTCGACTACGACCTCCTTATCCTCGATCTCATGTTACCAAAGCTCGCCGGGCTGGAAGTGTTGCGAGAAATCCGGTCCAAAAAACGCAATTTGCCAGTCCTCGTACTGACGGCCAAAGGCGCTGTGGACGACAAAGTCGCCGGCCTTGATGCAGGCGCCGATGATTATCTGATCAAGCCATTTGCTTTCGCTGAGCTTTCCGCCCGGATCCGCGCTTTGCTCCGGCGGGGCAGCCAGGAAACTCCGCGGCTCCGGGTCGCCGATCTGGAACTGGATACGGCATCGCGTCAGGTACGGCGTGCGGGGCAGATCATTGACCTCAAGATGAAGGAGTACGCGCTTCTCGAGTTTCTTCTCCGTAATGCGCATCGCGCCGTGACGCGCACGATGATCGTTGAACATGTATGGGACATCCATTTCGACAGCATCAGCAATGTCGTCGATGTACATATCAACTCACTTCGTAACAAAATCGACAAAGGCTTCGATCCGCAGCTGATTCACACGATACGAGGTGTCGGCTATATGTTAAGCGACCGTCCTCAATGAAACCGCTTACTCTACGGACCAAACTGACGCTTTTTTACTCCATTACCGTCAGCGTGCTACTGACCGGATTTGCCCTTGTGTACTACCGCGTTCTCAGTGTCGGTTTGGACCAGGCTCTAACTCAAGAGTTGATCGACAGGACCTCGGGACTGCGAGGCTATCTACGCTTCGAGGAAGGTCAGCCGGTTTTCGCGTACGATCCAACCGATCCCGACGAAGTGTCGTTCATCAATACTGCCACCCGGTATTACCAGGTATATGAAATCCGCAACGGAACTTTGCTCGCCGAATCCGATGAGCTGCGGGCATTGGGTGTTGAGTATTCGGCGGAAGACCTTTCACGTTACATCCAGGCGCCCCCTTCGTTGATCGATCTTCAGACCGATCAAGGCAAGCTTCGCTTGCGGAATGAAGCGGTGGCCGCCGAGGGCGGAGTTTACCTGCTTGTGGTCGGAACATCGCTGCAGCCAATGGAAGACACGCTGACTTCTTTCATCAAAGCGCTTGCGTGGTTGATACCCTCCGGAGTGCTTCTTGCAGCGCTTACGGCGTGGTTCATGGCTGGTAAAGCCCTGGAACCCGTTGCGGCCCTGGGCAAGGCGGCAGGTCAGATTGCCGTCTCGAGTCTTGATCGCCGCCTGCCAGTGCGCGGCACCAACGACGAACTCGATCAACTTGCCTCTCAATTCAACGATACGCTGGCGAGGCTGGAAAAGGCAGTAGCGGAAATGAAGCAATTCACCGCCAGCATTTCGCACGAATTGCGCACACCGCTTGCCGTGCTGCGAGGGGAAGCCGAAGTGGCTCTGATGCAGGCGAACTCCGCTGAACAATATCGCCGTGTACTGGCAAGTCAACTGGAAGAATTCGAAAAACTAACCCGTATGATCAATCAACTGCTGACTCTTGCCCGCGCCGAATCGGGCGATGTCGCCATCGCACACGAGCCGGTGAATATCTCGAGCATGACGGAATCCCTGGCCGAACAGCTCGAGCCCGTTGCTGCCTCGAAGGATGTTTCTATCTCATGCAAATGCGATTCTGATGTGATACTTCGAGGAGACGCAGCCTGGGTCGAGCGTATCATTCTTAACCTCGCAGATAACGCGATCAAATTTACGCCCACCGGAGGGCACGTTCAAATCAAGCTTTCTCGCGCTGACTCCTCCGCGATTCTCGATATCGCAGATGACGGCATAGGGATCTCGCCGGACGATGTCCCCCACATTTTTGAACGGTTTTATCGCGCCGATCCCTCACGCAGCAATCGCGCTGACGGCGCCGGCCTGGGCTTGAGTCTCGTCAAGTGGGCGGTAGATCAACATCGCGGATCGATTCAGGTCGAAAGCACTCCCGGTCACGGGACGCGGTTCACCGTCCGGCTTCCCCTCTCCCTCTGGGAGAGGGCGCCGCGTCAGCCCGCGTGCTGACGCGCCGGGTGAGGGTCACAGGTCTTTCCAAATCCTGACACCCTCACCCGCCGCCCCTTTTCTTGAGGCTTCGCCCTAACGGGCTCGCGCTTCGCTGCGGCCTCTCCCACAATGATTAATTTCATTTAATTTCCTGTTAATCACGCCTTAATCCCATCCGGATGTAATTCCTACCTATGATTGGCGCCACGAAGGAAATTGCAATGAAATTTATATTTCAGCGATTCGTTTTGATTGCTGGTGTCGCCGCGACCCTTTATGCCGTGGCTCTCAACGGCCAGCACTCCAAGGCGAATTCAGACCCACCCGCCATTCCCCAGGCGAAAACAATCCAACCCGCAACGCATTTCACCCAGGGTACGATCACTTCGATCGACGCGAACCAACTGGTGATCACCAAAAAAGTTCGCCGTAAGGCGAAGCAGGAGAGCTTCACGTTGGACTCTCAAACACAGCGGAACGGAAATTTGCCCGCCGGCACTCGCGTCTCTGTTCAATACCGCGAACAAAACGGCGAAAAGATCGCCGCTGCTGTGCGGGAAGTAACCGTGAAGAATGCTCGAAAGCCCGCCAAGGCCGCGTTTCGGTGGCGATCGAAGAGTTAGGGTCCCCCTTCCTCCTCCCAAAAGGGACGCCGCCATTTGGCGTCCCTTATTTTCTTAAATGACAAGCGACCATTGAACAACGACAAGGTATTTGTCATTTCAATAAGGAAAACGTCCAACATAAAAGAACCCTGCCGCTGGAGGAAATAAGACGGGCGAACTCTGACGTCCTGGCCTTCGCTGCGTACCGATATTCGGAATGCGGGCGGGAATTGGGTCGACGAAGAAGTCGTCACCGCCATGGGACTCGTCACGAGCCGCAAGCCCGATGACATCCGGGCATTCAACAAAAAGATGATCGAAGAATTTCGAGAGGGGGAACATAGGGCGCGTTATGGGGAGCGCAAGGTAGCGTAACTACTCCAGCATCGGACGGAAATCGTCGAGAGGGCGTTCCTCAAGGCGGCCGGCCATGATCGCTCGCGCGCATGTATTCCACCGCAGCAGGGCTTCATCATTCCCGTGCGGCCGGACCCTTTCGGCCTTTTCATATAAGCGCATTGCTTCACGGAAAAGATCGTACGCGGAAAAGTGCGATCCCGGAGCGGCCCGCCGCATGTATACGCGCGCCTGGCGTTCGAAGAGGATGCCTTGATAGTAAGCCTGCAGGTATTCGTCGTTAAGGCGCGACAACAGAGACCAGGCATGGTCGAGATTATCTACGATGTTCTCGATGAACTGATCGGATAAGGCGAGAATCAGAAGCGCAATCGCCTGACGGTTGTCCGGTTCGACCACGAGGATATCCTGGCAAATGCTTTCCGCCAACGCGGGTTCGTTGAGCAAACGATACCGCTCCGCGCGCTCCAGCGCGGCCGGAATCGCAGCCTTCGAAAGTTTCTTCAGTTCAAATTCCATAGGAGCCCCCGAATTCCTTAACGCCGAAGTCTTCGAAACAATCTCTTGATTGGATCATAAAATTCATCTACGACCCGTTCCTTCAGCGGAATGATGGCGTTGTCGGTAATCGTAATGCTTTCCGGGCACACTTTCGTGCAACACTTTGTGATATTGCAATAGCCGATTCCTTTTGCTTTCGCAAGTTCTTCAACCCGATTCTCCATATCGAGCGGATGCATCTCGAGCGCCGCCACGTAAACAAAAAAGCGCGGCCCAATGAACTCCTCGTGCTTGTGGTGTTCGCGCAATACGTGACAGACGTCCTGACACAAAAAACATTCAATACATTTTCGAAATTCTTGGACGCGATCCACGTCCTCTTGTTGCATACGCCAGCTTCCATCGGGGACATCGGGCGGACGCGGCTTGAATTGTTTGATCTGTTTTTTGACGCGAAAATTCCACGACACGTCGGTCACCAGATCCTTGATCAATGGAAAGCTCTTCATGGGCTCGATTGTCACCGGCCGCTCCAATGGAAGCTGGTTGAGTCTCGTCATACACATCAGCCGCGGCATCCCATTGATCTCGGCTGAACACGAGCCGCATTTGCCGGCCTTACAGTTCCAACGAACCGCCATGTCGTTGGCCTGTTCGGCCTGGATTTTGTGGACAGCATCGAGGACGACCATTCCTTCGGAAATTTCGGTCGTGTAGTTGAAAAACTTCCCTTGCTCCGCAGTCCCACGCCAAATGGAAAAGGTTGCCGACGCCATTATTTTTGCTGCTCCTCGATAATCTGCTTCAATTCCGCCGGCAACGGCGGGATGTTCTCCCGCACAACCTTCATTTCGCCGGCCGGACCGCGGCGCACGATGACATTGAAGTCGCCGAAAGCCTTGTCCTTGTTCGGATAATCTTCCCGGAAATGACCCCCCCGGCTTTCACGGCGCTCCCGTGCTGATCGCGTGATGGCTTCCGAGACCGTAAGCAGATTAGGCAGATCAAGCGCGGTATGCCAACCACTGTTGTATTCGCGATTCCCGTGCACGGCGACTTCGCGCGCGCGTTTTTGAAATTTTCCGATTTCCTCCAGCGCCATCACCATTTCGGATTCGGTCCGCACGATCCCGACAAGCTCCTGCATTTTTGCCTGCAGCTCATGTTGTATTTGATACGGACCCTGGGCATCAGTCGAACGCGTTCCCCTTTCGAATGGCTCCAAGGCTCGCCGTGCGATGCTGTCCACCTGATCTGTATTGATGCTTCCTGCCGGATGCTCCTTTGCGAGAGCTGCAGCAAACTTTCCGGCGCGTTTTCCGAAGACGAGCAGATCTGACAGGGAATTACCGCCGAGACGGTTTGCTCCATGGAGTCCACAACCGCATTCACCGGCAGCGAACAAGCCGGGAACAGTAGACATCTGAGTCTCCGGATGAACACGGATGCCGCCCATGATGTAGTGCATCGTCGGTCCAACCTCCATCGCAGTTGTGGTAATGTCGACATCGGCGAGCTGCTTGAATTGATGGTACATACTCGGCAGCTTTTTCTTGATGTGGTCCGGAGCGTTCGGGATTTTTTCTTTGATCCAGGAGATGTCGAGGAAAACACCGCCGTGCGGACCTCCCCGGCCTTCCTTGATTTCGCGGACGATGCAACGTGCGACATGATCTCGCGTCAGAAGTTCCGGAGGGCGGCGCGCTTGCCTGTCACCCTGGCAGTATTTCCAGCCTTCTTCTTCGTTGTCGGCTGTCTGATGCCGGTAAGCTTCCGGAATATCATCAAACATAAAACGCCGGCCCTTACTGTTTCGCAGAACGCCGCCTTCTCCGCGCACGCCTTCGGTGACCAGGATACCCGCAACGCTTGGGGGCCAAATCATTCCGGTGGGATGGAATTGCACGAACTCCATATCCATGAGATCCGCGCCCGCATTGTATGCCAGCGCGTGGCCATCACCGGTATACTCCCAACTGTTGCTTGTGATCTTGTAGGCGCGCCCCACTCCGCCTGTTGCTAGCACGACCGCGCGTGCATGAAACAACAGGAAACGCCCGCGCTGCCGGTCATATCCGAAAGCTCCGACGACGCGGTCTGCATCTTTGAGTAATGAGAGGATGGTGCACTCCATGTGAACGTCGATTCCCTGATGGACACCGTGATCCTGAAGCGTGCGGATCATCTCCAGACCCGTGCGGTCGCCAACATGGGCCAGTCGCGGATATCGGTGGCCTCCAAAGTTTCGTTGAAGAATATCTCCCTCTGGAGTCCGGTCGAAAACGGCGCCCCACGCTTCCAGCTCACGGACGCACGTCGGGGCCTCTTTCGCGTGGATTTCGGCCATACGCCAGACGTTCAGGTATTGGCCCCCGCGCATCGTATCCGCGAAATGAACTTTCCAATTGTCGGCCGAGTTGACCGTGCCCAGCGCTGCCGCAATGCCGCCCTCGGCCATGACCGTGTGCGCTTTTCCGAGAAGGGATTTGCAGACCAGCCCCACAGTGACTCCGGCGGCCGATGCTTCGATCGCCGCCCGCAGTCCGGCGCCTCCGGCGCCAATAACAAGCACGTCGTGTTCGAATTTCTGGTACTCCGGCATTAAATGATTCTCCAGTCCGTCCAGACACCCATGGAACAAAGCCGAACGTACACGTCGGAAAAGGCAACCCAGAATAAGCTGAACCACGCCCAGCGCATATGATTACGATTGAGCACGGTGACGCAGTTGTAGCAATTCCGTCCGAAGATCGCATTCTTCAATTCGTCGTGGCGTCCACCGATCAGATGGCGCATCGAGTGGCAACCCAGCGCATAACTTCCAAGCAATATCACATTGACCGCCAGAACGATTGTGCCGACTCCAATTCCGAAATGCACGGCTCCTGCTGCATCCGTGAACCAGAGAGCCTTCCAGACATCGTAGGCAAGGAAAAACAAGAAAAGGACAGCGAGATAAAGAAAATATCGATGAACATTCTGAATGATCAGCGGAAACGATCGCTCGCCGCGATAGCCGCCGCGAGGCTCGCCTACGGCGCATGCTGGAGGATCGGCCCATAGTGCTTTGTAATAGCTTCCGCGGTAGTAGTAGCAGGTGAGGCGGAATCCGCCGGGCGCCCACAGGATCAGAAGCGCCGGGGAAAATGGCAAAAATGCAGGCCACCATGCGGGGACCGGCCCGAACCAGCTGTGTTGCGAATCACCAAATACTTCCGGAGAATAGAACGGAGATATGTAGGGCCCGAAGTAATAATGATTTCCCTGAAAAGCCGCCCAGGTCGCATAAGTAATGAAGCCCAACAAACCCAAACCCACCGCGAGTGGTTCCACCCACCACAAGTCGCGGCGCGCGGTTGTTCCTAACCCTCTTTTCGTTGAAGCTGCTGCTTGCGCCACAATTCACTCCTGCGCGAGTTTCTCGGATCAAAACGGTTGACAATATAGCCGACAATTCAGCCAGCGTTCAACACCACTTTCAGAATGCCGCGTTCCGCGGCTCGCTGAAAGGCGCGCGGGGCCTGGGAGAGAGGAAAGCTGTCGGAAATCATGTCAAGTACATTGATGCTCCTCGCTCGCAACAAATTCAGCGCTGGTTCAAAACGGCCGCACCGCGATCCAATGAGAGCGATTTCGTTGACGATGACACGTGCCGTGTCGAGTGAAGGGGTTCCATGAATGGTGGATTTCATGAAGACCGATCCTCGCGGCCGGACCATCCGGATCGCCTGACTTAATCCATGCGGCAAACCCGTCGCCTCGACAACCCAATCGTAGGCGGAAGAGGGAAGCCGCTTCGTGGCTAGGAACGTTTCCACGCCGGCGCGAGCGGCAATCTTCAATTTATTTGGATGCCGGCCATAAAGATGGACGTTCATACAACGCGCAGTCAGGACTTGTGCGATGAGCAGCCCGAGTTTGCCATCACCAAGTACGGCAATACCCGCTCCCTCTGGAATGGTCGCCTGATCGAGAATCTCACATGCCGCCGCGAGCGGCTCAACGAAAACAGCTTCCTCATTGGAAATCGAATTGGGAACCACATGCAGATTCACCTCAGGCAACGTCAGCAATTCCCGAAACGCGCCGGGGTACCGCACGATTCCAAGAACGGTTCGTTTCGGGCAATGCCGCCCTAGTCCTCTTTGGCACCACTCGCATTGGCGGCACGCCAAGTTGATCTCGCCGACAACTCTGCGGCCCAGCAGGTTTGCGTGATCCGCTTCGACAACTTCTCCGACAAATTCGTGTCCGGGAATACCAGAAAAACCATAATATCCGCGCTGGAGCTCGAGATCGGTGTTACAAATTCCGCCGACCAACAGCCGAATCAGAGCGTATCCCTCGGGCCTTTTGGGCCGCCGGACATCACGGACACAGACACGCCTCTTATCCAACTGAACAGCCAGCATGAGAGGCATTCTAGCGCAATTTCCGCGGAGAACTTCCCTGCCGGACCGGACTCGAACAGGGGCGCGCACTACCCTAACGTTACTCTTTATCTAGCGAATCGCAACACTTACAGCACGGGCCGCTAACGGAAGTGCCGTTGCATCTTCTTTCTATTGTATAGGAGGGAAAGGTGTCTATGAGAGCGATGCTGGCATTGATGCTGACGGCCCTATTGAGCGTTGCCGCTTGCAGCAAAGCGAACGCAGACGTCGATCCAAAAGCCATCGAGCAGAAATATGGGCTTTCCGGCGGCTATGTCGATGAGATCAGTACCGAAGACGGAAAAGTCAAAGCTACTATTATCCCGACAACATTGGATGACGGCCGAAGAGTCCAGTTAGTGATTCCGCACCAACCCATCGGCAATCACCAGGTTTACATGCGCGAAGGGATCACGATCACTCCTCTCGAGTTATCCGATTCCAAGTTGTCCAAGCAGCAATTCGTCCAGTCGCAGCCGCGGATCGTCGAACGGCGGCCGACACCCACTTCGGCACCAGCACAAGCTGAGCCCAAGAAAAAACGTTCGTTGGAAAAAGAAGTTTTGATCGTCGGAGGCAGCGCAGGCGCAGGTGCAGCCATTGGTGGCCTGGCCGGTGGCGGCAAAGGCGCGGGAATTGGAGCGCTGTCGGGCGGCGTGGCCGGACTGGTCTACGATCTCGCAACAAGGAACAAGAAATAAAAGACTGCGCTCAAACAGGAGATGCGCACAGCCGGGCAGGATAAACTGCTGGTGAGGACCTCCCGGCTGGCTTATCGGCCCATTCGAAACGTCAGGGTGCGTAAAAGTCAATCTCTTGTGTTTCTCATGCCTTTTGTGAATCCGCATTGAACTCGACGAGAAAGCAAAACAAATTATCCTCAAACCGATCACGCGCGAGACCATACCAGCTCTCCGCGGGAAGTACCGCGACGTAGCCAGTCTCAAAGCACTCATCGAGGACCGTAAATGGGAAAAAGACGGTAGCCAGCATTGATGACTGTCGTCAATGCTGGAGAAGTCTGGTACAACATCGCCCGTAAGCGTACCGAAGAAAAGGCAGATCAGAGCATTTGGGACGTCGGTAACCTTGGCATTCGAATAATCGATGCAGATTGGAGGCTGACCAGGGCAGCCGCCGGATTTAAGAAAAGAGGGCGCATCGCGTATGCCGATTGTTTTGCGGCCACCCTTGCCAAACGCGAACGCGCGTCGCTTGTCACCGGCGACCCGTAATTCCAACCTCTCGAAAATGAAATCACGGTCATTTGGGTTTGATTTTGGGAGGGCCGGATTTTGGGAGGAGCGCTCATTTTTTCAACTCGCCAGTGCTGGCGCGGAAGTCACATTTTCGCCAATGTGACGCCGGAGGAAGTGACCAGAAAAGGCTGCGGTGTGATCGGATAAGCAGACGTGTGATGGTCGCGCTGGATTTGGCGGAGCACATGGTCGAACAATGAGTTATCGCCCGCCGAAAAAGCAACCAGGGTGTTGGCGTTCGGGACACCCGCATAGAAGGGGCTGCCAAGGGGCCCGGACAGGAGCCGGTGCAGTTCCGGGTGCAAAAGGCGGCTCGCATCGAGACTATCGTTGGTATCGACCATGATCAGCCGGCCGCCCGCTTGACGCGCGCCTTCCATGCGTTCCGGCCACGGCAGCCGGGCCAGGTTACGGATCGCCACCTCGTGCAAAACCCCATGCCTCATGCTCCAACGGTTGAGATCCCAGTCGGTGAGCAGCCGGAACACCTTCTCCGTACGGATCGCGTAGCAGATAATGACATCGCCCAACCATTCCGTGCGCACGAGGCGTTCGGTGGCCGTCTCAGGTTCGATATAAGCGCTTGGTTTTAGGACAGGCAAGATGTTGTCGCGCACGTCATCGAGTTCCTCCCGGCCCGGGGGATGAGGCCGGTCAATGCATCCGTATTGGATGGAGGCGTTGGACAACTGTGTTTGCCGGTCTTCGAGGTTTAGCCCGAGGCTCGCGAACGTAGTTGTGGGAGGTCGTACTGACAAGATAGGATGTCGGAGCATTAAGCGTTGCGGAGGATGAAATGAATGCATGGGGACGAATGACGTTTGTGGTTGCGCTGTTGTTGTGGAATCTCTGCGCGGCCTCTGCGAAAGATATTGATCTGGATGCAGCGACGATTGCTGACCTCAATGCCGCTTTCAACGCCGGCACACTGACCTCCGAAAAACTTGTCCAACTGTGCATCGCCCGTATCCAGGCGTACGATCGCGAAGGCCCCTCCCTTCACGCGGTGATGACGCTCAATCCGAAAGCAATTGAGACGGCGCGTGCTCTTGATGCCGAGCGAAAGGCAAAAGGGCCACGGTCTCCGCTACACGGCATCCCTGTCGTGCTCAAAGATAACTATGACACGTTCGACATGCCGACCACCGGCGGCTCCGTTCTGCTCGAAGGTTCGATTCCGCCGCACGATGCATTCCTTGTGAAGAAGCTTCGCGATTCCGGCGGAATCATTCTGGCAAAGGTGAACATGTCGGAGTTCGCCTCGGCGGGCGCATACAGTTCACTTGGAGGCCAGTCGAGAAATCCACACGACCTGTCGCGATCGCCGGCAGGATCGTCCGGCGGCACAGGTGTCGCGATTGCAGCCGGATATGCCCCTCTTGGAATGGGCACCGACACAGGCGGGTCCATCCGGGGACCGTCAACCGCCAACGGTATTGTGGGCTTGAAGCCCACGCACGGTCTGCTGAGTCGAAACGGGATCATTCCGCTGGCTCTGAGCTTCGACACCGGCGGACCGATGGCGCGCAATGTTTACGACCTCGCGGCTGCGCTTGGCGTGATGACCGGCGTCGACCCGGCTGACGCGGCAACAAAGAAGAGCGAAGGCAAGTTCGTCACCGACTATGCGAAAGGTTTGAATGTTGGCGCGCTGAAAGGCGCTCGTATCGGTGTCGCGCGCGACTTCTTCGGTGTGGATCCGGATGTGGACTGGGTGATCGAAGCAGCACTGGAGGCGATGCGTCAGGCAGGCGCAACTGTCGTGGACCTCCGATATCCGAAATGGTTACTCGACGCCAAGGGCGAGTTCTATAACGCGATTCGTTATCCGGAGTTCACGGCGCAGATCGCGGGTTATCTCGCTACGATCGGTCCGGACTACCCGAAAAGCCTCGATCAAATGATCGAGCGTACCAATCGCTTCAATGCCACGCGTGCGGATGGTGCGCGTCCAAACCCGAGCCGCTGGAGTTTGTTTAAACGCGAAGCCGACAGCGGCACGCTGAACGACTACCGCTACAGGTCCGTCCGCGATTACGGGCTGCCATTGGTTCGTTCTGCAATTGAAGGCATTTTTGAATCGCAAAAACTGGACGTCATCGTGTATCCGACGTCGCCGCGCCGTCCGGTCTTGATCACTGCCGCTCCCGACCCTCCCGGCGGAGGGCCGAGTTCGCCGGCGACTATCGCGAATCTCACCGGGTTTCCGGATCTCATCGTACCTGCAGGATTCACCGGCGACAACCTGCCGGTCGGAATCTCTTTCCTCGGCACAGCTTTCAGCGAACAAAAACTGCTGTCGCTCGGGTACAGCTTCGAACAAGCCACACATGCGCGGCGCCTTCCTGTTCAGACGCCACCGCTGAAAGGAGAATCGATTTCCGTGCCCTTGCGATGAACAACCGGTATTGTGAACAATACAGCGGTTATTGCAATGTAGCGTGTGTCTATGTCCAGCCATTATGACGATGTCTATGCGCGTTCAATCAATGATCCAATAGGTTTTTGGGCCGAAGCAGCTGAAGAAATCCATTGGTACAAGAAGTGGAAGAAGATCCTCGACGACTCGAATAAGCCGTTCTACCGATGGTTCGCCGGCGCGGAAGTCAATACGTGCTATAACGCCGTCGACCGGCACGTCGCAAATGGCCACGGCGACCGGATAGCGCTGATTTATGACAGTCCTGTAACGCAGACGATCCAATCCTTCACATTCAGTGAACTCGGAATACGCGTTGCGAAGTGCGCCGGCGCTCTCGCGTTGCTCGGCGTCTCGAAAGGTGATCGCGTGATCATCTACATGCCCATGATTCCCGAGGCCGTCATTGCAATGCTTGCAACTGCGCGGCTCGGCGCCATCCACTCGGTTGTGTTTGGTGGTTTTGCATCGCATGAATTGGCCGTTCGCATCGATGATGCCCGGCCGAAGGTCGTGCTGACGGCATCGTGCGGCATTGAGCCCGGACGACTCGTTGCCTATAAACCGCTCGTCGATACGGCCATTGGAATGGCAAAACACAAGCCCGAGAAGTGTGTGGTGTATCAACGGTCGATCCAACGCTCGGAAATGAAGCCAGGAGTGGATCTCGACTGGGACGAGATCCTGGTCAGTGCCACGCCACATGATTGCGTGCCTGTGGCGGCGACGGATCCCCTTTACATTTTGTATACGTCCGGCACCACAGGACAGCCGAAGGGAATCGTGCGCGACAATGGCGGTTATCTCGTCGCGCTCCACTGGACGATGGGCCGCATCTATGACGTTAAGCCTGGCGAAGTCTATTGGGCCGCTTCCGATATCGGGTGGGTTGTCGGGCATTCTTATATCGTTTACGCCCCACTGATTTACGGTTGTACGACGGTCTTGTTCGAGGGTAAACCCGTTGGGACTCCGGATGCCGGCGTGTACTGGCGTGTGATCTCGCAGCACCATGTCGTCTGTCTATTCACAGCGCCAACGGCCTTCCGAGCCATCAAACGCGAGGATCCGCAGGGCGGTTTGATCCGCAAGTACGATCTTTCAAAGTTCCGGACACTCTTTCTCGCAGGTGAACGTCTCGATCCCGATACGCTCCGTTGGGCCGAAGATCTGCTTACTAGGTCCCGCTACGGACAAACGTCGAATACTAAGGTTCCAGTCATCGATCACTGGTGGCAAACCGAAACGGGCTGGCCGATCTCGGCCAATTGTGTTGGGCTGGGAAAGCTGCCAGTCAAGCCAGGGTCCGCAACTAAACCCGTTCCTGGCTGGCAAATTGATGTGGTGAACGACACGGGCGGGCCCGCAAAACCGAAAGAAATCGGAAATCTCGTTTGTAAGCTGCCCCTTCCGCCAGGAGCATTGTCAACACTCTGGAATGCCGATTCGCGTTACCAGGAGTCGTATCTTTCGGAGTTCCCCGGATACTACAAAACGGGTGACGCCGGCTTTGTCGACGAGGACGGTTATCTGTTCGTGATGACGCGCACGGACGACGTCATCAACGTCGCCGGACACCGGCTTTCAACGGGAGCGCTGGAAGAAGTTCTCGCTTCACACCCCGATGTGGCCGAATGCGCTGTAGTGGGAGTCGCCGACAGCCTCAAAGGGCAAGTTCCTCTGGGGTTTCTTGTTCTCAAGGCAGGCGTAGACCCCGAACGGGAAGGCGAGATCGTGCAACAAACGGTGGCAATGGTTCGAGAGAGGATCGGACCAGTGGCCGCTTTCAAAACTGCAATCATTGTCAAGCGGTTGCCCAAGACGCGCTCCGGAAAAATTCTTCGGGGCACGATGCAGAAGATCGCCGAGCGTCAAGACTACAAACTCCCCGCAACCATTGATGACCCGGCGGCTCTCCAGGAAATCCATGATGCGCTTGACCGGTTGCGCGCGAGTTAACGCGCCGATTGGTTCAAGGCGTTCCTGAGAAGGCTCTCAAATTCCTGAGGAATCCGATGCGGCCCGTACGCTGCGAGAAGGACGGACGCTGCTTCCGTGTCATTTATACCAGGGATGTGGCGGACTGCATACTGCAAAACGGGCGGAAGCGGTTGCGAATTGTTTCTCAGTTTTGCGATAGCGAGCGCCACAGCGGCCACGATCTCATTTGCTGTGGCAACGCACTCGAACGGTTTGATTTCAAGGCCTGCGAGCTCGCGCAAAATCGGAATCGTCTCTTCCGAGTCGAACAGGTCGTGTCCGAATATTTTGAACAGCGCGGCGGGCGGCAGAAACGGGTACATCGTCAGAAATACCGACACACATTTAGCACAGCGGCCGCACCAGGAATCCGAGCGATTCCGGTTGCAGCTCTTGAACAGCTGAAACAAATCAGGAAATTTCGAGAACAGTTTACCGATTTGTAGTTCGTATAACGGCCGTGCGAGGCTGAAATAGCGGCCGCCGCTCATGAGAAATCGACGAAGGTACTCGTCGAATCGGGTCTCAAATCTGAGGCTCTTCGAGTACTGGTGATTGATTTCTCTGCCTCGATAATGAACATTTCCCTCATCAGAACTTCGCTCGTTGGCGACGATGATGTCCGAGTATCCATACAGAAGAAGGCATGCTGCACCAAGGAATGCCAAGTACGCGGAGAACGGGGTATGGCCGTTGAGATATCCTCGCCGATTCAATTCCAAGAGTTCCCGACAAATAGTCCGCCGGATGATCAAAGGAGGCAACGCAGATACGTGGCGGGCAATGGTTTGTGCGGCCGTCGAGGGGTTCAACATCATGCATGTGAACGGATGACCCGAATCCCGCAACAAGGCCGCGGCAAGCGCGGAGTCGCGGCCTCCGCCGATCGTCAGCAGAGTCCGCCCTGGCAATTCGCCACGATAAACTTCGTATCGGGACGTGTTCGGCATTGACGTAATCTTCACGAAGCGTTCAGTTGTGAAATCGATCTGATTGCGAAAGAAGAACTCTCCCATTCCGCGGACGAGAAGGTCTTCCCACCATGAGATCTGCTCTTCGCTGAGACCTGCCGGATGGACTTCGATAACAGGTGAAGCCGTTGCCTTCCAATAGCTGAAGCTCTCAATCAATCCGAGATGAAAAACGACGTTCTGGAGGGATTCGTCGGAAACCGACCGCCAGGATTCGTCAAGGGGCTCGAAAATTACTTCTGGAGCGAACGCAATGTCGGGTGGGATAGAGAACTTGAAGCGCGCAGTGACGCGTGAGGAACTCCGCTCCAGCGCATAACCTTCGTAACGAAATACCGGATAGCGGGAGCGTAGTTCCGCGACGTCCATTCGAAGATTATATTTAACGTCTGAAAATTCGGGGTCAGACGGGTGAATTCCCTATTTTTGAAGTGCAAAATAGGGAATTCACCCGTCTGACCCCGAATTTCGATTGCTTAGTACATGGGCGGAGCACCGCCCGGGGGACCTGCCGGAGCTTTCTCTTCTTCCGGGATTTCGGAGACAAGAGCTTCGGTGGTCAGCATCAGAGCGGAAATGGAAGCTGCGTTTTGCAGCGCCGTGCGAGCGACCTTCGCCGGGTCGAGAATACCGGCTGCGATCATGTCGGTGTACTCTTCGGTCGCCGCATCGAAGCCGAGATTGGGGTCTTTCGCCTCTTTGACTTTTCCAAGCACGACGGCGCCTTCATGGCCCGCATTGGAAGCGATCATTCGCAACGGCTCTTCAAGAGATCTCTTCACAATGTTGACACCGATCTGCTCGTCGTGTTCCAACTTCAGTTTATCGAGGGCCGGAACTGCGCGAACAAATGCCACACCGCCGCCGGGGACGATACCCTCTTCGACAGCCGCGCTGGTGGCGTGCATTGCGTCTTCGACGCGAGCTTTCTTTTCTTTCATCTCCGTCTCGGTCGCAGCGCCGACTTTGATGACCGCGACACCGCCGACGAGTTTGGCCAGCCGTTCCTGAAGCTTCTCGCGATCGTAGTCCGATGTGGTTTCATCGATCTGCGTACGCAGCTGCTTCACGCGGCCCTCAATGGCTTGAGACTTGCCCGCGCCCTCGACAATCGTGGTGTTGTCCTTGTCGATGACAACCTTTTTCGCCCTGCCGAGGTCCTCGATGTGAACGTTTTCGAGCTTTATACCGAGATCTTCGGTCAGTGACTTGCCGCCGGTGAGGATCGCGATATCTTCCAGCATCGCCTTGCGGCGATCGCCAAAGCCAGGAGCCTTGACCGCCGCAGCCTGCAGCGTCCCGCGCAGCTTGTTGACGACAAGCGTTGCCAGCGCTTCTCCTTCGACTTCTTCCGCAATGATCAACAGCGGCCGGCCCATTTTGGCGACCTGTTCGAGGAGCGGAAGCAGATCCTTCATGGTGCTGATCTTTTTTTCATGGATGAGGATCAACGCATTCTCCAGAACGCATTCCATGCGGTCCGGATCGGTCACGAAGTAGGGCGACAGATAACCGCGATCGAACTGCATCCCTTCGACGACATCGAGGGTCGTTTCAATCGCCTTGGCCTCTTCAACGGTGATAACGCCATCCTTACCCACCTTCTTCATTGCTTCGGCAATGATGTTGCCGATGGTGGAATCGTTGTTGGCCGAAACCGTCGCCACTTGCGCGATCATTTCGCCCTTCACAGGTTTGGACAGTTCTTTGATTTTCTCTACTGCAACTTCAACGGCGCGCTCGATGCCGCGCTTCACGGCCATTGGATTCGCGCCTGCGGCGACTGTTTTCACACCCTCACGGAAAATCGCCTGCGCCAAAACGGTGGCCGTCGTAGTGCCGTCTCCGGCGACGTCGCTCGTCTTGGAGGCGACTTCTTTCACCATTTGAGCGCCCATGTTCTCGAGCGGCTCTTTAAGTTCGATTTCTTTAGCGACGGTGACACCGTCTTTGGTAATTGTTGGCGAGCCAAATTTCTTGTCGAGAACAACGTTACGTCCTTTCGGGCCAAGGGTGATCTTGACCGCGTCCGCAAGCATGTTCACGCCACGCAGGATGGCCTGCCGGGAATCTTCGCCATGGACAATCTGTTTTGCCATTGCCGCCTCCTATTTCTTTCCGGCTGCTTTGCCGGTGGTCGCGAGAATTCCGAGAATTTCGTCTTCCCGAAGAATCAAGTATTCGTTGTCGTCGACTTTGATCTCCGTTCCCGAATACTTGCCAAACAGGACCCGGTCACCCTCTTTCACTTCGAGCGGGATCACTTTCCCATCCTCCAACCTCTTACCGGTACCGACGGCGACGACTTCACCCTCCTGGGGCTTTTCTTTCGCCGTATCGGGGATGATGATCCCGCCGCGAATCGTTTCCTGCTCTTCGATTCTCTTGATCAGAACACGATCATGCAACGGTCTTACTTTCATGGTCTGCTCTCCTTTGGTCTTTTGTTTTAAGTATATTACGAAGGTTGGTTAGCACTCCTCAAAACCGAGTGCTAATTTTAAGAAGACGCCGGCGTATGTGTCAATAGGCTCAGTGCGCCGCCGTCGCCCCGGGCTTCACATACTGCGGACGAGTGGGCGAATTTGCCACCTGAAAAGCGGTTAGGTACACCAGCTTGGTGATCTTTTCGAGTTTCGTGTAATTGATCTTCTCGGGCGTATCACGCGGGGTGTGGTAGTCCGGATGAAGTCCGGTAAAGAAAAAAATCGCGGGGATCGCTCTCTGTAAAAACGACCACTGATCACTGCGCCGCATCAGATCTTCGGCGCCGAAGTCATACCTAAAGCGGAGCGTGAGATTAGTCTGGGCGTTCAGGGCGGAAATGGCGGCCTTCAAATCGGGACTGAAGGCCGTGCCAAGGACATTCAGGCTATTCGTATTTTCCGAAGGACGCTCCTCAGGAATTTGCTGGGACTTGTTTTCGCCATGTTCTTCGTTACGGCCGATCATATCCAGCTGGAACATGGCAACCGTACGGTTGAGCGGAAAGAAAGGATGATGAACGTAGTAGCGGCTTCCAAGCAGTCCCTTTTCTTCTCCAGCCCAGGCACACAAGAGAATGCTGCGTGCCGGCGCGGAGAATCCATTGCCGAATGCTTCCGCCAACTCCAGAATAGCAGCGGTCCCGGAACCGTTATCGTCCGCGCCGTACCAGATTTGTCCGTACGCCTCACCATCGTGGTCATAGTGCGCTCCGACGATCATGACCTCGTTCTTCATTGAAAGATTCGAACCTTGAATGAGCCCAAGTACGTTCTGCGTCGGGTGAATCTTCCGCTCGACATCGACGGTAATCGTGGCGGTGACGTGAGATTGAGGCTTATGGAGTGCGGAAATGACTTGCCGCGCGGTATCGGCGGACACCATAAGCACGGGGATGCTCGGATAATCCGGCACGCCAATGGTGGCCATTGCGGTTAAACGCACCGGCAGATCGTCTCTGAAATTTTCCGCCAGCGTTACCATCCGGCCGCGGCCTCGATCGGTCGCACCCTGAAGGATCATGACAGCGATGGCGCCCGCATCTTGGAGGCGCCGCTCTTCAGTCGCCGTTGCTGGGAACTCTGGATCGTCGGAAACGATTCGATCCTCAACCTCAACCGCAATCTTGCCCTGCAAGTCCTGACGGCTTTCGTCTTCAATCAACTGCAACGGGCCGTTGACGGTGCCGTTCACCGACCAAAGCTCGGGAATAAAGTCCATCCGAACTTCTAGGTTGAGATCGGCATCACTTGCGCCGTGGATCCGCAGATCATTGTTTGAACCCAAACGGGAAGAATAGATATCGAAGTGCTGATAGTAACCACCGTTGTCGCCGGCCGGCTTCAAGCCGTTCCTGGCGAAAGTACCGGCGATGTATTCGGCCGCGAGATTCAGTTCGTGAGTCCCGTTGCCGCGTCCTTTGAGCTGCTCGGACGCCAGAAAGGTTACTTTTTCTCGAAGCTCCTCTGCGTGAATGGAGTCGACGCGGTTCGGTGCCGGTCCCTGAGCCGTCGTGGTGAAAACCAGACAAGCTGTGAGAATAGAAAAGAGGAAGCCGGCCAGTTGGATCCGGAAGCTATGAGACCGAGGCATTATGAACACCGTTCGTTACTCTTGAATCCTGCACCCAGTGCAAGACTTCCTCGGGAGTATCGGCCGTTTTAATAATGTCGAGATCTTCTACGGCAATCATCTTTTCACGCAAAAGTGTCTCACCAATCCAATCGAGCAATCCTTTCCAGTAATCCCTTCCGACGAGGATCACCGGGAACGGCTTAATCTTACGTGTTTGGATTAACGTGATCGCTTCGAATAATTCGTCGAGCGTCCCGAATCCACCGGGCAAAATGACGAATGCGATAGAGTACTTCACGAACATGACTTTTCGTACGAAGAAATAACGAAAATTTAGAAGCTTGTTTGCGTAGATATTCGGCTTTTGTTCCAGAGGCAACTCGATATTCAGTCCTACCGAAGTCGAACCGGCTTCTGTAGCACCCCTGTTCGCAGCCTCCATGACCCCGGGTCCGCCGCCAGTGATGACGGAATAACCGTTCTTGCCAAGAATTGTTGCAATCGCTTGCGCGCTATCGTAGCCAATGCTTCCCGGTAATGCCCGCGCCGAACCGAACATCGCAACTGCAGGAGGAATCTTACCAAGCATTTCGAAGCCTTCGACAAACTCCGCCATGATGCGGAAAATGCGCCAGGTATCTTTACCGGTGAAATCGTCGATGACGTATTGTTCTTCAACTCCGTTCTTTTTCATGATGCGAACTCCCAACTCCGTGGGCGATAAAACCTCTTTGACTTTGAAAAACCATTCTAGTATTTAGGACAACATGAGCACCGAAATCTCCTTCTGCCCCGTTTGCGCTGGGAAATTGGACGCCGGCGACGATGAACAGTTTGTCTGTGAGGATTGTGAAACCAGTTTCTTCATTCAGGTAGTCGAAGAGGGAGAAGGGGATGAGGAAGAAGAGGAAGAATACTGATCCTCAAAAGTGGTGTTCGGCCTGTTTGACCGCCTTCCGAAAATCGTTTCCCACCATCGTTATTGTTTTGCACATCTCGAATAGCCGCGATCGCATCTGATCGCCGATGCGTTCTGCCAGTGTGTACGCAACACCCTTCCGGCTGTCTGTGAGTTCATCTTTGTCCTGGTAATTCGTTGTAAAGATGGTCACTTTGTTTTCGCTGTATCGATGATTGAGGATATAGCTCACGGTGTCACGGACCCACGTCGACGGAGTCTGAGCTCCCAACTCATCCAAAACCAGCACCTCTGTATCCAAAACCGGGGCCAGCAGGGAGAACTCCGAGGACTGAGATATTGGACTATACGAATTTTGAATTTCTTTCAAGAGCTCAGGGAAAGATCTAAACAAACACGGAACGCCTTTCCGCCGCATAAACACGGAACGCCTTTCCGCCGCATGAGCGCTCTAATCACTCCCACCGCAAGATGGGTTTTCCCGACTCCCTGTGGGCCCATGAAAAGCAAGCCGAAGGAGACGCGAGGCATCGGATACTCCTCCACGAATTTTTCCGCCGCAATCTTCGCCTTCTCGATCGAGCGATCGGGCGAAGGCATGACATCGAAGTTTTCGAGTTCGCAGCGGGCATACCGAAAGGGGATATTCGCGGTCTCCAGCAACCGATCGGCACGCGCGCCCTTTACGCACTCGCAGCGGATCACTCCTTCGACACCTTTTTGAGCAACGCGCATCCAGCCCGTGCCTCCGCATCTAGAGCATTGTTCGGTATTTGCGGAACTCATGAGTGCATTCTACATATACCTGTAGCGGCGGTCTATTCCTTGAGGCTGCGCGCTACCGCGCTTGCGCTTCGCGGACCGCCGGCATTCTGTTGAATCTGCGAGAAACCGGCGCTCATAGAGCGCCGCTACAGTAAGACGCTTCCAAACGACAGCAATCAGTTCAAATAGCCCAGCAACTGCTGCGCGCGCTGGGAGCGGCGGAGTTTTCCGAGCGCTTGTTCTTCGATTTGCCGGATACGTTCTCGGGAAAGATTCAGTTCCGAGCCGATTTCGGCCAAGGTCTCCGGTTCGCGATCGCCGAGGCCGAACCTTCGCTCGATGATGAGCCTTTCTTTCTCGTCCAATTGAGAAAGCAGTTTTTGAAGCTGCTCCTCGAAGGACTGCGCGATGAGAATTTCGTCCACCGGGGTAACACTCGGGTCACGGATCAGGTCTTCCAGATGCACCTCGTCCTCGTCTCCGATTGGAGTGCTAAGCGAAACCTCGGTTGGAGTTCCTTCCATCATGCCGCGGACTTCTTCTTCTTTCATACCGAGTTCCTTCGAAATCTCGTCGACGCTGGGCCGCCGGCCGAGCTCCTGTGTCAGGCGCGCTACTTTGGTTTCGAAACGGTAGAGTTCATGTTTCAATTTTGGGGGGAGGCGGAACACCTGGCCGTGGTGAGCGATCGCCGCCAAAATGGCCTGGCGAATCCACCAACTCGCGTAGGTGATGAATCGGACGTCACGCGTCGGGTCGAAACGCGAGGCTGCTTCGATCAAACCCATGTTGCCTTCATTGATCAATTCGTGGAGCGGATAGCCGGACCGGGCGTATTTCTTGGCCATCGCGACAACAAAGCGAAGATTGGATTCAATTAACTTTCGAAACGCTTCTTCATCGCCATTTTGAATACGTCTGCCAAGCTCTTTTTCTTCTTCCGGCGATAATTGCGGAAACCGAGAGATCTCCTTCAGATACATCCGGAGCGTATCGGGCCCTTCGACAACTCGTTCGTATGAAATTTGCTTCATTTCTCTAGCGCCCGTATAAGCGGCGTTCCTATTTGCGTGGTCTCGCGAGAGTGACGTGTGAAGGGGTCACTTTGACGAGAGCGTGTTGGATCCTTTGGTTCAATTCCGGCGACCGTTGCCGAAATTCGCGTTCAATGTACTCGATAAACTCCTGCATCTCGCGATGCATGTCTTCCAGCCGCTGCCGCATATTCAGAATCACTTCGACACCGGCAAGATTCACGCCAAGATCTCGCGTCAAATTCAAGATGACTTCGAGCCTTTCGAGATCTTCCTGAGTATATAGACGGGTATTTCCCTCCGATCGTGAGGGCTTCAATAAACCCTCACGCTCATAGAGGCGGAGCGTCTGAGGATGAATTCCGTAAGTCTGGGCGACGGCGCTGATCATGTAGGCGGCCTTGCCCGTTTTTTTGCGTTCCATAGCGCGTTACCACAAATGGCTTCGCGGATTGTCCGGATTCAGTCTCGCCAGTTCTCGCAGAATTTCCTTCGACCGCTCGTCGGCGACGCGAGGGACAACGACTTTCACTTCAAGGTATTGATCGCCGTGGACGCCGGGACTCAAAAGCGACGGTGCACCCCTCCCGCGAATACGCAACGTCTGCCCCGACTGCGTTCCTGGCGGGATGCGGACCACCGCCGGCCCGTCAATCGTAGGGACTTGAATTTTGGTGCCGAGCGCCGCTTCGGTTACCGTCAGAGGAATGGCGCAGTGAATATTGTCACCCTTTCTTTCGAAGAACGGATGCGATCCGGCGCTCACCACAACGTAAAGATCGCCGTTTAGCCCACCGAAGCGACCCGCATCGCCCATCGACGGAATTCGAATGCGCGTGCCGGCCATCGCACCGGGAGGCACTTCCACATCAAGCGTTTCGATACGCGAGGCGCGTCCCTCGCCGCGGCAATGGGAACACGGCGTAATCACACGTCCAGAGCCGCAGCAATGGCCGCACGTAACGGCAAATTGCAGATGCCCTTTTACTCGAGCCGTCTTACCGGAACCGCCGCACAGTGGGCATGCTGTCTCTCGTGAGCCGGCCGCGCGGCCCGTTCCGTCGCATCCCGCGCATCGATGCATTCGCGTGATGGTGATGTTCGTCCGGACGCCGCGGATGGATTCGTCAAAGCTGATCGAGACCGGAAACTCCAGATCCTGGCCGCGTTCTCGGGTTTGCGGATTCTGCCGGGCAAAGATATTTTCGAAGATTTCGCGGAAATCGCCCTCGTGTGAACGAGAGAAGTCGAAACCCTCAAATTGGAAGCTCCAATTGGATCCCGCACCACGCTGTTCCAAAATCCCATCGGTGTAGAAGCCATTGACGTCATAGAATTCACGCTTCAAGGGATCGCTGAGAATGTCGTATGCCTCCGTGATCCGCTTGAAGCGTTCTTCTGCATGCCGGTCACCCGGATTGATATCCGGATGATACCGACGAGCCAGCTTCCGAAAAGCCCGCTTGATCTCCCCCCCCGAAGCCGTTCGGCGGACCTGGAGAATCAGATACAGATCTTCGCTACTTGTCATGATTCCGCCGTCTCAACTGGTGACCTCGAACGCTGTGAACGATTCCGGGACAGGAGAAATCACCCTCTCCTCCTGGGACAGGGCGCGAAGCGCGAGACCGATAGGGCGAAGCCTCAAACGATGGTGAGCGTCTCAAGATCTGACTGGACTTGCGACCCTCACCCGGCGCGTCAGGCCGCTGGCTGTCGCGCCGCCCTCTCCCAGGGGGACAGGGACCAACGCCCAGTCCATCTATCGCTTCACCGAGCGCCGCTACAGTCGAACGAAATTACT
>WNGR01001000.1_pt1 | contig 31732 bp, 30 predicted proteins | sample 5407581 | NCBI WGS metagenome assembly WNGR01 (sample SAMN13153383, study PRJNA577476) | soil metagenome | isolation source: 80 cm soil or saprolite under Garry oak tree replicate 2 | place: USA:California | collected 2016-06-15
AGAGTCCTCCCCGGTTGGCTGTCCGAATCCGATCTGCCGCCTGGCGCGAGCACGCCCATCCCAGGGGCCCTCCGGAGCTGATTACTCGAGAAGAGTAGTTTGTGCCGAGCCGTGCCATTTGGCGCTCCGTCTGCTGCCTTCCACGCCACAATAGCAATCACTCCTGGGATGGATGCGAGGCTCGTGCAACCTGAGGCACTTGCCCACGTGGCGTTATACGTGCCGGCCGCGCTGACCGCTTTTCCTTCACCTTTCCAAGAAGTGCTACTTGGAGAAACAAAAAGACTTGAACAGCCTGTTCCTACGCTAAATTCGTTGGTGCTTCCAGCGCAGGAAACTGTTGAGACAATGGCGTCCGTCGTGTAAGTCGCCGTGCAATTCCCGGAGGTTGCGTTCCGGCGTTGCTGGAAAAGGTCGCCGCCGTAAAACAATCTACCGGGCTTGGATCCGGCGCGTTGGGAAACGCGTAGACTGAAAGCTCAGCGTTTTGCACCACGCCAGTGGGCGTGTAGCTTACAGTGAAACCGCGAGCCGTGCCGGTCGTGGCAATTTTCCAGAAAATACAGTGTGCGATTCTTAGATTCCCGATCGCGCAGCCTGCCTGATTCCACCCGGTTGTTCCGGCCACGCTGTCCGATGCGGCGTGGGTTATCGTGCCGCTGTTGTCGTCGTCGCGAGAGTAGATAACTATCAATTGCCCGCTGCTGGCGCACGTCTGAGGAGCCCCGCATGTGCAGGAAATGGAATTGACCGCGGACAGAGTTCCATTGTTGCATTGCAGGAACTGAACCCCTAAACCACTCGCCTGAGATTGGCAAGGTACGGTCAAAAAGACCAAAGCGCTCCCAGAAATAAGCGCGAGAAGAACTAGAAATCTGATTTTTATTCTCATCAAATCCCTCCTTTTATTTAAGTAAGTGCCAACTTCCGTTCACGCACTGGTTAGAAATTCCGCGTCGTGAGCAAACCGGAACTCGCTTTCGCGTGCGACGGTCCCGGAGGGCAGCTGCGGCTTCGCAGCCTCGCCATCCGTGTCCATGTGCGCGCTTGTGACTGGAAGGACGGAGGGTTGAAAACTCGGGAGTTAGGCAGGGATTTGCAGAGAAATGCATGGACGGCTTTTGCCCTGGAAGGGTACGCGGCGTCGTCATGCCGCGATCTCGATCTGGAACTCTATGCGGGGACTGCTATGTTCGATTCTGGCCCCCGGCACCATCGATACTGCCACGGCCTACCAAGTGCCTACAACTTCGTCAAAGAAGACATGAACGGGACCTCGCCGAAATTTTACGCACGAGATAATTACGGAGTGAAGTGGCTGGTGAAACTTGGCGTGGAGGCCAGACCGGAAACGGCGGCCACACGTTTGGTTTGGGCCATGGGTTACTTCACAGACGAGGATTACTTTCTGCCGCAGATTCACGTCCGAAACCTGCCGAAGCTTCGGCGCAAAATGTTCGGGGCTTCGCCGGAAACGGGGATCGTTCCCAGTGTGAGGTTGAAACGGCAAGGCGAGGCCCTGAAGAAGGTCGAGAACTGGAACTGGTTCGACAATCCCTTTGTGGGTACACGGGAACTCAACGGACTGCGCGCGTTAATGGCGGTAATCAACGATTGGGATTTAACGACGGAAAACAACAAGGTGTACGTAGGGGACAACGAGCGGCATTACCTGGTCAGCGACCTAGGGGCAGCCGTTGGGAAGACGGGGTGGCCGCCCTCACAGGTCCCTCTGTTCCCCCATGCCACCAAGGGAGTATTGAAGGACTATGAGCACTCCAGGTTCATCCGGGCGGTTACGGGCGATGCGGTAACTTTCGAGATGCACACGACGGCGCCATTTTTCATTAGCCGGTTCAAGCGAAAGTACTCCAACGAATATCGACAAGCCGAGCGGCTCGAGCAGGGCATCCCCGTTCTGGATACGGAGTGGATCGGAGGCTTGCTGGTGCGGCTGACGCCGCAGCAGATCCGCGATGCGTTTCGCGCGGCGGGATATCAGCCGACGTAAGTGGATGGGTTCGCGAAACCCTGCGTTCTAGCCAGAAATTCGGGAAAAGGTTTGTTGAACATTTGCGCGAACTGTTTCCACGGACCTAGGAAATCGACCATCGGCCTCGCGCGGATCTAGTGGATTTTGATTGTCTTGGTACATTGGCTCAAGTCCGATTCCGAGCCGTCAGGCATTTGCGCTGAAACAGCAACCATGTGCCTTCCAGAGGTAAATAGGAATGACTTGGTTGTTCCAGTAATATCCTTAACGAACCCGGTGGCGTGAGCGGGCGCAGGTATCGAACCCAGCTTCGCACGGTTGGATATTCCCGGCGAAATTTCATAAAAGTTGAATTGCTGCACACATCTCTCTTTTACAGTGGAAGAACAAGGGGGAGTAATCCCGAAATCGTAGGAGAACGTGAACCGAATCTTATGCCTGGATGGCTTCGGTGAAACCGCGGTGGCAAGCAAGGCCAGAACCAGGAACGGCAAACAGCGCAAAGAACAGTTTACATTCATCGGCACTTATTTATCTCAACGAAGAATCGGTGGCAAGATCAGTAGACGCTCACCGGACCTCCGCTACCCGGATCCACATCTCCGGTAGACACGAGGTGAAGCAGATCAGGTCGTGCAAAAACCCGTCTAGTTTTCTCCGCCGTGCTCTTTGACAACTTCGCGCGCATCTTTATCGTCCCGCAAGCCGACAAATTTTGAATGCCGCAAATGGTCCGCGTCGGTCCATTCCAGAAATTCGATTTGAGCGACGAGCTTCGGCTTAACCCAAACGCATTTTTTCATCTCCTCAATGGTCAAGCCCTGACCCCAGCGGGTTTGCTTCTTCTCTGGAAGATTGACGAACGGGCATTCTGGGATTACCAGCGGCTTCAACTTCTCGAAGAGCTGACGCCGCGAAGCTGGCACAAATCCGTTTCTGGTACGCGCGACGTAAACCAATTCCCTGCTCCGATAGTAGCCGACTATTATCGCGTCCAAGCCGTGCAGCCCCGGCGTATAGGCGCCGATCACGAACTCCTGCCCGCGATTCACGCGGTGCTTGATCCACGCGCCGCTCCTCGCGCCGGGTTCATACAGGCTATCTTTTCGCTTGCCCACTACTCCCTCAAGCTGCTGCTCACGAACGGCACGGAGGAGTTCGGCCGGTTCAGCCTCGATGTAGTCAATGATCTTGATCCGCTTGTCCTTGAATGAGAGCGTTTTTAGCAGCTCTCTTCTTTCAATGAGCCTCAGTCGCGTCATATCGCGATTGTTCAAGGACAGCAGGTCGAAGACGTAGTACTGAATGTGCCGCGCACCCGTTCGGAAATTCTGGAGGAGGTTGAAGTTCGGCCTGCCTTCATCGTCAATAGCGACCAGCTCGTCATCGAGCACGGTGCCGGCCGGCATATCGCTCAGCGCGTCTACGACGTAATTGAATTTGCTGTTGAAGGAATTTCTTGTGCGGGAGTAAAGATTGACCCGATCCTCGGCCTTGACCGCAATCGCTCTGTAGCCATCGATTTTTATTTCCCAGACCCAATTAGCGGAGTCCGGCAGTTTCTTCACAGCGAGACACTCCATCGGCTCGATGAACGCAGCGTGTTTCTGTGGAAGGGATGTCGGCTTGAATTTTGCAGGCATGCGTGAGCTACGTATATCACGACGGCTCGCAGTTTCGTCTCTTTCGGGTCAGTTTCCGCGACGTTATACTGCGCTTCCCATCCTCTGCACATTAAACGTGGAGTCCGACCGTGCAGAAGTCAGCTTTGCTTGCCGCAATTCAAAAAGAAATTCATCGGCACGATTTTTCGTATTTTGTAGACGAGCCCCCGTCAGTTGCGCACGGTGGCAAGGGAGTTGTGGTATCTGGCTGTCCAGCATGCAAGAAGCGCATCAACACGATGCAGCGGTTCCTAGACCATCTCGCGAAAGAAGCAATGCCAGGGCTGATTGAACAACTCTCGGTGAAAGTTCCTTGAAGGAGTTCGCGAATCGCACGCGGGAAGTAGGCGAAAAGACCTATACGGCCGAATCAACAGTGTCACGCGCAATGGCTATTGTTGGTAGACCAACCGAGGCCCGCTTACTTGCTTCGCCATGAAGCCGACAGTCACCTCGACACGGTTGGCGATTTTGATGAAGGGAATGCCGCTGTTCATCCCGTAGTCCTTGCGGTCGAAAGCCAGTGTCCCTTTGATTGCGCCCGTGCCTGTCCCTTTGCCGGAAACAGTTAGCGTCAGCGTCTCGGGCTTCGTCACCCCGCGTATCGTAAAATCCCCTTGTACGTCAAAGGTGTCAGGGCCGGTCTGTACAACCTTCCTTGACAGAAACGTGATCAACGGACTCTGCTTTACGTCGAAGAAGTCCTTGCCCTTCAGTTTGCCGTCCTTCATGCCGCTTCCGGTATTCACGCTGTCTGCCTGAATCTTGACGTCTAAAACGGCTGTCGTAACGTCAGGAGACGTGAATGTCAGAGTGGCATCCCATTTGTCGAAAGTGCCGCCTATAGCCACTGATGCCTTCACGAAGAAATTAATCGAACTGTCTTCCGGCGTAACAACGAACACAGGGACTTGCGCTTTGCTGAGTGATGGTAGAGTGATAGATGCTACCAGGCAAAAGACTTTCAATCCGCCAGTCGCACCCTTGAACCCAATCGTCGACACTCGGTACCTCGTCTCGCTCGCACAGGATACCGCGTCTACGCGTAGAAACGGCAATTTCCGAGAGCGCAGAACTCACTCGCGATGCTGAAACCGCTAGAAAATCGAAAAATCGTACGGCGCCCCCAGAGGGGTTCGACAATCCCCCGAAAAAGCGGGCGGACAACTCCCGCAATTTCAGCGAACGCGCGTGCTGACTGAAGGGTTCGGAAAAGAACTGTTTCCCGAATCCTGATGGGAATGCATTGCGCCCTACGGGGAGCCTATCAGATCGTAAACCGTTAAGGAAAACTGCAAGCCAGTTGCGAACTCATCTCCCTTCAAGGACTGACAGTAAGTAATCCGCGCACGGGAGGGGAGGGACTCTTGGGGCAGTTTAACTAGAACGCTGTCGTTCGGGCTCCAGCGCCTTTTGGTAACAACGCGTGCTCCGTGATGACTGACATTCTCAGTGAAGGCGATTTCGTAAATGAGAGGTTCATCTGGACCAGAGAGCTCCAGTCCAACTCTCGTCGGAATCCGAGCTTCCATTCGCTGCTGTGCGGGCTTTCTTAGTGATGCCAGAATCCGCTCTCTCTCGAAAAAAAAACAGAACACAAGCATCACGGCAATTACCGCGCCGAGAAATATCACGATGGTGATCAACCAGATCATTTGCGCTCGCACTCAAACCGACGAAAGTGCCGAGCCTACTGCAAGAGGGGCCTTCCTTCACTGAGGTGAATTGTACATCCGTCATCGGTCGCTCCAAAATCAGTTGATTTCGGAGCACTGGGCCTGAACTCCCGCAGTTAGGTCGGCGCTCTGTCGATCGTTGTGACGTATTCCCAGTTGCCCTTGGAGTCGATGCGATATACCTCAATCGGCGGTGTAGCATGATGTCGATGCTCCGCGCCGCAATCGGGACAGCGCACTGGATAAATGGCTGATCCTATCGACCAGGTCCAGCGAAGCAGCACTTTTGCTCCGCACGGGCAATTCACGACTCTCTGCTCCGGAGCTGGCATCAGGTACGATTCGTGCTCAAAGCCGAAAAGCAGATGAGCTTGCGCGTAATGCTCACTCCCTTTTGGCGTCGACCCAGAAACCTCGGCCGACAGCAATGTCATTGTGGGTGCGTTGGTCGAACACAACGTACTCGCCCTGGGATAGCGTAGTCAGCTCCTTAATGCGAATGTTCGCATACGCAAGGTCGCTCACCGGCTCAAATCTGCGGAAACTTCCCGCAGGTTCTTTCTTCAGGATCTCAAATGGAGAATGCATGGATGCCTCCCGCTTTGCATGGTGTTGTAAAGCAAACTGAAGGAGGGAGAAAGGTGGTCACGCTAAGGTAAGGACTCGGCCCGGAAGACCGGCAACTAATCCTAGTGGCTCGGACAATTTGCTAGCTGGAGTATGGTCGCTTGTTTCGTGAAAGTACAGTCTATTCGGATTTCAGGGATTTCGGCGCAGCTCGGATCATGCGCTGATCGACGGCGCGCAGGCCGGGCAACCTACCCGCTACAGTGCTGGCTTGCTCGATGCGCCGTAACGGCCATCCGAGCTTCCCCACTGCGATGACTTCGCAGCTTTCACGGGCTTTCCAAAAAGCCGAAGTGCGAACACCTTTCGAGAATCCCTATTTCTGGCGCCGTAGCGGCGGACTGATTCCTCAACAGTTATCACTCTTGTCCCAATTAGGAATCTGAGAAGTTGAAAGGAAAAAGCTGAGCCTCTGATAACTTTGAGTTGGGTTCTGCGAGAAACCAACTCTTTCCACCTGAACCTAACGTTCGTGTATGGGAACGAACCCATATCTTCCCCGCGTCCAACTGCGTCCAATTTGAGGGAATTTGAAACGTCCGTCATCGCTTGCTCAGTAACTCCTCCGCGGAAATGGGTGTAGCCGAGAGTCGTACGAGCGTTCGAATGGCGAAGCTGCTGCTGCGCTACTTCGATGGAGTAGCCAGCTTCCACAATGAAAGATGCAACGGAGTGGCGGAAAGCATGGAGCCCGCACCGCTTGATTCCAAGCGCGTCGAGGATCGGCCACAGTTGGTATTCCACAACCTTGTTGGATGACGGCGGCCGGCCATTCCTAGTAACGAAGAGACAGCCGTCTGGATTCGGTTTCCAGTTCGCTTTGTACTCGGCCAGGACCGCGGACAGCACCGCTGGTAGAGTGATCGGCGCCGCGCTTCCCTTGCTCTTTGTGGATTGCGCCTTGCCGTACCACGCAGAGCGGCGAATGTGAATGCATTGGTGATCGAAGTCGATGTCTTCCCACTGGAGGCCGAGCGCTTCCCCTGCCCACATTCCCGTCAGCGTCAGGAGAACGAAGAACGTGCGCCAGGGGTTTTGAGTGAGAGCAAAGATCGACTCGACTTGTGAACGGGTAAAATGTGCAGCGACGTGAGTGTTTCGCTCTGGGAGAACGAGCTTTCGCACGTCAATCTCCCGGCACGCATAGCCCCAATTCTTTGCGGTCGTGAGCATCGAAGAGAGAGTGCTGAGAACCTTGAGCACGGTTTTCCTTGAGGCACCCATGAGTTGGTTTATGAATAGCTGCTGATTCTCGGATCCGATCTGATCGAGACGCAGTTTCCCGAGTTGTGGAATTATTTGCGAGTTGAGATGGGAGTTCGCAGAACAGACGGTCGAGGGCTTTCTCTTGGCAAGAACTTCTTCCCTTCAGCGTTTTGCAAACTCGGCTATGGTCGAGATGCGGGTTGGCTGATATGCGTAGTCATTGATTCGGGAAAGAATCTCATCGAGCTTTCGAGCCGCTAGTCGCTGCGTCGGCAGTTCCTTCTTTGTGCCGAGCACAACTTGCGGCCGCGTACGGATGACAGTTCCATCCGGTCGCCTTCTGATACCTACGCCTGGCCAAGTTTCCTCCTTGGCCTGTAGACGCAGTTGGCTGGTTGCAGATTCTATCAGAAGCTGGCGCCGCGGTTCCCTCGATTCGAGGGAGTTCAACTCGCGCACCCGTGCTGTGAACAGACTCCGACGCACTCGGGCCGAGATGTGCTCGCCGTTCAATCACAAAGTTCGAATCTTTCCTTTTGGTTTTGCCGTGCGGTTTTGAACGATTCAGGAACTTACAGGCCGAAGAGTCCTCGGGGCGACAGCCTCTCGCTGGCTCTTGTGGTTGATCAATAGTTGGCCCACATCTCGCGGATCCGCAACATTGCATGTCGCAGTGAGTGTATTCGCTCGTGTAGTCGTCGAACCCGCGCGAAGCAGCAGCGCTAAAATCAATAGTTTTCTCATCTTCACATAGCCCTTCTGACTGTCAATTCGAGTCCCTTAACATTCACCCGCGAGGCACCCGTGTCCGTCGCGCGCGTCACCTTCCCGTTCAGCCAGTTACCCGCTGCACAGGTTGTCGTGCCTGATTTTGTGATGTTGGAAACCGTAGCTACCCACGATGCGTTGGCTGGTGCGGCGAGTGTGATCGTGCCGAACGCGGAGGATGCGTTGTACGCTGGGTCGTCAGCGGTTGCACCCGCTCCATCGACACACGCGAGCGCTACGTTGAAGATCGCGGTGCCGGTGGTGTCGGGGGAGTTGAAGAACAGCCGTCCGTCGATGTTTCCAGTGAAGTCAGCGATCAGTGGGACGCTGAATGTCACCACGTCCTCGTCAGCAGCTTGCCACACGCCGAGTTTCGTGTTCGTCCCGAAGCAGCCAACTGTCGAGGCAGCCGTGGTATCGGTCGAGAGTGCCGCCGTCCCGTTGTTACACACGGCAAACCTGACGAATAGTTTAGATGGGATGGTAATCGTATTCCCCGTACCCTCAGCGTCGATCGTTTTATTCGTGAGGGTGTCGGAGGTGCTTGGAGTGACGGTGCCGCAAGGAGCGCCAGCGTCCACTAAGTTTAAGTTAACGTCAAACTTCCCACAGTTGCCGTTGACGAGCGTGCCGCTCGACTGTGCTACGCGGCCACTGTTCCCACTCGCAGAATTTAACGCGGAACTATTCGCAAGTGTGATTCCCGAGTCAAAATGTTGAACTTTTGGCCAATACTGCTCTCCATTGAGCTGTGGGACGGTATTTAATAAACTACCACCGCTCCAGCTATCCAACGCGGCTACGTGGGTGCCGTCGTATGAACTTGTGACTCCTGGCTGCCCAGTTGCGTAACTCGAATCGGTCACGGGACCAATCACCAGCACGCCGTTACGGTAGCAGCTCAGCGATGTACCACTGATCTCTAGTCGAATAAGGTCGCCGTTTGCGGGTGTAGTACTGAAGCTTCCTAAGGACGTATTCGTGTTACCAGCAACCATCTTGAACATTTGCACGGAGTTGAAATTCTCTAGACAAGAATAGCTATTGCCTCCTGTCACATGCCGTACGGTTGCCGCGACAAAGGAGAATGTTAATGTAGCTGGATTGACGACGATCTCCGAGAACTGATCCGAGGAAAAAGTTACGGCGTTCCAGAACGAACCTTGGTTGCTATTGGTCGTCGTGACTTGATTGCTGCTGATTTGCAGCGCGCTGCCGTTAGAGGTTGTCCAATTTGAACCGAGCCCTCCATTCGCACGGTTGAAATTATCAAACGATGGAGCTAGGAGTGTTGTCGCTGTTGTTGCGAACGTTGAGTCGAGAACGTACTGCCCGCTGGCATCCGGCTCAGTCTGTGTTCGGTTAGCTGTAGCCGTGTTCGTTCGTGTGACAGTCAATCCATTCGAACCTACCGTTCGATAGCTATTTGCGGTCAATCCAGTGCTTGCAAGAATAGAGCTGCCCGCGAAATTACCCTTTGCAGGACTTTGACCGCAAGCTGCTGTATTGTCAACGAATGTTGCACCAGCATATCCCGGCACTGGACAATTGACTCTTGCACCATTACGAAATACGTTAAAGCCAATCGAACCCGCAGGACGCGCTGGAAAATTACACGTTACTGTTTGATTGCCCAATGTAGTGGTGACATATGTGGACGCGCTAACGGTAGTTTCGTTTAGGTCAGCGTCCACCGCCGACAACTGATACGGAAAAGTTCCGACAGGAACCGTCCCACCAGCGCTTACGACGCAACCAGTTGCAGGCCCCGGAACGGCCATCATATACGTAAATCGCCCTGAACCGAGTGCGCCGAACGGTTTGCTAACTAAGCGATTGTCATTCACACCGATCGAAAAAGCCGGGGTATTACCTAGATTAATACCAGCATGTTCTGCTTTAAGGTTGACTGTAGCCCCACCACCAATTAAGAGTGGTGGAGTTCCACCGAATTGCCCGCCAATAATCGTGATGTCTTCTAGATTACCGCCTGAAGCATCTACAAAGGGAGTGCCCACGCCGGCTATAGAGTCAGAGTCGCTAACATCTTCCAGCAGTACGTCATTGATGAATCCCATCGGGCCGATGCGTAGGAAGGGGGTCAATATACTTTCAGATAGCACATCTCTGAAAGTAAATCGCGTGCCCGCTGATGAAGCTCCACCATGCGGTATCGCGTTTATACTGATACCGCTTCCGGCAAAAAAGGCGTGATTCATTACCAGATGACCCGGTATTTGTGAAATGCCATTAAATACTGCTGTTGAACTATTCGTAAGCTCGAGGCAGGGTGTTGGAAGAACTGTAGCATTGAGAACTGAATCACAGACGAAATTATCAAAGTAGAAATCGAATCCACCCTTCATCACCATCGGACGCCCACGACCCGAGCCGAAGTTGGCACCTACGGCAACGTTTGAAAAAATTAGACCGACCGAACCGCCGCCATTTGTAAGGTTATCTGTATAGATTGAAGTAGCTTGCGGGCCGAAGGGGGTAAACTGCAAGTTACGAAGTACCACTGAAGCTGAGGTAATATAAAAAACTGGTTGAGCACTACTCTGAATTTGCGACCCACCCATATAGAAGAAAGAAGTATTACGTTTCGTTACTCCTTCGATCTTCATGTTACTTCGTATGATCCACGGCTGGGAAGTACTAACGAGACCGCCGACAAGCACGGTGATATAGTTTAAGTTCGACGTGCCAATTGTTTGGAAGTTCGTAGTTGCAGAAAATGGCCAACCAACGGGGGTTCCGGCACTGTTTACAACACTGGGGATGTAAATTGCACCGCCTGCCTGGTTAACTGTAGCTGCTGCTGCTGCAAGTACAGCCCTAGAGTTATCATGCGTTGCTGTCTGTCCAGAAACGGTCGTACCCGCTGCGTTAGCCAGGGTCATTGAATTTGTAAGCCCCCCGCTCACAACCGTTGTTGCAAGATACCCAGCTTGCGCCGCACCTGGAGGAGCTGAGGGAATATAGCCTGGTGCTGCTGGAGCGCCGTCGCCGCAATCAACCCAGAAAGGATCTAATCCAACTGCCACCCCCGCCAGAACGTTGTTTCGATAAATCCAATAGCGCAGAGTGCCAACACCGCTGAAGCTTGTCGCAGGAAAGGTCAGCGTGTTGCAGGCCATTACTTTAACTTGTCCAGATGGGGGCGCTTCCGAAGCATCGTAGAGACTACTTCCATCAACTGTTGTAAACGTAGTCGTCGTTGGCGTTGTATTGACAGTCTTTGCGCCACTAAAAGGATTGAAAAAGCCTCCGTTGCATCCTGTGCTTCCGGCAAACTGACAAAGAATGACACTCATCCCAGGCTGCAGGTTGTGGGCCGCGCTAGTGGTATACGTGGTGATGCCGTTTGTAGCTACCGCGAGCGTCACCGTAATCGTTGTCTCGCCCAACGCCGCAGGACCTGTAGTTGTACTGCCTTGCGGAGATGCAGCAGTCAAGCCGCCTGCGTAATCTTCGGCAATGACTTTGTAATTGTAGGTCGTCGCACCATTCAACAAATTCGGCATAACAGTTGGGGTGCTCGGCGTTATGATTGTTGGTAGTGCACCTGCTTTTGGAATGACAATTCCATGCCCTAGACTGGTGCCTAGCTGACTTGCATCTTTAAAATCCGGATTTGTCGCACACCTCAGGGTCGTACTGGCTGCGTTGATTCCGCAGTTTGTTGCGGTTCCGTTCGATACCGTTGCGCCAAAACATGTAATATCGAACCACGGATTCGGCCCACATGACTGGTGGTCGCGGTTTTCCTTGATCCGTGTGCCATCATCGTTCAATCCAGTCGCTTGTAGAACGCTACCGTTTTTCGACTGTACGCCACCGTTGTTGCCAAGAGGGTTCGACCCGCCACCGCTGGACCCACCAGACTTCTGCACCCACTTCACTTGCGCTGCGTCGTAAGTGAAATCCTGCGCTTTGTTCACCGTGCAAGCGATGTCCGCAGCGGTTGAGGTCACGATGTTCGAGTTATTCTGAATCGTTGTGTTCGTCTCGCCGCAGTTGACGGTAATGACTTGGGAATCCACACCGCCCGTGAAGTTCGTGATCGTGATCGGCGCGCCGTTGTTCGTCTTGAACACGTTACCCGCAGACAGGTCAGGCGTGGCGCCGGTGATGATGATCGTTTGGTTGTTCGAGATGCGATCCGTCTTAATCCGTCCGTACTCCGTTTGTGCGTGCGCCAGACTTAGGAATAGTGCCGCTGCCAGAAATACCAATATGCTAAGTTTTTTCATGTGCTCTTTTGTCCTCAATGACCACAAAATTTCCGGTTCTTTCTTTTGGTCGAAGATCAAACGGTTCCAAAAACATGTGTTTTTGGAGTTCTCTGCTTTTGGCAAAATCGGGATTTGCATTGGTCGGTAAAGGCCAGTACGAAGAGGCGATTTCGGTGTTCGAAAAAACGGCTTCCATAATGACGAACCGCAATCCGGGCTCCATCGAGTTGCTGGCGACGGCGCACGGCTACGCGGGGCATCGCGCGGAAGCGCTTCGCCTGATTGACGAATTGAAGAGACGCCGGAAAACGGGCTACGTTCCGGCCGGCGTTTTTATTAACCCTTACTTCGGGTTGCGCGACTACGATCAGGCATTTGCCGGCTTTGAGATGGCCTACCAGGAGAAGTCAGGCATCATGCAATTCCTCAAAGTACATCCCTTTTTTGACCCCGTGCGCGGCGACCCTCGCTTTACCGACCTGCTCCACCGCGTCGGCCTCGACCAGTCGAGATAGCTCACATCCTCTCGGTTAGACGTTTTGCCACCACTCGCAATGCTGGACTTCACTAATGTACATGACCTCGAATTCAATTAGAGTCGCTAACCCGGCGATATCTATTTCGATGTGTTGCTGACGGTTCGGGTCGCGACTCATGGTAGCGGATTTCGTTCGAGCAGCGAGTCAGGTTCATGCTGAAATGGAAGGACCAACAAATTTGGATAGTTGCAGGCCCTCGCAACCCTGCGCGACACAGTCATGCGGCCAGTGAGAAGCTAAACTCTGTGGCACGCGTGGTGCAAACCGGGCCCCCGGCACCACCCGAACGTCCGCCCAATAGATTCCAATCTCCGCTGACGATCTAGCTGTTCCCTTTTGGGGTAAGCGTGATGTCGGTGCCGTGTTTCGCCAGTTCCGATTTTGCGCGAAGCACATCGCCTCCGAGCAGTCCCTGAATATCGCGAAGGCGCTTCATCGCGAATTCTTCGATCTTCTGGAGCTTCATCTCCAAACCATTGTCCGTCCTTGCCAGTAGCTCTTCGCTGATTTTGTCGAGCCTTCTCTCTCGCTTCTCAAGCTCCGCGAGCAACGCTGTCGATTGACGACCATCCGCGATCACACTCGCAAGATTGCTAATTTCGGCCTTCAGTTTTTCGCGCTCCTGTCGCGCTGCCCCGAGGTGCGAGCGCATGCCCTCCATTTTCTTTTTGAGCTGCCGTTTGAATTCGGCCAGGGCGGGCATCGCGCAGGGATTTACGCATTGCGAAGCAAGGCCATGGTCGCGGAGCTACTAGATGGTACCCGGCATACAGAACAGGGATCCCCTGAGTGTCGAGACGGCCGTCCTTAATCTGCTCCTCCGTACAACTTGCAAGGTTTTTCCCGAAGAGTAGCCTCGAAATCGTCGAGCCATCCCGATCCTTAGACAGTCCCTGGAGAAGCTATGCGTACGTTCAAGATCTTGCCGGCGATATTGGCACTTGTAGCGATGCCGCTTGGCACAGCGGCAGAGGAGCCCACGACCACCGCTCAGGTGGTGGACAAAATCGTGGCGCAGGAGCGGGCGGAGATGAACACCATCCGCCGGTATTCGCCGCTGGTAGAGACCTACATCCAGATGGTTCGTCCGGACAAGGCGCTCGGTGCCGTGCCGGACAGCGACAAATATTTTCTTGGCCGGGCGGAACTGGACAAGGGTGTGCAACTGGAGCCTCTCATCAATGGCAGCGGTAAGCACAAATTCCTGACCAGCATTGGAAACATTTTCTCGGCGGAGTTTCTGCCGCGCGGCTTTCTGCAGATGATTTATCTCGACGAAGACGGGTTCGACCGGCAGCACTACAAGTTTTCCTATTCCGGCCGCGAATTCCTGGGTGAAGTGCGCTGTTTGATTTTCGACGTTGATCCATTGCCAAACACCGGAAAGGGGCGGTTTACGGGACGAATCTGGGTGGAGGATCAGGACTACCACATGGTTCGATTCAACGGGTCGTACGGCGGGTCGTCGAAGACCAGCTATTATTTTAATTTCGACAGTTGGCGCGAGAATTCGGGCAAGAACGAATGGCTACCGGCCTTCATCTATAGCGAAGAAGGCAACGTGGAGTATGGTTTAGCGAAAAATTCCGCATTCCGACCGTTTAAGGCGCAGACGCGCTTGTGGGGTTACGACCTGAATCACGCGCAGGAAGAGCAGGCGCTGAGCAATGTCCTGGTGGAAGGATCGCAGATAAAAGATCAGGCAGGAGCGGGCAACGGATACTCGCCCCTGCAAGCGAAGCGCGCGTGGGGGCGGCTCGCGGAAGACAACGTTGCGGCAAAGATGCAGCGCATGGGCTTGATGGCGCCCTATGGCGACGTGGACAAGGTGCTGGAGACAGTGGTCAACAATCTGGAAGTGACGAACGATCTGGACATCCAGCCGGAGGTGCGCTGCCGCGTGTTGATGACCTCGACGCTCGAGTCATTCACCATGGGGCACACGATTGTTTTAAGCCGGGGATTGATCGACGTGCTTCCAGACGAAACAAGTTTGGCGGCGATTCTTGCGCATGAACTCAGCCACGTGATGCTCGGACACCGCATGGATACGCAGTTTGCTTTTTTCAATCGCATCCGTTTCAACGAAAAGGAGACCTTTCATCACTTCGGATTCGCGCGCACCGCTGAAGAGGAAGACGCCGCAAACCGCAAGGGGATTGAACTGCTGAAGAAGTCTCCCTACCAGGATCAGTCGGGCACCGCCCAGGCATTTTTTGAGGCCCTGCAAAACCGGGAAAAAGACGTACCCAATTTGATCAGCCCACATCTGGGGAATCGCGTACCGAAGCATTGGACGATCAGCTCGGCCGCGGCCGCTCAGCAAGCTAGGAAGACGGCGAACGCCACGGTAGCTCTGCCACTTGGCGGGCGGATCAAAGTTGAACCGTGGGACGACCGGTTGCTGCTGCTGAAGGCGCAACCAGAAGCCGGGATTGCGGAATATGAAAAGATGCCGTTTGAGGTGGCGCCGTTCCTGGTTTACCTGACAAGGCAGGGCGGCAACTCGCCGTCGAACGACTCGGGCGCGGTGTCCGTGAAGTCGGAAAGCACTCCGGTGTCATCCATCGGAAAACCGTAAGCGGGCAGAAAAAAGGCCGAGAGAAGCAAACAAAAATCAGACCGTCAGCGGCGCTGTTTCTCCCAAATATCGACCCGGAAGACGTCATCGATCTGTTGCGGTTTGCAGATGCGTACGGGAGCTCTCTCCGAAGAGGCTTGGCTTGAAGACTGCCCCGAAAGGGCGTCTAATTTTTCGACGCTGGCAGACTCACTAACAGGCCTGAAACATGCCAATCTGGCTCTCCGTGAGGCAGGACGCGATAGTTCGCTATTTCGCCGGTATTAGGTCGAACTTTCCCGACCCTTCCTGGTAGAAGAGCGCGCCTTCGGTTTTATCGCCGCCGCTCCAATGTTTGTGTCCACCCGGCACAAGAAGGAATTCGCCTGGCCCAACACGCTTTTCTCCAGCGTCATCTTTATACAGGTACGCGCCTTTGATGACGACCAGGGAAACATCGTTCGTGTGGGTGTGCATACCCGCATCGTATCCAGGATCGAATTTAGTGAATGTTGCATGAGGGCCCTTGTCCGGGTCGCCCCGTAAGACCTGCATGGAAACGCCGCCCATTTGCGACGGTTTAAATGTGGCTTTTGCTGAGGATACATAGACGAGGTGCTTACCTTTCTGAGCCTGAGCAACACCTACCGAAACCGCGGCCATCGCTAAGACTGCGAGTGCGGACACAACCAGTACTTTTTTCATCTTTTCTCTCCGTGTAGTTCTCCGCCGGGTTTTTGTTTTCGACCACCCGGACGCGTAGCGGTTATACACCAATGCGGCGCGGGCGGCGAAATATCCGTTTGCAACCGGTTTTTCTCTGTACGGCGATGTGCGGGTACACTGGTTCGCCAGAGGGATGTCATGAAAACAAGAAGAGAATTCTTGGCGTCGACCGGCTTGGGATTGGTTGGAACGGCGGTTGCGCCGGATGCGATAGCGAGCGCTCGCGCGCAAGAGCCCACACAAGAGCCGGCAGGAATGCCACCGGCATTTGGAACCGCAAAACCCGTCGGACCTGAAGTCTCTGCGCACACACTGGTAGAAGCCGAGAAACTCGTGCAGATGGAATTAAGCAAGAAAGATCTTGAACAGGCGGCAAAAACCTGGCGAGTCAACATGGCGCCGCTGTGCGAACGGCGCGTCGGCCCGCGAAAGATGGAGTTGCACGACGGGCTAGCTCCGTGGTCGCGCTGGGATCCAGTGTTACCGGGAACGAAAGCAGGACCGGGGCGCAACCGAATCGTAAGAAGCAGCTCAGACGTAGACCCTTTGCCGGGCAAGGACGCGGACATAGCGTTTGCGACGGTGGCCAGATTGTCGCGATGGATTGAGGCGAAGAAGCTCAGTTCGGAACGGCTGACGAATATTTATATGAAGCGGCTTGAAGAATTCAATCCCACGTTGCGGTGCGTGATCACTCTTACGCGCGAGCACGCGGTCGCCCAAGCGAAGAAAGCGGACGCGGAAATTGCGGCGGGAAAATATCGCGGGCCGCTGCACGGAATTCCTTGGGGCGGAAAGGACTTACTCGACACAGCGGGAATTCCCACAACGTACGGAGCGGAGCCGTTTCGCGACCGCGTACCCAAGGCGGATGCGGCTGTGGTGAGGAAATTGAATGAAGCGGGAGCGGTGCTTGTAGCGAAACTCAGCCTGGGAGCATTGGCGCTGAACGATATCTGGTTCGGCGGGCAGACGATGAATCCATGGCTTCTGGAGGAAGGCGCCTCGGGTTCGAGCGCCGGGCCGGGAGCCGCTACCGCGGCCGGACTTGTGGGATTTTCGATCGGAAGCGAGACTGGTGGAAGCATTGTGTCGCCGAGCATGCGTTGCGGAGTGACCGGACTGCGGCCAACGTATGGCCGCGTACCGAGGACCGGCGCGATGACCTTGTGCTGGTCCTTGGACAAGCTCGGACCGATGACGCGAGGTGTGGAAGACGCGCTGCTGGTGCTGCAGGCAATTTCCGGGCCGGATCCAGGAGATGTGAACAGTGTCCCGAGCAAACTGGATTTTGACGCTGGTGCAAACGTGAAGGGATTGCGCGTCGGATACTTCCCTGCCTGGATGAAGGAAAATCCCGCAACGGACGTGGACCGCTCGGCGCTCGACACTGCGAAAAAGGTCGGAATGGTACCCGTGGAGGTGAACTTGCCGGATTGGCCGTACGATTCTCTGCAATTGATTTTGTTTGCGGAAGGTGCAGCCGCGTTTGAGGAGTTGACGGTGCAGCACGGCGTGGATCAGTTGAAGATGCAGACGTTTGATTCGTGGCCAAATCTTTTTCGACAGGCGCGGTTTCTATCCGCAGTGGACTTTGTGCAGGCAGACCGCATGCGGAGAAAAGTGGCGCAAGAGATGGCGCGCATTTTCTCCGAAGTGGATTTGCTGCTGGTGCCGTCGTTGCGCGACGAAATGTTGACGATCACGAATTTCACTGGACACCCATCGCTGACTTTGCGAGCGGGATTTGTTGAAGTGACACAGGCACGCAGCGACTGGGCGCCCGATCCAGAGCATCCGCTGCCGAAATTTTCACAGGCACGTAGGGTGCCACACGGTGTCACGCTGATTGGAAAATTATTCGACGAAGGAACGCTGGCGCAAGCGGGCCTTGCACTGGAGAAAAGCTTTGGAGTTGTGGAAGAAAGGCCGAAGGGATTTTAGAGGGCGGAGTTGGCTGGCGTTAGCGTTTCTCTATTCGTGAGGACCGGGCGGCAGACGCCGCTTCATGTGCGCGCCTGGGGTTGACCGGCTTTCGCAGCCAGTTACCGAGAGGTTCGATCACTTTTCGGCGGAGCGAGCCGGCATGCTGCGGAACGCTTCCCGCAAATGCACTCGCTTGGGGTGTGAGCGATGCAAAAAGCTGGCGACAGTCACGGACAAAAGATTCGAAAACTTCGCGGCAGTAGACCTGAAGGGCACTCGGCGAACGACGTTTCCGCCATCCGCTCTGCCTCGTGCCAAAGGGCTCTTTGCCTTGCGCTAAGGGCTTTGGCACAGAGTTAGCTCCCTGCGGACGAGACAGTGGAATTTCGGGACTCGCTGCCGCGAAGTTTTCCAGAACTGGCGGGGCGACAGGATCGATTGGCGGTAAGCCAACTGCCGGCGAGCGCTGCTCGTTCGTAGCGATGGCCTTGGCGAACGCAGGGGTCTCTGTGCTGAGCGGGGTTTCTGTGGCCGCTGGTGGTGCCGTGACAGGCGAGTCGGCGACGACCGGCGGGTCGATTACACGAGGAGCTTCAGCTACCACAGGAATTTCGTCATGCGAAACAACCGCCGGCGTGTGCGCTGCAAAGAGTCTGTCGATCCTGTTCGTTGAAACCGGCGCGCCGACTAGATCAAACTCGGCCGCAACTCTTCGGATATATCCTGGAAACACCACGGTCTGCCGGTCCGCATAGGCGCCAATTAGCGCTTGTTCGCACAACAAATTAACGATGCGGGGAATTCCTCGCGCATAGGAATAAATGGTTTCGACGGTTTCTGGTGGAAATGTATGAGTGCCAGAACCACCGGCGCCGCGCAACCGCGATGCAATGTACTCTCCGGTTTCTTCTAGGGACAGCAGAGGCAGTCTGGAGCGCACCATAATGCGCTGACGCAGCGCTCGCAACTCCGGGCGGCGCAATTTTTCTTCGAGTTCCGGCTGACCTGCAAGGACGATCTGCACCAGTTTGCCGTGAGTATTTTCAAGATTGAGCAGCAGGCCGAGTTCGGTGAGCGTGCGCTGTGACAAGGCTTGCGCCTCATCGATGACGATGACTGGCGAATCGCCTTCCGACTGGCGCACATGCAACCAGCGATGAAGCGCCGCCAAGAGGTCGCTTTTTCTGCCCGAATCAACTTCCACGCCAAAATCGCGCAGAATGAACTCGAATAAATCCGCGGGATCGAGGTGCGCGTGAAAAATGTAGGAACTTGAGAATTGACGAGTCTTCAGCCATTGCAAAAAGTGACGTATGAGCGTCGTCTTTCCGGTGCCCGCTTCACCGGTCAAGACCAAAAGTCCGCGATGCGATTCAATGCCGAACATCAGTTCGGCGAGCGCGGTTTCGTAGGCCGGTCCGGAAAACAAAAACCGCGGGTCCGGCGAAACATGAAACGGATTTTCCCTCAGCCCGAAGGAGCGAAACATGTGCTCGTAGATCGTCGAAGTACCCGTAGTGGTCACAAAACACCTGAAGGGATGAGGCTTGGGGCGACTGAATTGTAAGGGAGGGAAATGACGGCGGCAATCGGAACATGCCGCCATGGGAAAAAATGGTACTACAGGAACGACTGTACTAGGAAAGCGTGGTACTTCGTATTGACTTTTTCACGATCCTGTCGCTGCACTGTAACCAGCAAAGCTTATTGGCAAGTTAGGGCCGGCTTTCGACTTGCAAGCGGCAAGCCCGCGAGATGAAAAGTCTCCAACTGTTTGTTAGCCGCAGGAATATTTTCGTCATTCAGCTTCAGCCAGATCGCCAGGTTTTTCTCTAGCGCAACGCAGGTTTCCTGCGAAGCCTTTTGTCCGGACGCTGCTGGTCGCATGTCCGCCGATTCGATCATCACAAGATAGCGCGAGAGATCGCGATTGATGGGACCGATTCCAGGCGCTTCGCCGGAGCCTTCGGCCACGTCAGTCGCCATTTTCTGAAGTTTCGCAAGTGCGTCGAGCAGATCTTTCGCTTGCGCATTGTCCTTCAGCGATGTTTGCCGCAACACGATCGCCGTCTGCAGCGCTGCATATTCGTTGTAGGCGTTATAGCTCGCTTCCATCGCCGTAGAAATCGCGTGAGCAACATTCCATTGTTCGATCAGATCCGATGCGGAAGCATGCACGCGCGGATCAGGAACGAGATCGATCTTTCGCCGGTATTGTTTGCCATCAACCGTGAGAACAGCTTCGTACGCCCCAGGGGGAACCAACGCGCCGGGAGGCTGCTGGCGCGGCGTTTGCCCCGGAACAGAATGATCCGGCAGAGTGTACTCGACGTAATCGAGCTTTCCGCCAAAATAACCGTAGGTGAGCGTCCGCGGATCTTCCGCTCGCACATCCCACACAAAACGATGCAAGCCCGGTGCAGTGGAAAGCACGGAAGGCGGCGCAAACCAGTAATCCGGCGCGTTTCCAACAAGTCCGTTCGAGGCAGCCGGTTTGTTTGAATAATGCCGAATCCGATTCCCTTTCGAGTCAAACAGATCGAGCGCTATTTCGTTTTTCGCGCCACTCTTCAGGTAATAGTAAAGAATCGCGCCATCAGGAGGATTCTGGGATCCCGGAAATTCCGGCGAAAGCGGCGTCTCCTCGTGATTATCCCAACGAACGCGCATGGCCGTTTGCGGCTTGAAGAAGTGCACCGGCGCGGTCGCGAGCTTTTCGTCCACTTCGCGCAACGGTGAAATGTCGTCGAGAATCCACAACCCGCGCCCGAATGTGGAGGCGACGAGATCAGCCCCGTGTACTGCAAAATCCGTCACATCCGTCGTCGGCATGTTGAGTTGCAGCGATTGCCAGTGATTGCCATCGTCGAATGACACCCATGCTGCCGTCTCGGTACCAGCAAACAAAAGTCCCTTTCTCTGTGTGTCTTCGCGCAGTGCCTCCGCGGGCGAATCCTCGGGCAACCCGGTCACAATCTTAGTCCACGCCTTGCCTGCATCGTGCGTCCGAAAAAGATACGGATGCGGATCGCGCCGCACGAGCACCACGGCGTAGGCCGTGTTCGCATCGTGCGGTGATGCTTCCACCTGCCGGACGTCACTTCCCTTGGGAAGATCTGGTGGCGACACGTCCTGCCAGGTGCTGTTCCGAAAAAGATGCACCAGGCCATTCGATGTGCCGACCCAAATCATGCCGGATTCGATGGGCGAGGGAGCGATGGTGTGGATTGAACCGTTGCGTGCGAATTGCGCTGCGTCTTTATCGTTCTCATCGGTGAACTGTTCGTTTTCGGGATTGGGCTCGTGGCCAGCGGCAGGCTTTTTTGCTTCGGCGGGATGCTGCGGAGAGGAACTCAGGTCCTGACTGATCGCATCCCAGGTTACCGCGCCATTCGAAGTTTTAAGCAAATATTGCGCGCCGTAATACAGCGTGTGCGGATCACGCGGGTCATAGACGAGCGGTGTCTCCCAAACAGTTTGATAATTCGCAGGGGGAACGAAGACAGTTGCGATCTGCCCCGTCGTCCGGTCGAGGCGAAACACGGTACCGAACCAGCCAATCGAATAGATCAGATTGGGATTCAGAGGATCAGGCGCGATGTAGCCGCTCTCAAAGCCTCCGGTCGAAAACCAATCACGATACGTAATCTGGCCGTAATCGCTGCGATTCGGAACAACGATGGTGCCGCTGTCTTGCTGCGCGGCGTAGGCGTGATACGGAAACGTGTTGTCCGTCGTGACGTGATAGAGCTGGCCGGTGGGCTGGTTGAGCCAATCCGTCCACGTCTCTCCGCCGTTCACGCTGATAATCGCGCCCTGATCCGTACCGAGAATCATTCGGTTCGAACTATCAGGAGCGATCCACAAGATGTGATGGTCCTCTCCGCTCGGTGCGCCCCGAAACGCAAAGAATGTTTTGCCGCCATCGTTCGAACGGTACGTACACGTCTGCATCACGTACACGACTTCAGGATGATTCGGGTCCACAAAAACGCGGCTAAAATACCAACTGCCAAGGATTCGCGGATCTTTTGTAGCCTGCTGCCACGTTGCACCGCCATCATTCGAACGGTAAAGACCTTGGTTCATAATTGCGAAGACGCCGCGGCCCGACGTGCCGGGAATGACTGCGAGGCCGATCCGCCCTCGTCCTTTTGCAGGCAGCCCTTCGGTTCCGGTTTGTTTCCAGCTTGAGCCCTCATCGGTGGAGACGTAAACGCGCGAGTCTCCGGCCTGATCGCGTTGACCGGGCTCGCCCGGGGGAGGATTCAAAGCTGCGTAGAGAATTCGCGCATCTTCGGGTGCAGCTTCGATGTCCGCCACTCCAGACGAGCCATCCGTATCGGCGAGAGTCTTCGTCCACGATTTGCCGCCGTTGATTGTTTTGAACAGACCGCGCGGCTCGGTTGGAACGGAACTGCCAAACGAACCAACAATAACGATGTCCGGATTCTTCGGATCCACTACGATGGAACTGATGAAGTGTTCTTCTGCAAGGCCTGCGTTGCTCCATGTGGCGCCTGCATCGGTTGACTTGAAGACGCCGCGACCTCTTGCCTGTTCGCCCGTTGCCACGTAAATGGTGTTTGGGTTGGAAGGAGCGACCGCGAGGGCGCCGATGCTGGCGACAGGTACTGCATCAAAGATCGGCTTCCAAGTTCGGCCGTCGTCAACCGTTTTCCACACACCGCCGTTCGGCGTGCCAGCGTAATAGATGTTTGGTTGGCCAGTTACACCAGCGACCGTTGTGATGCGTCCTCCGCGATGGGTTCCGAGGAATCGCCAGCGAAGGCCAGAGTACGCGTCAGGACTGATTTCCTGCGCGGCTGAGGCCAGCGCCGACAGGAAAAACATCGCGACAATTGTCAGTCGGCCTCGATTTCGAATCAAAAACCTCAGAACAAGGCGGGATAAGTTCACGAGGATCTCCAGATACAGAAGTGTACTACGGCTTCCGCGGAAGAGTTGCGCCGTCACCCGTAATCAGACGCGCGCCGCGGTTGAAGGTCAGGTACTGAAAACCCCACTGGATGAAGACGAGAACGCGGCTTTGAAATTCGACAATGTAAATCAAGTGGATGAACAACCAGACCAACCATGCGAGCAAGCCCGAAAGATGCATGCCAAAAATATTCGCGACCGCGGCGGCACGTCCGATCACCGCCATGTCGCCCTTGTTGAAATAGTGAAACGCTCCGGGCTCCGGCTTCTTCTCCACCCGCGCGCGAATCACTTTTGCCGCGTAGGTGCCACCTTGCATGGCAACTTGAGCGACACCGGGGAGAGGTTTGCCATTTTCATCGTTCGCCAGCGCCAAATCGCCAACCACGAAAATATTGGGAAAATTTGGGATTGTGAGTTGTGGAGTGACTTGAATGCGGCCGCTGCGATCGGTTTGCCCTTGCGTGCGAGTTGCGAGTATTCGGCCAAACTCGTTTGCCGTTACGCCGCCGGTCCACAGAACAGTCTTTGCGCGTAATTTTTCAGTTGCCGAGCCGCGCTCGAATGTCACACCATCGGCGTCCACATTCGTAACTTTCACCCCTTTGAGTACTTTTACGCCCAGGGTCGAAACCAATTGTTCGGCCCTTTTCGAGAGGTCTTCGGGAAATGCGGTGAGCACGCGCGGGCCGAGTTCCATGAGAACAATCTGCGCTTCGGTCGGATTGATGTGGCGAAAATCATGTTTCAATGTTTCATTGGCAATCTCGGCGAGCGCGCCCGCGAGTTCCAGACCAGTCGCTCCGGCGCCAACAATCACAAACGTAAGCCACGCGCGGGCGTCTTCTTCGGTGGCCGCACGCTCCGCACATTCAAACGCAAGCAGAATTTTCTGGCGGATATTGGTGGCTTCTTCGATTGTTTTGAGGCTGGGTGCCACTTCCCGCCAGGAGTCGTTTCCGTAGTAAGACGTCTGCGAACCCGTCGCAACAATCAGGGAGTCGTATTCGAACTGAGCGCCATCGCGCAATGTAAGACGGTTATTTTGGGGGTCAATGTCGGCGGCTTCGCCGAGCAACACTTCTGTATTTTTCTGTTTACGCAACACGCTGCGCAACGGCGCAGCGATCTCTCCGGGAGAAAGTGAGCCCGTCGCGACTTGATACAACAGTGGCTGAAAAAGATGAAAATTGCGCCGGTCAATCAAAGTGACTTGCACCGGCGCGCGCTTCAACGCCTGCGCCGCCGAAAGACCGCCAAAACCGCCACCCAAAATTACGACCCGATGCGTATTCTCCGCCACGGAACCCTCGCCATGCGCTAAACAGGCGCGAACGAATTATCATAGTATTTTTTCGCGGGAGTTGCCTGAGGGGTGACTCGACGCGATATCTTTGGCCTTAAGATGATCATCGATGATCTCGTCACTTCCAAACCTTCTGGAAGGTCTCGCATTCTCGGGGTTCGTCGCGCTCTACATTTGGAGAATGCAAGAGGCCAGCCCAAGGTCGTGGCTCGTGTTTCCCGTGTGGCTCGTGATCAGCTTTGCCCTGCATCGCGACACTCCAAAAACGCTTGGATGGCGCGCTGACAACTTGAAAGGGGCTACGTGGCGCGCGGCTCCGGTATTTCTGTTCTTCATGTTGACAATCGGCATCGCAGGCCTCTTCCTCGGAGCGCTCCATCGATTACCCGCTCACTTCTTGCAGCCGAAGCGCTTTGCTGGATACTTTGCCTTTTGCCTCTTGCAGCAAGTCGGATTGCAGTCCATAACCATGAACCGGCTACTGCAGGCGTTCAGGAGCCGTGAGATGGCTGCTTTCACAGGTGGCCTGCTGTTTGGGGCCCTGCACTGGCCTAACCCCGTGCTGGTTCCGCTTACATTCATCGGAGGAGTAGTGATGTGTTGGTTGTTCGCTCGCGAGCGCAACATTCTTCCGCTGGTGCTTGGCCAAGCTCTTCTTGGCGCTCTTGTCTGGTGGGCGTTTCCTCTCGCGTGGCATCACTCGATGCGTGTCGGCCCAGGCTACTACACCTACGTTCCGAGGTGACGAATTCTGTTTTGGCCACTATCTCGTCGAATCCGGAAAATTGGTCAATTATCTACGCACTTTACGCTGCGGAAACTTATGCCGCCATTCCCTTTTCCCACACTCCCGGAATAGCGCAAGCACACCGCGGACACTTCCCGCTCTTCAGCACATTTTCTTCCACCTTGTGCCAGGACCGTCTCACTACGCGCAGCTTACATTTCGGGCAGAACGTTGAGGCGGCGTCGGTGACAATGTTTCCTTCATAGACGTAATGAAGCCCCGCCTCCAGCGCAATACGCCGCGCCTGGTGCAGGGTTTCAGGTGGCGTCGGCGGTTTGTCGCGCAACTTAAAATCAGGATGAAACGCTGTGAAGTGTAACGGCATGTCCGGTCCGAGATTTTCTAGAATCCAGTCCGCAAGTTTCCGCGTTTCTTCGGGATCGTCATTCAACGTCGGAATCATCAGGTTTGTGACTTCAAACCAGACTGGCGTTTCTTTTTTCAGCAGCAACAGCGTGTCGAGAACCGGTTGAAGATGCGTAAGCGTGGTCTTGCCGTAGAAATTCTCAGTGAAAGCTTTCAGATCGATGTTGGCCGCATCGATGTAGTCGTAGATATCGTGAAACGCTTCGCGCGTGATGTAGCCGTTGGAAACCATCACCGTCTTGAGTCCGTAAGCTTTCGCCGCGCGGCAAATATCAATGATGTATTCGCCCCAGATCGTCGGCTCGTTGTAGGTGAAGGCAATCGAATCGCAGCCGTAACTTAGTGCGAGCTGTGGGACTTCTTCAGGAGGCACATCGCGCGCGTTCACTTGATCCTGGCGCGATTTCGAAATATCCCAATTCTGGCAGAAGAAACAGCCCATGTTGCAGCCCGCGGTTCCCATGCTGAACACGCGTGTGCCTGGGAGAAAATGATTCAGTGGTTTTTTCTCGATGGGATCTATCTGCAATGCGGCAGGCGCGCCATAACCAAGACTGTAGAGTTTGCCGCCTCGATTGACACGGATAAAACAGAAACCGGCCTGGCCATCACGAATATGGCAATGGCGCGGACAGAGATAACAGTGAATGCGCCCGTCCGCCTCCGTCTCCCACCACTGGGCTTCATGGAGCGAGACGGCCTCGTCAAGGATCGGGAGAGAACTCATGCACCCTCACGATGAAGTTCGTTTCCTAACCAAGTTCATTATACCGCCGTGAGTGGAAGGAAGGCAGTAGCTGCCTGGTTTCACCGGTTCGGTCCAATTTGCTACGCTCTCTGAGGGCCAAGGAGACCAGGGATGAACATCACTGAGCTGTTTCTGGATCAACTTAAGTCGGAAGAAAGTGGAACGCGGCGCGTGTTGGAGCGGGTCCCTGAAGGTCGGAACGATTGGAAGCCGCACGAGAAATCCATGCCGCTGGGCTATCTTTCAGCACTGGTCGCGGGCATGCCTGGATGGATCGAGTTTATGGTGAATCGCGATGAACTCGACATTGCTTCCACCGAGGGCGCAAAATTCAAGCCGCAAATTCCGGCGACGAACCGTGAACTACTCGATTCGTTCGACAAAAGCTTGGCGAAAGCGCGCGGAGCGCTACAGGCGACAACGGACGAACGCCTAATGACGCCCTGGAAATTCATTGTGGCCGGACACGTGGCCGACGAACGACCGCGTTACATGATGATTCGCGACGCAGTGTTCAGCCACCTGGCGCATCATCGCGGTCAATTGACGGTGTACCTGCGGCTGAATCAAGCGTTAGTCCCGGCAGTTTACGGTCCCTCCGCCGACGAAGGACGTTGAAATCAAGCTGGCTAAAGACGTGAATGCGCTTGAACGCGGCGGCGTTCCGCGACCCAATCCACGAAATTTTGCATTTGATGGCGATACTTCCATAGGATTTTAAGAAACTGCGAGGCGCTGAGGCTTTCCGCTTCTTTACCGAGAAAAGTTTCCAGGCGCCAGCGGAGATAGGGACTGTCCCACGGATGCAAGCGATAGCCGCACGCTGCAATCCAATAATATTGAAGAGCGTTCAGCATCGGGAAGAATAGTTCGCGCCACGCGTTAGAGAGCGTTTCGCGGAACTCAATTCATGGGCGTCGAGAGATGCTCGTGCACAATCAACCAGGTTGGGCCGCGTTTTTCCCAAATCCCAGTGTAACGGATTTCGGCTTCGGTCGTCTTTCCGTCCTTCGACGTGTAGGAGAGGTGCATGGGAACGGTTGTCCAGGCGATGTTTCCGCGCCGGGTGACTTTCAGATCTTTTCCTGCCGTTAACGTCCCTGTGGTGATGTTGTCAAAAAAATTCTTCTGCACGCCCTCGTGATACTCCTTCCAGCTGTGATAGGAAAAGGGAGCGATGTCATAAAAAACCAGGCCATCTTCCTTGGCATAAAACTTCGCAGGATTGTCGGGATTCGCGGTACTCCAGGCCGTACAGTAGCTATCGATCAATTTACGGAAGGTCGCCTCTTCGCTAGCCCTTTGTTGGGCGTGCGCTCCTACAAAGGTAAGGGAGCCACCAACCAGGGCAAGCACCACGTACAGAACCCAGCGCAAGCGATGCAAGCGAACGGAGAACAGTTGCGGAGCGGCGAATGTCATCTCCAGATTTCTCCTGTTTAGATTTGACCCGACGAACTTGAGATCGTGCCGCATACCGTAGTGGCAAACGTCTCTTTTTGCAAGGGGTATCGAATTCTAAAAAAATACCGAGAAGCGGCTGCCTGGCCCCAACCTCCCGCTGCTCTGCGTGCCGGGCCGAAGCCGCCATTCGCCGGTAAACGCGTGATACCCGCCGAATCGCTCGTGCTACGCCGCGCCTGAACTCTTAGTCTGGGGCTGCCCGCAAGGAATAGCGGCAGTGGAGGCGACAATGGTGGCGCTGATGGAAGCCCGGATGGCGCGGAAACAAAAGGCAGGACGATTCCTGCTGACAATTGGCGCGACGGCGTTTTTTCTGCAGTTATGGGCCCTATGGCTGGAGGCGGGGGCTGCCTGGAGCCGCGGAGCGGCTGAATCACTGGGATGGTTCGGCGCACTCGGAATGGCCACGCTGCAGGTAGTGGACTTCATCGCATGGAATCCCAATGGGATTCTGCTGAGCCTGACGAAGGTGCTGCTATTATGCTGGCCGGTGGCGGTGATGGTTGCCGGCGTTGTGGTTTCGCGCAAAGGGAATTGAGCGTTTCGGAGGAAGTTCGCGGGAAGCGAATAGAGGAAACGAATGGAAACTGGCGGGGACAAATACGGTCGCGATCTGGGAGAGCAGATCAGGTCGCGCGTGCACGACAGAATGACAAATCGCGATCGTTACAGTGGATTGATTCCGGGAGCAGTGATCCTAGCGATCGGCGTGATCTTTTTGCTGAACAATTTGGGGTACGTAAGAGCGGGGCGCTTCTGGCAGTTCTGGCCCCTCTTACTGATTTTTGCAGGCCTTGTAAAACTATCGGTTCCCAGCAGACGCGCGTGGGGTGCAATCCTGCTGGTCTTCGGGATTCTGCTGCAACTGAACCAATTGGGATACGCACATTTTTCGTGGGGCGCAATGTGGCCGATGGTTTTGATTGCGGCAGGCGCCTTTGCGATGTGGAGCGCGCTGCAGGCTCGAAAAATGATTGACGGCTTCAATGGAAACAACGCTGATCCCCGCACGACGCTGAATGAGAGCGCCATTTTCGGCGGCGTGCAAAAGCGCCTGAACGCCAAAGAGTTTCGCGGAGGGCAACTGCAATCGTTGTTTGGCGGAATTGAAATCGATCTGCGCGATGCGGACCTCGCAGAAACCGAAGCTGTCCTGTACGCGAATGCAATTTTTGGCGGGATCGAGATACGCGTTCCAGAAACATGGTATGTCGCGGCGCGGGGCCAGGGAATTTTTGGTGGCTACACGGATTCGACCCGCTACACGGGGCCGGGCGACCCGGACAAGCCGAAGAAGACTCTGATCGTGATGGGCACGGCGATATTTGGAGGAGTGGAGATCCGCAACTGAGGCTTCGATGATGAATCCCGCGGATCGCCGAAAACCTTACCTGGGACGCGTCAATAAGTACACCTGGGTGCCTATCGCGCTGGTTCTCTGCGTATTTCTGGCAACGCTCGGCAATCTGCCATGGACAACCAGCATTTTGATAGGCGTTCCGCTGGCGATGTTTTCGCTGTTCATTCCGATCGCTGCCGGATATGTGTGCCGGTTTACCCCGCTTGGCAAGGCGCAGATGTGGCGAGTCGCCGTGACGCATTTCGCGGATCCTTTGGTGCTGAGCTTTCTGTGGACGCTGATTGCGAGCGCATTTTCGCGAGCTCTGGCGTACATTCCGCAATTGCATGGACTCGATAAGCAGTTTGCGCCAAATCTGTGGATCATTTTTTTCACAGGATGCCTGGTGTATGTGTTTTCGGTGGCATTTCATTACGTCGCGATGGCACAGGACGCGGCCCGTGCCGTCGAAATGGAGGTGATGCAAACGAGCGTGTTGGCACGCGACGCGGAATTGCGAGCGCTGCGCGCGCAGATCAATCCGCATTTCCTGTTCAATAGTTTGAATTCAATTAGCGCGCTGACCAGTATCGACGGCGCTCGCGCAAGAGAGATGTGCTTGCTGCTGGCGGATTTTCTGCGGCTCACCCTGGGAATGGGCGAAAAATCTGTAATTCCCTTTTCCGACGAGTTGGACTTGCTGGAGAAATTTCTGGCAATTGAAAAGGTAAGATTTGGCGACCGCCTGCGCATGGAAGAACAAATTGAAGACGCTGCAAAACGGTGCATCATTCCGGCGCTGCTTTTGCAGCCACTACTGGAGAATGCGGTGAGCCACGGAATTGCATCCATGGCGGACGGGGGACTGATCCGGCTCGAAGCCCGGGTGCACGACGGCAGACTAGGAATTGTCGTTGAGAATGACAGGGATGAAGAGGCTCCCTCACGGCGGCGAAATGGAGTGGGACTGAAAAATGTGCGGAGCCGCCTCGAAGCCCGCTACGGAAAAGAAGCCACGTTTCGCGCGGAAGCCGACGAAGACAAATTTCGAGTGAGCATGTCGCTACCAGCGGAGTACGGAGAGTCGAAGTGAGCAAGACCGGTACGAAAAAGTTGCGGACCCTGGTTGTGGACGACGAGGAACTCGCGCGGCAAGTCTTGCGTGAGTTGCTGTGCGCGCATCAGGAAATCGAAGTCGTCGCGGAGTGCAGGAACGGCCTGGAAGCAGTGAAAGCGGTCGCAGAACACAAACCAGACTTGCTGTTTCTGGACGTGCAGATGCCGAAGCTGACCGGGTTTGATGTATTGGAATTAATTGCGCCAGACGTACCGGTGATTTTTGTGACCGCCTACGATGAATATGCGATGCGGGCGTTTGAGGTACACGCTGTGGACTATTTGCTGAAGCCCGTGGGCAAAGAGCGGCTCGCAGCTGCACTGCAGCGGGTGAAGGTACGAACATCGGAAAAGAAACTAGCCCCCACGGAATTGGCAATTGCAGCTCGGCCACCCGGACAATTTGTGGAGCGGCTTGTGGTGAAAGACGGAACACGGGTGACATTGATTCCTGTGGCGAAACTCGACTACGCGGAAGCACAAGACGATTACGTTGCGCTGGCGAGCGAAGGAAAAAAACACTTGAAACAGCAGACGATTGCCAGCCTCGAAGCGGCGCTCGATCCGAAACAGTTTGTGCGGATTCACCGGTCGTACGTGGTGAACCTGGAGCGGGTGACCCGGATCGAGCCGTTCGGGAAGGACAGCCGGGTGGCGATTTTATCGAATGGAGCAAAGCTTCCCGTGAGCCGCGCAGGCTACGCTAGACTGCAAGCATTGCTGGACGAGCGAGCGTAGCAGGGAGAGAATGGCTCACTTAACGGCGCTGATGGAAGCGACTTCGAGGACCAGGTGATCGGCGCGCTCGACGCCGGTTCGATGGGTCAGAGTTCCCTTTGCCCGGACGCGCTGGTCGTTGAGTTTCTCGAATTCTTCAGTGGGACCGGAAATTTCGATCGATCTCATCTTCTTCCCTTCCAGCGTGATTTGACGCTTCAATTCGAGCGACCAACCTGTCGATTCTCCTCCGATTGCCATTACGCGAGTGAGCTTCCCGATGATGGTTAGCTTCTTTGCCGGTTGAGCTTCCTGGGGCAGCGCTGGTGTCGAGGCTAAAAACGCTACGGCAAGAAGACAAACGAGGAATCGAGCGGTTCGCATAACGCTTTCCTTTCGGCAGCGAACCCGCATTCTACTTGGGAGTCGAGCGCCAGTGCTAACTTTTCTGTGACGCACCCCCGTACTCCGCGAAACGCGGAGTGCGGAGAGGGATATGAACGCGTTGCGCGCGAAGGCAGCACAAGCTGGCCTTCACCATCCACTTGCTCAGCGTCTCCCGGCTCACCGCTAGCCCCTCCTGGGCCAAGTGCTCGGCGGCCAGGGTGGGTCCGAAGTCCGCATAGCGTTGCCGCACCCGGCGCAAAATCTTCAGCTCCAAGCGCGCCGCTAATCTGCGGTTTGATGGCCGTCCCCTAATCCGTGCTGCGTGATCTGCTTCTGCCTTATCTCGTGTAGCACGCGTAGGCGGTCCCGTTCTCGTTGGCGCAAGGCGATTCGCTCCGTTTCCATGGGGCCCTCGGCCACCTATGAAAGCGGACATTTCTACTTTGCTCAAACCGGACATTCTCATTTTGCAGCGACAGTCGAGCTGTCGAGCTGTCGAACTGTCGAGCTGTCGAACTTGACAAGAAAATAATGCGGAGCTACGATTCGCGCAAATTCCTGCCACGGTGGTTTTTCAGCGGTTGAGCTTCACGTCCAAAACGAATTTTCAGGAAAGTGGAACGTTGGCTCGGGAGGTG
>WNGR01001004.1_pt1 | contig 31700 bp, 43 predicted proteins | sample 5407581 | NCBI WGS metagenome assembly WNGR01 (sample SAMN13153383, study PRJNA577476) | soil metagenome | isolation source: 80 cm soil or saprolite under Garry oak tree replicate 2 | place: USA:California | collected 2016-06-15
TGAAGCTGATAAGGGTGTAAATATGTTACCAAAATTAATTAAGGTCTAGATACGTGTATTATGGTGTTTCGTGGTCACGTCACGATTCGGACAGTGTTGGCGCAGGGAATCAAAAGTGGGAAACGGGTATTTTTACTGCGCCGTTTTGATAGGGCTGCGCCAAGGAATCTCTTTGCCAACTTCTCAGCGCAACGTGTACCGAACAGCAATTCTGCCTCCCGGCGCACACCCGGCGCAATTTATTTTTATTGGCAGGTGCGCCGCGGCGAACCGGGTGGACCTAAGGCAAACCGGATGGCACCGTAAGGTACTATTATAGAATTCGCGGGAGGGTGGGCCCTCTCATGAATTCTTCTGATTTGAGGCCTGGCCTGGTTGAGAAAGCCGAAGCCGCAGCCGGAACAACACTACTTTAGCTTACACGCATAGACTCATTAAACGCAGACTCATTATACACATAGCCTCATTACACGCATAGATTCAGTTGATATAGTGCCCAATTGATTTGATCCCGGATGAACCAGGTCTGGTAACGCGAAACGAAAGTACACTGGAGTAGAAATAAACTATGGTATGGACGCGTCTTGGACATAATCGTTTTTATCGACCGACTTCCCTGTCAACATGGGGGAGCCCGTGTTTAATTGAAAGAAGGACGACTGGGTAGTCCCGTCAAAGTTAAACAATTGCATTTGTATTACACTTTGCAAAACGTTAGCGGGCGTCTACAAGAAAGGACAGGAGGGGGTGAAACGGTTGCGCAAGTTTGCGCTACCAATCATTGAGCCTCTTGCAATCTGGCCGAGCTAGGTTGACGCCACCTCGTAGTAGGGGGGGTAGTATTTGTCCACCGAGGATGGTCGTATGTACAATAGACTCTACCTCGTGGGTTGACACACGGCCATACCATACACCAGCGCCTTGGGGCATGTAAATCTATACATATCCCATCGATCAGCACTGAACGGGCTCTGCTCTGACCAAAGGAGAAAGCCCTACGATAATATTGCCTGCGTACTTGTGTCCGCCGATGTGAGAAGTCTTGAGAACTAACGCCCTTTTCGTGAGACCGTTGTCGAGTTCCTGAAGACTCCGGTTCAACTCGGCTTCCTTCTCATATCCGTCGGAAAAATCTTCTAGCGGGGGACCGGTCGGGTCGTCCAATTGTGTGTGAACTTCCCAGCCTTCGCGCTCCAGCGTTTCTGAGAAGGCTGAAAGGGGAAACGCGTCCCGGTGAGCGGCCCTGTCAAGTGCCCACGACGTGAACGGAAAATTACCATACTCAAGTTTAGGCGCCACGACCGCGCACCGGGCGTCCCTCCTCCGATGGGAACCTGTTGGCAATTGCTATGGGTTCAGTCCGGAGATAAGAGACACGTGTGCACAGCGTGCACACACAGTGTCAGTAAGAAAGCGCTCACAAATCAGGATCACGCAGGCATATGGGATAACCCAAGACTTCACTGTGCTTGATCCAGATGAAGACCCCTGACGTGAGACACTGGGGTTAACCGAGTTTCGCCACAGGTCGCGAGCTCCATCTAGGGAGCGAGGCACTTCCACGACGACCTTGTAATCGGGGAAAATGAGGACGGTCTCGTGGTCATAATGTTTTGATAGGGTGTCATGGCTGCCATTCAGAATGGACACAGCATGTGTCTCAGAGTCTTTAAAGATGCCGGCGACGACATGTGGCAGATGTAACGTGGTACTATTGGGTGTACCGGGTAAGGTGCCGGGGGTGGAAAGGCCCGTGAGTGTGACGGGTGCGGCTCCCTCGATGGCGGCGAGGTAGGAGGCTAATGAGCCTTGTTCACTGGTGACCGAACGCTTCCAGTCGGATTTACCAGTAGAAATGACAACCTTCGAAAGGTGTTATCAGATAAACCGAAAATAGAAAATATATTGGATCACACTGACCTGTCTGCGGTAGGGTCTCACTGAGCCTAACATCTCGGAAGTCCTATCTATCATGGATGCTATCCTATGTGGATACTCTTCGTGGCCTGCATGTGCAACGTTCTCATTGAGTACGCGAAGGGAATAGGAGCATTTTTTTGCTTGCCATCCTCGCAGGGGTTCGGACAATTTCTGCAGTCAGCAAAGGACACGGGTACTCCGGCCGCTTCAAGGGCACCATGAGTTTGCTCTGGATCGTCTGTTGAATTGAGAAGAACTGCAACCAGTTGCTTAAGACGGTTCATGGGGAGAGTTCGAGGAGAGACGTGGAAGTACGAATGTATGTAAAATTATATTTATTAAAATGAGCCTGATAAAACGCCAAAAACGTCAAGTCCCAAAAACGTCGGGTCCCGTCCGATGGTCCGAGTTAGTGCCAACCTATCCCCATTCATCCGGAACGAAAGGTGTAACGAGGTCGTACACGTCTGCGTTACGCCCCCGCGGTGGCTTCGGGGTTCGGCCCATTAGCCTACCGATCAACGCGCGCCCTCCTCTCCGTCGCACTTCTTCCTCCCCACCCGCGGGTGTACTCTCATTGGGGTAAAATTGGTCCACCATCTTCGCGAGTCGTCGGACCCCGCTCGATGTGTCACTAAGGGCACGCCTTGAATCGTCCAGAGCCGACGCCAGATACATTGCCATGCTGGGCATCGTTATTGGTAATTTCGGTAGTGGTGTTCTTGACGTTGGTGGGATGGTGTAATATTTGGACACGTGCGATTCCGGACCGTCACTAAGCAGGGTCGGCAAGGCCGATAAATTATACGAATACGGGAGCATGTTCACGTCTCCGTTCGTATAACGGGGATCAGGAGGCGGCGGATAGTCGATGGTGAGGTATATAACCGTCCGCCAGTCAGGTGAGGAGCGGTGAACCTATCACGATCAGTCAGCAAAGTCCTTGTCATCGTAAAGAATGGTGTACCTTGAAAAACTGGACCACCGTTCGCAGCTTCAGCTCTCCTTTCGTAGCAGCTATAGCCTCAGTTGAGGGTTCAATTTGCGTGGCACTCAATTTTGCCATTAGCTTTAAGAGTTGCCGCCAGCTCGGCGCTTGAACGTGCATCGGGGGACATTTACCGTAAGGAAGAGAGATGATGTTGGGCAAAGGATCTCGCATAATGAAAATGTCCATAGGAGGCATATGGAACCCAAAGGCTAGTACCAAACAAGATGAGTACAGTTTGATCGCCAGAATTAATCGTAACTTACAGACACCGTAGAGTAGCTCTGGCTCTACGAATTGGTTTGGAGTTACAAACGCCCGTGAAGCTCGAGGTGAAGCGGGAGGGGATTCTCCTGAATCCTCTTCCTCGGAAGGAGATAACGAAAGTGCCAGCGACGCTGGTCTGGGACTAGTTCTCTGCGACGATGGTGGCGTTTTCTGAGGAGGTACAGCTGTACTTGTTTGATGCGAGACGGAGTGTTGTTCATCAGTGCGTGTCGGTGTGGGTGATGCATGCGGAACACGTTCCGTTGCGTCAGATTCGAAATGTGGCGTCGCTTGGGGGAGACCATTGGTAAACTCCGAACCATTACACCATGTGTATACGTACCTGTATCTTTTACGATGTCAGCATAGCGAGGCAATTGTTGATCCTCCAACTGTTTGAAATCCACGTTATGATTAGACAGAGTTGTCGGTGTGCTGCGACCGCTTTCGTATTCAGCTTCCAATTTGCGAGCATATGCCTCATCTTCTTTAAGCTGAACACGGGCCAACGATGCCAACGACGTAGAGCTGTCCGCTCGTACAGGCAACGGGAAATGCGTTTGTTGCTTCGGGCTGTACGGGTGTGCTCCCAACAGCCTTGTCGAAGAGGATGTGGGGAAGCGATCACTTTCTGTAGCAGTCGCCCGACCAGGCTGTAGTTTTGGGTGCGGTGGTGGACGTGCCAAATCGAGAAGCGACTCTTCTAGCGCCCGAGCAAGTTCCTCGTCCTGGGAAAGAAGGGACTCCGCATAATTTCTCTCTGCATGTGTGGACAACTTCAGCGCGAGCTCCAACTCTTCTTCCTCGTTCACGCCAGGTGGTTCAAGCGGTGAATCCGCGGGAGAACTTAGAGAAGGTAAAATTAATGAGGCCGCATCGGTGTCTGGCGACGCCTTCTTACGAGGCGTCACCGCGACAGGGAACGGCAAATAACTGGGTGATGTCACGATAACAGAAGTAGAGCGCGCCGCATGTGGTTTCGGTGGCAGCATCGGGGGCGGCTGCCGAGATGGTGCGTTGAAAGGTGGTGATGCGCCTCGAGGTAAAGGAGGGGGGGGTTGGGACTTGGACCGTGGCGGTGGCTTAGGGTAATAAAGAGGAAGTGAAGGCATGAATGGTGGTGGCTTGGGCGGTAACATAGGGGACGTAGATGGTGATATTATTGGAGCCTTTGGCGGGAGAGGAGGTAATGCGGGTTGTTGGTGGGGTGGGAGGAGTGGTGGCGGCTGCGCCGTCTGCGCCGGGAGGCCATGATAGGGTGAAGGGCTCACATAGTAGTATTCTGGTATGCCACTGACTGGGTTGACAGTAGCAGAGACCTTGCCCGTCTCGCTGCGTGTTCCAGTATCAGCCTGGGAGAATAGTAGGCCATCCACACCACTAGTGACTGAGATCGTCTGCCGATGTCTGTAGCCGGGGATTAGGCTAGGTGGGATCGCCGCATCCCGCGGGAACGAAGGTTGCATAGGTCCTGGTGTCGTTGAGGCACGGTTTTGCCTCATATATACGTCACTTGGGTGCCGTTGATAGGCCATACTCGAAGGAGGCTGGGTATGAGGAGCGATCACAGGGTTCCTTCAACTGCCTTGAATTTGTCGTCGTATAACGCAAACGGGGATGGGAGTGGTTCGGGTTCAGGCTCAGGAGGTGGCTGCAGTGGGGCCCGTTGTGACTAGAGCATAATAAGGGAGAACGTTGCTTCAATGCGACAGGCCCACAGGGGATTCACAGGCCTCGTCCACACTGGCTAATTTGCCCTTATTCGGCTGCACAGCGCCCGATCCCAGCAGGCGCTCGTCCACGTGCAGAGGGCGCGGTCTGGTAAACCGATAAATGCGTAATGAAATGACCTCGAATAACTCTAGCATACAAATGCAGGAAGGACAATGCGAAGTAGGTCGTGATAAAGAACTGGAGAGAACGTGAGAGATATGTTGGGGCTGATGATGGTAGTAGAGTAGAGAAAGGCGCATAGCACAAATAAAACAGAATGCGACAGAATGCAACAGAGTGACTCGCAATGGTTAGACGTAAAAGATGAAAATGTGCGATGAGTGTGTGTGTGTTAAGTAATTTATGGCATCCAGATACCACGACTGGCAATGATTCATCGAGTGGTGATTGCTTTCGCCTTACCAAGGACGGAAGTGTGTGCGGTAGATGTTTTAAACCCCAGCTCGCGCATAGCAGCTAGCAGATCGGCCTTTTGCAGCGGCTTCGAGAGCGACGCGGCGAAGAGTGTACTCGCTTCGCCCATGTCGGCACCACTGTAAGCACTGACGGCTATAATGGGCGTGCTCGTATTTTTATTGTTGGTGCTTTTGATATACCGCGCGGCGCTTTCACCATCGACTGTGGACATCGTGTCAGGCGGTCCCAGTAACTCATCCTAAGCGATGTGCATACTCACCGACCGGCATATGAAGGTCCATCAAAATGCAATCAAATTCTACGTCATTCCGGTTAGTGCGAATCGGACGACAGTGTAGTCAGACACCCAACTGATGTCACCCATCGCAACGCCAATTGCTTCGGAACCGTCCGCGACAACCACACACCGGCAGCCAAGTCGGCTGAGCAGTGTCTCGATGATCTTTGCCGTGATAGGGTTGTCTTCTGCGAGCAGACAGGTCACGGCGCGATCACCCGAGTCGGGGCCTCTCTTGAGGTCGATAGAGGCTACTGAGGACGGAGACGTATTGACCTCAAAACGACTAGACGCGTGTCCGATGGAGGCGGGCCATGCGTCAGACGAGCCGTCGCCCATACTTGATGAAACAGATGCGGTGCGTAGGCGACTAGGCATGGAGTTCCGGCGACTAATATCGGCATCTATGTGACTCTGCTTGAATCGCTCGACAGCGCCAAATTCGGAGGGTTTACGGATATGACTGGCAACACTACCAGGAGTGGATGGTGGAACACTGCCGCGAGAAGGTGACGATGCGATAGAAGAGGTGGACGTAGCAGGAGATGGAGGGTTCGTCATTGCTGATTTTCCATCGAACGAAGTGACTACACTCGATGGTACCTTCTTCTTCGTTGACATGCTGCGTTTCCGAGTGTGCACCCCGCCAGATTCGGAAAGTGTGTGTGTGATTGGTGCCATCTGGTCTGTCCGCAATTTCCGTATCACATCATCGTTAGCCTGTTTGAGCACCGGTAAGTTTTTGAAGCTGAAGGCACCAAACTCGTCATCAGCGGGTGTGGTGGCGTCACGCCCTCCTCGTGGCACTGAAATAGCCTCGGAATGTGGGATATCGATACCAACGGTATTATGCTGCAGGGAACACTGTGATGTGGGCACGGGCTGATCGTCCTCAAAGAGCTGAAGGATTGCACCACGCGGGTCGAAGTAGTCAGTCGATTCAGGGTCAGTCACTTGAGGGATAAACGCAGCTTCGGTCGTTGTGACCTTATCCCATTCGATACCAGTAAACCATGGGTGCGCTTTGACCTCCTCAGCCCCATTGGTCCCGAGACGTCGAATAGGATCCACAGACAACAGTCTTTCCATGAGGTCCCGTGCCTCGGGTGAGTAGTCAGTGTACTCTTCCAGCCACTCAATTCGTCTGGAAAGAATGTTCTCAAAGACTCTCTCAGGGGTTTCGTCGTGGAAGGGAGGAGCACCGTAGAGGAACTCGTATGTGATGACCCCAAGAGCCCACTGTTGGGTTCTGTCAGCCGCAACCCAATCGCATGCTTCAAAAATAACTTACCCAATCGACGGCGGCATCGTCACCGCGAAGGCCAAGGATTGTTTCTGGAGCTAGGTAATCTGGCGTACCAACAAATTTCTGTTCGCCGGGGGGTGTGCCGCTACCTCCAGGCGAAGAGTGTGAACGCAGGTCGGTAGTCAATTCGGTAGCGAACGATTGCAGTGGGCTATCGTTCATCTGACTACCAGCTCGACGCGCGAAGAAGTTAGGGAATGTATCAGATCCGCTGGACTCACTGACGTCATCTGTGGAGGATAGAAATGAATTCGTTCGCTGGCGGTACACCGGAGCCGGTTGCTGATTGAAGTACGAACCTCCACCAATGAGGTCGGCGGGGATTAGAGGTGAGGACAAGTACGCTGAGTCCATGGATGGTGGGCGAGAGTGTGGGCTGTAACGGGTTCGTGCCGCGCGTCCACCCCGCTCCAACGGTATGAGTTGGGCTTCACGGGTTTGGCGTCCGAGGAGACCAATCCTACTCAGACCGAAGTCTGTGAGCTTAAGATGACCATGCTGGTCGATGAGGAGGTTATCTGGTTTCAGATCGCTAGTATTGGAACGAATAAGCTAAACGAATTCGATGGGGGATTGTGTAGCGCACCGGTGAATAATGCCTCTCTGATGCAGATAATCCAGGCCAAGAACGACTTCGGCAACGTAGTTCTTCGCCCACTCTTCTGGAAGCGCACCCAAGGACTTGATAAGCGCCGCACAATCGCCACCATTAAGGTATTCCATGACCAGATACAAGTTATCTTTGCTCTGGAACGTGAAAAATAGTTTCGCTACGAATGGGGACTCGGCCTGTTTCATTAAGATCATACGCTCGGCCTTCACGTTTGTAATCTGGTTCTTCGCTATCATGTCCGCCTTTTTCAGTACTTTGATGGCATAATAATCGCCAGTGGCTTTCTTTTTGGCCAAGAAAACCGAGCCAAATGCGCCCTTACTAATAGGCTTGATGATCTCGAAGTCTTTGATCGATGTCGGCGTTGTGCGCGAGAGGGGAGTAGCAGAAGGAAGACGAGGCGAGATCGGCCCCCCGGATATGGGCTGAATCACCGGGCTGAGGACCGGATTAATGGTTGACTGACGGCGATGCGAGCGACGAGCACCCGGAAGTTCGAGTGGTGAGTTCAAAGGGGAAATCTGTTGGGAAGCTTCCAGGTTCTGGACCGACTTTCGGGGACGCACAGTTTTTGTGACACTGTCGTTCAGATCCATGTGAGGTGGGTTGCAATCGTCCGGAGAATCAGATGCAACGATCGGAGCGGCCAACGCTAAAGGAGACGACACAGAGGACGGCGTCGACGAACGCGTCTGCAACGATATTCCTTGCCATGCGTACGTCACAGGGGGAGGCAAAGGTTGGGGGGCAGGCGATATGAGAGGGAAGGTCTTGTCTGTTGTGGAGACAGGAATAGGTGGAGTGGAAGCCAAAGGGGTTGGGCCCGGGGAGGTGGCGCTTCCACCTCCACCGTAAGCATACTCAGAAGTGGTACTGGATCGGTCGTCCTCTGCCTGCAGGTCTCCTTCGTAGCACTCTGCGCTTTCATCAACTGGTCCTTCCTCCTCCTCGTCTTCATCCTCGGCCGCTTCCAAAGCCAGCACAACGCGCTCCTCCCACTCTTGTCGTACCTTCTCAGAGTAACGGATAGTGTTCTGAAGGCGTACGACTGTATCGATCTTCTGACGCATTACTCGTTCAGCATCCTGTACAAGCTGTCCAAGCCCGTTATCTGACGCGGTTGGTTTCAACCAATTACGGATTTGTGTGATCTTCCTCTCTGAGCCGGGCGACAAAAGGCGCTGCCGCTCAATCGGTTCTTTGGCTTCGTCCTCCTTCAACGCAGGGACTGAGATCTCGAGTGCAACTTGTAGCGTATCATCGAGTTGCTCGAGCAAACGCCGTTGCATCTTCTTGACACCAAAACGCTGCATCTTATTGATGCGGAAAATCTGTAGAGGTGATGAAGAAATAGGGGAACTGGATGGTGAGAGAATGGGGAGTCCGCGGTACTCAGGTGTTGTTACAGGGGACGAACGATCCAAAGCGGTGGAGATATCGCGAATTGTGTTACGCAGTTCCGCTATTGATTCGTTGCACTCGCCAATCTCTGCCTCCAAGCGATGAGTTTCACTGCAGGTCTCGTTATGCTTCTCAAAGTACCACTGCGGGATGCTATTCTCGCAAATGCGACATAAGATCGGCGTAACATTGATGGGCCGTGCAAAAGGTAAAGGTGTTGAGGGCTCCTCGACCTTATTCTCAGGTGAGCACTCCGCGGGGCCAGGAACACTTGGGACCGGAGGTTGTGTATGACCATCATCCTCGACGTGAATGGAGGGCTGCAAGTACTCGGGGGATCCACAGGGCTTGATCACCCACATCGTATGCGAAAGTGTTCCCTCTTCCCTGTTGGCTATCATCATACCCTTCCCTTCCATGGACTGGTAGAGCGCGCTATTTGGATCGTCTCGTTCGTCGAGAGGTTCTACCCGAAGATAAAACCGAACCTCAACAGTATGGGAGTCGTCCTCTCGCAACGTCTGCGTTGCAACCTGAAATACAGACGCATCCCGAGGGGAAAGAAGCCTAGATATTCGCGTGCCTTGTAGCTCATCAGGGTCCGTGCTAAGTGCTGTTAGGCGCAAAGACGATTAAGACATGTTCAAGACGTACCCAACAACAACTTCCCATGCGTAGTTGAGCCACGTGATATGGTCTCCATCCAAGTTGAGCTCCATGACAATATTACGATTTTGGGCCGTCTCAGCCTGTAACCGCAATCGCTCTGTCGCCAACACTCGCGCCGACTCAGCTGTATCTAAGGTTTTTGACAACGCCCTCGATGGCTCAGGCGGCGCCAGGGACAAAGGTTGTATTTCATCTCGTGGCCGCTTGCCTTGACTTGCTGGCCGGGATAGACGCAAACGGGGATCTTCTTCGGGGGCTAGCCGAGGTGTTGGGGCAGGTGGAGAGATGTGGTCGTCCGCCGGTTTCATCACGAAGAGGAGTGCTTCGTCTTGCTCGTCATCGTTGTCATCAAAATTCCAAAACTGTTTCTCCGCTTCCCACCATTCGACCACGCGACTGAGGCTGGCGACTGCGAGGAGGACCTGTACATACCAGTTCCGGCCATGCCAATCTGGGTGGTCGTCCCATGCTTTACCAATCACTTGCACTCTCTGTACAATGGCCTCGACACTCTTGGGTTGCGACGTGAGCTGAGCAACAGTCATATCAACGACGTCGGTCGCGACCGCTATGAGTTCATAGAGATTGGTCATGATAGGATCAACAGGATTGTCAATAAGGATGCGGGAAGAACGGCGGTTGTTCGCTGAAGCAGGATTGGAAAGAGACTCGGTGAAACTGGAATGATTGTTCGGGGGAAGAGGGGAGCGAGAGCGAGAGGTAGAGCGGGAACTATGGCCAGAACGGGTGGGACGTATGGGAATGTGGATAGAACGCGATAGGCGGCGAGAAACAATACCACCAGATGACCAGGAAGTATCCGCAGCGGCGCCTTGTTTGCGTGGACTGGTGGTCACATCACCCGCTTGGGAAGATCCGGCCGCAGCGTTTGAAGCGGACGCAGGCGAAGAACCCGGAACCTTGTCCCAAGAAATAGTAGCCTGCCTGCGGATAAGACCAGGACTAGAGGAAGATAGTGAGGCTGCAAGAAGTCCGGGAGAAGAAGAGGAATGAGTTAGAGTTGGCGGGCTGCGACTGGTGCCGTCGAGGGACGCACGGTGTCGACTGTGATTTCCCTCTAGCTCGGCCACATAACCACCGTCTGAACTGGCATCATCCGAGAGAAAGGCTGGAGTCTTTGGCTCTGCCTGGCGGAGGACAAATGCCTCACGAAGTGGGTCAGGATCGGGGGATTGTTGATCACGTTCGCGCTCCCGCTCGCGTTGCTCTCGTTCAAGCTCACGCTCGAGCTCGCCCTCGCGGAGCCTCTCTTCGAAAAAGGAAGTGATAGAGTTCGTCACACGTTGTAGCTCTTTGTCGCACTCCTGTTTAGCGGCCTTGAGGCGCCTGGTTACGTGTCGGCGGACAAAAGGCATGGAGACGGTATTCGATCCGGAGCCATGAGCACTACTAGAGCTGACGGAAGGGGCAACTACGGGCGGAAGTGCGGTCTCGGGGGAGAAGACGAGTGGGCTTGGGGGCTGGCGACGGGGAGGGAGAGGCTCGGACATGAGCGACGAGGGGTCGCACACCCCGAAGAAAGGGGAGGAGAACGAGAGGAGAACAGAGTGGAGGATAAGGAGGTTAAGAGTAGAAGATGATGAAAGAGAGAAGAAAGAAAAGGGAAAGATGGTCAAGCAGAGGCGAGGGAGTTAGAGGAGATCATTAGATGACCTGAGCAGACCTGAGCGTCAGCCGACCGCACTCAGGGTCAGCCTGTCCCGGGTCCTTCGAGTTCCCTCCGCGGTCTCTATGTTACCACTCTCAATTCGTGGACTCCGTATACGCCCTGCCCTATTTTCAAAGCCTGCAGTTCTTCAAACTGCTTCATATGTTACTACCCGCAGAAGCCGCGAGGTAGCCAGGTCCCTCGACTTCACCCGCGATGACACGGACACCACCGTGGCCGCCAACGACAACAGCAACAGCATGGATCAAATCACCAACATCCTCGACAATGTGGCCATGTCGGGGTCGCCTCAGTCCAATAACTTCACTTGTGAGTTGCTTCTCGTCTCCACACCTCCACTCATCTTTCTTCGTCACGTCCATAGCTGGTGCAAAATATGAACGTGCTCGCAGGGGAAGACTCCCCAAAGACCAATACGTACGTTACCGTTCCGTGGATACCCATTACTCTCCTCATCTAGAAACAGTTCTTGAAACCTACGGACCTTCTGCCTCGCGAAGACCCTTTTCGGCGCAAGCGCGCCCTACTCGGTCCAGGCGCTGCCGAGTCTCGTCGGAACGATTGGTTCTACCAGCTAGATATCGATCCCCTGGACGAAGCCACGAATCCCCGACTGTTATCTTACTTCGTAACTGACATGGGAAAGATGAAAAGTCGCGCCGAAACCAAGTTGACATGGCGCAATCAGCGGCGTCTCACCAAAGCGGTACGCAGAGCGAAGATGATGGGTGTCATGCCTATCCTCAACAAGCGTATAACTTTGTACCATAGAAATTCCGCACTATAGACCGAGTCTTTACTCGAAGAGACCTCGTATATTATCTTCAGGACTTTCCTCTTTCCGTCTTATCCAGGCTTGACTCTGTCGGAACTTCGGCCGGAGGTCAGGTACACAAGTTACTCGTGTCCCGTTCAAACAAAAAGTTATTGTCATTACTTGCTCGGGGATCGTTGAAGGCAGGGATTGCGCCCATATTATCAACCTCTGTCAGTAGGGCGAGATCTCACCGAAACCAGCCATCGCTCCGCGGAACGTGTGATGATTGCAATTTCCGTTAAATTGCTTGGCTAGGATCTCGTTCGTGTCTAGAATAACCCCAGATCTCGGTAGCTGATCATATCATCGACCGAATCCCTCCATTTTGTCCAAGAGCTACGAACTTGGAGACTCAGCTGACATCATAAGGTGATAGCAGTGCTGGTTGGGGCTAGGGACTGTGGGCCCATTGAGGTACAGTACTACTGGTCAGGCCCGGTCAGGGCCAGGGTGCGTGCACATGAACATCATGAACATCTTTCGTGCTTTACTTCCATGGGATCAATCCCACCCAGGCCTAGAGGGGAAGCTACAGATTTAAAGTGCGTGCGAATTATTCATTTTGCGTAATATCAAGCTCAAACGCCGTGGAGCCAGCTCAGCACCACCAGTTCACAACTCCGAAAGGAGCATGGTTCCCAGATTTTGGACCACCTGATCTCCCACCGCCTTCTCCACAGCTTCTTCTAGGTGTCGTTTTGGGTCTTGTTTTCCAACGTGACGGGTCTTGAGTTGCTCAGCCGTGAGCGTCGCTTCCTCTTGCAGTGACTTGTTGTACGCTCCGGACAACCCGAGCATCGACTGGCGTTAGTCAGCGGCAGTTACAAGCCCCAGACTGAGGCACGGACCTTGATCGCCTTTTCATTACTCTCCTTGTGCAGCTTGAAGTCCCGCAACTTCAACCCTTCCGTCCAATTCCGTTTGTGCAGGTTCATAAGCATGGTTTGCTCAAGCTCCGTCTTGCGATAATTGACCACTATCGAGTAATAGTGTCTATTCAAGCCATGGATCAGAGCTTGAATTGAAGGCTTATTGATATGCCCGATGTTAGATGTCGTCTGACGAGGTTCTTGGCCCGATAAAACTGATTGGGGAGTAATAGTTCTGAAAGCATCGATCACAACCTTGCCCTTGACCGATTGGATAGGGTCAACGACCACGGCAACAGAGCGAGGATCCAGAGATTCGAAGGACTGCGAAGGAATCAAATCACTAACTCGAAGAAAAAGGAAAACAAAACGAACTTGTTGTGTCTGGACATCAACACTCGACAACCAGCACCCGAAGCCCGGGTGCGAATGATACCAGCCGACGACCATTTCTGGTCTGGTGGGGAAATCAGACGTGCAACACAACCGAGATGACGTTCCGAGAAGAGAAATGCGCACCGACCAGTCTGCTTGAGCATTTCAAGCATTTTGGCTTGGAAAACATGATCAACGGACTCTACGGAGACAGTGGTCCCTGATTGGGGCATTGCAAAGACGTCGATCACTTGAATGGTGTATTCGTCCACAAATTCGCCGAGCATTAGACCCATAACTTCCATCGGGACACCTGCTCGGCCGTGTTTTAACATCTACAAACACTATAAGTACCGAAGTAGCTTAAGCGGGTTGAAACGAACCTTGAGCAGAGCAAGGGATGAGATGTGTATAACTTCGCCACTGAAAAAGAAGCGTTTGCGAAAGTACGAGGCGTTAGGGGATCACGCACTTGTCTGGTACTGTCGGTTCTTGGGAAGGACCTCCACCTTGATTACCACGGACTGCTTGTGCAAGCATACGCTCGAAGTTTGCATCCATGATAGTTCTCGCAGCTAACGCGCTGACGCGTTCAAAAACCAAATCCGCTTAACAGAGCAATTGATCGGGCCGGGAATTACCGGCGCAACATGCCCACCAGCGAACTCACAGATGCACTGAATCCGTTCATAGGACAGCAGCAGCAACAACAACAAAGCTATTCAGAACAACACACCTACACCCAGCCTTTCCAGGCTGCTCCCCCACCTCAGTCATCGTCTTTCGTCCCTCATCGCAGCGAGCTAGAGTACGCCATCTCGGAACCCCCTCCACCTCCCAGGTGCTGCTCTTCCTATCCTTTTGTCTTGGTCCAACTATCTCACTTTCCAGGCCTAGGCCCAAGGTAGACGCCGCTCATCTCGTACAGGAGCTTCTCCGCGCTTTGAATGTTACGCGAGATGCGCAGGAGAGCGAATACAGGCGAAGGGTGGCCTGGGAGCAAGAGCTTGAAGCTAAATATCAGCAACGACAAGCGGAGACGGAGACTCAACTGGCCGAGATGAAACGAGAAATAGCCTGCCTCAAGATATGCGTTGCCTCGTTACTTGACCAACAGCCCCACGACACAGCACAAGCCAGTGGTTCTGTGTACCCACATGAAGAATCTGGTGTCGCTAATTCGGAGGGATCTTCCCGTCAGAGTACTATAGTCGAACGCATGTCCATTGATGCGCCATCCCCGTCAGCTTCTCCCGTCTCACCAAACGGGAAGGGGCCAACCCCCTCCCCCAACGACAGAGACAGTGATTCGGGAGACTCTGGGAGCGAAGCGTCTCAATCACTTGGCGGGCTGCGACCTCAAAAGCGCACCAACAATCATGACAAGAGATGTTACACCATTCAGGTACTCTAAGGCATTTACCTTTTAATGACCCCTAAAAATGGCCTTTGCAGACAGCTATGCGTAGACACATTTATCGTGTCTTGGGTGTTAGCCCTGAAGACGGACTACCTTCCAGTCACCATGACGGCCTGCCGTTAAGCATCAAGGAGCCTGTCCGCTTCGTGTGGGAGAAGACGATCAAACAATCGAAGCACAACGCCCAAATGAAGGAACGCATCTTGGCCGACCTAAGAGCCAGTCGTAGACTTTACAGACACGTCCCGGAGGCCGATTTCTCACCCAAGTCTGTCTCGTCTGCTTTCGACCAAGCGTTCTCAACATTTCGCCAAAAATACAAGGCACAATTAGACCCAACGGTCTCGTTAACTGTGAAGACGAGAGAAGAACACAAGGCTATGAAGTCGCGCCGTCTACACCGCAAGAAATTTGTTCGTATCTCCGTTGAATTGATTGACCCGTTTACATTTACGGGCTTCTCTAGAAGCGAGAACAACGGATCGCCATGCGGGAAAGAACCCAGGCCTTTGCTCATCCGACTTTTGACGGTGCCATGGAACTTGAGTGCATGTCGTCTGAGGAGTCGGACGAAGATTCAAAACTAGGCGTCACGAAGGACAAAGTACTTAAAATACGAGGGATACCCTGGCGGAGCAATAGGTTGCTCAAGTTTTATTCTGTTCTTGATGAGGATGACCGTTTAGATAAGAGCATGAGACCGAAGCGCGGCCTTGGGAGGCGCGACAGGAATGAAGGTCCACCGAAGGATGGCTTAACGATACCGCCAAAAGGGGTCGCCAGCTGGATGATCAGCCGACGTTGGCTGCGGGATGTGCAACTAGTACACCCAGAAGTGCTACGGGCGGTACAGGAGCTCGTGTACGATCCTTCGGGCTTTGACTGGACAAAGTTCGATGCTCTGGGTTACGAAACTGATGATGAACGTATGACTATTGACAGTAATTCACTCCGGCATGGAGCACAGTTCACACCGCATTCCTCAGCATTTCCGGGTAGCACCACTAGCTACGCTCTTGTTGATGCCCTAGCTCCCGCATCATTAGTACCATAAGGATACTGATACTGGCTATCAAGTACATATTTTTCTGTACTGTACTATGATTGTGCTGTACTTGTACTATACCATGACGCGCTTCAAGTTGTGCGATGTGTGATCGTCACAGTGACTTGTCACAAGGAGTCACGTACGTTGAGGTCACGATACAGCTTTACTCAGGCTCCTTCAAAACTCATGCTGAAAGAGCTCAGCGTAGATGTCGCAGAGTGTCCCTTAAACCCATCGGAGACTGTTTCGTGTAAGCGCATTCATTTAGTTTGTTTGCTGCGTCGGTTTTTGAGCACATTTGCCAGTTCGCAGCCGGGCTAAAGAGTTCGTCGAACTTCATGACCAGGTCCAGGTGTGTATGTTACTCTTGTGGCTTTCTACGAACTTACAATCTGCAGACGGGTCTGGGGTTGTTAGACTCCCTCGAATCTTTTCTTTCCACTTTTCAGAGGGACCTCTCCGCCGTGTCGGGGCAAATATCTGACCTGCAATCGCGTAGCCGGGACATCGAAGGCAGACTGAAGAGTCGCAAAGTATGTCTCTGTCCCTTTTCTACCCCAACTCACCTGCCCGATTCTAATCCGAACGGTGTCTACTGTAGAAAATTGAAAAGCCATTGGCGAGCCTCATCTCTGACGTTACACTTTCCCCTGATGTCGTCAACACAATACTTGACACGGATGTCGGCGAGTCATGGATTTCCGCGATTTCGGACTTTGAGCTGCGGCTCGAAGGGCTCAAGGTGCGTGGGCGTGTGCGCGCCGCTCGAGATTTAGGCGAAGTCGCGGAGGGCTTGCGGATCGTGGTATGGTTTTTGTTTGGTGATCCCAGCTCCTAACTCGAACAAGACGGGATGGACTTGCAGGCAGCTACAAAACTACGCGCATTTTTCCTCGCTCTCCTGCAACCCATCCGTGCGAGCATGACCACGAATATGCATGTAGTCCAAACGACCGTGTTTCTCAAGTACCGTCCTCTGTACGCGTTTTTGATGCGACATGCTTCAAATGTGGCCGCGGAATTGCAAAAGGCTTATGTCGCGACCGCACGCACGTACTATGAGACCGGATTTCGGCGATATATGAGGAGCCTTGGGTGGGTCAAGGTCGGTGGGCATATACTCCGATCCGGTGTTTCATCTGTTGAGATATTCCGTGTAGGGAAGAACCACAGAAAAAGACCCTGGATTGGTATCGGGACTTGACGGTCCAGAAAGGCAGACAGAAGCCCACCTCGAACGATTACGCCATGCTCGGATTGAGGGGCCTGGTGCTACACTGGCCTACATGGCAGATGACAAATTATATGTAGTTATTCTAAGGGCTAAATGTGCCACCGTCGGATGTTCTGACCTTCCTTTCGCGTAACAGAAAGAGGACGTGGAGGCTCTCCTTCGGTCAGCTCTGCTAGTCTTGATAGACAATGGAACCTCGGAATATGTCTTTGTCACCACCTTCTTCGCACCCGAGCCAAGCCCGCCTCCTCTCGACACGCCACAAGTTGTCAGTAGCCACCTGTTTTCGCCCACTTCGCTTTCAGCAACTTTGCCCGGCGATGACGCGGTTTCTAGCCCCGCCACTGATGTGGTTCCGGATACTGCGCGCCCGAAGGAGCGTGCCGATAGCGTATCCAGCAATGAGGGCCTACGTCCGTCGCCCCAACTCTCGAAAGAAGATCAGACCGCTCTGAATGCCATCTGGAAGCAAATCATGGACCCCGCCTTGGATCACACAAAGGTTTGGTTCCCTACTGTTGTGTACTAATGTGGACGTTGACAAGTGCAGGCATTTGCGCAAGCTGCATTGGAACCTCTGCCACCTGTGGTCCCCCTCCTCATAATGATCCGGCTCACCGAAGAGGTCATGAGCGAGGTTCAGAAACGCGGCTGTCAACCATTGGAAACGTTCCTTTTTGGCCTTCGTTTGCAGATGTGGCCACTCTTCCAGAAATCGATGACGGTCCAGATCGAGGGGCTTAAAAACGTTGCGGAAGGGGCCGCAGGAGGCTACTTTCGCCGCGCGACAACGACAAGCGATGCCACCATTGCCACCGTAAGTCGGGAAAAACATATTTTTTGGGTGCCATGTAGGAACATTGGGCGTTGAACTGGGCGCGCAGATCTGCAAGCGATATGTGGTACTGTTTCTCTGCCTTGTAATGCTGACCGAGCACAACGAAGAAACCATGATCTTCTCCAAGTAAGAGCATTTCGCTTCTACCGGGATGTGTGCCAGCATTGAATGGTCCCACATAGCTTGCTCCGTCTCCGACAGGAACTCACCAAACTAATCGAAACACACACGGGCAAAATTTCTGAGGCTTCGGCTAGAGCGAGGGCTCGATCAGCAGTATATGAACAACTCCTCCAGGGCTTAACGGTACGTGTCTACTAATCCCCTACTTGTCCGTATCTCAACCGTTTGCCCTGATAGCGCGCTTTCCGTGCCGCCCCAAATCATTTGAGAGCGCAAACCGAGCTGGTTTACTGGCGGGAGAAGGAAGAGGGTGCACGCAACCAGTCGTTCAGTAGACCGCAGTAACTTATCGGTGACGGTTATATATGTATATAGTATTAACGAGAGGAAAAGTGAAGGTAACCGTGCAAATGAAAGAGCCTTTTAAATAGCACTTGAAGCATCATGCAGAAATTCTGCTGACCACGGAGCGGTGATTTTCGGATCTCCCCCCTATGACTTGTAAGGAGGCACCAAAGCCGAAGGTTTGCTGAGAAGATAAGCACGCGTCAACATCCATCTTTCGACTGGACTAGCGTTACAGAAAATCGGACTGACCGTGGCTCCTGCCTTTGCAGACCGGGGAACGACGCTTTCAGCAAATTACTGCCATTACTGGATTTCCCAATATGGAGCTTGCTAAGCATCTCGCGAACCTCACTGGGACCCCCAACGGCCTTGGATTTTTGTGACCTGGACCGGACCGGCTTTGCGGGGCCATCAGTGTGTGTGGACGTGTGATCGAGGGTCGACAGGGAGGGGGGTTTGTTGACCAAAGCTGGGTTAGACATGCTGCTCCTACCCTCGAGAGCGTCACGTAGATCGGTGACTCCTACGCCCCTTGTCGAGCGAGCTAGACTCTGCAGCGACAGGTTTTCGATGTGCATCAACGCCGGCGCAAGTCTCAGGTGCGGGGATATGCCATCGCGCCGCAAAGGGTCATAGCTTGACTGTGGCTCCATAGCTATTCAGCAGCGGAACAATAAGCAGTCGTGTTTAGCAATACTGCATTTAGAACTTACAATCTCTGAGGGCCGACTCAGGGGTCCATGGTGTCAAGAGGCGTTTGCGAAGCGCTTCACTGTCCATCCCTGTGGCGTTGAGTATGTTCTTGCTCGAGGCCAGTAGACCGAGAGCCACTTCAGGGTCCACACCTGACCAGGCGCCATCTACACCATCTGCTTGATTGCTGGGCAAGATCTGGACGGGTATCTCTGGTTCAGTGAGCCGACCTAGCGCCTGCACAGCCTCGGTAGGAAGACACGACGGGACTGGCATAGACTAGGAACAGAATGAGATCAAAGTCAGGGAAGAGGGGGAGGGGGGGCAACACTTACCCTCTCGGCCAGCTCAATCAGCTCACTGCAGTCCCACGTCCTCCCTAGGATCAGCCAAGTCTTTGAAATCACCTCCCTGATCGCCCATACCCTTCCCAGAGATCCAGGGTCGGTGGAGTCATCGACACGTGCGACCGAGGACAGAGCAACGAGGAATGGTACGCCGGTGAGCAACCCGCGGACGGGGAGGTGTTCGTGGATCCTTGCCAAGATAGAGGCGATGTTACGGTAGTCAGAAGCCGTCGCCAAAGGAGGGGAAGTCGGTGTAATGCGGGAAGGAAGCCGCGAGATCATACGCCTCACCAGGGATTGCTTTCGGGTCCTGGAGGGGAGTGAAAGCGATGGTCTTCCACGCTGCGACCGCGCCGGGGAACTGCGGTCCTCGGTATCACCAACAGCTTCATGAGAAGCACCAGGAGTAGCAGGAATCACAGTGATAGGCGCTGAATCTTCGTGTATTGTAGAACGAACAGAGGATGGGGTGCGCGCAGAGTCGTGAAAAACTGGAGACGTAGCCAAGATGTACAGATAGACGTGGGTGGCATGGAGGAATCGAGTTGATTCATCTCCATGCAGCACTGCCATTATATTGCCTGCTTGCTGGACTTGGCTTACGGCGAGCGGTCGATTACGCCTCACCCCATCTCCATCTATATATTCCCCGCGCACCGAGATCTCTGACTCCAGATAGACAAGTAAAGCATTGGCGTAATCAGTCCGAACAGAGAAATCCGCATCGCAGATGAAGTTCAAGGTGTCCTGCCAAGTTTCTGGCGATATCTTTGCCCTGTTTGTCAGGTGAGCCTCGCCATCCGCGCGTTCATAAGAAGCCCGCGCCGGTTTATCCGCCACCCTTTGGCCATTGGACGAAGTTTCTTGTTCCAGTTCTGGAGTCTCTCCACATAGGCGATGGTCGACCCTTCGCGTGGGAGTGCACATGAGTCCAACAAGTCCCGCAATGAGCGCACGAAGCGCTTGGCTTCGACTTTTGTCACTCGAAACCCGTCCAGGGAGACCGGTTGCGTCTGTTGTAATAAGTCGACTTATAAGTTCACCGGCGAGATCATGAATCTGGTCCGCGTAATACACATGGGTGCCTAATGCCCCAATGCACTCGGTCAAGGCCAGGAGTAGTGAGTCAGTTGGATTGATAGCGGCTCTACGGAGAACCAGGGTCATGAGATTTGAAATGACGTCTGAGGTAGACATTACGAGGGGGGTGGGAGACGTGAACACAGTAGTGATCATCGTGGCGAGAGCAATATGAGGGGCAGTCGTAGTTGGAACGTCTTGCTCCCGCTTCAGACGTTCAATCAAATGGGTAGGAATGGCGTCGCGGAATTGATATTGCGTCCACTCAGTTGCTTTCTCCGCGAACCAGCGGCAGTGATCTACCTTCTCCCACCCTTTGATTTCGTCTAAGCTGGCCATTGCAGCCTGAATGACGGAGGCAACCTGCCCCCCACTGGAGTGATCGAATAGATAAGAGAGAGCACGAAGGCACGCATTTGAGACATCGGTCTTGGATGGCCCCCGCTCTCCGTCGATGTGTAGGTGGATTGACGCCGCACGCCTCTCGACTACGGGACGCGTCCGAAACTCATCCAGATACGGCGACAGGGGCTTCTGTCTAGAAGTCGCGTGATAAGGGACGGGTAAGGAAGAAACTGAAGTTGCACAGACTCGTCTTCTAGCACGGACAGTTCCACTTCTTGCAGACTGCTCAAAATCGCTGGTACAAGGGCAGAGACCTGACTCTTGAAAGTAGAAGAGCTATACAGAGCCTCCGACGTCACCACGCCAGTGAGCGCGGCAAGGCCAACCAGTCTCGTCCTATGTGTATCATTGAGGAGAGAAAAACGATTCCCAGTTTACTGAAACGAACCTATTCGTGAACTCCGGATCGCCCGAGGACGAGACCGCTCTGCTCATCCGACAGAAGCGTTCAAGTATGGACAAATAGTCCTTAGTGACCGTCTGGTCCACGCCAACTAGACGTCCGTCTGTGAAGGTCGTCCACGCCTTGAACTACCGAAAAGGATTGGCTGCCTAATCGATGAATATTGGGAGCAGGACTCACTAAATTGGCTGCCTTAGCAGAAACTTCGATATCTGAAGGGAAAGTGGATAGCACTGTGCCAATAGAAGCGAGAAGTGAAGGAGTTAGGAGTGAGATGTCGCGTCGACACTCAGTAGCAAGGGCTTTAAATATTGACAATGAAATGAGGAGAGAGCTGGGAGATCAGTCTGGCTAGGATGTACGCCAAGTTAGATAGCGACGACTCACGCCCGAGAACGAGGGTTGTTCGAGTGCGCCTTTCGGCACTCGACCTTGATCCTTTTCTCAAGTTCACTACTCAATTTGTTGATCTTTCCGGGTCTGTTAGCAGCATAATACGTTAACCGGGAAAGTTCTTGTGCATTTGGGTGATAGTCTGGCCCGGAAGTTAAGAGAGAGGCGGAAGGTGGGTAACAAGCGGTGATTAGTTGCACATGATTAGGAGTAAACAAGAGATGCATAAGAAAAGAGAAGTCAAAGTCAAGTTAAAGGAGAGAAGAGGAGCCGAGCTGTTATTAGAGTGCGGAATTAGACTGGAGTATTACAAGACAACGTCACACGTCTCCACGTGTCAGTTTATAGCTCTCTTCTTGCAACCGTCTACCAGCCGATATACTGTCCATCACCCATTCAGGTTTAACAACGTATCGTTTCGTTCTGCCGCTCGTTTTGAGCAAGTTTCGTGTCTTGGTTCCACTTAGTGGTTGTGATGAGACGATATGCGTTGCATTAGAAGCTGATTGCCTGTGGTCCATTAGGGGGTTGTGTAGTGCGTATTGGTCTTGGACGAACAAAACCTGACCACCAGCCTCTGTAATAACCCTCTTCATTTCGATGTCTGTTGTACCTCGTAGGTACCCATTGATGTAGATGCTTGTATTGCTTAAGACACTCGACATTGCCTTTTCTCTTTGATCCCTGAGCTTTGTGTTGCGCTCCTTCACATAAGCTCGCCTATGCCTCGGACCATCTGGCTTCTGGTGACCGGTAGTAAGCGAGACGACATGATCTAACAGGCATCGAGTGTCAGGTGTTTCGCACGTTGTACGCTATACAAAAACTGGCCAGAACGCAGCCCAATATCCGAATGAGTGATGGGGTTCGAGTCGTCTGTCAGCGTTTGGAGCAAATGCTTCGTAAGGGTTTTGGTACACGTCTTGGATCCACCACTGCTTGAACATCTTGTGTCTTTCAGAAGATAGGGGTTGTATCTACGTTGCACGCGCTCCTTTCTGTGGCTCTGGTCTTGAGTCAGATTCTCTGAGCTCATCATGTTACGGGTTGTCGTGCAGTTGCACCAGATAGGATCACGTAAAGAGTCGGAGCGAAAGCCACAACCCACAGATCCGGCACAACAAACAAATTTGTGCAACGAATGCGATTGCGTCTCAGTTTTCTGATACCCATTGCGTGTAGGAATCTCGAACGCAAGATTCACTTCGGGTTTCAGCATCGTGCAATGTCGGGCAGGTCTTACAAGGACGCTGTCGATCTCCTGAACACACTGCAATCTAATGCTGCAACTCTAGAAGCTATCAAGGCGTCGGGCGGGCGGAATAGTGAGCTGGCTATTCCGGAGATGGTTGAATACTTGGAGAGAATAGGCTACAAGGTGAGTTTCTTGTTCATAACTAAGCATTGTAGTTCCGTATGTGTGCCAGCGAGAAGATCTCAATTCCCTCAATATTATTCACGTCACTGGCACCAAGGGCAAAGGTTCTACCTGCGCTTTCGTGGATTCCATTATTCGTCGCACTAGGCCGGAGTGGAAGATTGGCGCGTTACACTTTCTCTCACCGGAACCGTGGTCCCTGATGCGCAGCGTTGACGCAGGTTTATACACGTCGCCACATCTCGTTGCAGTGCGAGAGCGAATTCGTGTCAATGGTGTCCCCATATCGGAAGAATTGTTTGCAAAGTTCTTTTTTGACGTCTGGGATCGCCTAGAAGAAACCGACCAAGTCGGTTCTCTCTCCAGTGTTGAACATTAATCTTATTGATGCACGAACATAGCGGAAGCTTCCAACTACAAAAACGAAGCCAATGTATTTCAGATATGTCACGCTTGTGGCGTTTCACGCGTTCTTGACTCTGGAGGTTTGAAATCTGGCTACGACATATCATTGCACGATGATGTTCACTTTACATTCGCCTAGGTTGATGCTACTATACTAGAAGTTGGTGTTGGTGGTACATACGATTGTACCAACATCGTTCCTCACCCCATCGCCACCGGTGTATCGCCTCTCGGTATAGACCATGTCGGCGTACTAGGGAAGACGATTGCAGAGATCGCTTGGCAGAAAGGAGGCATTTTTAAGGTCCGTTCCCCAGCAACAAGTCTCACTACATTTTGTAAAGAAGAACCTGTTTAGGAAGGCGTTCCAGCGATAACTGTGGACCAACCAAGAGAAGGTATGGACGTATTGCGGCAACGGAGCGCAGAATTGAAGGTCGGATACTCCCCCCTGCGCGATCAAGCCTCTCACACGTAACGCGCAGGCATCTGAGTTCGTCGTCGTACCTCCAGTACCCGAGGTAGCGCAGATCCAACTAGGTGCTTCCAATAAATCCCTGCATTTATGGTAACTTGGATCTGACTGCGAAGCAGGTCTAGCAGGGGAACATCAGATTGTGAATGCAGAACTTGCTGTGCTACTGTCTCGGAAATTCTTGCAGTCCAAGGAACAACCCACTTCCCAAGCAACTCTTCCAAGCTCCTTCATCGAGGGACTGAAGGACGCGAAGTGGCCCGGAAGATGTCAGACTGTTAGCGACCCAAAGTATCCGTCAACAGTGTGGTTTCTTGATGGTGCTCATACAATGGAGAGTCTTGCTTGCTGCATAAAGTGGTTTGTTAGCCCCATAGCAGCGTTAAAAGGAGAAGGAATTGGGTGAGAGTACTCCTTCTGCTCGACGGCTCAAGCTCACCCATTCCAGGAGGAATTCATCTCGTGTCCTCATATTCAACTGCACCCGTGGGCGATCTGGATGGTCGTTCCTGGGGGTCGTACTGGAAGAGATCGCGGCACAACTTCAGTTGCATGGTTCTAGCGAGTCTCCTGATGCTTTCTTTGATAAGGTCGTGTTCTGTGCGAACGTTACGTACGCGGACGGTCACTTTAAAGGGGGTGAGATGGGATGATCATGGTGCTTCCGCCTGCCGCAGCTGACATTCTCCGATCTTTTCAGATTTGACTTCCATGTCTATCCCTGAAGAGGACTTGATGCAACTGAAAACACAACAGGAGTTGGCCGCGGCGTGGACGTCGTTACTACCTACTTTTCCCAACGAGAACGTCCACGTTCTGCCTTCCATCGAGCACGCCGTTCGTGCAGTCAGGGACGAAACCAATAATGGCAAGCCAATGGAAGTCCTCGTCACAGGCAGCCTACATTTGGTCGGTGGTTTGATTGAGGTTGCTGGGCTTTCGGAGGTCGCTTTGTGATTTGCCGTCTTGAAGAGAAAGTTACATACGCTAGGTTGTGTTGGACCGCATGTCTTCAACAGGCACTAACTCTAATGTTTGTTACGGTGTACTTTCTCGTCCGTCAGGAACATTGGAGCTAGATACATTCTATAACTACGTCTACAGTCGCGTAGTCCTTCGGACGGAAACACACTCTCATTTGAATGGTGAGGCGCGAGTGTCGATTCGTTCGCCCTTACCGTAGCTTGCTCCGGTATCCTTCTCAAAGAGCCAGCAAGTCCTCATTCAGTGTAACCAGCGCACTGAGAAGATGGTGGCCTTGCTGGCGAGCGCCCACTTGTGCACTCGTGGCTGTCTAAGCTGTTATAATACACCACTTCGGTATTTAAGGGTATCCGAGTCTCCAGCGATCTTTAAATTAGCGTACAGGAGCCGTGCGCTATCGTTAAGCTATCTGTGCTGAACATCATGAGTAAGGAGACTCTGCCATTGACCTGAGAAGGTCCAGCCTTGAAGACAAGTCAGACTCTCCGGAGAGGTGCGTCACGATCGGGTCGATATGTTCACTTGCTAACTTGCTCTGGCCGAAAGCCTGAGTAGGTTCGGGTTCGAGTTCAGGTTCAGGTGCGTCATGAGGCGCCATTTCCCGAGTCCCGAGTAGAGCCTTCGCTCTATCTAAGATTGCTGCTTTCGTCTGGCTAATAGGTTGGAGAGTGCCTGTTGTATCTGGCCGCCTTTGCCTCTTTCTCGGCTGGGCATTTGCCACCACGGCTTCCATGTATGTCTGAGGGGCAGCAGTCGCGGGATTAGAAGGCGTTGTTGTTTCGTCTTTTATCTTCGCGGGTTGTATTTTGAGTTTCTCCTTGACGATGAGAGTCTTGAGCGTACTTGGACTTATGCCTTTCTTTCGCGCACAGGCTACTAAGTGGGATAACTTATTGGAGGCGCCTTTCTGAATGGTCCATCGAGCCTCGCAGGAGACGCATCTGAGGAGATGGCTAATGTCAAGTTTGGTGATGTCGTGGTCTGGGAGAGATTTGGCCCTTTGACAGAGACTCTCGACTTTGCCATTGCGAACTTGCGGCACCGCTGCCGACTGGCAGCGTTCTGTGTTAACAGTGGCGGGTTCGGTCTTGGCCCGTACCTGGCGGTACGCAAAGCGCTCCACGCAAGCCATGAGACTCGGCTCCAAAGACTCCTCTTGTGCGCCAGTAGCGCTGGCACGCGAGACGAGCTGTTGTGCGGAAGCGGGTGTAGCATGACGACTCTTAGCTAGCGATTGGAGAGAGGTCTCCGAGGTTGAGGGCAATTTGAGACCGCTTTGTGATTCTTCGCCTGGCGTATCAATCAGTTTCCTCAACAGGACCTAAGGAGGACTCTGAACTGACTGACTGACCAATGGTTTCTTTGACAGCGTTCTCCACGAACGCAGGTGTGACCTCGATCAAGACACCATCCAACCCCTCTGGACAGCACACGGCATCAATCGCTGAAGACTGAAGCAAAAGGAGTGCAAACCGCATATTTCGACACTGGTATCACCCCAAGGGGGGTGACTCGGGCTCTGTTTCTGGCAGGTTCTTCGTTTTTTGACTTCGGCTTTTCGAAGCCTCAGTCTTTTTCTCTCTGGTTCTGAATCATCGACGTAGTCCTGTGGAGGGTCTGTACTTTCAGGTTTAAACATTTTGAATTATCGAATGGGGAAATGAAATAACTTGAAAACGCGAGCGCGTTATTTATAGTTGTTGATGACACCTTGTCGCGACTTTCGTGGCCGTCCGCAGGTCCGCAGTGCCTTTCACTTCCTCTCACCTCATGAGTGGTGACCCAGTGCAAGTTGTCCAGCATGCGTCCATACAAGAAGTATATGCTGTTGTTTCTGGCGCGGCATCTCAGAATCCGAAGGAAATGAGTGCCTCTGCTGCACGCTTAAAGGATTTGGTTGCCCAACCGGGGACATTAGACTTACTTCAGCAGATTGCCGCTCAGGGGACCGCCCCTCTCCACATCAGACAGCTGAGTATCATCCAGGTAAAGAATGTTGTGTCTACCCATTGGCGATCGCGAAGGTCAGTGTCCTTTGCCTAATGTCATTCTAGGCTCTCGTCCGAGCCGAGGTTTTGTACATGCCAGGCTCGTTCCAGACGAGCAGAGACCTACAATCAGAGATCGCTGCTTGACACTCCTCGATGAAGAAGACGATGTCGTAAGTGACGTTGACCGTACCTCCCTGGTTCATTGGTAATTGGAGGTCAAGATCGGCAAAAGCAATGAAGTTATTCTTGCAAAAATCGCGCGTTCTGATTTTCCACACAAATGGTGGTGCTCAGGTTTGTCGGTTAATCGTCCGCGCTAATTCTCTCCTAGGGCAACTTTGGAATCAGACATTTTGACGCCAATTACACATCATCTCAGGCAAAGGATTTCTTCGCCAGTGTCAGAGCCTAGTACTTCTCGAATTCTCCACAAATCTCTTCGAGCTTTCAATGCTATCTTGAAGGAGTTATCTCACATCAAGATGATGACTAGTGTTAAAACGCTGGGACAGGTGCGTCTTCCTCTAATATAACCTTTGACTTTGACGAACTTGTCTTTGTTATAGCTCATTACCCGCGTTCACGCCCCACTTTCTGAATTATATGTTCAATTAGTCCAGGGGCTAGGACCATCTATCACCGTCTCGAACCTTGGCTCTCGTAGGGTTGCTGAGGACCTCTTGTTTGCTCATCTTTTGTTCAAGATTGTAATGAAAATGGCAGTTTGGATCTGGCCCAAGTTGCGCGATCCAACTATATCCCCAATGCAGCCATGGGTGTGTGCGTCGTATTCCTCGACTTGTGCTGCGCATTAACAGTCTTTCGTAGTTCAATGAGGTATTCAAATATTCGGCCGTTCAACTTCGTGGTCTATACGAGACCCGCATCAGCATTCTTATGAATTTGCGTTCAGCTGCGACACAGCCCGACCCTATTGCTCTTCATTCCTTGAACCTGTTATATAAGTATGTGCGCACCTTCGGTAAATTCTTTCGGCGGGTTCAGCGCCTCGATGTTACTCGTTTCGTGGAATTGCCACTCTGTGACGACCTAATTCTATATTACTGGGAGAAGGTTGTGCAAGCCAATTCCTCGGCTGAACTCATTGAAGGTATGCAGGCGCAACTTGCTCCAATGAAGATCGCTCACCATCGCCTAGACTCTGAAACTGCTGTGTTCCCGGTTCGCGTTCTTGTGCCTGGGATGGTACTGTTCAAAGAGAGTCTCGCTCAATGGTCGCCAGCGCGGAAAGCAAAGACTGAACATAGTTTAAGTGAATGCCCGAATCACCTACTACTTTCACCCCCAATTGACGCGCTATCAGCCCTTCCTCAGGATTTCGTCGAGACTGCTGTTACATTCTTAGTCACTCGCTTCATGCCGCTTAACCCGAACGACCTAGAAGGCTGGATGGCTAACCCAGAGGAGTGGGTTAATACCGAGGATAAAGACGACGAGCAATGGCAGTTTGAATTACGGGTGAGTTCGAACTGCTGCACATCCATACATTTCTCAGAAATTCGGTAGCCGTGTGCGGAGCGAGTTCTCATGACTTTCGCAAACCAATATCGCGGATTTGTTATCCCGCTATTGGTGAAAGCATTCACCTCTGTCAACGGTAGGAAACTACTCTGCATTAATCACATCTAGACCTTTCGTTGACCAACCGTCGAAGAACGACCGCCTTTGGGTCTGCAGGACATTGTACAGAAAGAAGCTGTCTACTGCGCAATTGGGCGGTGCGCCCATCGTTTAAGAGACAATATTGATTTGTCTTCGTGGATGGAGGTTGCCAAAGGCGAAGCAGAGCACACTAGTGCAGAGTATGTTGCGATAGACCATGTTCTGCAGCAAGGCTAACAAGCGTCCCCTGCATAGCTATCTTATTATTAAAAGAAGAATTGTCTGGCTTATTGGGCGATGGGTCTCTGAGGACTGCTATCCCCCAACCGACCCCCGAATATGGCAAATCCTTCTTCATCTACTAACAGCCAAAGGCACGGGGACGGAAGTGGTTAGACTGACCGCCGCAACCGCTCTACAGCAATGTGTCGATGTGAGTCCTGACGCAGATAGCACATCTCACACCAACACAATTATTTACGTCTGACAGGCGGACCTCTTCGATCTGAACGTTTTCCTCCCTTTCTTGGTTCCTGCCGTGACAGAGCTCCTTCAACTAATCGACCAAGCCGACACGGTCGAGACAAAGAACAAACTAGCTGCGTGTTTGAACACGATCATCGGCAGGTCGACGGCAGAGGTACCCTGAGCACTCTACATTTGCGGACCTTCCACTTAATCTGCGTTCAGATTGCCCCTTCGGTCTCTCTCATCACTTCGGCGTTCCCACAACTATGTATGTCCAAACCTGCTGAGACATCCTCTAGTTTATGAAGACTTCACAGGGCTCTCTGCTGGAGGGGAATCGCACTTTAAGATAACACTCTTGCGGATGATGACCGTCCTAATTGCCGTTAGTTCGATTATATGTGAAGCTATTTACCGCTAATTCGTCCAACTTAGGCTATTGGAGAGCAGTCAACTCCCCTCGCTACCATAGTTGTCCCTCTTCTTCAAGAATGTTTATCTCCTGCGGTGGGTATTGTGAATCTCGCATAGGCTCCTTACTCATTAACGAGCGCCAGTTCGCAACGGAATTAGAAACAGATGCGCTCCATTTATGGATCACTGCTCTCCGAAGCGCAGCCGTGCTAGGGAACCCAAGCGGTGATCCAAGTTTGCTGGACTTGTTCCCGAAAGTGATAAGCCTGCTTGCCGACAACTGGAGCGTATTGGGCAGCACCATCGACATCTTGGAAGGTTATCTTTTACTTGACGCCAATACTGTCCTGCAGGTTCGTTAGGCGGTCGTACATGTCCCGAGCCTATATTCTCACGCCACAAGCACAGAGTTATGCTTCCCAACTCTTTACTGTACTCCAACGACCTTTAATGAATGCAAGCGTGAATCATACAAGACCTTTGCTGGATGCACTCGCGCTATCACTTCAGTTGGCCCATCCCTCAACTTACTCAGAGACACTTCATTCGACCGGCTTGTTCTCATTGTTAATATCGACAATCGTGGAAGATAAGGTCTCCCTCTCTCCAATCGGGTCGATTTATGAACAGGCTAAATCAGACAACTAGGCGGATGTTTTCATCCTCACCCGCCATTTAGAAATCATGGCTCGGCTCGCTGTGTCGGATTCCCGGGTTTTCCTCATGTACGTGAGTGCTGCAGCCGAGAGGCTAGGAAAGTCTGAGACAGAGTTATGGGAAGGGTTGCTGGATCAATGGCGGCAACGCGTGAGTGCTCCACAGATTCTTCCCGGGTAAAAACCTACCTTCCACTGTCTCTTTACAGTTTGACAATGTATCTGAGCCCCGGCACCGCAAGCTCTATGCCATGGGTCTCGCGGCCCTGGTCTCCACTGGAAGGCCTGAGGTTCTAGAACGACTTGCAACGGAAGTCTTCGACCTTTGGACAGACGTGTTTGCCGAATTGAAAGAAGTACAGAGACAGAAAGAAAACGACTTTGGAGAAGAAACGTAAAGGTCTTACCTTCTGTACTCCCCCCGATTACTGAAATTAGATCCTGCAGTACCATCCTGACGGCGTATTGGGACCAGCCCGCGCCTTCTTACTTCAACGGCTCCGAGGACACCCCCGAATATGACCGCCGGAAGAAGGTAGGCTTTGTAATGTGCCCTGGTGTCTTTCGTTTGCTTATTGGCCATCTCTTAGGTCTACGATACAGATCCGGTCCGCACCATTCTGCTCTCGTCCTATATCGCAGAACGCTTGCGGGAAGCGGAGGTCGCATGTGGGGGGACACAGATTATGCAGACTCAGTACTTAGCGAAGGCAGATCCTCCAGTCCTTCAACTTCTCATGCGTGAGATATTTGGGGCGTAGCGATGCATACTCAATAGATGTAGCTCAAACTATCATTGGCACCTAGCACTAGTCGCAACTAATGTCAGTCTGACTGGCCTTCGTCACTACCACTAACCCAGCTTTGGCTCCCTGCACTCATACCACTGACCCCACTCAAGCTGCTGCTGCCCATTTCGTCGAAATAATCGCTCCCCCAATCTCCAACACTGCCTTCGTCGCCTTCGCTTGCCCAGTACATGCTCTCGACGTGGAAACGCTCAGCGCCTAGGATGCGTTCCGCGCAACGTAGGCATTCCCATGGTCCCTCTCCCTCGTCCGCCGCGCGTAACATCTTCTCCGCGATACACGTGTAGCAATAAATGTGCCCACAAGAAGTACGATATGGTGTCGTGAGCGGGTGCGCCGGCGGCTCGTCCCTTCTTTCTACGCGATGGGAAACAGGAGGTTGTACACTGGCGAAAGCCAGGGCACTGTTTGGGTCCGCAATGCCAAGTGTAGTAGCCGTGGCATTTTCGTAGCATATCGCACACTCGTCCTCTGGGAGGCGTGCGAACTTCCCACGCCTGTTGAGTTGGACATCGCTCTGCTTGGGGTGCGGGTCAAAACCAAATACCGCACGTGCAGGGGCAGGAACCAGGGTGAGAATTGCGGTCAGTGGGTGTAATATAGCGTTCGCAGCCGTCCCGGTGAGACGGCGGAGTTTGCGATGAGGAAGGAGGGGAAGGAGGAACACGAGGAATTCCTGCGCAACGAAACGATTTAAGCCAGCACGTGTAATGGACGATTTTTGCATTACATACCGTAAATGCGTGCCACACCATCTGGCGGTTCATGAACTCGTAGCTGACATTGCGCCGTATGAGTCTCCGGGACGGGCCGAGCTTCATG
>WNGR01009727.1_pt1 | contig 31688 bp, 29 predicted proteins | sample 5407581 | NCBI WGS metagenome assembly WNGR01 (sample SAMN13153383, study PRJNA577476) | soil metagenome | isolation source: 80 cm soil or saprolite under Garry oak tree replicate 2 | place: USA:California | collected 2016-06-15
AAGATTTTTGCACGTATGCACGATCTTTGCCCGGCAGCCGCTGGTCTCGCTTCTTTTTGCGAGTCTGTCGTTTGGGCAATCGGTGAGAGCCCAGACGGAGACCGTCAATATCGGCATTACCAATACCGCGACCGATGCCGGCTTTTTCATCGCCGACAAGAAGGGATATTTTCGCGCCGAGGGCATCCAGGTGACGACGACGCCGTTCTCCTCCGCGGCCGGGATGATCGCCCCGCTCGGGAGGGGACAGCTCGATGTCGGGGGCGGGACCGTCGCGGCCGGCCTCTACAATGCCGTCGAACAGGGTATCAACTTGCGGATCGTTGCGGATAAAGGTTCGGTAACCGATAAATTGGAGTATTCGACGCTGCTCATCCGCAAGGACCTCGTCGATGGCGGACGCTACAAATCACTCAAGGACCTGAAGGGGATGACCGTCGCGGCGGGTTCGCCCGGATCGGGCTCGGAATCGTCCCTCAATGAGGCGTTGAAAAAGGGCGGCCTCAAATTCACCGATGTGAAGGTCGTGTATATGGGATTTCCGCAAATGTTCGTTGCTTTGACCAACAAGGGAATTGATGCGGCGGCCACCAACGAGCCCACGGTCACGCGGGCGATTCGGGAAGGCGCCGCGGTGCGCGCCAGCAAGGATGTCATCTACCCCGGGCAGCAGACTGCCGTCGTTCTGTTTTCCGAGAGCTTTGCGCAGCAGCGCAGGCCGGTCGCGCAGAAATTCCTGAACGCCTATATCCGCGCCGTGCGCGACTACAACGACGCCCTGCTCGACGGCAAGCTGGCCGGGCCGAAGGCGGCGGACATCATTTCGATCCTGACCGAATACACCGAAATCAAGGATCGGGAGACCTATGCGACCATGAATGCGTTCGCCGTCAACCCCGACGGCGGCGTCAATGCGGAGACCCTCAAGAACGATTTCAATTTCTTCAAGGAAAGAGGGCTGGTCAGTTCGAAAATCACCGTGGAGCAGGTCATCGACAAATCATTTGCGGAGGAGGCCGTGCGAATTCTTGGGCCCTACAAGCCGCGATAGCGTGAGGGTCTGGAAGGCATCGCGACGGCACCGGCGGCAACCTAGCGTATGTTTCGATGAGGTTGAATCTGCATCCGTGTTCCGCTCGTCCCCGCGAAAGCGGGGACCCAGGGCAACAGACGGAGGACTCGGAGCAAGCTGCCACTGGATTCCCGCTTGCGCGGGAATGAGCGGACGAGTGTTTGTGGATCAATTCAATACGGTCTGGTAAAAGAAGCTCCGGAGCATCGACATGATCACGCACGAGCAGAATGAGTTCCTGACCCGGACCGGGCCCGGGACCCCGATCGGGGAACTGTTTCGGCGCCATTGGATTCCGGCCTTGATGTCGGAGGAACTGCCGCGGCCGAACTGCCCGCCGGTCCAGGTTCAGTTGCTGTCCGAACGCCTGATCGCGTTTCGCGATACCCGCGGCCAGCTCGGCCTGCTGGACGAATTCTGCGCCCACCGGGGCGTGTCCTTGTGGTTTGGACGCAATGAAGAAAACGGTCTGCGCTGCCCTTACCACGGCTGGAAATATGATGTGACCGGGCAATGCGTCGACGTCCCTTCCGAGCCCGTGTCGAGCGGCTTCTGCCAGAAGATCAGGCTCAAGGCCTATCCTTGCGTCGAGCTCGGTGGGGTGATCTGGGCCTATATGGGGCCCGCGGGCGAACAGCCGCCCTTGCCGTCGTTCGAATGGGTGCACCTGCCGGCGTCGCATCGGTTCATGTCGAAGCGTTGGCAGGAGTCCAATTATCTGCAGGCGATGGAAGGCGGCATCGACTCGAGCCATGTCTCGTTCCTGCATCGCGGCGACCTCAACTCGGACCCGCTCCACAGGAACACCGCCGGCGCGAAATTCGCGCGCAGCACCAACACCGTTTTCGACATCCTCGAGTCGCCGGGCGGTCTCCTGATCGGGGCCCGGCGCAATGCGGATCCCGGCTATCATTACTGGCGCATCACCCAATGGCTGATGCCCTGGTACACGCTGATCCCGCCCTACAAGGGCCAGGCCGCGAACGGCCATGCCTGGGTTCCCATGGACGACTATAATTGCATGGCCTGGACCATGACCTTCCACCCGGTTCGCGAGCTTTCGGCGCAAGAGGTGGAGCTGATGCGAAGCGGGGCCGGCGTCCATGCCGACCTCATCCCCGGCACGTTCCGTCCGGTCGCCAATCGCAGCAACGGCTATTTGATCGACCGTGCGGCGCAAGAGGCCGGACACTACTATAGCGGGGTGAAAGGCCTCGCGATCCAGGATGCATCGGTTCAGGAAAGCATGGGTCCGATCACGGACCGCACCAAGGAGAATCTCGTCTCGACCGACAACGCGATCATCATGGCCCGCTTGCGCTTAAGGAAAGCGGCCCAGGCCGTCCAGGAAGGCAAGCGAGCGCCTGGCCTCGACCAGGAGGCCCAGAATGTCCGCTCGGCGTCGTTCGTTCTTCCCCAGGATGGAGCGTTCAAGGAGGCCGCGCTCGATGCCGTGAAGGTTCGCAAAGGCGAATCTCACGTGGCCGTCTGAGGCAAGGTGCTCAAAGCTTGACCTCGAGCACCACATCATTCGGCACCGGCGATGAAGTTGCCGCACTGATTGCCGGCTATACCGCGAAGGTCTCGGAAAATCTGGACCAGCGCATGCAGCGTGCCGCCAAGGCGGCGCTGGTCGATTCGATTGCCGTCGCCATGGGGGCGCTCGCCCACCCCGCGGCGCAGGCCGCGCGCCGTCATGCCTATCGCTTCGCGGTAGGCGAGGCTGGATGCCTGATCTGGGGCACCGCGAAACGCACGACACCCGACCTCGCCGCCCTCACCAACGGCGTGCTGCTGCGCTGCTACGATTACAACGACTTCTTTGTCGGCCAGCGCAACTCCGGTCACGCCAGCGATATGGTGAGCGGTGTGGTCGCGGCGGCCGAGTGGGCCGATGTTTCCGGGCAGAAGCTCTTGTCGGCGATCGCCATTGGTTACGAGGTCGTGGGCGCCGTCTATGATGCATTCTCGACCGCGCCCGGAGGCTGGGATTATACCAACCTGACCGCGATCGGGACGACCTGCGCGATTGCGCGCACGATCGGCCTCGATGCGCAACAGACCCAAGAAGCCCTCGCGATGACGGTCATCCCGCATTTCGCCAGCGACGAGATCGAATCGGGCGACCTCAATCGGCGCGGCGACCTGACGATGTGGAAGCGTTTCAACGGCAGCGATGCGGTACGAAATGCGCTGCAGGCGTGCCTCCTGGCTTCGGTTGGCGTTGAAGGCGCGGTCGAGCCGTTCGTGGGCAGGCTCGGCTTCATTGCCAAACTCGCGAACAAAGCGGACGAGTGCATTCCCGTGCTGCGATCGCGCCTCGACGCCGGGCGCCCTCTCTCCCGGGTGGCGGAGACCTACATGAAGCGCTGGCCGGTCGGGTCGCTCGCGCAAAGCGCGATCCAGGCGGCGCTGCAGGCGCGCGAGCAGGTGGGTGACCTGTCGCAGATCAGGCAAGTGCGCGTCTTCGCCGAGGAGGGCGCCTACGACCATCTGGTGCGGATCCGAAAGGATCCCTGGACTCCGATCTCGCGCGAGACCGCGGATCATTCCTTGCCCTATATCGTGGCGGCTGCGGTGCTCGACGGCTATGTGCGCACGGAAAGCTTCGAGCCCCGCCGCGTGTTGGAGCCGGCCCGCCAGCGTTTCCTGAAGGACAAGGTGGTCGTGAACAGCGCCCCCGAGCTCGGCACCCTCGCCGGGGGCAAGCTCAAGCGCGCCCAGGCCGGCTACTTGTCGAGAGTCGAGATCGAGACCGTGGACGGCCGGATCGCACATGGCGCGGCCGCGCCCTCTCCCGGCCATCCGAAGAATCCGTTCACCGATGAGGACCTGGCGGCGAAGCTCGCCGAGAATGTCGGGCGGTTCGCAGGCGGCGGGCACGCGGAAAGGCTGACGCAGCTCCTGTTTTCAGTGGAAGAGATCAAAAGCGTCCGCGAATTGACTGCGCTGCTCGCCCTTGATGAGAGCTCCGGCATCGATTCGTTGGTTGCTGAATAGGGTGCCTCTGCGCGCGGAAGACGGTCCTTAGCGAAATCGGCCGGATCACTATCACCGCGGACGAAGGGTCTTGACGCCTGACCCATGGAGCGGTACACCGCCGCACAACGGGGCGGTAAATGATCGCCAACTTCCGGGACGATTGGCTGCGTGCTTTCTTCGTCGATGACGTGCGTTCGCGCAACATCCCGCCCGGTCTGGCAAGCCGACTGTTCCGCAGGCTCCAGATGCTCGACGACGCCGCGACCGACCAGGATTTGCGCGTACCACCCAGCAACCATTTCGAAAAGCTACGTGGCAAGCTGGAGGGCTTTCACTCGATCCGCGTCAATAAGCAATGGCGGCTCATCTTCCGTTGGGATGGCGCGCGAGGCGAAGCATCTGCCGTCTATCTCGACGACCACAGTTACTCGTGAGGTGATCCATGCTGATGACGAAGCGCAAGCCGGCGACAGTCGGCGAAATCCTGGTTCAGGAATTCATGGAGCCCATTGGCTTGACCCAAGGTGCGTTGGCCAAGGCCATGGGCGTGCAGCGTAAGCACGTGAACGAATTATGCAATGACCGCAGGGCCGTGACCGCGCCGACCGCTCTCATTCTCGCCCGCGTGTTCGGCAACAGTCCGGACTTCTGGCTCAACGTGCAGCGGCGCAGCGACCTTTGGGAGGCGATGCACTCGCCACGCCAGCGCGAGCGCATCAAGCGCGCCCGTCCCCTCGGCGCCGCCGCGTGACCGGTATATCCATCATCGATGCGTCACGCGCCAGAGCGTGCCGTTGCCATGTTCGCAGAGGATCAGACGGTACAGCTCAGCCCCGCTTGGATCATCCGGGCTACGCTTGCTCCGGCGTGCTTATGCATTTCGCGCATGTCAGCACCGCGTCCGCGCAGCGATCAGGTGTGGTAGGAGCTTGCTGAAGAAGGTCCATCTCCCACCCGCCCGATGAATCCCCGCTTTGTCGTTCCCCTTCTCCTGACCGCGTTCCTCGAACAGACGGTCACCACGACCATTCGAGTCACGACCTCCTATCGGGCGGTCGAGCTTGGCCTGTCGGTGGTTTGGCTCGGCGTCATCACCGCGTTCTTCGCAGTTTTGCCCATGCTGTTTGCGGTCAAGGTGGGCCGCTTCATCGACCGCGGGAATGACGCCAGGACGGCCTGGGCCGGCGGCGCCCTGATGGCCGTCGCCTGCGCCGGTTTCGCGGCGTGGCAATCCCTTGGTGCGCTGCTTTTGTTCACCGCAATTCTGGGGATCGGCCACATGATGCTCGTCATCAGCCAGCAGGTGCTGTGCGCAAGGCAGAGCGGACGAGGCGGCGTGGATCGCATGGTCGGCAACTACATGTTCGCCAATGCGGTCGGGCAAGCCTTCGGTCCCTACATCGTTGGCTGGGCGGGTGGATCGGCGAGCATCCCGCCGACGCAGTTCCTGTTCACGGTCGGTTTGGGCTTCTCGACCCTGACGTTCGCCTGCGCCCTGATCCTTCCTCCTGGACCGCCGCGGGCGCCGCGGCGGGAGGGGACGAAGCCGATTCCGGTGCGCGAGATCGTCGGCATTCCCGGGCTCAAGCTGATCTTCTTCGTCAGCGTGGTGACAGTGGCGGCGCAGGACCTCATCGTCGTTTACCTGCCGGCGCTCGGCGCCGAGCGCGGCATCGCCGTCGATGTCATCGGCATGCTGCTCGCCGTCCGAGCGGCGGCGTCGATGCTGTCGCGATTTTTCTACGCCTGGCTCAGCGCGCTGATGGGGCGCTGGCGGCTGATGGCGATCAGCATTCTCATCAGCGCCGTCTTCTATGCCGGCCTCGCCCTGCCGGTGCCCATCGCCGTCATGTATATCGTGATCGCGGCGGCGGGCTTCGCGCTCAGCAACGCCATCACGGTGAGCATCGCGACGCTGCTCGCGATCGCGAGCGACGAGACGCGCGGCACTGCGAACTCGTTGCGCATGATGGGAAACCGCATGGGGCAATTCGTCATCCCGGTCCTGGCCGGACTGATCGCGGCCGCGACCGGGGTCGCGGGAATCTTCCTCATCATCGGGCTGAGCCTCGGCGCCTCGGGAGCGGTGGCGCAATTCGGGCGACGGAAGGAATGAGGCGGGCGCCGGCGCGCCACGCGGATTTTGTTTTCAAGCGGCGGATTCCAAGCTGGCGCTTCGCCATTTGTCGGTTGCGATATTGTCAGGAACGCTCTTGACTTCATATGAGCTTATACTCATAACATAGGTGATGGTGAAATTGGCGCGCTCGGTCCGTCCGTTGCTTTGGATTGCATCCAGCAAGCGGGACTACCGGGAATTTCCGGCGCGCGTGCAGGACACTCTCGGCTTCGAATTGTTCCTGGCGCAGACCGGCCAGCACCCGCCGTCGGCAAAGCCGCTCAGGGGGCTGGGCGGTGGTACCGTGGAGCTTGTCGAGGATTTCGACGGCGACACCTACCGGGTCGTCTACACGGTGCGCTTTAGCGAGGCCGTCTATGTCCTGCACGCCTTCAAGAAAAAATCGAAGCGGGGCATCAAGACGCCGCAAGCCGACATCGACCTGATCAAGCGGCGGCTGAAGGACGCTCAGCAAGACCACGCGCAGCGTTTCAAGAAGGAGAACAAGTGATGGCACGCAAGGTCAAAGTTGAAGTGGGAAGCGGCAATATCTTTGCCGATCTTGGCTTGCCTGATGCCGATACCCATTTCCTGAAGGCTCAGATTGTTTCCGAAATCTACCGGCTCACCAATGAGCGAAAGCTTACGCAGGCGCAGGCAGGCAAGCTCATGGGTATCAGCCAACCCGAGGTATCCCGCATGTTCAAGGGTAATTTCCGCGAATACTCCATCGACCGCCTGATGGGATTCCTCACGAGCTTCGACCGTGACGTGGAGATCGTGGTGAGGCCGCATAAAAAGCGCGGCAAGGGAGGGCGGATTACTTTCAGCCCGCTACCCGCATGAGCGCTGCCGCAGTGAACAAGCCGACCGGGTTATATAATCCGAGTCAGCTATACTTATTAGCGTGGAGTATCCGCGATCGGGCTGAGCCTCGGCGCCTCGGGGCTGGTGGCGCAATTCGGGCGACGGAAGGAATGAGGCGGGCCCGGCGTGCCTCACCGCCCCGGCGCGCGCGCCGTATGCGTGACCCGCCATATCGTGCCGTTGCCGTCTTCGGAGAAGATGAGCGAGCCGTCCTTCATCTGGGCGACGCCGACCGGGCGGCCCCAGACCGAGGCATCATCGACCACGAAGCCGACGACGAAATCCTCGTACTCGCCGGTGGGCACGCCGTCCTGCACGATCCCGCGGATGATCTTGTAGCCGGTGCGCTTGGCCCGGTTCCAGGACCCGTGCTCGGCGGCGAAGACGCTGCCCTTGTATTCGGCCGGGAACTGGTCGCCGGTGTAGATCATCATCCCGAGCGAGGCCGAATGCGCCTGGACCAGAATGTCGGGCACAGTGACCTTGTCCTTGAGGTCGGGCCGCGCTCCCCTGTGGCGCGGGTCCTCGTGGGCGCCGATGTAATACCAGGGCCAGCCGTAGAAGGCGCCTTCGCGCACGCGGGTGATGTAGTCGGGCGGGAGATCATCGCCGAGGCCATCGCGCTCGTTGGTCGAGCACCAAAGCTCGCCGGTCATAGGGTTCACCGCCATGCCGACGCAATTGCGGATGCCGGTTGCGAAAGTTCGCTGGCCCTTGCCCTCCGGATCGAAGACGAGCACGTCGGCGCGGTCGGCCTCGGGTCCCCAGGCCGCGCCCAGGGCCTTCTCCTGCTCCCACCTGCGGAGCGTCGCCTCATCGGGTCGGCCCAGGCCGTCGGCGACATTGGAGGCGGAGCCCACCGAGACGAACATCTTCGCGCCGTCCTTGGAGAAGACGACATCGCGGGTCGAGTGACCTCCGGTCGGGAGCCTGGGGACGATAACCTCCGCCCTGCCGTTCGCCTTCATCTCGCCGCTGCGATAGGGGAAGCGGACGACCGAGTCGGTTTCGGCGACATAGACCCATTGCGGATTGTCGGCCGGATGGAAGGCGATGCCGAAGGGGTAATGGAGACCTGAGGCGAAGACCTCGTTTTGGCCCACCGCCGCGCCGTCGGTCGAGGGACGCAGCACGCGAACGCGACCCGCGCCGCTCTCCGCAACAAAAATGTCTCCGTTCGGCGCCACCCGCACGAGGCGGGGGCCCGACAGGCCGCTCGCGAACAGCCTGACCTCGAACCCCGCCGGCACCTTCAACTGGGCAGCGTTCGGCCTGCCGATCACCCTCACCCCATTGCTTGACGAGCGCGAGGGAGCCGGCAGCGCATCGGCCGTGATGTGCCGCCGCTTGCCCGGCGCATCGTCCTGCCAGGAGCCGAAGGCGGCTTTGCCGGTGAGCGGCGCCGACGGCGCTGAGGCATTTTGCGCAGCGGCGGCGGCGATGCCGATCAGGGCCAAGGCGGTCGCGGCGAACAGCGGCCTCGTGATCATGAAACAGTCTCCTTCAAGCCATCGCCAACGTGTTTAACCATGTAGGATGGGTTGAGCGTTAGCGAAACCCATCATTGCTCGGCAAAACGAATGCGATGGGTTTCGCTGCGCTCAACCCATCCTACGCCAATGGTGGCAGACCACAGTATGGCTGGCACTCACCTGGTCTTCCGGCGGCGCCACTTCGGCGCAGAGCGCCGTCGCCTTCGGGCAGCGGGTGCGGAAGAGGCAGCCGCTCGGGGGCTCGAAGGGGGAGGGGAGGTCGCCGGTGAGCACGATGCGCCGCTTGTTCGCCTCCCGGTCCGGATCGGGGATCGGCACCGCAGAAATCAGCGCCTGGGTGTAGGGATGGCGTGGATTGGCATAGAGCTCGTCGCGGCTCGCCACTTCCATCACCCGGCCCAGATAGAGCACGAGGATGCGATGGCTGATATGTCTCACTACGCTGAGATCGTGCGAGATGAGGATGAGCGACAGGTTGAACTCGCGCTGCAGCCGCATCAGCAGATTGACGATCTGCGCCTGGATCGACACGTCGAGGGCCGAGACTGGTTCGTCGCAGACGATCAGCTTGGGATTGAGGATCATCGCGCGCGCGATGCCGATGCGCTGACACTGCCCGCCTGAGAACTCGTGCGGGTAGCGGTTCACCATGTGCGGACTTAAACCCACCTTCGCCATCATCTCCTTCACCCGCGCCTTGCTATCGGCCTTGGAGAGCGACGGCATGAAGGTGTCGAGCGGTTCGCCGATGATCTCGCCGACAGTCATGCGGGGGTCGAGGGCAGCCAGCGGATCCTGGAACACCATCTGCATGTCCCGGCGCAGCGGGCGCATGTCCCGCGCATCAAGCCCCTGGATCGGGCGGCCGAGCCAGACCACCTCGCCGGCGGTGGGGCGGATGAGCTGGAGCACGGCGCGACCGAGAGTCGACTTGCCGCAACCGGATTCGCCGACGACGCCCAGGGTCTCGCCCGCCGCCAGGCTGAAGCTCAAGCCATCCACGGCCTTCAGGAGCACGTGCCGGCCGAGCAAGGCGCCGCCGGTCTTGACCCGGAAATGCACTTTGAGGTCGCGCACATCGAGGAGCGGGGCTGCGGTCATGCCGTTTCGTCCAGGCGCTCGAGATGGCAGGCCTTGCGCCGGTCCTCACCGGCCTCGCGCACGGGCGGCTCCTCGACGAGGCAGCGCTCCATGCGCCAGGAGCAGCGCTCGTTGAAGGCGCAGCCCGGCGGCAGGCGTTGCAGGTTGGGCGGCTGCCCGGGGATGGTGCGCAGCTCCTCGGGGCTCGCCTCGTCGAGCCGGGGCGTCGAGCGCAGGAGGCCGTGGGTATAGGGGTGCTGCGGGTGGTAGAAAATGTCACGCACCGGCGCCTCCTCGACGATGCGTCCGCCATACATGACCAGCACCCGCTCGCACAGCCCGGCCACCACGCCGAGCGCATGGGTGATCAGGATGATCGCAGTGTTGCTCGAACGCTTGAGCTCGCGCATGAGGTCGAGGATCTGCGCCTGGATGGTGACATCGAGGGCGGTGGTCGGCTCGTCGGCGAAGGAGCGCCATGGCGATCATGACCCGCTGACGCATGCCGCCGGAGAATTCGTGCGGATACATGTCGAAGCGGCGTCTCGCCTCGGGAATGCGCACGCGGTCGAGCATCGCGATCGCCGCCGCCCGCGCCTCGGTCTCGCCCATGCCGCGATGGGTCGCCAGCACCTCGGTCATCTGCCGGCTGATCCGCAGATAGGGATTGAGCGAGGTCATCGAGTCCTGGAAGATCATGGCGATGCGGCTGCCGCGGATCCGGTTCAGTTCCTCCTGGCGCAGGCCGATGAGTTCGGTTCCGCGGAAGCGGGCGCTCCCGGTCGCGCGGCCATTGGCGGCCAGGAGACCCATGATCGTCAGGAACACCTGGCTCTTGCCCGAGCCGGACTCGCCGACGACGCCGACGGTCTCGCCCTCGCCGACGGTGAAGCACAGGTCGTTGACCGCCTTGACCTCGCCCTCGGGCGTGTCGAAGCGCGTGTTGAGATGTCTGACCTCGAGTAGCGCCACGAGCTCAACGGTCCTCAACGATCCTCAACGGTCCTTGGGATCAAGCGCGTCGCGCAGCCCGTCGCCGACGAAGTTGAAGCAGAACAGGGTGGTCGCGAGGAATATCGCGGGGAAGATCAGCATCCAAGGCGCGGTTTCCATCTGCGCCGCCCCTTCGCTGATCAGCACGCCCCAGCTCGTATAGGGCTCCTGCACGCCGAGGCCGAGGAAGGAGAGGAAGCTCTCGATCAGGATCACCTGCGGGATGGTGAGCGTGACGTAAACGATCACCGGGCCGATGCTGTTGGGGATGATGTGGCGGCGGATGATCTTGGCGGTGGAGACGCCGCCCGCATGCGCCGCTTCGACGAACTCCCGCTGCTTGATCGACAGCGTCTGGCCGCGGACGATGCGCGCCATGGTCAGCCATTCGACTGCCCCCAGCGCCACGAAAATGAGCACGATGTGGCGGCCGAAGAAGACCATGAGCAGGATGACGAAGAACAGGAAAGGAAGCGAGTACATGACGTCGACAAGCCGCATCATGATGCTGTCGATGCGGCCGCCGAAATAGCCGGCGATGGCGCCATAGGTCACGCCGATGACGAGGCTGACCGAGGTCGCGGCCAGCCCCACCAACAGCGAGATGCGGGCGCCGTAGAGGGTGCGCACGAAGAGGTCGCGGCCATTGGCGTCGGTGCCGAACCAATGCGCCTTGGCGAAGTCGGGCGGGGCGCGAATGTCGTCCCAGTAGACCTCATCGAATGGGTGCGGGGAGAGGTAGGGCGCGAACAGGGCCAGCAGCGCGATGACGGCGAGGATCACGAGGCTCACGACCGCCGCCCGATTGCGCTTGAGCCGCGCCAGCGCGTCCTGCCAAAGCGAGCGGCCGGCGATCTCCTCGATGACGGCGGGGGAGGGGGCGAGGACGCTGCTCATGTCGACAAACTCCGGCCCTCAGTCATAGCGGACCTTCGGATCAAGCAGGCCATAGGCGAGATCGACCAGGAGGTTGAGCAGAATGATGAGGGACCCGTAGAAGATGACCACGCCCATGACCAGCGTGTAATCGCGGTTGAGCGCGCCCTGGACGAAATAGCGGCCGATGCCGGGAATGCCGAAGATGGTCTCGATCACCACCGATCCCGTGATGATGCCGGCGATGGCCGGGCCGAGATAGGAAACCACGGGGAGGAAAGCGGCGCGCAGCGCATGGCGCCCGACCACGAGGCGGGCGGGCAGACCCTTGGCGCGGGCGGTGCGGATGTAGTTCGAGCGCAGGACCTCGATCATGCTGGCGCGCGTGAGCCGGGCAATGTAGGCGACCGGCGGCAAGGCCAAGGCGATGGTCGGCAGGATCAGATTGCGCAGGCTGCCGCCGCCGTACCCGCCCACCGGCAGGAGCCTGAGATAGACGCCGATGACGAGCGTCATCAAAGGTGCGATCACGAAATTGGGGATGGTGATGCCGATCATCGCGATCGCCATGACCAGATGGTCGATGGCGCTGTTCTGGCGCAGCGCCGCCACGATCCCGAGGCCGCCGCCGAGGATCAGAGCCAGGACGATCGCGGTCAGGCCGATCCGGAACGACACCGGGAAACCGCTCGCGATCAGCTCGACCACGGTATAGTCCTGGTATTTGAACGACGGCCCGAGATCGCCTTTGAGCGCCCTCCCCAAGTAGATCCCATATTGGACAAGGAGCGGCTGGTCGAGGTCGTAGGCCTTCCTGATATTGGCCTCGACCGCGGGCGAGAGCATGCGCTCGCGGTCGAATGGTCCCCCCGGGGCAAGCCGCATCATGAAGAACGATACGGTCATGACCACGAACAGCGTCGGGATCGCGCCGAGGAGCCGTCTTAGCGAATAGGCCCACATGAAATGCTGTCCGCAAGCCGTGCTGGCAGGAACACCGTCGCCTTGGGACGAGGTCTCCGGCCGCGCCGATGCATCGATGAGCTCCCTCTCCCCGCCTGCGGGGAGAGGGTTGGGGTGAGGGGGTCTCTCCCCGCACTCAGTCTGTGGAGAGTCCCCCTCACCCGGATTGCGCGCTTAAGCGCGCAATCCGACCTCTCCCCGCAAGCGGGGAGAGGTGGAGCAAGCGGTACCCACCGCGATCGCACCGTAAGGATCCAGTCTCGTTGAACTCGTTTAGTTCGCGAGGGAGAGGTTACGCACATGGACGACGTCGAAGGAATTGTCTTCCCACCCCTTGACCTTGGTGCTGACCAGGTTCTTGGAGACGTAGAAATAGATCGGCAGCACCGGCAGCTCCTTGAGCAAGATCGCCTCCGCCTGCCCCAACAGCCGCGCCCGCTTCGCCTCGTCGCTCGTGACCGAGGCCTGATCCATGAGCTTGTCGTAATCGGGGTTGGAGAACTTTGAATAGTTCTGCTGCTTGGTGGAGGTCTCGGACAGGTACAGGTAGCTCTGGGCGTCGTTGTAGTCGGCAATCCATCCCGCGCGTCCGAGCTCGAAGTCGCCTTGGCGCAGATTGGCGTAATGCACCTTGACCTCGGTGTTGACGAGGTCGACCTCGACGCCGAGCTTCTTCCACATCGCCGCGATCGCGACTGCGATCTTCTTGTGGTTCTCGGAGGTGTTGTAGGCGAGCTGGAATCTGCGCGGCTTGCCCGGCCCGTAGCCCGCCGCGCTCATGAGCTTGATGGCCGCGGCTTCACGGTCGGCCTGGCTCATCTTGCTCCAGGACACCTTCTGCGACGTGTAGTTGGCGGTGCCGTCGGGAACGAAGCCATAGGCCGGCAGCTCGCCTGCGAGCGTGATCCTCTGGACCAGCACCTCGCGGTTGATGGCCATGGCGAGGGCCTGGCGTACCCGCTGGTCGTTGAAGGGGGGCTTGGTGGTGTTGAAGGCATAATAGTAGACCCCGGCATAGGGCGCGAGGTGCAATTCCTTCGGCATGTTCTGCCGCAGCCAGCCCAACTGATCGGTCGGCAAATCGCCATAGACGATGTCGAACTCGCCGGCGCGGTAGCGCTTCAAGACCGCGCTGCGATCCTCGCTCGGATCGAAGATGACGGTGTCGATCGCGACCTTCCCTGCATCCCAGTAATTCGGATTCTTCGCGATCTTGATGTGCGAGGAGGGCTTCACCTCGTCGAGCTTGTAAGGGCCGTTCGAAACCATCTTGCCGGGCTTGACCCATTCGCCGCCGAGCTGCGTAACCGTCTTCTCGTTGACGGGCAGGGAGGTCTGATGCGTCAACAGCTGCAGGAAATACGGCGTCGGCGCCCGCAGCGTGATTTCCAGCATCCTGGCGTCAAGGGCCTTGACGCCGAGCGCGGTCAAATCGGCCTTGCCAGTATTGACCTCCTGCGCGTTCTTGATCGGATAGAGCACCTCGGCATATTGCGACTTGACGGCCGGGTCCTGGATGCGGCGGAGCGAGAACACGAAATCGCGGGCAGTGACCGCCTCCCCGTTCGACCACTTGGCGTTTGCCCTCAAGTTGAAGGTGTAGGTCATACCGTCTGCGCTGACCGACCAGGTCTCGGCCACGCCAGGGGCGACATCGCCCTTCGGGTCTTGGACCACCAGCCCCTCGAAAAGATTGCGCAGAACATTGGATTCGATCGTGATCGAGGTCTTGTGCGGATCGAGTGTTTCCGGCTCGCCCATGTTGGCGATGCGCAGCACTTTCTCGGCGAGTGCCTCTGTCGTCCCGCCGACGAGGCCCGCGAGCATCAGCGCGCCAGCGAGAATGCCGCTCGCGCGACGGCGGGTGAAATCTGTCATGACCCTGGTTCCAGTCGTGTCAGATCGGTGGGCTGGTGGGCAGACGATGGACCTATATCGTTGAGGGCGCAAGAAGCCGATTCGAGCCGGCTGTCGTCGAGGAAGCGCGCTGCAAAGTGGCAGGCCACCTGCCGTCCATCGATCGGCTGCAACTCCGGACGCTGGTTGCGGCAGAGGTCGGCGACGTGGGGGCAGCGGGTCGAGAACACGCAGCCTTTCGGCGGGTCGAATGGCGAAGGCAGTTCACCTTTCGGCAAAGTCCGCGCCTGCCTCGGCCTAGCCAGGCCCGGTGTCGAGGCAAGCAGCGCCTGCGTGTAGGGGTGGAGCGGCCGGGCAAAGATTCGCTCCTTCGGCCCCTGCTCGACCGCCAAGCCGAGATACATGACGAGCAGGTCATGGGCGAGATGCCGGACAACGCCAAGATCGTGCGAGATGAAAAGATAGGCGAGGCCCAGCTCCTGCTGAAGCTCCATGAACAGGTTCAGCACCTGGGCCTGGACCGAAACGTCAAGCGCCGACACCGGCTCGTCGGCGACAACGAGCTTCGGGCGCAACATCAGCGCTCGAGCGATCGCGATCCGTTGCCGCTGACCGCCGGAGAACATGTGCGGATAGCGCCCGTAGTGGTTGGGGCGCAGACCGACCTTCGCCATCATCTCGACCGCCTGGCGGGTGCGCTCCTCCTTCCGCAGATCGGTATTGATGACGAGCGGCTCCTCGAGGATCGAGCCGATCTTCTTGCGCGGATTGAGCGAGCCGTAGGGGTTTTGGAACACGAGCTGGACGCTGCGGCGCAGCCTTCGCACCTCGGCTCGCGGTGGATCGATAGCGTCGATCCCATCGAGCACGAGGGTGCCCGCGCTCGGCTTCTCGATCAGCGTGACCAGGCGCGCCAGCGTCGACTTGCCGCAGCCCGACTCGCCGACGACCCCCAGCGTGCGGCCCGGCGCAATCTCGAAGGAAATGCCGCCGACCGCCCGCAACCGTCCCCGCTCCCGCAAAAAGCCCCGCGGCACCTCGTAGATGCGCTCCAGGTTGCGGGCGACCACGAGGGCGGTCATGACGCCTGCTCTGCGCCAACCAGCCGATCCGCGCCGATGCGAGCGTCACGGCTCGGGTCGCCCAGCGGATAATGGCAGCGGATGCGGCCCCCCATCCACTGGCGAAGCTCCGGCTGGATTGCGCGCGAGTGCTCGGTCGCATAGGCGCAGCGCGGGCTGAAGAGGCAACCCGTTGGACGGTCGTAAAGGCCAGGCATCATGCCGGGGATGGTCGGAAGCCGACCGGCGTCTCCCTGCTCGGGCCGCGCCGCGAGCAGTGCCGCCGTGTAGGGGTGCTGGGGCGCCGCAAACAGGCCTGCGGTGTCGCGCTCCTCCACGATCTGACCGGCATACATCACCACGACGCGTTGCACCGTATCGGCGACCACGCCCACATTGTGGGTGATCAGGATGAGGGCCATGCCCCGATCGCGCTGGAGGGACAGGAGAAGCTCCAGGATCTGCGCCTGGACGGTGACATCGAGCGCCGTCGTCGGCTCGTCGGCGATGAGCAGCTCCGGGTTGCACGCGATTGCCATGGCGATCATCACCCGCTGGTTCATGCCGCCGGACAGCTGATGCGGATAGGCTCGCAATCGGCTCTCGGCTGCCGGGATGCTCACCTGCTCCAGCAACTCGATGGCCCGCCGCCGCGCCGCCCGGCGGTCCATTTTCTCGTGCACCCGCAGCGTCTCCATCAATTGAAAACCGATCGTGAAGCAGGGGTTGAGGCTCGTGGTCGGCTCCTGGAAGATGATCGCGATGTTCTTGCCGGTCAGTGACCGGCGTTCGCGGCCGGACAGCGCCTGCAGATCGCGGTTCTTGAACGCCAGTCGATCGGCGGTGACCCGCCCCGGATAGGGGATGAGCCCCATCACTGCGAGCATGGCCAGGCTTTTGCCTGCGCCCGACTCGCCGACAATGCCCACGAGCTCCCCCTCGGAGACCGTGAGACTCACCCGATCCACGGCGCGCGCCATCCCGGTCGGGGAGGGAAATTCAACCGACAGGTTATCGATCTCGAGCAGAACCATGAACGTCAGCTCTTGAGTTTCGGATCAAGCGCGTCACGCAGGCCGTCGCCGAGAAGATTGAAGGCGAGAACCGTCATCAGGATCATCAGACCGGGGAACGTGACCACCCACCAGGCGCGCAGGACGAATTCGCGCGCATCCGCCAGCATCGTGCCCCATTCCGGCAGCGGGGGCTGGGCCCCGAGGCCGAGGAAACCGAGCGCCGCCGCGTCGAGGATGGCGGTCGAGACTCCAAGCGTCGACTGCACGATCAGCGGCGCCGCGCAATTCGGGAGCACCTCCTTGAACATGAGGCGCAATGTGCCGGCGCCGCTGACCCTGGCGGCGGTCACGTAATCTTTCGAAGTCTCGGTGATGACGGCCGCGCGCGCGATCCGCACGTAGTGGGGCAGGACCACGACTGCCACCGCGAGCAACGCATTCATGAGGCCAGGGCCCAGGATTGCGACGATGACGATGGCAAGGAGCAGGCTCGGCAGCGTCAACACGATGTCCATCAGCCGTATGATCGCAATCTCGACCGCGCCGCGGAAAAAACCGGCCACGAATCCGAGCACGGTGCCGACGACGACCGAGATCGCCACGACCGCGATTCCGATCGTGAGCGACAGGCGCGCGCCATGGATCAGGCGGGAAAGAATGTCGCGCCCGATCGCGTCGGTGCCAAGCGGATAGCTGAGCGATCCGCCCTGCTGCCAGAACGGCGGCTTGAGGAACGCCGCGTTGTCGGTCAACACCGGCGAATGCGGGGCGATGAGATCGGCGAAGGCGGCAAGCAGCAAAACCGTGGCGATCACGGCGACGCCGAGAACGGCGCTGCGGTTGGCGCTGAACGAGGTCCAGAACTCCCGCAAGGGGTGCGGCGGCGCGCCGGCCGAAGCCTCTGCGGAGGGTGCTGCGAGGATTTCGGCGGTCATTGCGCGTGCCTGGTGCGCGGATTGATCAGACCATAAGGATCAGCCATTTGCCGACGCCCGGCCAGGAAAAGATCGTTTCGGTGAGAATGGCGCCGGTGAACAGTACGCCGATCTGCAGACCGATCACCGTGATGACCGGGATCAGGGCATTGCGCAGCGCATGGAGGCCGATGACGCGGTAGGTCGGCAGCCCCTTGGCGCGGGCGGTGCGGATGTAATCTTCGCCCAGCACTTCCAGCATCGCCGAGCGCGTCATCCGCGCGATGACCGCGAGCGGCACGGTGCCGAGCACGATCGCGGGCAGAACGATGTGCGATAGTGCGGATGCGAATGCGCCCTTGTCATTGGATAACAGAGTATCAATGAGCAGGAATCCGGTGATCGGCTCGACGAAATATTGCACGGCGATGCGGCCGGAGACGGGCGTCAAATCGAGCTGCACCGAGAACAGCAGGATCAGCAGCAAGCCCCACCAGAAGATGGGCATGGAGTAGCCGACGAGCGAGACACCCATGACCCCGTAGTCGAAGATCGAGTTTCGTCTGACTGCGGCGAGTATTCCCGCCGGCAAGCCGACGCTCACCGCGAGCAGCATGGCACAGATGGCGAGCTCGACCGTGGCAGGGAAGAGCGCGGAAAACTCGGAGATCACCGCCTCGCGCGTGACAATGGAACGGCCGAGGTCGCCATGGAGGACACGCACGAGGTAGCGGCCGTACTGGACGAGAACGGGTTGGTCGAAACCGTACTCCTGGCGCAGCTGTTCGTGCCGGGTCGCGTCGATACCTCGTTCCCCCGCCATGGTCTCGATCGGATCGCCTGGAACGAGGCGGATGAGAAAGAAAGCAAGCAGCGTGATCCCGATGAAGGTCGGAACCACCAAGCTCAATCTGGTGAGCGCAAAGCGATACATCGGCAACCAATGGGGCGGTCTTCACCGCTCCGCCAATCCAGTCACGTCACGGCCTGATGTCGACGCCGTAAAATGTGTGCCGACCGAACGGGCTCAGCTTGAAGTTGACGACTTCCTTGCGCACCGGCTTGATTTGAACCGCGTGGGCGATCGTGAACCACGGCGCCTGCTCCTTGAAGATGATCTGCGCTTTGCGATAGAGCTCGGTGCGTTGGGCTTGGTCGCTGGTCGCTTTCGCCTTCATGACCAGCTCCTCGAACGGGGCGTAGCAAAACTTTGCGATGTTCGATCCGTTCGTCTTCGCGGCATCGCAGCCGAGCAGGGTGTGCAGGAAGTTGTCGGGGTCTCCATTGTCGCCCGTCCAGCCGAGCTGCGCCATCATGTGTTCGCCGTTCTGGGCCCGCTTGCGGTATTCGCCCCATTCGAAGCTTTTGATTTCCGCCTTCACGCCGATCTTGGCGAGATCCGCCTGCATCAGTTCGGCGATGCGCCGCGCATTCGGATTGTAGGGCCGCTGGACTGGCATCGCCCAGAGGTCGGTCTGGAAGCCGTTCGAATATCCGGCCTCCGCCAGGAGCTTCTTCGCGGCTACCGGATCGAAGGGCTCGTCCTTGATGTCGTCATTGTACGACCACATCGACGGCGGGATCGGGTTCTTTGCCGCAATGCCGGTCGACAAATACACGGCATCGATAATGGCCTTCTTGTTGATGGCCATGTTCAGCGCCTTGCGCACACGGACAGCGTCGAACGGCTTCTTGGTCGTATTATAGGCGAGATAGCCGATATTCAGGCCTGGCTGTTCCAGGATTTGGATGTTCGGGTCCTTGCGCATGGCCTCGATGTCGGCAGGATTCGGATAAGGCATGATGTGGCATTCGCCCTTCTGCAGCTTCGCCCAGCGAACGGACGCGTCGGGCGTGATCGAAAAGACGAGATCATCGATCTGGGCCTTGCCGCCCCAGTAGTCTGCAAAGGCCCGGTAGCGGACGATTGCATCCTTCTGGTACTGGACGAGATAGAAGGGGCCGGTTCCGATCGGCTCCTGGTCGATCTTCTCGGGCGTGCCCGCCTTCAACATCAGGTCCGCGTACTCCTTTGACTGGATGCCGGCGAATTCCATCGCCAGGTCCGAGAGGAAAGGCGCCTCCGCTTGGTTCAACGTGATGCGGATCGCGTAGTCATCGAGTTTCTCCACGGACTTCAGGAGCGTCGGCAGGCCCATGTCGTTGAAGTAGGAGTGGTTCGAGCTCGTCACCTTGAAAAAGGGATGGCTCTCCTTCCACTGGCGCTCGAGCGAGAACATGACGTCGTCGGCGTTGAAATCGCGGGTCGGCTTGAAATTCCGATTCGAGTGCCACTTCACGCCTTTCCGCAGCTGGAACGTGTAGACCGTGCCGTCCTCCGAAATGTCCCACCGCTGCGCGAGACCGGGAACGATGGTCGTGCCGCCGCGCTCGAAGTCGACGATGCGGCTGTAGATTTGGCTATTGGCGTCCAAGGACGTACCCGTGGTGTTGATGCCCGGATAGAAGTTCTCNNNNCCTCGGAGCAAAAAACGAGCGTCTTGGCCGTGAGCGGCGCCGGTGTCAGAAGCGCGCAGATTGAGATTGCAATCGCTAGAGCATGTTTGGTTCGTTTCGGTGCAACAATTCGGGTCGTCATTGCCGGGCTTGACCCGGCAATCCATCTTCTTCGCATAAAGACTTTTATGCGATGGACCCCCGGGTCAATCCCCGGATCAAGTCCGGGGACGGGGGTGACGAACGCGGGTGTGCATGAGTGAATTAAGCCGACCGGAACAATCGCTAGCCGGAGTTCTCCCATGGAAGCCTCCTTATGGCACCGGCCAATCGTCCCGGTGGCGTGACATCCAATGATCAGAATAGCCCCGCCAGGCTCGCATCGGCAACCCACGCGCTTGCGCTGGCGATCCTCGGTATCATCCTGCTCGCTGCCGTTCTCGCGATGCTGATGCCGAGCGCGCCGCTCGCGGCGGGCGCTGTTTTGTTGTTCGGTTGCCTCGGCGTGCTTCTCGTCAATGTGACGCGAGCTGCTCAATGTTGACCGCACGATTGCCGGCCGCAGCTTTCATTCCTTCTTTGCTATGGTCGACACCAGGAGCACCGCCGGGACCGGGCCTTTGTTCTCCATCCAGTGCGTCGTGTTCTTGTCCGCCGTGAACGAATCGCCCGGACCGTATTCCTTGGCCACATCGCCCCGATGATCGATGATTTTTCCCTGGAGGATGTACACCACTTCGGGGCGGTCCTTGTGGCTGTGTGGCGCGTTGGATGCCCCCGGCTCGTAGGTGGTCAGTTGCATCCGCAGGACACAACCCTGCACACTGTCGATCTCGGCCCCGAGATCGACGGTCGTGAGCGGCTGGGAAGTGGGCCCCTTGGCTTCCCGGGGAGGTGTTTGCTGCGCACTCGCCGCGCCGAGAGCTGCGGCCAGCACGACGGCGGAGAACCAGATACTGGAATTGCGCAACTGCGCTTTCATGTGGACCTCCCTTGGGCGTGAACCATGGCTTGCTCGGTCGCGATCGACGCGAGGATAGGCGCGTGACTGCCGTCGGCCAAGTACCAGTTTTTCGGCGGCTTCAATGACTTGACCACACAAGGTCGCCAGTTCAAGCTGTGGACGCGCTTGGCGACCTCAGCGCGGCCGCCATGCTGTTGCACCTCAAGGAGAGAATGATGGCCAGTCGAATCGCATGTGGTCGGGGCGCCGCTGGGCTGATCGCAATCCTGGCCTTCGCGGTTTCCGTGGCCGTCGCGCTCCCTGCCCAGGCCCAGAACCCGACGAGGTTGCTGGGGGGCCCGAAAGGCCTGGTGAAATCCGCCAAAGGGGATCCGCTCGAAGGGATCATGGTCCAGCTGATCGCCCAGAAAAGCGCGATCCGGACCACGGTCTACAGCAACGCGGACGGGCGCTATGAATTCCCCAAACTCGACTCCGGCACCTATACACTTCGGATCGCGCGGCCGCTCGAGTTCAATCCGTATTCGAAGGAATCGGTCGAGATCAACGGCCCGACCCAGATTGAGGATATCGCGCTGTCGCGGGTGACGAACTCGGAACTGTTGCCGCCCTATCCCGAGATCGCGGCCCAGCTGGCCGGATCGGAATGGCTTTTGAGCCTCTCCGGCAACGGAGAAGACAAGAAGCTCCTGACGACCTATTGCAACTGGTGCCACTCGTATCAGCAAATCTTCCGCAACCGCTATGACGAGCAGGGCTGGAGCAAGATCGTCCGCCGCATGACCCATGGTGCTGGCTCGCCGCTGATCAACATCAGGGAGCCCGGACGGCTACCCGCCGCGGACGAAGCGCGGCTGGTGAAATGGCTCGCGAGCGTGCGCGGGCCGGATTCGAAGGACCCGCCGTTCGTCACCTTGCCGCGGCCGCAAGGGCCCCAAACGAGGGTCGTCATCACCGAATACGAATTGCCGCGCCTCGAGCTTGCCACCCACGACGTGACCGGGGACTCGAAGGGCAACGTCTGGTACAGCCCGCATCGCGCTTCCTATATCGGGCGGCTCGATCCGCGCACGGGTGTCGTCAAGGAATACCGCGTTCCTCCGGTCGCCGCCGGCGTGCTTCCCGGCACGCACTGGATCTACGTGGACAAACACGACATCGTGTGGGGTTCGGAAAACTGGGCGCACAGCATCTGGCGTTTCGACCCGAAGACGGAGGAGTTCACGCGGATCCAGTGGAAGGTTCCGGAGCCCGTGAATTCCCCGATGGGCGGCAATTATGCGATCGACCCCGAAGGGTTCATCTGGCGAGCCCGCGACAAGGCAGTCACCAAAATCGGTGCCCTGACCGGCGATCCGATTCTGAAATTCCCGACCAAGAAGTTTCCAGGGACTTACGGGTCCGCCGTCAGCAAGGATGGGCGATACTTCGGCGGTGGTGCCTGGCCCCGCGACGGCGTCATCGTGGCGGACACCAAGACCGGCGAGGTCTTCGAGCCCGACTCCAGCCCTAGTTCCGGTCCGGCGCGCGGCGAGTTCGATCCGCAGGGAAACTACTGGGCCGGAGGCCGCGGCGGCATGCTGGTGAAGTTCGACATCAGCAAGAAGCGGATTTTCGAATACCGCCTGCCGACGCCCTACGCGTCCATGTATTCCGCCCAGGCCGACAAGAATGGAGAGATCTGGGCCGGCGAAATGCATAGCGGCCGGTATTTCCGCTTCAATCCGAAAACCGAGCAATTCACCGAGTACGTGCTGCCGGAGCCCTATGGCATCGACCGGGAAACCTGGATCGACAACTCGACCGATCCGGTGACGGTCTGGTACGTGGACCACGACGGCTGGCTGGTGCGCATCCAGCCGTTGGATTAGCACCCGTTGGCGGCCCATGCGGCCACCGCGTCGTAGGTTGGGTCGAGCGATGCTCGACCCCGCCATGGTCTCGATCTCGCGGGCGCGAGACCCAACAACCCGCAATGCGGATCGTGTTGGCGTCGTAGGTTGGGTCGAGCGAAGCTCGGCCTCGCCGCAGTGTCGATCTCACGTGCGCGAGACCCAACAGCCGGGAATGCGGATCGATGTTGGGTCTCGCAAGTGCTCGACCCAACCTACTTGCCCTCCAGGAGCTTGAGGATTTTCGGCGGCGACATCGGCAGCGATTGCGGACGAATGCCGATGGCGTCTCCGATGGCGTTGGCGATGGCCGCCATGGTCGGCACGACCGGCACTTCGCCGACGCCGCGCAGGCCATAAGGGTGCCTCGGGTTGGGGACCTCGACGATTTCGGTTCCGATCATCGGGACGTCCGACGCCACTGGCATGCGATAGTCCAGGAAGCTCGCATTCTGCATCCGGCCGTCTTCGCCGTAATAGTATTCCTCGTTGAGCGCCCAGCCGATGCCCTGGACAGCGCCACCCTGATATTGGCCCTCGACCTGGAGCGGATGGATCGCCTTGCCGGCGTCCTCGACCACCGTGTAGCGCTTGATGTCGACCCGGCCGGTTTCCCGGTCGACCTCGACGTCGACGATGTGGAGGCCGAAACCGGGGCCCGCGCCGGTCACATTCATCTCGGCGTGGCCGGCGATCGCGCCATGGGTCGCTGTCGTCTTCGAGGCGATCTGGGCGATCGACAGCGGCTCGAAGGTCCCGACATTCGAGCTCGCCGGCCGGCAATAACCGTCTTCGAAGACCACGGCATCCTCCGCGACGCCCCAGATGCCGGCGGCGCGGCGGCACAGCTCGGCGATTGCCTTGCGGGCGGAATCGACGATCACCATGCCGCTGGAGAAGGTCGTCCGGCTGCCGGCGGTGACGCGGTTGAAGCCGAGCGAATGCGTGTCGGCCATGATGGCACGCACCTTGTCCACCGGAATCCCCAACTCCTCGGCAGCCATCATGCTGATCGAGATCCGCGATCCCGCGACGTCGGAGGTGCCCAGGATGATCGTGACCGAGCCGTCAGGCGCGACGTTCAACGTGCCGGTGGTCTCGCCGCCGCGGTTGAACCAGAACCCGGCGGCGACGCCGCGGCCTTGGCCGGGCGGGAGGGGGGAGTTGTAATGCTCGCACTTCTTCGCCGCCTGCAGCGTCTCGACGAAGCCGATCGGGCCGAAAGTCTCGCCGTAGATCGTCTTGTAGCCCTCGGTCGCGGCATTCTTGAGACGCAGATCGATCGGGTCCATGCCGATCTTGCGCGCGAGCTCGTCGATCACCCCTTCGACCCCGAACACGACCTGAGGCACGCAGGGCGCCCGGAACGAATTGACCTTCGGCCGGTTCGACACCACCTCGTAGGAGACGGTCTTGACGTTTTTCAAATTGTAGCGCGTGAACATCGCCTGCGGCGCGTTGGAGAACATCGAGCCGGTGAACGCTCCGGTCTGGAAGATCAGCTCCGCCTCGGCGGCGGTGATGATGCCGTCCTTGGTCACCCCCATCTTGGTGCGCGAGCGGGTGCCGGAAACCGGGCCGGTGGCGCGAAAAACTTCGTTGCGGGTGAGCGTGATCTTCACCGGGCACTTGGCCTTGCGCGCCAGCACGATCGCCACCGGCTCCCCATAGAACCCGGTCTTGCCGCCGAATCCGCCGCCCATCTCCGACTGGGTGACGCGGATCTTCGCCGCGTCGATCTTGAGAATATCGGACAGCCGGTCGCGGAAGACCCACGGCCCCTGAGTCGTGCACCACAGCTCGATCTGGCCGTCCTCGGTCGCGGTCGCGACGCAGCTCTGCGGCTCGATATAGCCCTGGTGCATCGGCTTGGTGGTGAATTCGCGCTCGACGATCACATCGGCTTCCGCAAAACCCTTCTCGACGTCGCCCATGGCGAGGTCGAGACGCTCGACCACGTTGGTCTGCTGGTCGGCACCCTTGATCCCCTTGGTGCGAATATGCTCGTGCAGGATCGGCGCGCCGGGCGCCATGGCCTCGACCGGATCGATGACATGCGGCAACACCTCGTACTCGACCTTGATCAGCTTGAGCGCCTGCTTGGCGATCGCCTCGCTCACCGCCGCGACGGCCGCAACAGGGTGGCCGTCGTAGAGCGCTTTCTCGCGCGCCATCGCATTGCGGGACATGTCGCCGCCGGGTGTTCCGACCTTGCACTCGGGAAAATCGTCCCGCGTCACCACCGCCTTGACGCCGGGCAGCCGCTCGGCGGCGGAGGCGTCGATCGACTTGATCCGCGCGTGCGCATGGGAGCTGCGCAAAATCTTGCCGACCAGCATGCCAGGCAGAAAAAGGTCGGCGCCGAATTTCGCCCGCCCGGTCACCTTGTCGATGCCGTCGTGCTTGACCGGCGAGGTGCCGACGATCTTGTACTTCCGATCGCGATTGAAACCGCTTTTTTCCAAAATCGTCGTCATGGTCGTTGCCCTCTCATGTCCTTGGCTGCTGCGAGCACGGAGCGGATGATCTTGTCGTAGCCTGTGCACCGGCACAGATTGCCGGCGAGCCAGTAGCGCACCTCGGTCTCGGTCGGGTCCGGATTACGCTCCAGGAGCGCCTTGGCGGCGATCAGGACTCCCGGCGTGCAGATGCCGCATTGCAGCCCGTTGAGCTCCAGAAACTTGCGCTGCAACACATGCAGTTCGTTGCCCTTGGCCATGCCTTCGATGGTCTCGATCGTCGAGCCTTCGGCCTCGACCGCGAGCACGAGGCAGGAGCAGACGAGGCTGCCGTCGACGATCACGCTGCAGGCGCCGCAGTCGCCGGTGGCGCAGCCCTCCTTGGTCCCGCTGAGCATCAATTCGTCGCGGAGCGCGTCGAGCAACGTCTGCTGCGGCTCGCACAGGAACTCGTGTTCGTCGCCATTGACCGTCGTGGTCACGTGATATTTTTTTGCCATCAGTTTTGCCTCGCCCTTTCGAGCGCCCCAAGAGCCGTACGCTTCGCCAATACGCCCGCCACCTTGATCCGGTATTCCTTGGTTCCGCGCTTGTCGTCGATCGGCCGGCAGGCGGCGCTCGCGGCGGCGGCGAGGCGATCGAGCGCGGCATCGTCGACGCGGGTGCCGATCAACGCGTCGGCTGCGTCCTTCACCAGCAGCACGGTCGGGGCCACTGCGCCGAGCGCGACCCGCGCCGCCGCGCAGGTCCCGCGCTCGTCGAGGGTGAGACTGACGCCGACGCCGACCACGGCAATGTCCATTTCGGTGCGCGGCGTGAACCGCTGGTAGGCGTCGCCCGAATGCGCGGGCCTTGGCGGCAGGAAAAATGAGACCACGATCTCGTCCTTTGCGAGCGAGGTTTTGCCCGGACCAACCGGAATGGTCTCGACCGGCACCTCGCGCACGCCGTTCCTGCCGATGATTCTCGCCACCGCCCCGGCTGCGATCAATGGCGGCACGCTGTCGGCGGCCGGCGACCCGTTGCACAGGTTGCCGCCCATGGTCGCGCGGCCCTTGATCTGGATCGAGCCGATCAGCTTGACGCCGTCGACCACGCCCGGCCAGGTCCTGCAGAACGCGGCATTGTTGACGATCTCCATGCCTGGCACCGCGGCGCCGACGCGAAACCCGCCGTTCTCGGGCGTGATCTGCCTGACTTCCGCGATCTTCTTGATATCGACCAGGAGCTGGGGGTCGATCAGGTCGGTTTCCATCTGCACAATGACATCCGTCCCGCCCGCCAGCACCCGGGCCGCTCCGCTTGCACCCGCAAGAAGCGCCACCGCGGCCTGCAGCGTTTCCGGAGCTTCGTACCTAAGACCCTCCATCCCACTCCCCAACGTCCTTTTGACTGGTAGCGCCGATCTTAGACCATAGGGGATTCGGTGCACAACACGGCGGCACCCTCGGCGCGCAAACAAACCTGTCCGGCGATTGGCGTCATGACAGGCCACGAATGTGTCGCGCCGGCAGGGGGACCCATGCCGTGCAAGGTATGGAAACCGTAAGCTGAATGTGGTTGAGTAGCTGAGCTGGCCAAACCGGGCCGGGAAAGCATCCGGTCCGTCTGACGGCTGTGGAATGGCAACGACATTGGAGCAAGGACGAGCGCGATGAGGACATTCGTTTCGGCGGCGGTGGGAGCTGCCGTCCTGGTGCTGGGCACCATGTCGGCGCGCTCGCACCACTCGGCTGCGATGTTCGACCGCGACAAGGTCGTGACCCTGACCGGGATAGTACAGGAATTCGAGTACGTGAACCCGCATTCGTGGCTGTATGTCCTGGTGGCCGATGACAAGGGAACAGAAACGCTCTGACAAGGTCACGGTGCAGGCCCATCCGCTGCGTGACGGCCGCCCGGCGGGCGCCTGGCTCACGGTCATCAAGGCGGACGGCACGGCATTGATCCCGCGACCGGGCGCCATTCCGGCGGCCGCGCCGGCGCCTTGAGAACCGGCGCCAGGCGGTGACATGCGGCTCGGTCTTTACGTGCGGCTCTGCGCGCTCGATCCGCAGCCGTGACGGCGCTCGGCGTAGTGCGGCGCAACGATGGTGCGCTCTTCAATCAGGACCCGGGAGATTCGGATGATCAGGAATTTGCGAGCGACGAAGGCCGCTCTCCCCTCAGGATCCCGCCAGGGCAGGAATCGCGGCCGCCTCGCCATCCGTGCCCTGCTCATCGGCGCCGCTTTGCTCGCCAGCTCGGCTCTGACGCCTGGCTTCGCCGAGCAGACCGGCGTGACCGCATTCGGGCTCAGCCAGGCGGAACGAGCGAAGGTGTTCGCGACCCTGCCGAACTGGTCTGGCCTCTGGAACCCGGTGGGCGGGCTGATCTTCGATCTGAGCACCGCGGACCCGAAGGGCAATACTACACCGCAACCCGGAGACCGCGAGTACCCGCCCTACAATGCCGAATGGGAAGCCAAGTACCAGGCCAAGCTCGATCGGGCCTTGGCCGGCTACTTCACCGACTCGATCACCAACTGCCTGCCGCATGGCATGCCCCGCCTGATGGGCGGCATCCCAGGACCGCTCGAATTCGTGGTGACCCCGGAGGTGACCTTTATCATCTGGGAATGGGGCAGCCAGCACCGCCGCATCTACACCGATGGCCGCGGCCATTTGCCCGAGGATGAGCGCTTCGATTCCTGGGCCGGGCACTCGATCGGTCACTGGGAAGGCGACACGCTGGTGGTCGATACGGTCAGCATGCGCGGCGATACGCCCTACGACCGGACCGGTGCGCCCCACAGCGATCGAGTGCACCTCGTCGAGCGCATGCGCCTCGTCGACCCGAACACGCTCGAGAACGACATGACGATCGAAGATCCGGTCGCCTTCACCAAACCGTGGCACGTCAACCGCCGCTACCGACGCATTCCCGCCGACACCTTCGTGAGCGACGTGATCTGCCTTGAGAGTCAGCACAGCCCGATCGTCGACGGCCAGACCCAGTTCATCCTGCCCAACGATCCGCCCGGCTACATCCTCGGCCCGATGCCTGTCGTCCCGAAACCGAAATAGCGCGGTCGCGGCAGGGGCCTCGCCTCCAAAAACGGTTAACGTCCTTCATCGAATCGATGTCGAAGGCGCCGTTGTTGGCATCTGGCAGACCGAGCCTCGACGCCGGAATTGACATTCCCGATGGCCGCCCTCCGCTGCCAAGCGTTGAAGCCCCTGCTCGCTCCGAGCCAGGGTGATGCCGTTTGCGGGATTTGCCTTGCGGCCGATTGGCGCGCCGGGTGGCGTAGCGCGACAAAGGGTGGTATGCTGCCAAAATGCGACCAAAGCGCGCACCCCCCCTTTCCAAGCAACGTTCAATTCGAGCCTGCCACGCGGGCGGTCAGCCATGAGGCGGCGCGAGTTCCTCATGCTCCTCGGCAGCGCGGCGGCGGCCTGGCCGCGCGCGGCACGCGCGCAGCAGCCGGACCGCATGCGCCGGATCGGAGTGCTGATGAGCATTGAGGAGGGCGATCCCGAGGGACAGGCGCGGGTGGCGGCGTTTCGGCAAGGACTGCGGGAGTTGGGTTGGACGGAGGGAGGAAATCTGCGCATCGATTGGCGCTGGTCGGGGGGTGACCTCGCCCGCGTCCGCGCCTATGCGACGGAGCTTGTCAGGCTCGCCCCCGAGGTCATCGTCGCCAACTCATCGCCGGTCCTTGCCGCAGTGAGGGAGGCAACCCGCTCCATCCCGATCGTGTTTGTAATCGTCAACGATCCGGTCGCGCAGGGTTTCATTGCGAGCTTGGCGCGTCCGGGCGGCAATGTTACCGGCTTTACCTTCCTTGAATACTCGATGGTCGGGAAGTCGCTCGAGCTGCTCAAACAAGTGGCGCCACGCGTCACTCGTGTCGCCTTCATGTACCATCCGGAGACCTATCCTTACTATAACTACTACCTGCCTGCGCTCGAAGCCAACGCGCGGCAATACTCGGTCGAGGTGATGGATGCCACCGTCCGCGCCGAGGCGGACATCGAGGCGGTGGTCGCCAGGCTCGCCACAACGCCGGGGGGCGGCCTCATCGTCGCACCGGATGCCTACACTTTGGTTCATCGCGCAGCGATCGTCAGGTCGGCGGACCAGCATCGGATTCCCGCCATCTATTCGTATCGGCAGATCGTCAAGGAAGGCGGCCTGATGTCATACGCGCCGGACACTGCGGCGGTTTTCCGGCGTTCGGCTTCCTATGTCGATCGCATCTTGAAGGGCGCCAATCCGGCCGAGCTTCCGGCGCAGGCGCCGACCAGGGTCGACTTCGTCATCAACCTCAAAGTCGCGAAGGAGTTGGGTCTCGACGTTCCGCCAGCCGTGCTCGCACTCGCCGATGAGGTCATCGAATGAGGCGGATGTCCTCGCCTTGCTCGGCGATCTTAGGAAAGGCAGATCGATTCGCTTTATCCCGGCGGGAAAGCATGCGATATTCTGGAGTAATCGCAAAAGCCTGCTCCGAAGTCCTCCCTCCTGGTCCCCAGTGCAGAGATCAGCAACATGGCTCGCCGGCATGGCTGCTTTGGCATTAGGGGCGGCAAGATGCGTCTCCAAGTCGTTTCGGCGGTGTTGACCTTTGCCGTTTTCGCGGACATTTCAGGCGCGAGCGGCGAGGCCATTATTACCGGAACCCCGGATGGGGTCCGAGTCAACGCCAGCAAATCGACTGTCGAGGAGGTGCTCTCGGGCCTTCGCGACAAGTTCGGTCTTTCCTATCGCAGCGCTACCGTCCTCGACCAAACGGTTGATGGGAGCTATGCCGGGACCCTCGCCGGCGTCCTCAAGCGAGTCCTGGCGGGTTATAATTATGTGCTCAAAAGCGAGCTCGGCGGTGAGAATGGCGCGCTCGTCGTTGCGGTGCTCGATAAGAGCAACTCGGTCGCACGACCGGGTTCGCCGACAACCCCGGCTGCGCTCGCCTGGCGCGCCGCCGGCGAGGGCAACATCAGTGGCGAAAAGAGCGACCCGGCACCTGTCCTCCGCGGCCAAGCAGGCCTGGGCAACTTCCTGAAAACTCAGCTGAAGCTTTTGGCGCCTGCGCGTCCGGGTGTCGGTGTCGCTTCCAAGCCGCCGACAACGGGCGACTCCTCGCAAGCGTCTCCCTCTGCGCCGAGGTAAGCGGCGAGGCCGCGCAGCGTGCTGCTCCCAATCATCAGACGCGCGAGGGGATTCTCGAAGGATGAGGCCCGCCACCGAGCGCGCGGCGCGATTGCCACGAGCGAGAGTCACACATCCGTCGCATAAGTGTTGAGTCGCTGTCAGACGACTCAGCCAGCTTCCGCCGTGATTCGACGGTGGAGGCAAAATGCCTGTCCTGATGCGCAATGGCGCTCCGCTCACGCGGCGGCGCTTCTTGACCACTGCGGCTTCATCGGCGGCGATGATCGCGAGCGGGGCTGTCGCCAAGCCCTATCTGAGCCGCGCCGCAGATCGCCCCGTGATCACTCACGGCGTTCAATCCGGCGACACCTCGGTCGATTCGGGGGTCGTGTGGGTGCGCGCCGATCGGCCCGCCCGGATGCTGGTCGAGGTCTCGACAACTTCGAGCTTCAAGAGGATTCGCAGCGCGGTCTTCGTCGACGCTATGCCCGAAAGCGATTTCACCGCCAAGGCACTGATCGAAGGTCTTCCGGCCGGGCAGGACATCTTCTACCGCATCGCCTTTCAGGACCACGCAACACCGACCATCGTCGGCGAGACCCAGGTCGGGCATTTCCGCACGGCACCGAGCGAGCGGCGCTCCGTATCATTCCTCTGGTCGGGCGACACCGCGGGCCAAGGATGGGGAATCGACGAAGCACGCGGCGGCATGCGCAGTTATGCGACGATGCGCAAGTCCTATCCCGATTTCTTCATCCATTCCGGCGACAGCATCTACGCCGACTGCCCCATCTCCACAGAGCAGAAGCTGCCCAACGGTCAAATCTGGAAGAACGTCGTCACCGAAGAGAAATCCAAGGTCGCCGAGACCTTGGCCGAGTTCCGCGGCAATTACAAATACAATCTGCTTGACAGGAATGTGCGCGCCTTCAATGCAGAGGTGCCGATTTTCGCCCAATGGGACGATCACGAGGTCACCGACGACTGGTGTCCGGGCGTCCCAGTTCCTCGGGGCAGCTATTCGGAAAGAAGCATCCTCAAGCTCGCGGCGCGCGGCAACCGCGCGTTTCATGAATTCATGCCGATGCGGGAGACGCTGGCGGAAGCGGGACGGATCTACCGCAAGATTTCCTACGGCCCTATGCTCGATATCTTTCTGCTCGATATGCGGTCTTATCGGACCGCAAATTCCGCCGGAGACAAGGCCCTGATTCTGGGCGCCGCTCAGCTCGCATGGCTCAAGCGGGAGCTGATGAATTCGCACGCCACGTGGAAGGTCATCGCCGCTGATCTGCCGATCGGATTGATCAGTTACGATGCGATCGCGCACGGCGATGGTCCCCCGCGGGGACGCGAGCTCGAGGTTGCCGATCTTCTCGCCTTGCTCGTTGCTGCAGCCATTCTGGTACATGGCGCGCGGCCCGAACGTGTTGTCGAGCCTGCCTGGACCCCAGGTCCCGGCATGAAGCGGGCCCGACACGAATTCCCAGAAC
>WNGR01002271.1_pt1 | contig 31676 bp, 27 predicted proteins | sample 5407581 | NCBI WGS metagenome assembly WNGR01 (sample SAMN13153383, study PRJNA577476) | soil metagenome | isolation source: 80 cm soil or saprolite under Garry oak tree replicate 2 | place: USA:California | collected 2016-06-15
TTTGTCCGCACTCACCGATTTCAAAGGAATCATGGCGCAGAAGCTGGGTTCCAGCTCTGACACCAACGTACTGACCTTAACTGCCGCCACTAGCTCCGCAATCGCGGGAACTCACTCGGTTGCGGTGTCGAAGATTGCCTTGACGTCGAGCGGATACCTCAACAAAGTGACCAGTTCCTCCAGCAAGCTGCAAGGGTCGATCACTCTCCAGGTAGGGACCGGCGCGACCCAGACGATTACCTTGGATTCCACCAACAACACGCTCTCGGGATTGGCCAAAGCCATCAATGCCTCGGGTGTGGGAGTAACGGCCAGCGTGCTCACCGATCCCAAAGGCTCCCGATTGAGCCTGGTTTCAGGAACGCCGGGCGCACTGGGCAATATCTCCATCAGCGATAACTCGATTCGTCCGATCCTCAATTACACTGCGGCTACGGGAACCATCAACCCCGGCGGCACCTTCGAGGCCATCGCCCAGGCGGCCGATACACTCTCCGGTTCCATGACCATCAAAGTCGGCGGCGGCGCGTTACAGACCATTAACGTGCCGACAAACGACAACACCCTCCAGGGTCTGGCCGATGCCATTAACAACACGGCTGACATCGGGGTCACAGCTTCGGTAGTGACAGACCCTGGCGGATCGCGGCTTTCGCTGCTTTCTAACACGGCAGATGCATTGACCGTGACTTCAAACATCGTTGATACGAGTTCGTCGCTCGCGTACAACAAGACCGTGACGGGCTCGGACGCGGAACTCACCGTGGACGGGGTCGACCTCACCAGCAGTTCGAATACCGTCGCCAACCTCATTCCCGGCGTAACGTTTCAATTGCTGGCTCCCAGCGCCAAGCTATCCGACGGCAGCCTTGAGCAGATCCAGGTCATGATCGCCAACGACAACTCGGGTGTCGAGAGCGCAGTAGCCGGCATGGTGTCTGACTATAACGCGTTGATGAGTGCCATCGGTGCTCAGAGCGGGCTCGATAGTTCCAACAATCCCGAGCCCCTGTTTGGGTCGCCCACGCTCTCGCTGGTGCAGCAGCAGTTACTCGCAGGACTGAATACCCAGAATCCCAATGGCGAAATGGATTCCATCTCCAACGACACCAACGCCACCCTGAGCGGATCGATTTCAATCCAGGTGGGTTCCTCGCCGGCGCAACTGGTCACACTGGATTCATCCCACAACACCCTTGGCGGGCTTGCCTCTGCGATTAACGCCGCCAATATCGGGGTGACGGCGACGGTGGTCACGACCGGAAACCGATCGAGCCTCTCACTGCTCTCTCACACGACGGGCTCGAGCGGCGGCTTGACTGTGAGCTCAAACATCGCGGCGACCAGCGAGACGCTCTTGAGCTACTCCGGCAAGGCCGGCTCGCTGACGCAGAGATCGACGGGCACGCTCGCCGGAGTTCTCAGCGCTAACCATGGACTTGAAGGCTCAATCGCTATCCAGGTGGGGAGCGGCGCGGCGCAAACCGTCAACGTAGATCCGGCCCACAACACGTTGAGCGGACTCGCCTCGTCGATCAATGCTGCCGGCCTCGGTGTGACGGCTTCGGTAGTCACCAACCAGGACGGGTCATCGAGCTTGTCGCTGCTTTCACAGACCGACGGCGGTGCCGGCACTCTGTCGGTCACCTCCAACATTCTCGACACCTCCAACACCACCACCACGACCTTGAACTACAATCACTCCTCCGACCTTTCCGGACTTGCCAATTTGGGCATCACCGTCTCTGCAAATGCCGATGGCTCGCTGACCTTCGATGCCGCTACGCTGGATTCAGTACTGAACGGAGACTTCAGCGGCGCAGTCGGCTTCTTCCAGAACGCCAACAGCTGGGGGCGAACCTTCGCGGCCATGTTGAACAATGCCGGCTCCACGTCCACCTCCGGTTCTTTGTCTCTTGCCAGAAAAGCCATCAGCAGCAGCGAATCGACGCTGAACGCCGACATCTCCAAAGAGGAGAGCCTGATCTCCGCGCAAGAGAAGAATCTCACGACCCAACTCAACAAGGCTAATCAGATACTGCAGCAATTACCGTCGCAACTAGACGGCATCAATCAGATCTATTCGGCCATTTCAGGCTATAAAACGAGCAACTGATAAGGAGCGTCATCTCGATGGGGAGTTATCAGCAACATGCACTGGAGGGCGCTTCGGCTGTCGACCTGGTCGTGGCGCTCTACGATGGGATGATTCGCTTTCTCTATGCCGCCGCCGACGCGGTCGATCGTCGAGATGAGACGGAAAGGCGCATCGCCGTCAAGAGGGCTATGGATATCATCATCCATCTGCAAGCGCGCCTGCGCATGGATGTAGGTGGAAAACCGGCCGAGGCGCTCAGCGAATTCTACGCTTCGATCTTTGCTCAGATCCTGCAGGCTTCTCAATCAGCTTCTCGACCCAAGTTCGAGCACGCCATTGAATGTATCCGCAATGTGCGCGATGCTTGGCGACAGGTCGCCAGGGATCCGAGCGTGAATCCAGCGCCGATTCAGGTGCGCAACTCGCCCGCCGCACACGCCATGGCAGGCTTTGACAGCGATGACTACGGAACGGGAACAGCAATCCACTCCAACTGGAATGCTTGAGGGAACTCCAGAACTTCGGCCTGATCTCGTAGACAAATCTCTTCAACCGGCGACGGTGAGTTCTTCTTCGAGCTGCTGTTTCTGATACAGGCTGGCGTAGTACCCGTCGAGCGCCAGCAGTTCATCATGCTTGCCCAACTCCACGATCTTGCCGTGATTCAATACCGCGATCTGATCCGCGTGGCGAACGGTGGACACGCGATGAGAGATGAGAATAGTAGTGGATTCGGCCGTATAACTGCGCAGTCCGCCAAGAATTCGCTCTTCGGTATAAGTGTCCACAGACGCCAGTGCGTCATCAAGAATCAGAATGGCGGGCCGGCGCAGAAGGGCGCGAGCGATTGCGGTGCGTTGTTTTTGTCCGCCCGATAACGTCGCGCCGCGCTCTCCCACTATGGTCTCGAACCCTTGCGGAAACTCCTCGAATTCCTGTCGAACGTGCGCCGCTTCGGCGGCCTCCAGCAGGTCCTCGGTGCCCGCCTGCGGTGCCCCGAAGCTCAGGTTTTCCCGCAACGTTTCGCTGAAAAGAAACGTCTCCTGGGGAACCATGCCGATGTTATGCCGCAGCACTGCCAGCGGATACTGTCGCACTGGCCGGCCATCGATCAGTAATGATCCTTCCGGAGCCTCATAGAGCCGGGAGAGCAAATTCACCAGCGTGGTTTTGCCCGAACCCGTCGGGCCGACGATGGCCAGGCTTGAGCCGGCCGGAACATGCAGCGAGATGCCCTGCAGCACCGGAGTGTCACCGTAGCTGAAGTCGAGGTTGCGGAACTTGATCTCACCACCCAGCACCGTGTCATTTGCGATCGTGAGATCGGCAGCGCTGTCATCAATGGCTGGCTCAGCCCGCAGTAGTTCATCGATTCGTTTCACTGAGGCCGTGCCGCGCTGGAAGATATTTACCACCCAACCCACAGCGATAATGGGCCATATGAGCAGGATCATGTAGGTGTTGAAGGCTACAAATTGTCCCACCGAGATGCGATGTTCGAGAACCAGGTGGCCCCCGGCCATCAGGGTAATGATCATCGACACGCCGAGGATGAACTCCAGCGTCGGCCACAACATGCGCACGCGAAATGTACTGGCGGTTCAGCCGTTCAAACAAGCCGATCTGTGAGTCTTCGCGGGCAAACGCGCGCACCAGCCGTGCCCCGGAATAATTCTCCTGTGCTTGCGACGAGATCTCTGAGAAGCTTGCCTGGATGCGCTCGAACCGGTCGTGAATCTTGTGTCCGAGGTACTGCACAAGGATGCTGGCTATCGGCGCGGGCGCCAGGGCTACAAGCGTGAGATAGGGGCTGATGTGGAGCAGAAAAAACAGCGCGCCCACCGTGAACATAACCGTATTGGCGCTGTACATGATCGCGGGCCCCAGCAACATGCGCACCGCGTTCAGATCGTTGGTGAGGCGGGCCATGATATCGCCGGTCCGATAGCGTTGATAGAATCCCGAATCCTGCTTTTCAAGATGGCGGAAAAGGTCATTACGCAAGTCAAACTCGATCTCGCGAGAAATGCCAATCAGAATCCAACGCTGAGAATAGAGAAACACGCCCTTCACCAGCGCAATCGCCACCAGCGTTCCCGCAAGCAGCACGATTCTGCGATGCGTAATGCCGTGGTTCAACTCGTCGATGGCCTGCTGCAGCACTTTGGGAAATAAAACCCACACTGCATTTGTGGCAACCACCGAAAGACTTCCCCACACATAACCCCACCGATAGCGGCGCATGTAGGCGAAGAGGGGGCGCAGGTCGCGAAGCATGTTTCTATTGTATCGGGGAGCGTTACCTCGACGGCGCCTTCGCAGCAAAGTAGTTTGACCGCAGCGGCGTGCACCAATTCTCGCGCGATGGAACCGACCTAAGTCGGTGTTCTCAGCAACAGGTAGCCGCCCGTCAGTCCAAATAAAATGTCCGACGACCAGGCCGCCAGTGGAGCGGGCAGGTAGTTCACCGTGCCCATGGCCCCAAACAGCCCATCGACAACCCAGTAGGCCAGCGCCACCCCAATGGCTACGGCAATGCCTGTAAGCGAGCCCCGGCGTCCCATCGAGAGGGCAAACGGAATCGCGAGCACAGCCATGACCATGGCGATCAGCGGATAGGCCAGTTTGTGCCACAGCGCCACGCGCAGACGCATGGTGTCAAATCCGCTCTGGCGCAGGTCGCGAATATAGTGATCGAGTTGGCCAAAGTTCATCTCCTGCGATTGCAGGCTTTCCTTTTTAAAGTAGGTCGGCTCTTCGTGAATCTCCGCAAACGTGGTGTTGATGAATTCACGATACTTGGCCCAATTTGCCCCATCGAGGTCGCGCACCCAGCCATTCTGAAACTTCCATGTGCCGGCATTGGAATCCCAGAAGACCCTGGCGGCAAAGATGCGCCGGGTGATCGCGAAATTCGCAGGGTCGAATTCGAAGATCGAAAGGTTCGCGAATTCGTCGCGGTCCGGATCGAAAAACTGGTAGTAGAAGATGCGGCCTGGCTCTCCAGGATGCGGCTCGCCAAAGATCCATTTCTGATCCGGGTGTAGAAAGGTCTGCGGCGGGCGCCCCTTGATGGTGCTGCGCAGAGCCTCCTGCTTCCGGTTTGCCTGTGGCAGATAAAACTCGTCGAAGACGAAAAGACCCACGGCAAGAATTGCAGCGATCGAAACAATCGGAATCACCAGCCGGTAGAGACTGATGCCAGTCGCTTTCATTGCCACGATTTCGCTGTTGCGATTAAGCACGCCAAAAGTCACCAGTACTGCGATAAGCACAGCGAGCGGCGCAATCGTGTAGAGCATGCTGGGGGTGAGATTGATCAGGTATGCTCCCACCGTGGTGAGGGGAATGTGATTGCGGATGATGTCGCCCACAAGCTCAAAAAATGTGAAGACCAGCATCATCAAAACAAATCCACACAGCACCAGGAAGAAAGTGTTGAGAAATTCGCGTATCACGTATTGGTCGAGAATGCGGGGAAACACGCTGCGCGAAGTGCTGCGCACAACCCGCGGCTGCAGCTTGTCAAGCAACTTGCTCAGATGCGCGCCGCTTTCGCTGAATGCGGAGCCGGGGCTCGTACTGGGAGAGCGCGTAGTCCAACTTACGATGGCGCTCAATATGCGGCCACCGCTCGCCATCTGCCACAGCAGAAAAATTCCGGCCGCTGCAAACAGAATGTTCGCCAGCCATACCGCTAATACGGCGGGCAGTTTGTCCTGCCGCGCCAGCGCAATGCCGGTATACGAGAGGATGTAGTACGCGACCACCAGCAGGATGGTGAAAACAAACCCTGAGCTTTTACCGCCACGCCGTGACACCACACCGAGCGGAACGCCCAGCAGCATCAGGACCACGCATGCCACCGGATACGAAAATCGATTATTCAATTCGATGACGTACCGCTTCTTGTCTCGCCCGTGAATCCGCTCCAGCAGGGTGCTCGTGGGCACGGCATAGATGGCGGTGTCCATGCGTCCCAGGTGAACACTGCTTTGAGGGCTAAGCCTTAGTGTCAAGTCAGTGGTGCTAAAGGTGGAGATATTGTATTCCTGCGGCTGCCCCGTCACCGTTTCGTGCCGCGCTCCATCACGCAGCCGCATCAGCAGGTCCTGCGATGAATCGTTCACCACGGTCGCCGATGCGGCTGTCGTGATGCGCGGCGAATAAGGATCGCTCACATCGGCGATGAACACCTGGCGCCAGTTCGCTGCGCCTGTTCCGCCGCGTACATCCTGCACATAGAGCACAAGGTTGCGAAAATCTTCATAGAAGACACCGCGCTGAATTTCGTAGGAGGCCTGCGAGGCCGCCAGCGATTGCTCCATGTCGAGAATCGCCTGATTGGCTCGCGGAGCAATGTAAAGCGAGTTGACCAGTCCGAACAATGCGCCGCCCACGGCCACAATCGAGGAAACCTTCACGAAGTAGCCAATGCCCAGTCCCGAGGCGCGCATGGCGACCACCTCGCTGTCGGCGGCCAGACGGCTCAGTCCGAGCAGAATCCCAACCAACACTGACATCGGAATCGTGACCCAGAACAGATTGGGAAGCGTAAAGAGAAAGATCTCCGCAACGTTGCTGAACGTGGAGCTGTTGCGCACCACCATCTCCAGAATCTGGGGAAGGCGCGGCATGAAAAGAATAAAAGTGAAAAGCGCGCAGCCGATGAGGGCGTGGGACAGAATCTCGCCGAGAATGTAGCGGGTCAGAATGCGCACTGAGGAAGACCTGCTCCTAGTCTAGCTCGCCTGGCTCTCGTGTGCCGTCCGAACTGTCAGCAATGCGGGCTGCCAGCGCCGCAAGCGAAGGCTGTTGGCCAGCACGCTCACTGAGCTGAAAGCCATCGCTGCCGCCGCCAGCCAGGGGCTCAGCAGAATATGGAAGGCGGGGTAAAGCAAACCCGCCGCCAGCGGAATGCCGACCACATTGTAGGCCGCGGCCCATATGAGGTTTTGACGCATGATCCGCAGGGTGGAGCGAGCCAGGTCGAGCGCTGCGGGAATCGAGGATGGCTGTGCGCGCACCAGCAGCACGTCGCCCGCCTCTTGCGCAAGATCAGCGCCCGTTCCCATGGCGATCCCGGCATCGGCCTGGGCCAGTGCTCCGGCGTCGTTGATGCCGTCGCCAACCATCGCCACGCGAAGACCGCTCTTCTGTAGTTCGCGGATTCGGGCTAGCTTTCCGGCTGGGTCGAGGCCCGCTTCCAATTCGGAAACGCCGGCCTGTCTGGCGATCGGTCCCGCCGCTGCAGACGAATCGCCGGTCAGCATCACCACGCGCAATCCGCTGTGCCGTAGCGCCGCCACGGCTTCAGCGCCATCGGTGTGCAACGCGTCTCGCGCATCGAAAAATCCTGCAATTGCTCCGTCGAGCGCCATCCACAGCCGAGTCACGCCAGGTTCAGCCGGTGCGATGCCATCGGGCAGGGGGATAAAGAACTCGGCAAACAGGGCTTCGTTGCCCAGCGTACACTCGTGCCCTTCCACGCTCGCGGTCAGCCCCCGGCCCGGCAATATCTGCACGTCCGCAGCCGCAGCCCAGAACAGCCCGAGCGCGCGGGCATGATCCACAATCGCATGTGCCAGCGGATGATTCGACCGCTCCTCGGCTGCGGCCGCCATGCGCAGCAGATCATCTTCTTCGTGGCCCGCTAGCGGATGCGTAGCCTTCAAAACCGGCCGTCCGACAGTCAGCGTACCCGTTTTGTCGAGCACAATAGCGTCAAGGTGTGCGAGCCGCTCCAGCGCTTCACCTCCCTTGAAAAGAACGCCCAGCTGCGCCCCACGGCCCACAGCCACGGTGAGCGCCGCCGGTACCGCCAGTCCCATCGCACAGGGGCAGGCGATCACCAGCACCGCGACAGTATTGGCCAATGACATCTGCAAAGAATGTGTGGCAATGAACCAAGCGAAAAACGTCACCCCCGCCAGCGCCATCACCACCGGAACAAAAATCGCGCTTGCCCTGTCGGCGAGCCGCTCCATCGGGGCGCGCGACGACTGAGCCTGCTCCACCATGCGCGTGATCTGCGCCAGTACCGTGGCCTCGCCCAGGGACTGCGCGCGGCACACGACTGCGCCATCGTAGTTCAACGAACCAGCCAGCACCCGTCCTCCCGGCTCTCGCGGAAGCGGCTCCGATTCGCCGGTCAGCATCGATTCGTCAACAGTGGTGCGGCCTTCCAGAATCGTGGCGTCCACCGGAAACCGCTCGCCCGGCAAAACCACAATGCTGTCGCCCGGACGAACTTCATCCAACGGCACAATGGTTTCAATGCCATCGACGATCCTTCGCGCGGTAACGGGTCTCAGCCGGCTCAGCGAGTCGAGCGCAGCCAGCGCGCGGCGTTTGGCGCGCGCCTCCAGCGCCTTGCCCAGCAGCAAAAATCCCAGAATCAGCAGAACCGCGTCGAAGTACACCTGCCTCCCCGGCGCCGGCCAGATCGTAGCGTATGCGGAATAAGCAAAAGCAACACTGGTGCCCAGCGCCACCAATGTGTTCATGTTTGTGGTCCCGTGACCAAGTCCACGCAGAGCGCTTGCAAAGATGCTGCGACCCGCCCACGGCATAACAATCGCAGTGACCGCCAGCAAAAACCAGCGCAACGAATCCGTTGGAACCGCATAGAGCCAAGGAACGATGCGCATCAGCGCATGGTCGATCGCCCCCATCTCCGTGCCCAGCGGCATCGCCAGCAACATGGCCGCAGCGCCCGCCGCCAAGGTTGTATACGCTTTGCTTGCCGAGCCGGCATCCTTCACTTCGTGCTCTGACCCAGTGCCGCTCGCGTCGAGGCGGGGAAGCACCGCATCGTAGCCGGCCTCGCGAATTGCCTTTACAAGAATTTCGGGCTTGGCCTGCGCAGGATCGAAGACAACGCTTGCGCGATGCGCCATCAGGTCGACGCGCGCCGATTCCACCCCTGCGGTGGAGCGCAGCGCTTCTTCCACATGACGCTGGCACGCCGCGCACGTCATGCCCAGCACTGGCAGCGTTACCGATTCTGTAGCGGGCTCAGGCAATTTGATTCCCCGCTTGCGCAGGTTCGGTCGACCCGGTTGGGTCCAGGTGGGCCGCGTAGCCGGCCTTCGCCAGCGCCTCCACGGCGCGATCGATCGGTGGCGGCTGCTGTTCTGACGCAACCCGCGCCGCACCTACGCGAACCTCCTTCACATCCAGTCCTTCTGTTGAAGCAAGAGCCTGGTTCACGCGGCGAACGCAAGCGCCGCAATGCATTCCATCAATGCGCAACGTGAATTCCGACATTGTTACCCCTCTCTTTGATTGATGATAAAAGTGGAGGAAGGATGCAGCCCCCGTTTTGCTCCTCGGAACCGCCGGCACGAGCAGGCCGCGTGGCTCAGCGTAAATTCACCCGCGCACTTAACTCATAAGCTAGCGTGCGACATACGCGAAGAACGTGCCGGCTATGATCGCCACGCCAAGCCCAGCGAGCCATCGCGGCTGCCGGAGCGGCGTATGCACCGCACCCTGAGCGCGAAGTGGCACCCGTGCCGATGGCGGCAACCGAAGAAACACGGCGTTCGCTGTGTCGGAGATTTCCTTGGCACACCGGTCAAGCAGACCGGGAACCAGCCCAAGCACCAGTAGAATAGTTCCCATCCACAGGCCGTTCACGAATTGACTGGAATCGATCACAAAGTGATCATAGTCCTTCGCCCGATGCGGGCACGGCACATGCTCGCCCATTGACCAGGATATTGGCCCGAGGCCCAAGATGCTGCAGCGAGAATTTCCATCATCCCCACTTGTGGGTGTCGGCGCGGTCGTGGTCCACGAGGGCCGCGTTCTCCTCGTCCAGCGCGGTACAGAGCCCATGAAAGGCAATTGGTCGCTGCCCGGCGGCCTCATCGACGTGGGCGAGTTGCTTAGCGCCGCCGTGGTCCGCGAAGTGATGGAGGAGACCGGGCTGCTCGTTGAACCCATTGAGCTGGTCGAACTCCTCGACCGCGTTCATCGCGAAGGCGAACGCGTCCGCTACCATTATGTAATCGCTGACTACCTGTGCCGTGTCGTGGGGGGCTCATTGCAGGCAGCCTCTGATGCCGCCGCGGTGCGCTGGGTCGATCCAGCGGAGTGGCGCGCGATCCAACTTGATCCGGTCACCGTTCGCGTGATCGAGTCAGGCTGGCAGCGCGCGATGGCGATTGAGGCGAAAGAAGGGGAGAGCCGGTGAAGCCAGTTCGAAAGTTGCTATGGTTCCTGAGTGTTTTGGCGGCGACCGCGCTCGCGGTGGTCGTCGGTTTTTGGCTCCGCCCTGTGAGCTACTTCAACGCGTTGTTGTATTTCCAGATGGCGATGTCCGGTGCCAAAGGCCAGAACATTACGGTTGCCGGCCATCGAATCCACTATTACGTGCAGGGGCCCGAGAGCGGTCTGCCGATCGTGCTGGTTCACGGCCTCGGCGGGCACTGCGAAGACTGGCGCAACCTCGCTCCTTATCTCGTCCATTCCGGTTTCCGCGTCTACACACCTGACCTGCCCGGTTACGGCCGCAGCGAGAAGCCCGCGGATTTCTCCTACTCCATCCCCGAAGAGGCCGCCGCCGTCGTCGGGTTCATGGATGCTCTGGGCCTCAAGCAGGTCGATCTTGGCGGCTGGTCGATGGGCGGCTGGATCGTGCAGCACGTTGCCCACGACCACCCCGAGCGCATTCGACGGCTCATCCTCTTTGACAGCGCCGGAATCTACGAAGCACCAGCTTGGGACACCGCGCTCTTTACTCCCACGTCGACCGGTGAACTAGACCGCCTCGATGCGCTGCTCATGCCCCACCCGCCAACAGTGCCAGGATTCATCGCTCGCGATGTGCTGCGCAATTCGCGTAACAATGCATGGGTCATTCACCGTGCGCTGGAAACCATGCTCAAAGGACACGACACCACCGACGATCTCTTGCCGAAGCTGAAAATGCCGGTGTTGATCGTGTGGGGTGACAAGGACTTCATCACGCCGCTCAGCCAGGGAAAGACGATCCATAAATTGATTCCGCAATCGCAACTGGACGTAGTTCCCGGGTGCGGCCACCTCGCTCCCGTCCAATGCGCCGACCTGATCGGACCCAATTTCGCAGACTTTCTGAAGTAAGAAATCTGATACGCGGACCTTTACATGCCGCGGAAACCGCACATGTTGCATGTCGCACTGGATCAGGGCATCGCATCCGGACAAAAATCGATGTGGGCTTTAGCCCCTGACGGAATGTCCTTCAGCCTGATTGGCCGCCGAAATCAACAAAGGCGCCCTCGCAATGAAGGCGCCTTCTTCATCCACCTGAATAAGTCTAGAACGACAACCGCGCACTCACCTGAATCTCACGCCCCGGCGTCGATACCTCGGTAATGCTGCCGAAGCTGGCAGTATTCACAAATCGATTGGGAGTTCCCAGGTTGGTGTGGTTGAATGCGTTGAAAAACTCGGCGCGAGCCTCGAAACGGGCCTTCTCCGTCACGCTGAATGCGCGCACCAATCCCAGGTCCATTGTCTGCATCCCCGGTCCGTACACCGAATTGCGGCGTACGTTGCCGTAGGTGTACGCGGGGGGCGCTACAAAAGCCGACGGGTTAAACCATGTCTTCGAGTTCCGCGTCCCAGAGCCAAACACAGACTTGCCCGTCGTGTTGGCGCGGATCGGGTTCTCTCCCACCACCGTTCCGGCATTGGCCGTATCGCCGAAAACCGAAATAGTAAGCGGAAATCCCGTCTGCGCCTGGTACGTCAGCGAACCACGCCAGTCGCGGGTAACCTCGCGCACCAGCCGATTCGCGCCAACCGCCCGCGAGCTGTAAACAGCGCTCAGCGCAAAGCGATGGCGGATGTCGCAGCCAAGGCCTTTCTCCGCGTTCAGATCGTCGTTGTTCTGGGGCGTGGCGGCCTCAAACATCGGCGAACGAAAATCCGGCGCATTCTCGAGCGCCTTGGCAAAGGTGTAGTTCGCCAGGAAGCTCAATCCGTTTGCGTACCGCCGGCGCGCATTCACATATCCTGCGTCATACCAGCTCTGCGCCGTGTTTTCGAGCAGGTTCATGGTGCTCACCGGAAACGTCGAGCTGGACACGTTGGTTGTCGACGGAAAAACCGTGTCGTTGACGAAGCTGATTTTTGGATGCGGCCTGCGCGGCTGAATCAGGCCCGGACCCGGCTGCGCATTGTTGATCAAATGCGAGCGCTGCAGGTGAAATCCCCCAGCGCCAAGATAGCCAACCTCCAGCGTCGTCTCGCTCCCCAACTGCTTCTCGAGCGATGCGCTCCACTGCTGGATGTATTGTGCCGGCGCATGCAACTGCAGTCCTGTGAAGCTGACAACGGTTGTCCCCAACACAGGTGAAGGGAAGTCGAGTGTCTTAATGCTAGGCAAAAACGGATCGCTCTGCGACGTCATCGGAAACACATACGGAACGTTGTGCCGCTGATTGCACCAGGTGTTCATATCCACCGGTGTGTAGAAGATGCCATAGGCGACGTGCGCCACGAGTCCCAGGCTCGGTATGCTCTGCGCAAGTCCGAGCCGAGGCGCGAAGTTGGTACGGTTGGCATACATCAGGCCTTTGGGATAGCCATTCTGTCCGCCGATGAATACCTTGGGAGTCCCGCTGCTCAAGTCCAGGTTGCTGTTGGTGTAGCGAATGTCGACCAGCGGGCTCATGAACTCATAGCGCACGCCGTAGGTCACAGTGGTGGTCGAGGTCAGCCTCCACGAGTCTTGTCCGTAGCCATTCGCATACCACTGGCGAAGGTCCATCTGCGGCACACCTGCCTGACCCTGTCGCGCCGCCGGAAGACCTAGCAGGAAGCTGGCCAGCGAAGATCCCGTGCCGTCATTGAGCGCGTGTTCCGTCGTGAATCCATTGGTGAACTGGTAATAGCCGCGATTCTGGAAAAATCCCCACATCGGCCAGATGAACTTCTGATATGCCCCGCCAAACTTGGCGCTGTGCCGGCCGATCTGCCAGCTTAACGAATCTCGCCCCTCGACCACCGTGTCCCATGCATGCATCGGCGTGGCGAGATAGCTGTCGCCCAATGGTGAAAACCCCTGCACGTTGAAGTAGGGAGCTCCCCACGCCGCCGGGCCGCCAAACCCGGTACCCGCGATTCCAAGCTCCGCGACGATGTTGCTCTTATTCGCGCTCTCCGTGGTGTGCATCATGGTCAGTCGAGAGATTGCTGCCGACGCTGTATTGACCAAATGTGAAGAGAACACGTGGTTCCAACCCAGCAGGCCCTGCTGCGAAAGATCATCGTGGTAAAACCCGAAACCTGGCAGCCCTTGTGGCATAAAGCCGAACTCGCCCGCGCCCGAATACCGGAAAAAGGCCGTATCCCCATTCGCGAAGCTATGGTCCACGCGAAAAGTTCCCTGGTCATTCGTCATGCGTTCTTTGCGGCTGTCCAGATAGTTGTTGGCGTCATTGCCCGCGCCCACAACCGTCGGCTGCCCCATCATCGTCATCCCGCCCATGTTCATCGTGTTGGGCTCGGGCGTGTACTTGTTGAGCATGATCGACGCCGCCTGCGTGAGCCTCGTCGGCGGAATCACATTCTTGACGCCGTTGTATTCAAACTGCTGGCGAATGTACTGCGGATTCGTTTTGCTCGCGGGCAAAGCCGGGTTGAATCCCGGGTTGGGTTGGGTGGTTGTCGGATCAAAAATGTCCACGCCGCTCTGGCTAAAGTCTCCTGACACCTCAGCCGCGGTGGGCACCGTGTCCACCATCGCCATCGATTCGACATGGCGCAGGCCTTCGTAGTTGACGAAAAAGAAGGTCTTGCCCCCATGCCACACCGGTCCGCCGAGCGATGCGCCAAAATTGTTCTGTATCAGAAAATTCGAGCTGCCCATCTGGTTGAATGAGTGCGCGTCCATCGCCCCGTTGCGCAGGAACTCGTAGGCCGTGCCGTGAAATGCCCCCGTTCCGGAACGGGTAACAATATTGATCTGCCCGCCGCCGGCTCCGCCCATCTCCGCCGAATAGCTGCCCGTCTGCACCTGGAACTCCTGCACTGCATCAGGAGACGCGCTCAAATTCTGCGTGCTGAAAGTGGGATCGGTGTTGGTAGCCCCATCGAGTAGAAAGTAGTTGGCATTAGGACGGCTTCCGCCGATGCTTACCGCGGAACGCTGCCCGGGCCGCCAGTACAGCGGATTCATGTCGCCAGTCGAAGCTCCGTGACTCAGGTGCGCTCCCGGCACCGTCAGCACCAGGTCGATCAGCATGCGACCGTTCAGCGGCAGGGAATCGAGCGAGCGCTGATCCACCACTTCGCCCACGCTCGCGTCCTGGGTCTTGAGCAGCTCGCCGGCCGCCAGCACCGTGACTGTCTGCTTGTCAGTGCCGAGGCCCAACTCCACGTCGATGGTGGCCTGCTGACCCACTTCGAGGCCGATTGTCTTCGTGGTCTGTTTGAAACCACTGCTATCGACATCCATCTTGTACGAGCCGGGCTGCAGCCCCGCGATTTCATAAAGCCCCGTGCCGTTGGCGGCAACGTCGCGCTCGGCGCCCGTACCAATCGCCGTGAGATGCACGTGTGCGCCGGGAACGGGACGGTGCTGCGGGTCGATAATCGATCCCCGCACAACCGCGTAATTGCTCTGCGCCTGGGCTGTGCCGAATGCGACGAATAGACAAGCTGCTGCGTAGAAACTTCTGCGGATCATGGCACTCCTGCAAAGTGAATCTTGCTAGTTGAAAGCGTCTCGAATCGAGACCGGGATTTTAGGACCGGGCGCATGCGTTGTGTGCCCGGTTAACGCATTTTCGGAAACGGTGTAGACCAAAAACCACGATTCCGGTAGCCGCGATCATCAGGGAGCGGCGGCTTCCAATAAAGCATGAAAGACCATAGTAATTCCGAAAATGCCTTAGACCTCTGATGCGCGGTACCGTGGCCCTTTCGGTAAGTGCTGGAAATCACGGCGGGGAGCGCAATTGGTTTCAATGAAGTTTCGGCTTCAGGAGGCAAAGGAGTCTCCCACCTTTCGATGGGGGTTCCCCTCAACCATTCGATTGAGTCACAAAGAGCAAGGGCCATTCCGCTCAGCGAAATGGCCCTTGCTCTTGATCGTTAGCGCGTGTCTTTACACGCCGATAACGGCGCAGAGTTCCTTCACGGCCTCGGCGCTCTTCTTAAGAGCCGCGTCTTCTTCTGGCGTCAGCTTGATCTCGATAATCTTCTCGAGACCAGAGGCACCCAGCTTGCACGGCACGCCAATGTAGAAGCCGTCGATGCCATACTCGCCCTCAAGATATGCCGCGCAGGGAAGAATCTTCTTCTTGTCCTTGAGAATGGCCTCGACCATCTCCACCGTCGCTGCTGACGGAGCGTAATACGCGCTGCCGGTCTTCAGGTATTTGACGATCTCGGCGCCGCCATCGCGGGTCCGCTGCACCAGCTCTTCAAGGCGTGTGGGCTCGATGAGTTCGGTGATGGGAATGCCCGCGACCGTCGAGTATCGCGGCAGCGGCACCATGGTGTCGCCGTGGCCGCCCAGCACAAACGCCGTCACATTCTCAACGCTCACCTTCAGTTCTTCAGCGATAAACGTGCGGAAGCGTGCCGAATCCAGCACCCCAGCCATGCCGATCACCCGCTCGCGGTTAAACCCAGCCTGCCGGAACGCGGCCTGCGCCATCGCATCCAGAGGGTTCGACACGATAATCAGAATGCACTCCGGCGATTGCGCGACTACCTTCTGTACCACGTCTGACATGATCTTGAAGTTGGTATGCAGCAGGTCGTCACGGCTCATGCCCGGCTTGCGGGGAATGCCCGCCGTAATAACCACGATGTCGGAGTTGGCCGTGGCGGCATAGTCGTTGGCCCCGATCACATGCACGTCGCGCTTCTCAATCGGCATTGCTTCCAGCAGGTCGAGTGCCTTGCCTTGCGGCACTCCCTCCACCACGTCGATCAACACCACGTCGGCCAGTTCTTTCGACGCAATCCAGTGCGCGGCCGTAGCGCCAACATTCCCGGCGCCAACAATACTTACCTTTTTCCGCATCATTACTCCTCTTCGTTTTCTCTCAGGAATTTCTATTCCCTGGTCCCTACGTCCCTATTCCGTGTCGTTCACATATTTCCAATAATTCGCGTAGCAAACTCGCTGGTCCCTACCTTGATCGCCCCCGCCGTCTGCCGCTCAAAATCATAGGTCACAAACTTTTGCTGAATCGTCTTCTCCATCGACTGCTCAATCAGCGTCGCCGCTTCCTTCCAGCCGATAAACTCCAGCAGCATCACTCCCGAAAGAATCACCGATCCGGGATTGATCAGGTCCTTGTCCGCATACTTCGGCGCCGTTCCATGCGTTGCTTCAAACACCGCATAGCCATCGCCGATGTTCGCTCCCGGCGCAATGCCCAGTCCTCCCACCTGCGCCGCCGCAGCGTCGGAGATGTAATCGCCGTTCAGGTTCGTCGTGGCCAGCACGCTATAGTCCGCCGGCCGAATGATGATCTGCTGGAAAATCGAATCGGCGATGCGGTCGTTCACCAGGATCTTGTTTTTCCAGGCTCCCTTGCCGTGCGTCTTCCCGATCGAATCCAGCACTCCCTTCACCTCCGCGTAAAGAGCATCGCGAAAGCTCTGCGACCCGAATTCCAGTCCCGGCTCAATCAGCGCTGCGTTGTCTTCCACGCTAATCCCAGGTTTCTCATCGACGTTGCCAAGAATCCAGCTCTCGCGTTCCGTCACCGTCTCAGCGCGGAACTCCTCCGTCGCAACCTCGTAGCCCCACTCACGGAATGCGCCCTCGGTAAATTTCTGAATGTTGCCTTTGTGAACCAGCGTCACCGTCTTCCGGCCGGACTCGAGCGCGTGATTGATCGCGGCTCGCACAAGTCGCTTGGTGCCGAAGATGGAAATGGGCTTAATGCCAACTCCCGAATCGCTCCGGATCTTCTTCTTCCCGCCCTTCAGCAGGTCATCGTTGATAAACGCAATCAGCCGCGCCACGTCATCAGATCCCTGCTTGAACTCGATGCCGGAGTACACATCCTCCGTGTTCTCGCGGAAGATCACGATATTCACTTTTTCGGGGTGCTTCACCGGGCTGGGCACGCCCTGGTAATACTTCACCGGCCGCACGCAGCTATACAGATCCAAAATCTGCCTCAGCGCCACGTTCAATGAGCGGATACCCCCGCCAACCGGAGTCGTGAGCGGCCCCTTGATTGAGACGCGCAGATCGCGCGCGGCAGCGACCGAGTCATCCGGCAGCCAATTGCTGAACTGCCGAAACGCCTTCTCGCCCGCAAAAATCTCAAACCACTTGATGCTGCGCTTACCGCCGTAGGCCTTCTCTACCGCTGCGTCGAAGACCCGCTGCGAGGCCTTCCAGATGTCGCGTCCGGTGCCGTCGCCTTCGATAAAAGGAATGATTGGATTGTCGGGGATTTGATATTGTCCGTTGCTGAATTTAATCGGCTGCCCGTCTTTGGGCAGTTCGAGCCCGTTGTAGGTTTTTTGCATTTTTTTGGTGGTGTCCTTCCCGGCGTGTGTCCTCAGGAAGGCTAACACCTGCAATTCAGGGGTGGCAATGGCGCATGCGCCGTCAGGCGAGCAACTCTAATTACCTTTCTCTTCCAGCTTTCCAATTGTCACCGTCAAACTGCGGAATACCGAAATGCCCGCGCAGGTGCAGCAGATCGACAGGGCTCAGGTTTCCAGCGACGGTGACCAGCGTGACCGATTTCGGAGTCTCAGCCAGCACCACCGCTCCTCGCACATTGATGCCATCCATCACCATCCACACGTCCGTTGTGCCGCTGTGAATCGGTCCCCCCGCGTTCACGCTCGTAACCACGTGCTTCCAGCCGCGCAGGTGATACGCCTCGCGAATTGAACCAACTGCCGCTTCATCCGGCACGCCCGCGTCCCCGAATCGCAACAGGTGCACGCTCACGCCGTCGATCTTGTTGATCGCCTGCCGCGTCGGTGCATCGGTGTCGCCCATGACTCCCGCCGCCGCGTTCAGCATGTTGCGGTCCAGCGTGAAACTCGACTTCACAGCCGCCTGGCTGCTAAGAAAAGCCAGCGCAGGCGGCGTCCAGTCCAAAACCACCGGCCCACTCGCCGGCGGAGGCGGCACCGGGGCATACGCCGGAGGTGGCGCATACTCCTGCTGCCCGGGTTGCTGTGACGGCGCGGCTTCCTGCGCAAAAACTGGCATGCCAATCATTGCCACGGCGATGAGTGCGGAGATTTCAAGCCGGTACTTCATCTTTTGTTAAACGCTGGCCGGCTAAAAAAGTTACGGTGAAAATTCGGCCGATTTGTCCAAAATGAAATACGGCCGATCTGTCCAAACTCGATCTGTCCAAAATAGTCCGCCTTTAGGGCGCCGTGACCTACCGGCCCCCCTTCGCCCGCAGCAATCTTGTGAACGTCTCATGAAATCCCGCGCTATCCCGTTTTTACCCGCCCAGATGCGATAAACTCAACCGGGAACGTTTCGCGGAAACCGCGATCTTTAACCTCATGGAGGACACATAGAAATTGGGAAAAAGCATGGTCCCGAAGAAGCTGTTTTTTACCAAGGGTGTAGGCAAACACAAGGAGCGTTTGACTTCCTTTGAGCTGGCCCTTCGGGATGCCGGAATCGCATCGCAGAACCTGGTCCGCGTCTCATCCATCTTTCCGCCGCAATGCAAAGTCATCACGCGCAAAGAAGGCCTGAAGTATCTGCATCACGGGGAAGTCGTCTTTTCCGTCATCGCGGAGAACTCCACCCGCGAGCCCCACCGCCTCATCGTTTCGAGCATCGGCGTCGCCATCCCTGCCGATCGCAACACTTACGGCTACCTGAGCGAGCACCACAGCTTCGGCGAGACCGAAGATCAGGCCGGCGAGTACGCTGAAGAACTGGCTGCCGAGATGCTCGCCACCACGCTTGACGTCGACTTTGATCCCGACAAGAGCTGGGACGAGAAGAAGGAGATCTACCGCATCTCCAACAAGATCGTGCGTACCAGCAACATCACGCAGTCGGCCGTCGGCGACAAACGCGGAATGTGGACCACCACCATTGCCGCCGCCGTACTGATTCTCGACGAAGAATAGTGGCTTGACTCGACAGAAAGCTGAGGCCAATCCCGCGCGGCGGGGTTGGCCTTGCCGCGTAAGGAGAAAAGGCGAACAAACATGGTGAATGCGCGCAAATACAACATAGGCCTCGTGCAGATGAGTATGGGTCCCGATCCTGAGGCCAACATGGCGTCTGCAATCCGGCACATCCGCGAAGCTGCTCGACTGGGCGCCAACATCGTCTGCTTGCCCGAGCTCTTTCGGGCCCAGTATTTCTGCCAGCGCGAAGACCTGCATCTCTTTGACTTGGCCGAGCCCATTCCCGGGCCTTCGACGGCCGAGCTTGCTCAGGTGGCTCGTGAGGAGCGCGTTACCATCATCGCCTCGCTTTTCGAACGCCGCGCCCCCGGACTCTACCACAACACGGCCGTGACCCTGAACGGCGACGGTACCATCGCCAGCGTCTATCGCAAGATGCACATTCCCGACGATCCGCTCTACTACGAGAAGTACTACTTCACGCCCGGCGATCTTGGATTTCAAGCCGTTGACACGTCCTTCGGCCGCATCGGCACCCTGGTCTGCTGGGACCAGTGGTACCCCGAAGGCGCGCGGCTCACCGCCATGCAAGGCGCGGAGGTCCTCTTCTATCCCACCGCCATCGGCTGGCACCCGGCCGAGAAAGACCAATTCGGAGCGGCTCAGTACGACGCATGGCAGACCATCCAGCGCGCTCATGCCATCGCCAACGGTGTGTATGTGGCGGGCGTCAATCGCGTCGGTCATGAGAACGGCGACGTGCTGGGCAACCGGGTAGCGGGGCAAGGGCTGGAGTTCTGGGGCGGCAGTTTTCTGGCTGACCCATTCGGCCGGATTATTGCCAAGGCCTCGCACGATGCGGAAGAGATTCTGTTGGGCGAAATCGATCTCGGCCTTCTGGAAGACACGCGCCGCAACTGGCCGTTCCTCCGCGATCGCCGCATCGACGCCTACGCACCCATCACCAAACGCTTTCTCGACCCCGTCCACGCATGGGCCCCCGACGGAGAGTCGAAATAAGTGGAACCTTCGGTTGCGGTCACGTTTAACCTAATCGCTTTCATCTCTTGCAACCAGAGGCTCTGTCATTTTGCGAGTACCAAAAAAGCTGTCATCCTGAGCGGAGGTCGCCGCGGCGACCGCAGTCGAAGGACCTGCTTTTAGGCATCGGACCTGAACCAATGATCGAAACACCACGCGAACTCGGTTACCGCATGCCCGCCGAATGGGACCGCCACGAAGCTACATGGCTCGCGTGGCCGCACAATCCTGAAGACTGGCCGGGCAAGTTTTCCCCCATCCCATGGCTATACGCCGAGATCGTTCGCCTGCTGTCTACACGCGAGCGCGTCCACATCCTCGTCAACGACGCCAAGTCCCAAGCCCGTGCTGAAAGCATTCTGAAGCGTGCCGGAGTCAATCTCGATCAGGTCACCTTCCACCTCTGGCCCACAAACCGTGTCTGGACCCGCGACTCCGGCCCCATCTTCGTTCGCAACCACGAAGGCCGCGTCGCCATCACCAACTGGCACTTCAACGCCTGGGCCAAGTACTCCGACTGGCAACTCGACGACCAGATCCCATGCCGAGTGACGGACCTCCTCAACCTTCCCGCATGGCAACCCGCCATCGCACTCGCTGACGGCTCGCAACGCCGCCTGGTTCTTGAAGGCGGCTCCATCGACACCAACGGCCAGGGCATTCTGCTCACCACGGAAGAATGTCTCCTCAGCGACGTTCAACAGCGTAATCCCGGCGTGAGCCGCGAGCAACTCGAGCAGGCCTTCTACGACTACCTCGGCATCGATCAGGTCATCTGGCTCAATCGCGGAGTCGCCGGGGACGACACTCACGGCCACATCGACGACATCAGCCGCTTCGTCGGCCCAACCACCATCGTCACCGCCATCGAGCCCAATACCGCCGACTCAAATCACGAGCCGCTGGCCGAAAATCTGCAACGCCTCCAAGCCGCTCGCACCCGCGACGGCAAGCAATTCGACCTCGTTGAACTGCCCCTGCCGCGCTCCGTAGTGTTCCGCGGCCAGCGCCTCCCGGCCAGCTATGCCAATTTCTACGTAGGCAACGGCCTGGTCCTGGTACCGACCTTTCACGACCCCAATGACCGCATTGCTCTCAGCATCCTCGCCGACGTCTTCCCCGACCGCGAAGTCATCGGCATTCACTCCGTCGATCTCATCTGGGGACTCGGTGCGCTCCACTGCATGACTCAGCAGCAGCCCGCCGCGAGGGTTTCAGGTTAAAATCGCTCATCGGAGGAACAGAGATGGCGTTGACTGTGAAAGAGGCGATACAGGCCGCTCGTACCCATTTCGTTGAGCTGTTTCCGGATGCTGATGCCGATTTCCGGCTAGAGGAGATCGAACGACACGGTGAAGATTGGGCAATCACCTTTAGTGTGAGTGGGTCAATGAGTGGGTCAAAATTTGCGGGTAGTCCCTTCGGAATGGGGCGGGTCGGCAAAGTGATTGTGGTTGATGGAGAAACCGGCGAGTTTGTTTCTCTAAAGCAGCGGGCAGCATGAATTTGGCAGAGCATCCTCTGCTAAGCCCGTATGCTGGAAAGCCCGCTGTATTGGATTCCAACCTTTTGCTTCTTGAATGGTGCCTCAGGTTCGACCCTTCTCTAGTTCACTCCTTTAAGCGCTTGAATAGCTTTGGACCAGATGATGCTCTTCTGTTGACTGAGACTCTCAAGATCTTTCGTTCACTTTCTACAACGCCCCATGTGCTGACCGAAGTTTCCAATCTGGCCAATTCGCTGCCATATTGGCAAAAGGAGCTTTGGTCTGACTTCTTTGCTAAGCAGATCAACATGGTTCCCGAGATTTACAGTACTTCATCCGAGATTGCTTCGGATGTCGCAGCTATAAGATTTGGAATTACAGACGCGGCTCTAGCCCAATTAGCGACAAGCTATGTCGTTCTCACCATAGATTGGCCTTTGGCCAACATCCTTGAATCGCGGGGCTTATTAGTAATCAACTTCAATCACTTGCGGGAAGCCTTTCTACTTTCATGACCGACCTCGATGCCATGCATGCCGCCCTCACCGAAGCCCGCCAGGCAGCCGACGCCGGTGAAGTCCCCATCGGCGCAGTCGCAGTCCACAACAGCGAAATCATCGCCCGCGGCCAGAACCGCGTCCTGCGCGACAACGACCCTACTTCTCATGCCGAAATTATTGCTTTACGCAAAACGGCAGAAGCTCTCGGCAACTACCGCCTCAATGGCTGCACCCTCTACGTCACATTGGAGCCCTGCGCCATGTGCGCTGGAGCCATGATTCACGCCAGGCTAGCCCGCCTCGTCTACGCCGCCGCCGATCCCAAGGCAGCCGCAGCCGGTTCGGTCCTAACCGTGCTGAATCATCCCCAACTCAACCACCAGATGCTCATCGAGCAGGGAATCCTCGCCGACGAATCCGCGGAGTTGCTTCGCAGCTTCTTCCGCGAACGCCGTTAACCTAGCTTCTCGTCAACGCCCTGATCCGCTCCGCCTGCTCCGGCCACTTCGCCGCCAGTTCAGCATACTTGGCGTTCTTGTAATCGGCGTAGTTGAACCCTGGCGTTACCGTGCAGCCCAGCAAGGCCACCTGGCCCTCGCCAATCAAGCGCATCCCCTGCCACACACCTGCAGGAACCAGCAGCTGCACGTGCTGCCCGGCCTGCAAATCCTGCCCGAGCGTAAAGACCGCCGAGCTCCCATCGGGATAGAGATGCAGCATCTCCGCCGGGTCTCCCAGGTAAAAATGAAACATCTCATCCGACTCCAGAACATGCAATTCCGAGAAGCTCCCCGGCTCCAGCAGGTAGTAAATCGCCGTTCCCTGCGCCCGCATGCCGCGCGGCAAATCGACAGTCCCCGCTGACGTGTAAGTACGTCGGTAAAATCCACCCTCGACCGGATGGGGAGCGAGGTTCAGCAGTCTTTTGATCTCGTCGGCTGTCATCCAACCTCGATGCTAACAGCCGCAACAAAGTACAATGAGACGATGAAGGTTCAGGTTTATACAGCAGCCTGGTGCCGTGATTGCCGGTCTGCAAAGCAGTTTCTGGACTCTCACGGAGTGGACTACACCGAGATCAACGTGGACGATGATCCGGCCGCCTCCGATGAGGTCATGCGCCACGTCGGCAAACGCGCCATTCCACAACTCGTCATCGACGGCCAGTGGTTTCAGCCCTACAAACCCGGCCGCGGGCTCCTCTACGACGAGCTGTTTCTGCGCCTGAACATTCCCCGCCCGTAGTTTCCGGGCAGAGACCCTGACTCCGCTCACCCCGTACAATCAAGGGTTGGCTTCGGGCCTCGCCGTGAGGTCCTTCCGGCAGGACTGACCAATCAGGAGCAAACCCAGGAGCAAATCTTGATCGATCGATATACTCGCCCCGCCATGGGCCGCATCTGGACTGAGGAAAACAAGTATCGCTGCTGGCTGCAGGTGGAGTCCGCGGCCAGCGCCGTGCTCGCCGAGGAAGGCGTCATCCCCGCCGCCGCCGCTGAAGCCATCGCATCCAAATCCAGCTTCTCAGTCTCGCGCATTCAGGAAATCGAAGCCGAAGTGAAGCACGACGTGATCGCGTTCACCACCGCGGTATCAGAAAGCCTGAGCGCACAGGGACTGGCGGCCGAGTCGCGCTGGCTTCACTATGGCCTCACGTCCAACGATGTCGTCGATACGGCGCAGTCACTCCAGATCAAAGAGGCTTCGACGCATATCAGAACCGGGCTCAACTCGTTGCTCGACGTGATCAAGCGCCGCGCCATAGAGTTCAAGCACACGCCCACCATCGGCCGCACCCACGGCATTCACGCCGAGCCCACCACCTTCGGCCTCAAGCTGCTCAACTGGTATGCGGAGATGCAGCGTAACATCGTTCGCTTCGATGCTGCGGCCGAAGACATGCGCGTCGGCAAACTCTCCGGTGCGGTCGGCACCTTCGGCCATCTCAAGCCCGAGCACGAAGAGCGCATCTGCGCGCGCCTCGGCCTCAATCCCGCCCCCATCACCACCCAGGTCATCCAGCGCGACCGCCACGCCGCCTACATCTCTACACTCGCCATCATCGGCAGCACGCTCGATAAAATCGCAGTCGAGATTCGCCATCTGCAGCGCACCGAGGTCCGCGAGGCACAGGAGTACTTCAGCGAAAAGCAGAAGGGCTCCTCGGCCATGCCCCACAAGAAGAACCCCATTACCAGCGAGCAGATCAGCGGTCTCGCCCGCGTCCTTCGGGGCAACGCGCAAGCCGCCTTCGAAAACGTCCCTCTGTGGCACGAGCGCGATATTTCGCACTCTTCCGTCGAGCGCGTCATCTTTCCCGACTCGACGATTCTGGTCGACTACCTGCTCGCCAAAACCGAGAACCTCATCGACCGCCTGCTGGTCTATCCCGCGCGCATGAAGCGTAATCTTGAAAGCACCGGGGGCCTCATCTTCAGCGGGCAGCTACTGCTCGATTTGTCCGAAGCCGGCATGTTGCGCGAAGACGCCTATCGCCTCGTCCAATCCCACGCCATGCGCGCCTGGAAGGAAGATTTGATCTTCCGCGACGAAGTCGCCGCCGACCCGCAAATCACCGCGCTCCTCAGCCCCGACAAACTCGCTCGTACCTTTGACTACACCCGCCAACTCGGCAACGTCCCAGTTGGCGAAGATGCAATAGAACCGCTCGCGCTGGCAATCGGGGTTCTCATCTATGGCATCATGGCAAATCTTTGTTACACGATGGGCTGGGTCTTGGAACTCGTGGGGAACACAACGGACGCTGTGCGTGCCAGATCACGTGGGAAGAAAATGTTCTTGGCCGGATTATGGCTTTCGTGTCTGTTGACCACCGCTCCCTTCTGGTTCGGGCTTGTATTCTGGCTTCGGTATAGGAACAGCTGAAATAAAATCGTTTGGCTTGTCCTCCCGATGAATCGGGCGACACGAGCGACCAATTTGGATGGATTCAATGAATCTCACCGTCGCCCTCACCGGCGCCTCAGGCGCAATCTTCGGCCGCGAACTCCTCCTCGCCCTCGAAGCCGACGAACGCGTCTCCCGCGTCCACTTCGTGGCTTCCGAAAACTCCCTTCGCGTCCTCGCTCAAGAACTCGGCGTCTCCGGACGCACCGATCTCCTCGACAAACTCCTCGGAGCCCCGCCCACCAAGACCATCCAGCACGCCGACGCCAACATCGGCGCATCCATCGCCAGCGGCAGTCACCCTTCCAACGGCATGATCGTCCTGCCTTGTTCCATGGGCACTCTCGCCGCGATCGCCAACGGCCTCGCCAACTCTCTCATCGCCCGCGCCGCCGACGTTACCCTCAAAGAGCGCCGCCCCCTTATTCTCTGCGTGCGCGAAACGCCCTTCAACCGCATCCACCTGCGCAACATGACGCTGGCCGCCGAAGCCGGAGCCGTCATCTTCCCGGTGATTCCCGCCTTCTACAACCGCCCGACAGATTCGACCGAAATGGCGCGTCAGTTCGTCTACCGCGTCCTCGCGCACATCGGGCTCCCTCAAAACGGCGCCTACATCTGGAAGCCGGAAGAGTAGCCGCTCTCTTTCATCTCCACCGCAAGTGATCGCCTCTACTGAACCTCTTGCAGAAAACTCACTTCCATCGGCTCCTTCATCAGTTCCTTCGCCTTACCGGCAATCTCGATGAAGTGGCTGCTGGCTTTGTGCGCCTCAAGGTCCTCTCTGCTGTGCCACAGCTCATGAAAGTAAAACAGCCCCGGCAAGTTCGATTCAAAAAACTCATAATAACGGCAGCCCTGCTCTGCCCGGGTAGGCGCAAGCATTCTGCGCAACAAGATCTTCAGTTCCTCCGCCTTCCCGTCCTGCGCCGCAATGCGCACAATCAGTCGTACAGGCTCCATCTTCGCAACCTCCTTAGAGTTCTCATGGGCGTTTGCCGATTGGCTGCTGATTTAGCCTCGGCTCATAAATGCTCTCAGATTTCAGCGGGTTTCGCGTGAATCGCAGCCCAAATTCACCAGGCTTTATCACCGCTCCAACCCAATCAACCCCTTGGCAATGTATGCGTTTCAGTTTGACTTTTCCACTCCCGTCCGTCGATACTGCCCCTGATGCGAAACTCAATGAAATCCGGAACTGCGGCCATGGCCATGTGTATGTGCGCGCCATCCAGACCCGTCCGTCCGGCTCTTGAGACGCGAATGCGATAAGCGCAAGCGATCTTGAAACCAAACGGCCCGGGTCCTCAAAGGATTCGGGCCAGTTTCTTCTGGACACGAGTTCTGACCCGTTTGACGCGGCCACACCGCACAGTTCTGAAGGAGTGAACATGTCCGAACCGAAGCAGCTTCAATTCAACACCCTTGCCGTACACGCCGGCCAATCGCCCGACCCCGCCACCGGCTCCCGCGCCGTCCCCATCTACCAGACCACGTCTTACGTCTTTCAAGACGCGGATCATGCCGGCCGCCTCTTCGCGCTCAAGGAGTTTGGCAACATCTACACCCGCATCATGAACCCCACCACCGACGTCTTCGAAAAGCGCGTGGCGGCACTTGAAGGTGGCGTAGCTGGCCTGGCCACATCATCGGGCCAGGCGGCGGAGACCCTGACCATCACCACGCTGGCCGCGGCAGGCGATGAGATCGTTTCGACCACTTCGCTCTATGGCGGTACCTACAACCTCTTCCACTACACGCTGCCTCGCCTTGGCATCAAGGTGCGGTTTGTCCATTCCGACGACTTCGAAGGTCTCCGCGCCGCCATTAATGAGAAAACCCGTGCTGTCTACGCCGAGACACTCGGCAACCCCAAGCTCGACGTTCTCGACATCGAAAAGTTCGCATCCATCGCCCACGAGCACCGCCTTCCACTGGTCATCGACAACACCTCGGCCTCTCCCGCCCTGGTGCGGCCCATCGAGTATGGCGCCGATATCGTCATCAACTCCGCCACCAAGTTTCTCGGCGGCCACGGCACCACCATCGGCGGCATCATCGTCGATGCCGGCAAGTTCGACTGGGCGGCCTCCGGGCGATTCAAGGACTTCACCGAACCCGATGCCTCCTATCACGGCCTCTCCTACACAGCCGCGTTTGGGCCTCTGGCCTTTATCATTAAAGCCCGAGTACAGGGCCTGCGCGACACCGGAGCCGCGCTCTCGCCATTCAACTCCTTCCTGCTCCTGCAGGGGATTGAAACCCTCCATCTTCGTCTCGAACGCCATTCTCAAAACGCCCTCGCCGTCGCCCGCCACCTCGAACAGCACCCCGGCGTCGAGTGGGTCAACTATCCCGGCCTGGAGTCCAGCCCCTACCACGCCCGCGCCCAAAAATACCTTCCCAACGGCCAGGGAGCGCTCATTACCTTCGGAATCAAAGGCGGATACGACGCGGGCAAGAAATTGATCGATTCCCTCGAGCTCTTCTCGCTCGTCGCCAACATCGGCGATGCCAAGTCACTCGTCATTCATCCCGCATCTACCACCCACCAGCAGCTCTCCGTCGAGGAGCAGGCCGGAACCGGCGTTACGCCCGAGCTTGTCCGCCTTTCCGTGGGCATTGAGGACATCCGCGACATTCTTGCCGATCTTGACCAGGCCATTGAAGTCGCGAATGGACTTTCGTTCGCAGGGGAGACAACAGCCGCCGCGGCTCATGCTGCACAATGAATGTAATGACAGACGCGCAACCCCCGGCTGAGGCTTCGCCTGAAGTGCCGGGGGGCCGACCGCAAATTCCGGCGCCAACCTATGAGGGCGACTTCGTGCTCGATGAGCACCTGTTGCTGGAGTGCGGCCGAACCCTGGCCAGTGTGACCCTGCACTACGCGGTCTATGGGCGTCTCAATGCGGCCCGCGACAATGCCGTTCTGGTTTGCCATGCGCTCTCCGGCTCGGCGCTGGTGGGCTCGTGGTGGCCCGAGATCTTCGCTCCCGGCGCGGTGTTGTCGCTGGACCATGACTTTGTCATCTGTATCAACCTGATCGGGTCCTGTTACGGATCGACCGGCCCCGGCTCCGTCAACCCCGAAACCGGCGAGCCCTACGGAGCCGACTTTCCTCTCATCTCCATCCGCGACAATGTGCGCGCCCAGTCGCAACTTCTCGACTCTCTCGGAATCCATCGCCTTCGCCTCGTGCTCGGCGGGTCCCTGGGAGGCATGCAGGCTCTTGAATGGGCCGTGCTTTATCCAGACCGCGTCGAAAGGGCCGTCATCATTGGCGTGGCGCCGCTCTCCGCCATGGGCCTGGCTCTCAACCATCTGCAGCGTCAGGCAATTCAGCGCGACCCCCTGTGGGAAGGCGGCAACTATCTACCCCAGCGCCCACCGCGCGAGGGCCTCGCCCTGGCCCGTCAGATCGCCATGCTCAGCTACAAATCGGCGGAGCTCTTTGACGAGCGCTACGGTCGCAATCCCAATCGCAACGGTGAAGATCCCTGGGGACTCGACGATCACGGGGGCGGCCTGATTGGCGGTCGCTTCGATATCGCCGGATACCTCGATCATCAAGGCAAGCGCTTCATCGAGCGCTTCGACGCCAACGCCTACCTCGCCATCCTCCGCACTATGGACACCTGGGACCCGATGCACGGAAATTCGTCGCCACAAGAAGTCTTCGGCAGGATCCGCGCCCGCCTTACATTCGTAGGCATCAGCTCAGACTGGCTCTTCCCCCAGGAGTCGGTGCGTCAGTTCGCAGAGACCATTCGCGCCGCAGGCGTGTTTGCTGAATACCGGCCGATGACCAGCGCCCATGGCCACGATGCATTCCTCGCTGAACAGGTCGAACTGGTACGCTTGCTCCAGTAATCTTTTGTCGCTAACCTCTTTCGCCGGCATGCATCCAAGTGTCCGAGGAACAGTTTTTCCCGGCGCAGTGTCTAATGCTGTATGCGCCGAGAGCATTTGGGGGCTCGTCGTGAAAACTGAACCGGTGAACGTTCCGGCGAAGCTTTGTGGAACGAATTGCGCTATATGGCGAAGCCTCAAGCGGGGAGCCCGCCGTCGCCAAATCGCCTTCCAAGCCTCGAAGTTTCGGAATGGAATTTGTTTTTCATAGTTAACTTCGCTTGTCAGGGGGAGCAGGGCTTTCTATAATCCTTCCAACACCGCACAGAAAGCCGTGGTACTGCTTTCCTTTCACCCCGGTACTCAACCGCACCAAGCTGACCGGTTGTCCTTTCTGCGAGCGAGTCTTGGATATTGATTCCCATTTCGGCATTTCCCAGGAGCACTGAATGAAGAAGTTTGTATTTGCGTCTGTGGTGGCGCTGGCGAGCTTTAGCCTCGTTTCCGCGCCCACGCTGCGTGCACAGGATTCGAGCCAGATCACGATTAAGGATCCGGCCGAATACAACGCTTACCAAATGGCCATCACACAAAGCGACCCCAAAGCCAAAGCTGCCGCCTTGGAAAGCTTTTTGCAGACCTATCCCCAAAGCGTGGTGAAAAACGCTGTTCTGGACCAGCTCGTCGACACGTATCAGGCTACGGGCGACCCGGACAAGGAACTCAACGCAGCCAGCCGTCTGCTTCAGTTAGATCCCAGCAACCTCAAGGCGACCCTCTACTCTGTCATCATCAAGAAGGGTCAGTGCGGCAAGGGCAACGACACGCAGGCATGCGAAGATGCTTCAGCCCTGGCTCAGAAGGGGCTTAACTTCACCAAGCCGGCTCCTGTATCCGAAGAGGACTGGAAGAAGCTGACCCATGCCGCTTTTCCAATCTTCCACTCGGCCATCGCCCTCGATGCAGCCGTGGCCAAAAAGGACTTCAAAAAGGCCCAGGACGAGTATTTGGCGGAACTGAAGCTCTTCTCCGATGAAGAGAGCAAGACCGCCGGCCTCGTCGATACGTTGCAACTCGCGCAAGCCTTCGCACAGCCGGGCCCGGGCCAGAACCTGACTCAGGCCGTCTGGTTCTTCTCCCGCGTGTGGGACTTCGCTCCCCCAGCCTACAAGGCGCAGATTGAGCCGAAACTCGAGTATTACTACAAGAAGTACCACGGCAAGTTGGACGGTGGCCTTGACACCGTCAAGACCCAGGCGCAGGCCTCTACCTTCCCGCCCGGTGATCTCAAGATCGATCCGGCCAAGAGCCCGGCTGAGCAGATTCATGATCTGGTCGCTTCCACTCCTGACCTGAACACCCTGGCTCTTGGCGACAAGGAAACCGTGCTGGCCCTCGGCTCCAAAGAAGACGCCGACAAGCTTTGGGCGCTCCTCAAGGACAAGGAAACCCAGGTCCCAGGCGTCGTGATCTCGGCCACAACTTCGCAGATCAAGGTAGCCGTCACCCAGGATGCCAAGGATGCCAAGGTTGCCGACTTCATCGTCAACCTCAAAAAGCCCCTGGCGGATAAGGACGTTCCTCAGGCTGGATTCGAGTTCAAATCGCAGCCGGCGGCGGAATTGGTGGGCACCTACGATAACTACACCCAGGTTCCCGCAACAGCCACCACCGCGCAGGCCGCGGAAATCGTCCTCCGCGACGGCCAGGTCATTCCCGAAGAGAAGAAGAAGCCAGCCGCCCGCCGGCCGGCACCGGGTCATAAACCCGCCGCTCACAAATAACCAAAGCGTCGAATCTCCCAAATGATTCGACCTGTTATCACCACTCCTGGGAACACAAAAGGGCAGCCTGCTATTCAGGTTGCCCTTTTGTCTGCCGCTACTCCGCCAGGGGCATTTTTCCGTCAGGATGGTAGTCTAAAACCAGCATGTCAGTGCCAAAAATCGCTCTCATCCTCCTCGCGTTTACAACTGCTGCCGGTTGCGCGTCACTGCCGGCTCAGACACAATCGAATGAGCGCCGGCTCCACGTTCGGGAAGTGCCACCGGCGCGAGATCCGTTTGCCGGCACCACTTTCTCGGTCAATTCCCGAAACGCCGAATCTCCACTCTACATCGAGGTTCGTGCCGCCGGCCAAATGACCCAGCAGGATAGGGATGTGGAAGCTGGAGCGGAAGCAAGCATAAAAGAGCGCGCTGGATTTGAGGCGCTGGGCTTCAATGAGGGCGATTGGAGCTATCAGCAACTAGTCTGTCCGACATTTCCCAATCACCTCTTGCTGCGGTTCTCGCGCAATAACGGCAGCGGCGACGTGAGCATGTTTTCGGTGTCTATTCCGAAATCGGGCGAGGGCCGGGTGCGAATCATTCCGATCCTCCGACGCGGCTACTCACTCTTTTCGCCTGCTCCAATCAACGCTCTCACCATATCGGCCTTCAATCACATCCGGGCTGAAGAGCAGTCTGACAAGCCGGCGGACTGGGTCATGACCGGCCTCTGTTACGCAGCCTTGGCCGGCGCCAACCCGCGGGCCGCGTTCGTGGCCAACGATCCGCGGGATCAGGTGTTCCCTGCGGCCGTCGAGCCCATCTTGGAGATCCCCAGGGATAGCGGTTCGGTAATCCGCTTTGTGAATGTCGACTCGCGACCCATGGAGTGGTCGATGACCTTCAACAGCAAGGGCAAATTGATCAA
>WNGR01002818.1_pt1 | contig 31662 bp, 30 predicted proteins | sample 5407581 | NCBI WGS metagenome assembly WNGR01 (sample SAMN13153383, study PRJNA577476) | soil metagenome | isolation source: 80 cm soil or saprolite under Garry oak tree replicate 2 | place: USA:California | collected 2016-06-15
CAGCCGGTGACCTTCGGCCACCACCTCCTCGCCTATGTGGAGATGGCCGCCCGCGACCGCGGCCGGTTCGAGGACGCGCGGGCGCGGCTCAACGAATGCCCGCTCGGTGCGGCGGCGCTCGCCGGCACGGCGTTTCCGGTCAACCGCGACATGACGGCCGAGGCGCTCGGCTTCGAACGGCCGATGGCCAACTCGCTCGACGCCGTCTCCGACCGCGACTTCGTCTTGGAGGTGCTCGCCGCCGCCGCCATCACCGCCGTGCACCTCTCGCGTTTCGCCGAGGAGATCGTGATCTGGTGCTCGCCGCTCTGCGGTCTGTTGCTGCTCTCGGATCGCTTTACCACCGGCTCCTCGATCATGCCGCAGAAGCGCAATCCGGACGCCGCCGAGCTCGTGCGCGCCAAGACCGGGCGCATCGTCGGCGCGCTGCAGGCACTGCTGGTCGTGATGAAGGGGCTGCCGCTGGCCTACCAAAAGGACATGCAGGAGGACAAGGAAGGCGCGATGGACGCGCTTTCCGCCCTGATGCTGTCGGTTGCCGCAATGACCGGCATGGTGCGCGACATGCTCCCGGACGCCGCCCGCATGCGCAAGGCCGCCGAAGAAGGCTATTCGACCGCCACCGATCTTGCCGACTGGCTGGTCACCAGGCTGAAGCTGCCGTTCCGCGAGGCCCACCATGTCACCGGGCGCATCGTCGCCAAGGCTGCATCCGACAACGTCCCGCTCCACCAATTGCCGCTCGCCGAAATGCAGGCGATCGAGCCGCGGATTGGCGAGGATGTCTTCGCCGTATTGTCGGTGGACAATTCGGTGAAGAGCCGCGTGAGCTACGGGGGGACCGCCCCGAGAAACGTACGGCGGGAAGCGAGCCGGTGGCTCAAGCTCCTGGCCAAAGAGCGCGATTGACCATCCACCTTGAGGGTCGCTTCGGCCATGCTCTCGCCTCGGATGCCTGATCTGCTATGGTGTTACCGATTCAGGTGGGTGGCTTGATGTCTCGTTCCGAGCTTCGCTTCGCGGATCTGGCCGTGATTGGCCTGCTCGTCGCTGCGCTCGGGCTTGCGGGCTGCGGGCGCAAGGCCGGGCTCGATCCGCCTCCGGCCGCCGCGGCCTCGACCCAGGACCCCGCCGCGCCAGCCGATGCCCCGCCGGTCATCGGGCCGGACGGCAAGCCGATGGCGCCGCCGGCGAACGAAAAGAAGCAATTCTTCCTCGATTGGCTCCTCAATTAGGATGCACCACTTCGCCTATCGCGCCGAAGTGCTGCACGCCGAGGCGGTCGATCTCGCCGATCTCGCCGCGGCCGTCGGCACTCCATTCTATTGCTACTCGACCGCGACGCTCGAGCGCCATTACCAGATCTTTGCCGCCGCCTTTGCGGACGTGCCTTCGCTCGTCTGCTACGCGATGAAGGCGAATTCCAACCAGGCGGTGATCAAGACGCTCGCGCGGCTTGGCGCCGGCGCGGACGTGGTGTCGGAGGGCGAGCTCAAGCGCGCGCGCTCAGCCGGCATCCCGCGGGACAAGATCATGTTTTCCGGCATCGGCAAAACCGCGCGCGAACTCGCGCTGGCGGTCGATGAAGGCATCCTCTGCGTCAACGTCAAGTCCGAGCCCGAGCTTGAGCTCTTGTCCTCGATCGCCGCTGGCAACGGCCGCGATGTGAACATCTCGGTGCGCGTCAACCCGGATGTCGACGCCAAGACCCACGCCAAGATCGCGACCGGCAAGGCCGAGAACAAGTTCGGCATCCCGATCAGCCGGGCCCGCGAAGTCTACGCGCGCGCGGCGAAGCTTCCGGGCCTCAAGGTCACCGGCGTCGACATGCATATCGGCAGCCAGATCACGGCGCTGAAGCCCTTCGACGACGCCTTCGCGCTGCTGTCCGATTTCGTGCGCATGCTGCGCGCGGACGGCCACGTGATCGCGCATGTCGACCTCGGCGGCGGGCTTGGCATTCCCTATCGCGAGGACAACGAGCCGCCGCCGCACCCCGAGGCCTATGCCGCGCTGGTCAAGCGCGCAACGCGTGATCTTGGCTGCACCCTGATCTTCGAGCCTGGCCGCCTCCTCGTCGGCAATGCCGGTATCCTGCTCACCCGCGTCATCTACCTCAAGCAGGGCGAGGCCAAGACCTTTGTGATCGTGGACGCGGCGATGAACGATCTGATTCGTCCGACGCTCTACGAGGCGCATCACGAGATCCGGCCCGTAGAGGAGCCTGCTCCAGGGGCTCGGCGGCTGGTCGCCGACGTGGTCGGCCCGGTCTGCGAATCGGGCGATTTTCTGGCGCTCGGACGCGATATCCCGGCGCCGAAGCCGGGTGACTTGCTCGCGGTGATGTCCGCTGGCGCCTATGGGGCGGTGCAGGCCGGCACCTACAATACCCGCGCGCTTGTCCCGGAAGTGCTTGTTCGGCAACGCGAATGGGCGCTGGTGCGGCCCCGCTTCGAGGTCGACGCGCTGATCGGGCTCGACCGGCTGCCGCCGTGGCTCTGAATCTTCCTGCCCCCGTGCTGAACCTTATTGCAATGCCGCCGTTTTGATCAGAGTGTGCCTTGCTTTTGGCCGCTGGCGCCGGTCCTATGGCGTGTTACAATGGGAACTTGCGTGGATTCCTATTCTGGAGATGGACTTGACCGATCGCGCCTCGGAAACTGCAGCGGCCCAGCAAACCCCTCGTCGTGAGCGGAGCGGAGACGCGTTGCTTTCCCGGGCACTTGGCCGCGCGCGCTGGACGATTTTTTGGGAACGGCTATGGCCGTCGCTGGCGACGATTGCGACTGCGGTCGGATTGTTTCTTGCAGTGTCGTGGCTCGGCCTTTGGCTGTGGCTGCCTCCGATCGGCCGCGCCATCGGGCTCGGGGTCTTCTTCCTGCTCACCGCCGCGGCCTTTGCGCCGCTCTTGCTGCTGCGCATGCCGAGCCGGAACGATGGACTGAGAAGGCTCGACCGCAATTCCGGTTTGCCCCATCGACCGGCCACCGCCATCGGCGACGAGCTCGCCGTCAGCACCAGCGATTCGCTCTCGGTCGCGCTGTGGCGCGCCCATGTCGAGCGGGCCTTGCGGGCCGCGACCACGCTCAAGGCCGGGCTGCCAATGCCTCGGCTTGCCAGGCGGGATCCGGTCGCCATCCGCGCCCTCGTGCTGATGCTGGTGATCGTGACCTTCTTCGCTGCCGGCAGCGAGCGGTTGCGGCGCATCGCCGCCGCCTTCGATTGGCAGGGCGTGATCGTCCCGGCCAATTTCCGCATCGATGCCTGGCTCAGCCCGCCGCCCTATACCGGCAAGCCGCCGCTGATCCTGCAGGGCTTGCGGCCGGGCGAGCCGGTGCAGACGGCGACCTCCACCATCACGGTGCCCGCCGGCACCATGCTGATCATCCGCGCGACCGGGCAGGTTCACCTCGATGTCGCCACCACCGGCGGGCTTTCCGAGCCCAAGGCCGCGGCGCAGGCGAGTCCGGCCAAGGGCACCGAGGAACGCCGCTTCGTCATCAACGAGGCCGGTGCCGCCACCGTGCGCGGCGTGGTCGCCGGCGATGTGACTTGGCAGTTCGCCGCCATCCCCGATCGGCCGCCGACGATTTCGCTCGCCAAGGATCCGGAGGCGCAGTCCCGGGGCGGCCTGCAACTCTCCTACAAGCTCGAGGACGATTACGGCGTCGTCGGCGCGCAGGCGACCTTCAAGCCCAAGAAGAGCGAGGGCGCGGGCGGTCAGCCGCCGCGCTCCCTCTATGAGGCACCCGACTTCGCCCTCTCGCTGCCGCAGGCGCGCACCAAGAACGGCGTCGGTCAGACCACCAAGGACCTGACCGAGCATCCCTGGGCCGGCACCGATGTGACCATGATCCTCACCGCCCGCGACGAGGCCGGCAACGAAGGCGCGAGCGCCCCGTTCGATTTCCGGCTGCCCGAGCGGCCGTTCACCAAGCCGATGGCGCGCTCGCTGATCGAGCAGCGGCGGACTCTGGCGCTCGACGCTGATGCCCAGGCACACGTGCTCAACGCGCTGAGCGCGCTCTCGATCGCGCCCGAGAAGTTCAACGTCGAGACCAATGTCTTTCTCGGCCTGCAATCGATCTTCTGGCAGCTCAAAGGCGCCAAGAGCGACGATCAGTTGCGCGACGTGGTCCAGCGCATGTGGGACATGGCCGTCAATCTCGAGGATGGCAATGTATCCGATGCGGAGGCGGCATTGCGCGCGGCGGAGGAGGCATTGCGGCAGGCGCTCGAGCGGGGCGCGAGCGATGAGGAGATCAAGCGCCTCACCGATCAGCTGCGCGCCGCGCTCGACAAGTTCCTGCAGGCTCTCGCCGAGCAGATGCGCCAGAATCCGCAGCAGCTCGCGCGCCCGCTCGACCCCAATGCGCGCCAGCTGCGGCCGCAGGATCTGCGGAACATGCTCGACCGCCTGGAGCAGATGGCCCGCTCCGGCGCCAAGGATGCCGCGCGCCGGCTGCTGCAGGAGCTGCAGTCGATGTTGGAGAACCTGCAGATGGCGCGGCCCGGCCAGATGCAGGGCGGCGACGACGACGACATGATGAACCAGCTCGACCAGCTCGGCGACATGATCCGCCGCCAGCAGCAGCTGCGCGACCGCACCTTCCAGCAGGGCCAGGACCAGCGCCGCCAGCGCGGCCAGCAGGGTCAGCGCGGGCAGCAGGGCCAGCGTGGCCAACAGGGCCAGCAGGGCCAGCAGGGCGATCAGGATGGCATGGGCGATCTGCAGCAGCAGCAGCAGGCCCTGCGTGACCAGCTCAACAAGTTGCTCGAGGAGCTGCGCAAGCGCGGCTTCGGCCAGCAGCCAGGTCAGCAGCCAGGTCAGCAGCCTGGCCAGCAGGGTCAGCAGGGTCAGCAGGGTCAGGGCGAGATGGGCCAGCTCGGCGAGGCAGGCGAGGCCATGGGCCAGGCGGAAGGCCAGCTCGGCCAGGGCAATGCCGACGGCGCGGTCGACTCCCAGGGCCGCGCGCTCGAAGCGTTGCGCCGGGGCGCGCAGAACTTGGCGCAGGCGATGCAGCAGCAGGGCATGATGGGCCCCGGCCCCGGCCAGCCTGGACGGCTCGGACCGCCGCGGGCGCAGCAGGAAACCGATCCGCTCGGCCGGCCCCTGCGCGGGCGTGACTACGGCGACGATGTCACGGTGAAGGTGCCGGGCGAGATCGACGTGCAACGTGCGCGCCGCATCCTCGAGGAGCTGCGCCGCCGCTTCGGCGAGAGCTTCCGCCCGCAGCTCGAGCTCGACTATATCGAGCGGCTGCTCAGGGATTTCTACTGAGCGGCTGACGGTTCAGCAGCAAGTCCCCGAGCGCGGGTATTCCGACGCCTGATGCGCGCCTAATGCGCTCGTTGCGCTCCGCCCGCGAGCGCGCCATTGACCGCGGTGCGGATGGTGGCGAGCGAGAACGGCTTGGCGACCACGTCGTGGATCAGGGCCTCGAGGCCGAACGCACGTTCGCGCTGGTCGGCATACCCAGTCATCAACAGGATGGCGAGCCGCGGGTGATCGCGCGCCGCCGCAAGCGCAAGCGCGATGCCGTCCATCACCGGCATGCGGATGTCGGTGAGGAGGAGCTCGAACGCCTCCGGCGCGCGGGCCAAGAGGTCGAGCGCCGCAGCGCCGTCATTCGCGGTCACGACGTCGTGGCCGTCGAGCGACAGCGCGCGGGCGATCAGGCAGCGGATTGCGTCCTCGTCCTCGGCGACCAGGATGCGTGCCATCGGAGCCTCACTGGATGCCAGCGGCGAGGTCGCGCCGGTTGAAGAAGCGCACCAGCACCTCGCGCGTTTCGCGCGGCGGCGAAGCAAGCCGCGAGCGGAACGTCGTCGTCTCGCCGGGCGCGAGCACGCTCTTGGGCGGCAATGCCGTCCAGGCATAGATCTCTTGACCGCTGCCGTTGCGGACCGCGAACCGGAGCCGCGGCACGTCCACCGCGCGCGTGGCGGTGCTCGCAATCGTGCCCTCGACCACGAGCACTTGCACCCCATCCTGGGTCTCGGTCTCGTTGCGCAAATCGGTGAAGGCAAGGCCGCGCAGATTGACCGACAGACCGATCGCCGCATAGAGCGACGCGGTCTGCGGCAGCAACCGCACCAGATCAGCGCGCCAGCCGATCAGCGCCATGTTGATGGCGATCAGCGCCAGGATGGCGTTGGCCCAGCCATTCATCAGCCAGCGGTAGCCCCGGCCTGTTGCCCGGTGCGGAGCGCGGCGGGCGGCTACGGATTCGATGTCCTCGGGCGGGCTTGCGTCCCCTGGGGGCGCCGTCTCGCCCGGGTCCGTTGGCGCCAGCGCGGGGGCGTCCGCGATTACGGCTGGTTCTGGCGGCGGGAAGGATTGGCCATCGCCGGGCAAGTCGGGGGAGAGGGGATCGGGGTTGGCCGCATCGGCTGCTGGCGGGTCCGCCATCGCCCAGTCCGCCGCCGCAGCTGGCTCGCTGGCCTCGTCGTCGGAGGGCGCGGCGCCGGCGACAGCCTCGTCGGCGACGGGAGGCGGTGCCGCAAGCTCGGGCGGCGGCGCGGGCAAATCGTCGACCGAGCTGGTGGCCCTGAGGGCGGCGAGTTCGGCCCGATGGTCGCGTGCGATCGCCGACAGCACGTCGGTATTGGCCACGAACCAGACATGCCGGCATCGCATGCAACGGACCGAGCGCCCCGTCGGACCCAACGAGGCGGGATCGATCTGATAGGAGGTGCCGCAATTCTGGCAGGCGATCAGCATCGGCGAATCGAGATCAACGGCGCTCGGCGGCACCCTAGCAGCGGTCCGTTAACGGATCGGAAACCACATTCGGTGCCGCCGCTGCTATAAAGCGCGAATCGGAGGGATGGCGGCCACGCCCGGCGCCGCCGGCAGGTCCTCGGAGAGGCACGTGGTCCGATTCGAAAACGTCGGTCTGCGCTACGGGCTTGGAGCGGAGGTCCTGCGCGACCTCAGCTTCCGGATCGAGCCGCATTCGTTCCAGTTCCTGACCGGGCCATCGGGCGCGGGCAAGACCACGCTGCTCCGCCTCCTGTTCCTCTCGCTGCGGCCGACGCGCGGATTGATCACCCTGTTCGGCCATGATGTCGCGACCCTGAGCAACGATGCGCTGGCGACGCTGCGGCGGCGCATCGGGATCGTTTTTCAGGATTTCCGTCTGCTCGACCACATGACCACCTACGAGAACGTCGCGCTGCCGCTCAAGGTGATCGGCCGCAGCGAGGAGAGTTTTCGCGACGAGGTGGTCGAGCTTCTCGAGTGGGTGGGTCTCGGCCAGCGCATGGGAGCGCTGCCGCCGGTGCTCTCCGGGGGCGAGAAGCAGCGCGCGGCGATCGCGCGCGCGGTGATCGCGCGGCCGCAGCTCCTGCTGGCCGACGAGCCGACCGGCAATGTCGATCCGAGCCTCGCACAGCGCCTGTTGCGTCTGTTCGTCGAGCTCAACAAATCGGGGACCTCGGTCGTCATCGCCACTCACGATATCGCGCTGATGGACGAGTATGATGCCCGCAGGCTGGTGCTGCATCAGGGGCGGCTGCATATCTATGATTGAGCCCATCATGCCCGCGCAAGAGCACGAACCGATCGAGCTGGCCGGGCCGCCCGCGCCGGCCGCTCAAGGCGCGCTGGCCGACGAGCCGCTGCCGCGCTTCGAATCCCCGATCGTCCCGAAGCTCACCATTGCCGGCCGCTCGCTCGCGGCGGTCATCGCCATCATGACCTTTCTCGCTTCGCTGACGACCGGCGTGGTCATGCTGGTGCGCGTGGCGGCGGGCGAGTGGCAATCGGAACTGGCGCGCGAGGTCACGATCCAGATTCGACCCGCCATGGGCCGCAATCTCGAGGCCGATGTCGAAAAAGCTGCCGCCGTCGCCAGAGCTTTTCCCGGCATCGCCGAGGCGCGGCCCTACTCCAAGGAGGAGTCGATGCGGCTGCTCGAGCCGTGGCTGGGCAGCGGGCTTGCGCTGGACGACCTGCCGGTACCGCGGATCATCGTGGTGCGGATCCAGCCGAGCGCCTCGCCCGATCGCGCGCAGCTGCGCAAGCTCATCGCCGAAGAGGTCCCCAGCGCCAGCCTCGACGACCATCGCGGCTTTGTCGACCGCATGCGCGCCATCACCCAGGCGGCGCTCATCGGCGGCGCCGGTGTGCTCGCGCTGGTGCTGATCGCCACCATGCTGTCGGTGTCCTTCGCCACCCGGGGCGCCATGGCGGCAAACCGGCCGGTGATCGAGGTGCTGCATTTCATCGGCGCCAAGAACGACTTCATCGCCGGGCATTTCCAGCGCCACTTCCTGGCCCTGGGCCTCAAGGGCGGCATGATCGGCGGGGGCGCCGCCATGGTGCTGTTCGCGCTCGCCGAGCTTGCCGCCCGTTGGCTCCCGGGCAGCGCGGGAGGCGATGAGTTCGCGTCCCTGCTCGGCACGTTCTCGATCGGGTTCCTGGGCTACGTCGCGGTGCTGGCGCAGGTCGTTCTCGTTGCCGCCGTAACCGCGTTGACGTCGCGCTTGACCGTGAACCGTACGCTGGCAATGATTCAGTAACGATCGGCTGGTCAATAGCCCGCATCGGCGCTGCCACCGCACCGCCGAATTTTGCGCTATGATTTCCGCGGGGTGGATCGCGATGCCGATGGTCGGACCAGGACCCGATGGCGGTGCCGGCGGGACGGCGCGTCCGGCGGGGACGGTGAGCGCGCCGAGCCGCCTGTTGCGGCGTGTCGGCTGGTCGACGATCGTATTGGCGGCGTGGTCGGGGCTGCTGCTGGTGCTCGGCTTCCTGTGGTTCATCTGGCGTCTGCCGGCCGACGAGGTCGCGCTCGACCGCGACGCCGACGGCATCGTCGTCCTCACCGGCGGCGCCTCGCGGATCACCGATGCGATCGAGCTTCTGGCCGCCGGCCATGGTCGCCGGCTGCTCATCAGCGGCGCCAACCGTTCGACCACGCGCGGCGAAATCTCCCGTCTCAATCCCGAGTTCGAGCGGGTGGTCAGCTGCTGCGTCGATTTCGACCGCTCGCTCAACACGCTCGGCAATGCGATCGAGACCAGGCAGTGGGCGCAATCGCGCGGATTCCGCTCGCTGATCGTGGTGACATCGAGCTATCACATGCCGCGCGCCATGGCCGAGATCGGCCACCAGCTTCCCGGGGTGGCGCTCATCCCGTTCCCGGTGGTCACGGACAAGCTCAAGGCCGAGCCCTGGTGGGCGAACGGCACCACCACGAAGCTGCTGCTTTCGGAATATCTGAAATATATCTTCACCCAGGTCCGCATCCGGTTTGATCCCGCATCCGGCATCACTACGCCGGCCTACGGCGCCTGGAAATGACTGCAGCAAATTGAGACAGGTCCCGCACGTGCTCGTGATCACCCGCTCGATCCTCTTCAACGCGCTGTTCTACCTGAACCTGTTCGCGCATCTTCTTGCGGCGATCCCGACGCTGGTGCTGCCGCGGCGGGCCATCATCGCGGTCGCGCGGTTCTGGGCGCGCACGAACATCTGGCTGCTGCGGGCGGTCTGCGGCATCACTGTCGAGCTGCGCGGGGTCGGCAAGATCCCGCGCGGCGCCCTGCTGGTTGCCTCCAAGCACCAGTCGCTATGGGAGACTTTTGCGCTGCTGCTGCTGTTCGACGACCCGGCCTACATCCTCAAGCGTGAGCTGATTTGGATACCGTTCTTCGGCTGGTATTTGTGGAAGGCCCGCATGATCCCGGTCAATCGCGGCAAGCGCTCGCAGGCGCTCGCCGACATGACCGTGTACGTGCGCGAGGAGCTCGCGCGCCATCGCCAGATCATCATCTTTCCGGAAGGTACGCGCCGGCAGCCCGGGGCCGAGCCGAGCTACAAATACGGGGTCGTGCATCTTTACGGCGAGACCGGCGTTCCCTGCCTGCCGGTCGCGCTCAATTCCGGCCTGTTCTGGCCGCGCCGCTCTTTTCGCCGCTATCCGGGGACCATCGTGGTCGAGGTGCTCGATCCGATTGCCCCGGGCCTCGCTAAGGCGGACTTCTTCCGCCGGCTGCAAGAGGTGATCGAGGAGGCCACGGGGCGCCTTGTCGCCGAAGGCGAGCGCGAGCTTGCCAGCAACGGCATCAGGGGCGCCTCGCTCGCGCCCTCACCCTGACGCAAGGGTGGCCGCCGCTTCGTGGCTTCCCTTCAGCCGCGCCGCCAGCAGATGCAGGTCCGACTGGCGCAGCCCGAGCGCCTCCATGGCCGCGACCGTGGCGACCACATAGTCGCGGTTCGCGCCCGATTGGCCATGGCCTTGCCGCACGTGGTGCAATTGCTGCTCGAGCGACAGCCGCCCGGCATATTGCGGATGGCTGCGGTCGACCATGTAGCAGAGCGCGGTGACCTGCCGCTCCGGCTCGCCCCTGAGCCAGACCCGGCGCAGGCATTCGCGGTAGACCATCGTGACCTGCTCGCGGGCGCGCAGATAGGCGATGGTGCGGGCGCGCTCGGCGGCCGCCACCCGGTAGGCCATGCCGCGGCAGGTGCCGCCATGGTCGAGGCCGAACACGAGGCCTGGCCGCTCCGGGGTTCCGCGGTGGACGAAGGAATAGACGCAGAGCGCCCGATGGGCGCCGATCAGCCGCGCTTCGACCCGCTCGAGGAAAGAGAAGCCCGGCCGCCACATCAGCGAGCCATAGCCGAACACCCAGAGGTCGTCGTCGGCATGATCGGGCGAGGGATGCATGGCGGAGAACGGTGGGTCGCTCCGGCTCGCGCCGGCATTGGCTCGCCTACCAGGGCGTTTGCGCGTGCGCAACGGTATGGACAAACGGCGTGCATCGGACGACTCTGGCCGAGTTCGGATGCGCCGCGGTCCGCGGCGTCGCAAGCGCACGGCCGAGAGCCCGGCACCAAGGCTCCGCGGGGCGATGGAATGCGATCGATGGATCATCCTGGCCCCGCCCGCCGCCGTCGCATCTGGCCGGTCCTGGTGCCGGTCATGCTGGTGATCGCGCTCGCCGTCTTGTGGACCGGCCTGTGGTTCTACGCCGCTTCGGCAGCGGAGGCGGCCATCGCCGGTTGGCGCGAGCGCGAAGCCAAGGTGGGCCGCTTCTATGGCTGCCAGAAAGAAACCATCGGCGGCTATCCATTGCGCATCGAGGTGCGCTGCTCCGAGCCTCGCGCCGAGCTGCGCAACGAACAGCCGCCACTCGCGCTGAAGGCGACGGACCTCCTGGTCGTCGCGCAAATCTACCAGCCGACGCTGTTGATCGGGGAATTCATCGGACCGCTGACGATCGCCGAGCCCGGTAAGCCGCCGAGCCACGTTGCCAACTGGACTCTCGCCCAGGCGAGCGTGCGCGGCACGCCTTGGGCGCCTGAGCGAGTCTCGATTGTGGTCGATGGCCCGACCGTCGATCGCGTCGGCGAAGGCGGCAATGCAGCCGTGCTGAGGGCGCAGCGGATCGAGCTGCACGGCCGCATGGCCGCAGGCTCGGCCACCGACAATCCGGTGATCGAGCTGGCGCTGCGCCTGACCTCGGCGGCGGCGCCCGAGCTCCATCCGCTCGCGGCCCAGCCGCTCGATGCCGACATCGTCGCAATGCTCCGGGGACTTGCCGATTTCGCGCCCAAACCCTGGCCGGCGCGGTTTCAGGAATTGCAGGCCCGCGGCGGCAGGATCGAGATCAGCAAGGCGCGGGTGCAGCAGGGTGACGTGATCGCGGCCGGCGCGGGACAGCTCGGCCTGACCGCGCGCGGGGGCCTCGATGGCCAGCTGCAGATCACGGTGGTCGCGATCGAGAAGGTGCTCCATGCGCTCGATCTCGATCGGCTGATGTCGCAGGGCAAGGTCGGCTCGACCATCGACGCGCTCGACCGGATCATGCCTGGCCTTGGCAATCTCGCCCGCCAGAATGCCGCCCCCGGCATCATCGCCGGGCTCGGTGCGATGGGCCAGACCACGACGCTGGAAGGCAAGCCCGCGATCACGGTCCCGCTTCGTTTCGCCGACGGCGCGATTTTTCTGGGGCCGTTCCAGATCGGCCGGGCGCCTCCGCTGTTCTGATCGCTAAGCACAGAGCTTGGGACGGTCCCGGGTCTGCCGCGCACCACAACGCAGTCAAGCTTGTGCAGAGTGCGTAAACTTGTCTGCATGGCTGCGCTGCGCCCGCGACACCGGAGCGGGCGTGGAACAGCGGCCCCACCCAGCGCGTTCTATCCGACGGCACTGCCTTATGGAGGCGACCATGCAGACAGATACATTGCAGACGAACACGGCGCAGACGAATACGGTGCAGCCAGATATGGTGCAGCCGGAGACGGCGACTCCGAAACCTCACACTTTGATCGCCAGCGACCGGGTCGAGGGCACGGCGGTCCGCCGCGCTGACGGCGAGAAGATCGGAACGATCCAGCGCCTGATGATCGACAAGCTCAGCGGCAATGTCGCCTATGCGGTGCTGAGCTTCGGCGGCTTCCTTGGGATGGGTCAGAAGCACTTGCCGATCCCATGGGCCCGTTTGCATTACGACCGCGTCTTGGGGGCCTATCAGCTCGACCTCACCGACGAGGAACTGAGCCGCGCGCCCTCGTTCGCGACCGACAAGGATTTCGACTGGGGCGACCGCAGCCGCGAGGTCGAGATCCACACCTATTACCGCGTGCCGCCCTACTGGGGCGCGTACTGAGCTGCCCAAGTAGGGTAGAACGGGGGCTACCCCCGCTTCCGCTTCTGTCCAGACTTTTTTCCGAAGCGGGGGGGGAACTGTGGACCGCGTGCTTTTCGCCTGCAGCGCCTTGCTCGGCTCGAAGCCGATCACCAGGCGATGCCCCGTCGCACGCGCAAAACGTTCAAGCGTGCGCGTCGAAGGCTTGCCGCGGCCGCTTTCAAGACGTGCGATGGCGGTCTGGGTCGTCTTCATGCGTTTGGCGACATCCGCCTGCGTGAGGCCGGCCCGTCGGCGCGCGCTCATCATGGCATTGAACAACGCGAATTCCTCTTCCAGCGCCTCATATTCGCGTCGATAGGCCGGACTCTTCATCCACTTCTTATGTAGATCGTCCGCGCGGATGTGTTTCATGACACCTCCTTTGCCCGCCGTCGCGCGATCTCGAGTTCGCTTCGGGGAGTTTTCTGCGTCTTCTTGATGAATGCACGAAGGACGATGACGCGGCGTCCGGTTGCGGCGATGTAGATCGCACGCGCAATTCCGTCGCGGCCGGTCATCCGCATTTCCCAAAGCTTTCCTTCGAGGTGTTTCACATAGGGTTCCCGCATGTCCTCCGGAAGCGCCTCGACCTCCGGGAGCGCGGCAGCCAAGACTTCGACAACCCACGGCATCGCCGCATCTATAGCACAAATGCTATGAGGCGTGCAAAAATCAAGCCCTCACTCTTCCCCCGCATAGGGCCGCGGCAGCGGCTCGTGCGGGAGGCCCGGGTGGGGGCGGCCGAAATCGGGCGCGGGCGAATCCTGGCCGATGGCGACGATGCCTTTGCGGATCGCGCGGGTGCGGGTGAAGTGGTTGAACAGCGCTTCGCCGTCGCCGCGGTGGATGGCGCGCGTCAAGGCCGCGACATCCTCGTTGAAGCGGCCGAGCATTTCCAGCACCGCGTCCTTGTTGGCGAGAAAGACATCCCGCCACATGGTCGGGTCGGAGGCGGCGATGCGGGTGAAGTCGCGAAATCCGCCGGCCGAGAACTGCAGCACCTCGGAGCGCGTGACCTGGGAGAGCTCGTCGGCGGTGCCGACGATGGTGTAGGCGATGAGGTGCGGCAGGTGGCTGGTGATCGCAAGCACGAGGTCGTGGTGCTCTGCGGTCATGGTCTCGACATTCGCACCCAGCAATCGCCAGAACGCGGCGAGGCGTTCGACCGCGGAGGGATCGGCGTTCGCCGGCGGGGTAAGGATGCACCAGCGGTTGACGAACAGCTCCGCGAAGCCGGCATCAGGGCCTGAATATTCCGTACCGGCGACCGGATGGGCGGCAACGAAGTGAACGCCGGCGGGAAGATGAGGGGCCATGTCGCGCAGCACCGCGCCCTTGACCGAGCCGACATCGGAGACGATCGCGCCGGCCTGCAAGTGCGGCCCGATCTCCTCGGCGACCGCGCCGCACTGGCCGACCGGGATGCAGACGATGACGAGATCGGCGCCCTCGACCGCCGCCGCGTTGGTTTCGGCGACCTGATCGGCGAGCCCGAGTTCGGCGGCGCGGCGCCGGGTGGCGGCGGTCCTGGCGGTCACGGCGATCGAGCGCACCGCGCCCTGCGCCCGCGCTGCGCGCGCGATCGAGGAACCGATCAGCCCCGCTCCGATCAGCGCGAGGCGATTGAAGAGAGGCGTGCTGGCGCGCATCACGCCGCCTTTCCCATGAACTCGGCGAGCGCCGCGACGACGAGCTTGTTCGCCTCCTCGCTCCCGACGGTCATGCGCAGCGCATGCGGCAAGTGATAGGCGGCGACGCGGCGCAGGATCAGGCCGCACCGGGTGAGGAAGGCATCGGCCTCTTCCGCCGTTCGCCCCTTCGTGGTCGGAAAATGGATCAGCACGAAATTGGCGATGCTCGGCGTCACTTCGAGGCCGAGCCTGCCGATCTCATCGGTGAGCCAGGCGAGCCAGCGCTCGTTGTGCGCGCGCGCCGCTTCCACATGCGCCGTGTCTCCGATCGCCGCGATGCCCGCCGCCATCGCCGCGGTGTTGACGTTGAACGGGCCGCGGATGCGGTTGATGGCGTCGACCACATGCGCCGGTCCATAGAGCCAGCCGAGGCGGAGCGCCGCGAGCCCATAGATCTTCGAGAAGGTCCGGCACATCACCACGTTCTCGGAGGTGGCGACGAGCTCGATCCCGGCCTCGTAATCGTTGCGGCGGACATATTCGGCATAGGCGGCATCGAGCACGAGCAAGACCTGCGGCGGCAGCGCCCTGTGCAGCCGCTTGACCTCGTCGAACGCAATGTAGGTGCCGGTCGGATTGTTCGGGTTGGCGAGGAAGACGACCTTGGTGCGCTCGCTCACCGCCGCGAGGATCGCGTCGACATCGGCAGTGTAATTCTTTTCCGCGGCCACGACCGGTTTCGCGCCCGAGCCGAGCGTCGCGATCGGATAGACCAGGAAGGCATGGGTGGTGTGGATCGCCTCGTCGCCGTCGCGGAGATAGGCGTCGGCGAGGAGGTTCAAGAGATCGTCGGAGCCCGCGCCGCAGACGATGCGAGCGGGGTCGAGACCGAATGCGCGCCCGATCGCCTCACGCAAGGCAGTGGCCGCGCCGTCGGGATAATCCTGCAGGTGGTCGGCGACTGCGCCATAGGCTGTGATCGCCTTCGGGCTCGGCCCGAGCGGTGTCTCGTTCGAGGACAGCTTGAACACCCGCGCGACGCCAGGCGCCTCGCTCTTGCCCGGCACATAGGGCTCGATGTCGAGCACGCCGGGGCGCGGCTGCGGACGCTGCGAGGACATTGTCGTACTCCGATCTCCCCTCCGGGCGCACACGCAGCCAAGCTTACGTAGGCTGCTGGCCTGCGCTGCGCCGACCTCCCCCATAAGCCGTGAGGTGAAGGGTTAACGCCCGCTCGGGGCGGGCCGCGCGCCGTCGGCGGAGACCCTATAGCGGGTCGCGTGGCTCCCGACGAGGGCCGTGGCCCGCACCGAGGCGCCGGCCTCGACCAGCGCGGCGCTCACGCCCGCGATGCTGCCGCCTGGGGGGACGGAGACGAGGAGCGCGGCGCCGTCGAAGGCCTTGTCCGGCACTGCGATCACCTCGGCGAGCGCGCCCAGCGCCTTGGCGGCCTGCGCGCTCCAGCCGGCGACTCGCACGCTCCAGACCTCGACCTCCCTCACCATGGCGTCGGCCGCGGCGCGCGAGACGACGAAGACCGGCAGCGCGGCCGGGTGGTCGACCCGCTCGACGAAGGGAAGCCGCGCGATGATCTTCGGCGCGCTGTCGAATTCGAGCGCGTTCCACCAGGCGCTGGCGCCAGTCACCGGGAAGGCCGGGACGAGGCCGAGATCGCCCTTCGAATCCGAGACCGCGGCGACGACCGCCGCGGCGCCCATATGGGCGACGAATGGCACGGTGAAGCCGAAATGAAAGCGCGCGCTGTCGCGCATAAGCGCATCGCCAGCCGACAGGTCGGCATGGACCGAAAACGGCGCCTGCACATAGGTGAAGGTCGCGATGATGACGCGCCAGATGCCTTCCGCCGTGTCGAGGGGCAGGATGCCATGGTGACGCTCGACCAGCCGGCGCATCATGTCGGCTTCGCGCGCTGGGCGGAAGGCGGAACCGGACTCTTGCGTCTGCTTCGCCGCGATGAGGCGGTCGATAATCTTGCCGCGCTCCATCAAGAGCCCGTGCATCGCCTCGTCGATGCGGTCGATCTCGCGCCGCAGATCGAGGAGCGACGGCGTGTCGACACCGGAGGGATTCGCTTTTGCCATCGCGCCCGCACCAGCACCAAGCTTGTGTCCCGAATGCCGATCCTTATGCTTGGCGCCGGAGGCGAAAGCAAAGAAAACGTTGACTCCGGCAGGGGCCAGCCTATCTAAGCCCGTCGGCCGCGGGACCTTTCGGCCAACCGACGGCGTCTGTCGCCTCGCGGAGCGGGCTTGAATATGGTCGAGTTCGGCGTCACGCTTGATCCTGCCGACCGCGCGCGCGAGGCGGACCGGCCCCATTCGCCCGTCGTCCATTTCGGCGCCGACAAGCCTCTGCGGCTCGACGCCGGCGTCGAGCTCAGCCCCTTCCAGATCGCCTATCAGACCTATGGCACGCTCAATCACGAGCGCAGCAACGCCGTGCTGATCTGCCATGCGCTGACCGGCGACCAGCATGTCGCCAACATCCATCCGGTCACGCAGAAGCCCGGCTGGTGGGAGACCATGGTCGGTCCCGGCCGGCCGATCGACACCGAGCGTTACTTCGTGATCTGTCCGAACGTGGTCGGCGCCTGCATGGGCACCTCCGGGCCCGCCTCCACCAATCCGAAGACCGGCATGCCGTGGGGCCTCGACTTCCCGGTCATCACCGTCCGCGACATGGTGCGCGCGCAGGCGATGCTGCTCGACCATCTCGGCATCGATTCGCTGTTCACGGTCGCCGGTGGATCGCTGGGCGGCATGCAGGTGCTGCAATGGGCCGCGAGCTATCCCGGTCGCGTTTTTTCCGCGTTGCCGATCGCGGCCGCGACCCGGCATTCCGCGCAGAACATCGCCTTCCACGAGGTCGGCCGCCAGGCGGTGATGGCCGACCCGGACTGGCGCGGCGGCCGCTATTGGGCCGAAGGCACCAACCCGCGCCGCGGGCTCGCGGTCGCGCGCATGGGTGCGCACATCACGTACCTTTCGGACGCGGCGCTGCACCGCAAGTTCGGCCGCCGGTTCCAGGACCGCGACAATCCCACGTTTTCCTTCGACGCCGATTTCCAGGTGGAGAGCTATCTGCGTCACCAGGGCATCATGTTCGTCGAGCGGTTCGACGCCAATTCCTATCTCTATCTCACCCGCGCGATGGACTATTTCGACCTCGCCGCCGACTACGACGGAGTGCTCGCCAGCGCCTTCAAGGACACCCCGACCCGCTTCTGCGTGATCTCGTTTACCTCCGACTGGCTGTTTCCGACCTCGGATTCGCGCGCCATCGTGCACGCGCTCAATGCCGGCGGTGCGCGCGTCTCCTTCGCCGAGATCGTCACCGACAAGGGCCACGATGCCTTTCTGCTCGAGGAGCCCGAGCTGTTCGCGATCGTGCGCGGCTTCCTCGACGGCGCCGCCAAGGCGCGCGGTCTACCCACGGCGCGGAGGTGACATGCTGACCCGCCTCAAACGCGATCTCACCATGGCGGATGCGGCGCGCACGCCGGGCGGCGCGCGCGTCGACCTTATCGTGGTCGCCGAGATGGTCGAGCACGGCGCCAAGGTGCTCGACGTCGGCTGCGGCGACGGCGAGCTGCTGAGGCTGCTCGCCGAGACGCGGGCCGTGGACGGGCGTGGCATCGAGCTCTCGCGCGAGGGCGTGAACGAATGCGTCGCCAAGGGGCTCGCGGTGATCCAGGGCGACGCCGATACCGACCTGTCGGATTACCCCGACGATGCCTTCGACTATGTGATCCTGTCGCAGACCCTGCAGGCGACGCGCCAGCCGCGGGTGGTGCTCGAGCACATGCTGCGTATCGGCCGGCGCGCGGTGGTGTCGTTCCCCAATTTCGGGCACTGGCGCATCCGCCTGCAGGTCGGACTGGGCGGCCACATGCCCCACACCGACAACCTGCCCTATGCCTGGTATGAGTCGCCCAACATCCACTTCTGCACCATGAAGGATTTTCGCCAGCTCTGCTTCGTGGCCGGGGCCAAGATGGAGAAGGCGGTGGCGCTCAATGCCTGGGGACGCGCGCTGCGGCTCAATGCGCCCTGGTGGTTCTGGAACCTGTTCGGCGAGCAGGCGGTGTTCCTGCTGAGCCGAAGAGGCTGAACGCGGCGCGATGGACCTTTACTCCGCCGGACATCGCCGCGGTGTGGTCGCGGCCCCGCATCAGGCTGCGGTCGAGGCGGGCCGCGCGACGCTCGCCGAGGGCGGCAACGCGATCGAAGCCATGGTCGCGATGGCGGCGACCATCGCGGTCGTCTATCCGCACATGAATCACTTGGGCGGCGATGGATTCTGGCTCCTGCGCGAGCCGTCCGGAAAAATCCGCGCCTTGATGGCCGCGGGTGTCGCCGGCAGCCTGGCGCGGCCCGAGCTTTACCGCGATGCCGGCCATGACCAGATCCCGCCCCGCGGCCCGCTCGCGGCGCTCACCGTCCCCGGCGCGATCGCGGGCTGGAGCCTGGCGCTCGAAGCCGCCAAGGCCCAGGGCGGCCAGTTGCCGCTCGGCTTTCTGCTCGAACACGCCATTCGCCATGCTGGCGAAGGCATGGAAGTATCGAGGAGCCTTGCTGCCTGCGCCGCTGCGGCCGATGGCGAGTTGCGCGGCGAGTTGCGCCCTGTGCCGGGCTTTGCCCAGACGTTTCTGATCGACGGCAAGCCGCCCCCGCAGGGCGCGCTGCTCAAGCAGGCCGCGCTCGCCGCTACCCTCGAACGGCTCGCTCATGCGGCAGCCCGGTGACGCGCGTCGATCTCGAACGCTGCCGCGCCACGGTCGCGGAGCCGCTCTCGCTGAAGCTCGATGCTGGCACCGCCTTCAACACGCCACCGCCGACCCAGGGTCTCGCCTCGCTGATCCTCCTCGCCTTGTTCGAGCGGCTCGGGGTCAAGGAGGCCGAAGGCTTCGATCACGTGCACGGTCTGATCGAGGCGACCAAGCGCGCGCTCGCGCTGCGCGACCGTTATGTCGCCGATCCCAGCCGGCTGCCCCACCCGCCCGACCGCTATCTCGGCGACTCGTTCCTCGCTGCCGAGGCATCGAAGATCGATCGCCGGAAGGCTTCGGCTTGGCGGGCGCGATCCGGGGAGGGCGACACGATCTGGATGGGCGCGATCGATGGTTCCGGTCTCGTCGTCTCCTATATCCAGTCGCTCTACTGGGAGTTTGGCTCCGGGGTCGTGCTGCCGCGTACCGGGGTGCTGATGCAGAACCGCGGGGTGGGTTTTTCGCTCGCGCCCGGCGCGCTAAACCTGCTTGAGCCAGGCCGGCTGCCGCCCCACACCCTCAATCCGGCGCTGGCGGTGCTGCGCGACGGCCGCGTGCTTGCCTATGGCACCATGGGCGGCGACGCCCAGCCCCAGATCCAGGCCAGCTTCTTCACCCGCCATGCCCTCTTCCAGCAGCCGCTCGATGAGGCGCTCGATCGGCCCCGCAGTCTCATCGGCCGCATCTGGGGCGCGCCGCACAGCCATGTGCTCCTGGAGCCGCGGTTCGACGGCGACCTGATCGACCAGCTCCGCACCGCCGGCCATGACGTGATGGTGCTGAGCGAGCCCTATGCCGACGCGACGGGCCATGCCGGAGCGGTGGTGCTGCATCCCGACGGATCGATCGAGGGCGGCCACGATCCCCGCTCCGATGGCGGCGCGGCGGGGATTTGATCGGCCCTCGCGCGGCGCATTCGCTGTTCTAGTATTCGGGCGCCAATTCGGTAGATTCTGGCGGCGAGGACAGTCGCGCAGCGGAGGTTTTTGTGGATCAGCACCTTCCCAGCCCATCCCTCGGCCATGAACCGCTCGATTTTGGCCGTGCCTTCGCGATCGCAACGGTCCTCAATCTTGCGCTGGTCGCCGCCCAGGTCGTCTATGGCATTCTGGCCAACTCGGTTGCGCTCCTGGCCGATGCCGGTCACAACTTCGGCGACGCGCTCGGACTGCTGCTCGCGTGGGGAGCCCACACCGCCGGCCGCTGGCAGCCCACCCACCGATACACCTACGGTTTCGGGTCGGCTTCGATCCTCGCCTCGCTGACCAACTCGGTCATGCTGCTGGTCGCGACCGGCGCGATCGCCTGGGAAGCCATCCTCCGGTTCCTCGAACCGGAGGAAGTCGCCGGCGTGACCGTCATGGTCGTGGCCGGGATCGGCATCGTGGTCAACGGCATCTCGGCCTGGCTGCTGATGGCGGGCACCAGAACCGACATGAATATCCGCGGCGCGTTCCTGCACATGATCGGCGATGCCGCCGTGTCGCTCGCTGTCGTGATCGCGGGCGGCCTCATCCTGCTCACGGGATGGCTGTGGCTCGATCCGCTGATGAGCCTCGTCATCTCCGTCGTGATCGTGGCCGGCACCTGGGGCTTGCTGCGTGACGCGATCAAACTGTGCCTGGCGGCGGTGCCTGCCGGGATCGATCCGCTGAAGGTGCGAATCTATCTGGAAGGCCTCCCGGGCGTGACTGCAGTCCACGATCTGCATGTGTGGGCAGTGAGCACGACCGAAACCGCGCTGACCTGTCACCTGGTGATGCCGAAAGGCCACCCGGGCGACGCCTTTCTTGCCGATGTCTCGCGCCAATTGCACGACCATTTCGACATCGGGCATCCGACCTTGCAGATCGAGCTGGCCGACGCGGAAACCTGCGCCATGGCATCCGGCCATATGGTCTAATTAAGTCACTGGTTCGCGAAGTCGTCCGGCTTGAGTTCGACCGGCATGCCGTGCGGGGTGCGGTCGGCGGCATGGCCCCAGGCGTCGCGATAGCGCGCCAGCGTGTCACGGCTGGCGACGCCTTTTTCGGCGACGATGCGCTCGAGCGCAGCGAGCCAATGCCAGTAATAGGTCTCGCCGGTGTCGGGGTCGCCCAGGGCCTGCGCGCGCCTGATCTCGTCGGCCAGTACCGCCGCCCATTCGCCCCAGCTGAACAGGCCGCGCTCGTTGAGCGCGAGCGCGAGTGCGAAGGCCTGCGCCTCCCAGGGCGCGCGAAAGAGCGGCCCCTCGCTGTCGCGGGGGATGCCGGGCAGCGCCGCGTTGGCACGGCGGGCAGCGGAGGAATCGATGGTGGTCACGTCACGCCGGCTCCAGATAGGGCTCCCAGGCTTCGATCGAGACCTTCAGCGTCGGTTCTGCGCCCTCGCCCCACAACTCGCGGCCCTCGAACAGCACCGTGTAGAGCCATTGCGGATTCTCGCCTTGGCCGATCGCCACCGTGTCCGGGAAGACATGGCAGCCGCGCACGCACTCGATCACCCCGACATGGCCGCGCGCATAGCGCGGGAGCCTGGTGTGGGTCTTGGGATGGATGTTCTTGGTGCGCACGCGGTCGCCGGCCTTGAAGCGCGCCGGCGCGCTCGCCGGCCGTCCGAAGGAGCCGCGCGTGAGCGACTGTTGCACCTCGGATGCGGCAAGCTTGCGCGGCAGCGGCTTGCCCGGACGCAAGGCATGGCCGGCCGCGATCTCGTCGGCGTCGATCAGCCCATGGTCGATGAGCAGCTGCTCCAGCCTGATCGCCCATTTCTGGTAGTAGGACATGCCGAGATAGGGGAGCGGCGGAATCTTTTCGATCACCGCGCGCGACTGGTCGATGCTCCACAGCCGCGCATGGCCCATCGCCCGGTTCATGGCGAGGCAGCGCGCCTCCCAGTCGGAGTGGAAGACCGGCTCGTTCGGCTCGGGCTCGACCGGCCCGAAACCCTGCATGCCGCCCATGTCATGGATGCCGTTCATGGCGCGGCCTCGTCCGGCCGCATCGCCGGCCTGGTGCCGATCATGGCGTCGCGGGTGACGAGCGTCGCCAGTCTTTCCTCGCTCCAGCCCTCGGTGCCGGCAGGCCGCATCGGGAGGACGATGAAGCGGGTCTCGGCGGTCGAATCCCAGATTCGGATCTCGGTCGTCGCCGGCAGCGTCACGCCGAAGTCCGCGAGCACCCCGCGGGGATCGATCACCGCGCGCGAGCGGTAGGGCGCCGACTTGTACCAGACCGGGGGCAGGCCCAAGACCTCCCACGGATAGCAGGAGCAGAGCGTGCACACGATCATGTTGTGAACGCGCTCGGTGTTCTCGACCGCGACCAGATGATCGCCGACGCGGCTGATGAAGCCGAGCGCGCCGGCCGCCGCGGTCGCGTCTGCGAGCAGCGCCCGCTTGAATTCGGGATCGACCCAGGCCTTGGCGACGACCTTGGCGCCGTTATGCGGTCTCGAGCGCGCGCACGCGCAGCTCCGTCTCGCTGAGCTCCGAGCCCTGGTCGTGATGAGGCTCGCTATCGCGGCCGCCGGTCATGGGAAATGCCTCCTCTCGAGCGCGCATTGTGTCATCATCATATCCTGCCGTCCCGCTGCACGTCGATGGAGATGGCGGCCGCCTTGATGGAGGCTCGGGCAATGACCGCAGCAAAGCTGTTCGACCTCACCGGCAAAGTCGCGCTCGTCACCGGCGCCTCGAGCGGGCTCGGGGCCCGGTTCGCCGAGATGCTGGCGGAGAATGGCGCCGCGGTCGCCCTCCTGGCGCGTCGAACCGACCGCCTCGCCGCGGTGCAAGCGCGCATCGAGGCGGCCGGCGGCCGCGCAGTCGCGATCGCAGGCGACGTGCTCGAGCGGGGCGCCATGCTGCGCGCCTTCGACACCGCCGAAAAAACCTTCGGCACGGTCGACATCCTGGTCAACAATGCCGGCGTGGTGCATGCGGGCCGTGCGGTCGAGCTCACGGAGGAGGAATGGCGGCGGGTCGTCGGCACCGATCTCGATGCGGTGTTCTTCTGGTCGCAGGAGGCGGCGCGCCGCCTGCTCGCGGCCGGCAAGGGCGGCGCGATCGTCAACATCTCCTCGGTGCTGGGTTATGGCGTGGCCAAAGGGGTCGCGGCCTATGCGGTGGCGAAGGCGGGCGTGATCCAGCTCACCAAGGCGCTCGGACTCGAGCTCGCGGGCAAGGGCATCCGTGTCAATGCCATCGCGCCAGGCTGGATCGTCACCGACCTCAACCGCGAGTATCTCGCGAGCGAGAGGGGCGCGGCGATCAAGCGCGAGATCCCGCTCGGCCGCTTCGGCGAGGAGCGCGACCTCGACGGCGTGCTCCTCCTCCTCGCCTCCGACGCCGGCCGCTTCATGACCGGCGCGACCGTCGTGGTCGATGGCGGGCAACTGGTGGCGGTGCGCGGATGACAGCGCGAGGGTTTTCCGACTGAGAGGTCATTGCCATGGACTTCACCCTTCCTCCCGAGATCGAAGCCATCCGCCTGCGCACGCGCGCCTTCGTCGAGGAGCACATGCTCCCGCTTGAAGCCGATCGTGGCAATTACGACGATCACGAGAACAGCCGCCTCGATGTGCTCGAGCGCGTGCGGGCGAAGGCGAAGGCGGCCGGACTGTGGGCGCCGCAGGCGCCGAAGGAGTATGGCGGCATGGGTCTGCCGATCGTCGGCTGGGCGGCGATGTACGAGGAGGCGAACCGCTCGATCTTCGGCCCGGTCTCGTTCAACTGCGCGGCGCCCGACGACGGCAACATGAATCTCCTCGCCCGGGTGGCGACCAAGGCGCAGAAGGACCGGTGGCTCAGGCCGATCGTCGAGGGCAAGGTGCGCTCCGCCTTCGCCATGACCGAGCCCGCGCCCGGTGGCGGCTCCGATCCCGGCATGATCCGCACCCGCGCCGAGAAGAAGGGCGACAAGTGGGTCATCCATGGCCACAAGTGGTTCATCACCGGCGCCGGCGTCGCCGACCACTTCATCCTCTGCGCGCGCACCTCGGAGGATAAGCGGCGCGGGCTCACCGCCTTCCTCTATCACCGCGACCAGCCCGGCTGGCACATCGTGCGGCGGATTCCGATCATGGGCCCGGAGGAGCACGGCGGCCATTGCGAGCTCGTCTTCGAGGGGCTCGAAGTTGCGGACGAGGACGTGCTGATGGGGCTCGGCGACGGCTTGCGGGTCACCCAGATCAGGCTCGGGCCGGCGCGGCTCACCCATTGCATGCGCTGGCTCGGGCTCGCCAAGCGCTGCTGCGAGATCGCGCAGGCCTATGTCGCGGAGCGCGAAGGTTTCGGCCAAAAGCTCGCCGACCGCGAGAGCGTGCAGATCAAGCTCGGCGAGGTCGCCCACCAGATCCAGATCGGCCGGCTCCTGGTGATGTACGCCGCCTGGAAGCTCGACCAGGGCGACCTCGCGCGCAAGGAAGTCTCCATGGCCAAGGTGCAGGTCGCCGACGCGCTGCACCAGGCCTGCGACGTCGCGATCCAGCTCAACGGCGCGCGCGGCTATTCCAAGGACACGATCCTCGAATGGATCTACCGCTATGCCCGCCAGGCCCGCCTCGTCGACGGCGCCTCCGAGGTGCACCAGATGGTGCTGGCGCGGTCCATGCGCGCGGAAGGCCGCGATTTCTGGAGCTGGGGCGCGGGTACCTCAGGATAGCGGTCGAACATTATCGCCGGTTGGTGTTATGCGGCAAATGGACATGCTCCCATGATTGTCATCGTCCGCGAAGGCGGACGATCCAGTAACCCTCGGCATCTGCGGTTACTGGATGCTCCGCCTTCGCGGAGCATGACGACTCAGAGATAATTGCCGTCGGTGTTACTTCGCGATGCGCAGCTTGGCGAGGTTCGTGCCGATCGAGTTGAACGTGGTCACGATCTCCCCCGAGGTCTTGAGCAGGAAGAACTTGTTCGCATCGCTGGCGCAATTCTGCAGCAATGTGGACGTCGGGTCGGTCCCGGTGTTGACCTGTACCGTATAGAGTGTGATGCCGGCGGCCTTGATGTTGTTGCACAGGAGCTGCTGGCGCGCATCGATGGTCGATGCCGTGCCGGCGCCAAAGAGGACGTTGACCCACCGGTTCGCGGTATTCAAGCCGTCGGTCAGCAGGATGATCACCTTTTGAGTACCCGATGCGGGCGCCGGAGCACTGAGCGGCGCGCCTTGTGTCAGCGCCTGCCAGCCCCACGCAAGTCCGATCGCCTGGTTGGTCTCGCCGGCCGCGACCATCTGGTCGATGCGGCTGTTGAGCGCTGTCCAGTCGTTGCCAAGCGCCATCATCGGCGCCGGACAGCCCAATAGCGGCATGTCGGCGGGGAAGAGGGTCGCCACGTTGGTGACGTCCGGCGCCGTGTTCCCCACATCGTAGCTCTGATCACGATCCGTCACGCACCCGGTCCAGCCGGTCTTGCTGACGGTGACGGTGCCCCCGACAAATACCCATGTCGAGCCGTTCCAGCACCAGCCGGTGGCGCAAAAGCTGTAGCCGGTGCTCGAGCCGGTGCCGGTCGCGTAGCTCCAGCTCCATTTGAGCCAACTTGCATTGACGTTGCCCGTCCCGACATTGACGTCGGTGTTGAACGGAATGATCGCAACCTGGACATCGCCGGGGGTGTGCGCCGCATTCTGCAGCGTCGTCAGGAGCTGATGTGACGCGGTCTTGAGGGCGCCGATCTTGCCGGCGTCGTTCATCGAGCCGGTATTGTCGAGAACGAGCGCGACCTGGAGCTTTGTGGTTCCCCATGAGACCGTGGAGGTGGTCGAAATGTTCAGTTTCGAGAACCCCATGAGACCCAGGAAGTCGGTCTTCATCGTCGCCGAGCCGGAAACGACCAACGTGGAGCTGCCTGCGGTGTAGACCGGAGTGACGGTGCTGTTCTGCGCCTCGGGACGATTGAACACCGCCTTGAAATAGGCCGTCGCCTGGGGTTGCAGATCGCCGGCGCTGAGCGTTGTCGCATTCGTGGACATGGCCAGTGCGGTCGCGTCGACCGCGGCCTGCAGCGCCGCCTTGATGGAATTGGCGCGGCTGTAGTCGACCGCCGAGCCGATGGCGTAGACAAGAGGAACCAAGGCAAGCGCGAAGGTGATCGCGACGTTTCCTCCCGCCCCGCGGAACTCCGCTAGGCGGTCGCGCAACAAGCTGGTCGATGCTGTCTTGGCCATGGCCTACCTGCCTTCGTTGATCGCTAGGTGATCTAAATCGGAAGTCTAAAAACCGCCTAAAATTAATCGATGAAAATAGGATAAGAATAATTAACCTGAATCTTGCCTGCGCGGGACAGCGGAGAACTCGTAGGGTGGGCAAAGGCGCGTCCTCTTCCTCTCCACTTGCACGATCGCCGCCGCGCCTTTGCCCACCGTTTCGTGCCACGTCATAAGGGATGGTGCTGCACCGCAGGGTGGGCAAAGGCGCGCAACGTGATTGTGGAAAGAGCGCAGCTCGCGATGCGCCTTTGCCCACCCTACGAAACCCGCTCTAATTCGCGGCTTGCGGGCGGTCGGTCCGCAGCGGCCTTTCCTCGATCAGGACGAGGGCGACGAACGCAATCAGGAGGCTCGCCGCAACCGCAAGGAAAACGCGGCTGAAAGCTGCGGCGGCATCGGCGGCGTCGGGCGACAGCGCGCCACCCAATCGGCCGGGGCCGAGCCCGCCCTGATCGAGCGACGAGGTCCCGGTCAGCACCAGAGCGCCGAGCGCCGCCACCAGCATGGTGGCGAAGAGGTTTCGGCAAAAATTCATGGTGCCGATCGCAATGCCGAGCTGGTGGCGCTCGACCGCATTCTGCAGCGCGACCGCGGTCAGCGAGGGCAATGGACCAAAACCTGTTCCGATCAGGAACAGCAGCACCTCGAACGACAGCGGGCCGAGCCTGTCCGCCCACCAGGCCAACGTCGCCACCGATCCGATCGCGACCACGACCGAGATCATCGGAAGGATCTTGTAGCGGTTCACGCGGCACAGCACCTGGCCGGCGAGTCCGGCGCTGGCATTGAGGCTCACCATGAAGATCATGAGGCTCAAGCCCGCATCGGTCGGCGAAAGTCCGATGACGCTTTGCAGATACATGGGCAGGAAGATGTTGAGCCCGATCACCGATCCCCAGCCGAAGGAGTTGGCGATGACCGCCCACCGCGCCACCGGATCGAGCAGAATGGAGATCGGGATCAGCGGCTCCGGCGCGCTGACGAGCCGCAGCACGAAGCCGAACCCCACGATCAGCGCGCAGGCGAGGAGCGCGAGCACCGGCAGCGATGTCCATGGATAGCGGATGCCGGCGAGATTGAGCGCAAGCATGAACGAGACGCTCGCCGCCACGATCAGGATCGCGCCGACCACGTCGAGACGGTGCGGGCGCTCGTGCCGGGGCAGGCGCCGCAGCAGCGAGGATGTGATCGCGAGCGCAACAAGGCCGAGCGGGATGTTCATCCAGAAGATCGCCGACCAATGCACGTGGTCGGCCAGGAAGCCTCCGAACAGGGGCCCGCAGGCGCCCGCCGTCGTGTAGGTCATCGAGAAGTAGGCGTAGTATTTTCCGCGCTCCTTGGGCGCGGCGATGTCGCCCAGGATGACCACGCTGGTCGAGGCGAGGCCGGCGCCTCCGATCCCCTGCAGGGCGCGGCCCAGGATGAGGACCAGCATGGTCGGGGCGAGCGCGCAGATCAGCGAGGCGGCCAGGTAGATCCCGATCGCAATGCGCAGCGTGAACCGGCGCCCGTGAATGTCGCCGATCTTGCCGAACAGCGGCATGGCGGCCGTCGCCGCGAGCAGATAGGCGGTGATCAGCCAGGGCAGGCTGTGCACGTCGCCGAACTCGCGCCCGATGGTCGGCAGCGCGCTGGCGAGGATGGTGTTGTCGAGCGAGGCCATGAACACCGGCACCAGCACGCCGACGACGATCAGCCGCGTTTCCTCATGCGTGAGGGGCCGCGGGTCGCTTGCTTTGGCGAAAGCGTCCATCAGCGGTCGGCGGAGTTCGGCATGGCAGGTGGCATCGCATCGAGATGACGACAGGGCGGCCCTTGCCTTGTAGGCCAGACTCCCCTGCTCGAACAGCCGCAGCCGCACATCGGACCGATGCCGCCGGTGCATGCTGCGTTCGCGCAGTCTGCAACGGCTGCCGGCGCGGTCGGGAATCCCGTCCTGCCAAGCTTTCGCGCATCCTGGCAAGCTGGTAGCGTTCACACCGATCGCCGGCCAAAAGACAAATGTCGGCTCAACAGGGAGGCATCCATGAGAACTTTGATCGCTGGCTTATGGCTCGCATCGACGCTGGCCGCCGGGACGGCCGGCGCGCAACCGTTCCCGTTCAACGAGGTGGGCGTGACCATGGGCCACTGGCACCTCGCTTCGCGCGACGTGCAGGCCAACAAGAAGATTTTCGTCGGCATGGGCGGCGAGCCGATCTCGCGCGCCGGGGCCGAATCGGTCAGGTTCCCCGGCATCCTGGTCAATTTGAGCTTTGGGAATACGCCGGGGTCCGGCGGCTCGGTTGGATCGGTGGTCAACCACGTCGGATTCATCGTCAACAACGTCCAGGAGCAGGTGGCCAAGTGGAAGGCCAATGGCGTTGCGGTGCTGCCTGGGGGCAACAACAGGCTGGATCAGGCCTACGTCGAGACTCCGGACGGTCTGCGAATTGAAATCCTGGAAGACAAGACTCAGGCGATGCCGATCCGGCATGAGCACGTGCACTTCTTCCTGCCGGAAGCCGAGATCGCCAAGAGCCAGGCTTGGTATGCGAAGACCTTCGGCGCCAAGGCAGGCACACGGAACAATGCCGCCGTTGCGGATGTCCCGGGCGGCCAGCTCCGGTTTGCCAAGGCCGACAAGGCGCAGTTGCCGACCAAAGGACGCGTGCTCGACCACATCGGCTTCGACGTGAAGGACCTGCAGGCTTTCATCAAGAAGATCGAAGCCGAAGGCATCAAGCTCGATGAGCCCTATAGGAAGAACGAGGCGACCGGCTCCGCGATCACCTATATCACCGATGCATGGGGCACCCGCGTCGAGTTGGTCCAACGGGGGCCTATGCCATAGGAATCGGTTCGGCAAGCAGTCTGCCTGGTCTGGCGCCTGCCAGATCAGGCCGAAGCAAGTGAAGCTCTCGGCGCTCGTACGCAACTTCGGCAGTCGATCCTGGAGCGGGTTTCGATCAGGCGGAATCGGAGTTTTGTGTCCGCTCGTCCCCGCGAAAGCGGGGACCCAGGGCAGCAGGCGGAGGATTTGGAGCGAGCGGCCCCTGGATTCCCGCTTGCGAGCCTGTGAAGAAATTAGCATTGCGCCGGGGGCTGTGATTCACTTCGCTCCAAAACGAGGTGATTCGATGGCCAGCGCAGCGCGGTTTATTCAGGCGGATCGAGTTCAGACGCGATGGGACTTCATTGATCTGGAGGCGCTGTTGCCGAGCGATCATCGCGCCCGGGTCGTGATGAGCTTTGTCGAGAGCCTGGACCTTTCGGAACTTTACGACGCGATCAAAGCGCGCGAAGGCGAGCCTGGGCGTCCGCCGCCCGATCCTGCGGTTGTGATGGGGTTGTGGCTTTATGCGACGATCGAGGGGGTGGGCTCGGCGCGGCAACTGGAGCGGTTGGCGGAGCGCGATCTCGCCTATCGGTGGATCGCCGGCGGGGTGCCGCTGAACTATCACGGGCTGGCGGACTTCCGGGTGGCGCACGTGGAGGTGCTCGATCGGCTGCTGAGCGAAAGCGTCACCGCGCTGCTTGCCGAGGGGGTGGTATCGCTCGCCGAGGTCGCCGTCGATGGCACCAAGGTGCGGGCGAATGCGAGCCGGGACTCGTTCAAGACCGCCAGCAAGCTTGAGCGGATTGGGGCTGCGGTGGAAGCGCGGATGGCGGCGCTCAAGGGGGAGATTGCGGCCGATCCCGAGGCGTCCTCGCGCCGCCAGCGGGCGGCGCAGGAGCGGGCGGCGCGGGAGGTGAAGCAGCGCGCCGAGCGGGCGCGAGTGGCACTCGTCCAAGTGCAGGCCGAGAAGGCGGAGCGGGCGAAGACGCATGCCAAGGACGAGGCGAAGAAGTCGGAGCCGAAAGCTTCGCTCAGCGATCCGCAAGCGCGCAACATGCGGTTTCCCGACGGGGCGGTTCGCCCCGCCTATAACGCGCAGGTCGCGGTCACGCCCGGCGAGGGCATCATCGTTGCGGTCGAGATGACGGATCGGCGCAACGACGCGGGTCTGGCCGTTCCGATGGTGGATGACATGGTCCGGCGCTATGGCAGGGCGCCGGAAAACCTTCTGGTCGACACCCATTACGCCACCAGCGAGGACATTGCCGCCCTGGCGGTGCATGCGGCGGGCCCGGTCACGGTCTTTGCGCCGCCACCGACCGAGCGCGACGACGTGAAACCGGCAACGCTCGCCAAGCGGGCGAAGATGCGGGCGCAGGAACCCGAGAGCGTGGGGGCGTGGCGCAGTCGGATGGCGACGGCAGCCGGCCAAGAGGTCTACCGACTTCGCAAGCTCATCGAGCGGATCAATGCCAATCTCAAGAACCATGGGTTCGGCTTTCTTCCGGTTCGCGGCCTGATCAAGGCCAAGGCGGTGGCGCTGTGGCATGCGCTCGCCAATAATCTGATTGCGGCGCATCGGCTGCGAAGCCAAGCTGCGTGATCGAGTGCTTGATCGAGGGAGGAAAGACGAAGTCATGCGTCGAGCCCTGCGCGGAAGCCTCGGCTCGGTTTGAGTTTGGCTTGACGCTCGCGCCATATTCGGCTGCGAGAACGATGCCCAGCGAAAGCCTATTTCCTTCACAGGCTCTTGCGCGGGAATGAGCGGATGAGGGTTATGGATCAACTCTGCGCGTTCTGCCAACGCGGTCCTCACTTCTGCGTTTGCTTGAAATATCTCAGATCCGGCGGCGCTTGGTTCTTCTTGGCGGGCATCAACAGGCCGTCCGCGCGGAGGAAATAGTTTTCCTTGCCGATGACAATGTTCGCGTTGCCTTCCTGGCACCAGGTTTCGGGCCACTGCTCGACCTTTTCCGCAACGCGCCTGTATTGCCGGTCGGAGGTCCATGGCCTTGTGAGGGCATGATCGATCACGGTGGTGAGGACGTGGATAATGTCCGCCTTGGTCTTGTCGATAAAGAACCGCTCCTTGAAGACCGACTGATTGTCGGAGTGGAGCGGCAGCCCGCTTGCGTCGAACGCGCGGGGACCTTTGAAGTGCCTCGTCTCGGCCTCGAGCACGTCGTAGCGGCCGTCGCCGTCCTCGTCGATCCATTTGCCGATCGAGTAGCCCCCGTATGTCGGCTGCGGGTTCTTGGGCCAGTCGCGTCCGTCGGTGAAGATTCGACGAAGGTGGTCCGAGCCGCTGAGCAGGATGTAGGTGGTTTCCGGCGTGATCACGTATTCATGAAATCCGAATGTCATCATGCGCGGCATGCCGCTGGGGAGACAGCGGGCGGTGGGGTAATTGCCCAGTCCGCCGTTCTTCTGGTCCGCCATGCTGTCCCTGTGGACCTTCTGATACTCCGGCGTCAGCGGCGCTTCCTGTCCGACACCCCAAGGCTTGGTCTGATCGAAGGCGCCCTGGACCTCTACCTCCCGGTGAACGACGCGGGTCCACTGGCCCTTCCAGTTGATGGGGTACTT
>WNGR01001680.1_pt1 | contig 31646 bp, 35 predicted proteins | sample 5407581 | NCBI WGS metagenome assembly WNGR01 (sample SAMN13153383, study PRJNA577476) | soil metagenome | isolation source: 80 cm soil or saprolite under Garry oak tree replicate 2 | place: USA:California | collected 2016-06-15
ACCTCGTGATCGTCCGCACCGCGGACGCGCTAATCGCCGTGAACGGATCCTACGGCACCCTCAGCGAGATGGCCCATGCCTTCGACCTCGGGAAGACGGTCTTCGCGCTCCACAGCTGGCCGATGGAGAAGGCGGGCGTTGACCCGAAGCTCTTCGTGGCGGTCTCGACGCCGCGGGAAGCGGTGGACCGGGCCATCGAATACGCGAAGCGCGCGATGGCGGCGGAGAAGCCCGGTCCCGGTTTCGCGAAGTGAGTCGGACCATCGCAGGGAGCCACGGGCTCCGCAGCCTTAAGAACGCCTTTGGGGTTTCTCGACCGTGCGGTCGACCGTCACGGCTTCGCTGTTCGAGGCCTGTGGGGTCCCGCCAGCGACCGCCCGAAGGCTTGCGAAGATCCTGAACAGAGGCGGAAGCCGCCATCCGGGAACGAAGGAGCAAGTCCGAATGTGGTCCGAGCTTCGGACCGTCCTCCTGGAGGACCCGAACTCGCGATGGAATTTCGACGCCCACAAACTCGTGTACGATCTCGCGTACGCAGACCGCGATCCGAAGGCGGGCCCCGCGCCCCCCTGGTCTCCATCGCCCGGATCGATCCGCGAGTCGAACCTCGGGAAGCTCATGGCTGAGCGGGGCGTCCGCACGTACGAGGACCTCCACCGATGGTCCGTGGATCACCGGGAGGAGTTCTGGTCGACGATGGTCTCGAAACTCGGAATCCGCTTTCGAAAGCGTCCTAGCAGCGTCCTCGATCCGCATTCTGCCGTGACGCATCCCGAATGGCTCCCCGGGGCGGAGATGAACATCGCGGAGAGTTGCTTCCCCGCCGACCCCGCAAAGGTCGCTATCGTCTCGGCGTCCGAGATCGACGAGGCCGTCCGGCGGACGACGTACGCGGAATTGCAACGGCTCGCCTCCCGCGTGGCGAACGGGATCGACGGGATGGCCCTGCCGCCCCGGGCGCGGATTGCCATCTATATGCCGATGACTCCGGAGGCGGTCGCCATCTACCTAGGCATCGTCCTGTCGGGCCGGTGCGTCGTCGGAATCGCCGACGCCACCGCACCGCCGGACTTCGACAAACGGGTGCGGATCGCGGGGGCCAAGGCGGTCTTCACGATCGGTTCGACCGTCCGCGATGGCAAGGCGCACGACATCTACGGGAAGGTCGTCGCGACGAACGGCCCGCGCGCGGTCGTCGTCCCTGCGGACGGCGAGGCTGCGCCGCGAGTTGAACGGAAACAGGATGCGCCATGGGAGGAGTTCCTCGGGGACAAGGACACGTATCGCGCGGTCCGCTGCCGCCCGTCCGACTACACGAACATCCTCTTCTCCTCGGGGACGACGAAAGACCCGAAGGCAATCCCGTGGACCCACACGACGCCGATCAAGAGCGCCGCGGACGCGTACCTCCATCACGACGTCCGGCCCTCCGACGTGCTCGCGTGGCCGACGAGCTTCGGCTGGATGATGGGGCCCTGGCTGACCTACGCGAGCCTGGTGAACGGGGCGACGATGGCACTCTACGTCGGCGGGACCCAGCGGCGTGCCTTCGGCGAGTTCGTGTCCCGGGCCGGCGTCACGATGCTCGGCGTCGTCCCGAAGCTCGTACGGGCGTGGAAAGCCGAGCGCACGATGGAGGGCCTCGACTGGAGTCGGATCCGGCGGTTCAGCTCGACCGCGGAACCGTCGACGCCCGAAGAGATGCTGTACCTCATGTTCCTCGCGGGATACGCGCCGGTCATCGAGTACTGCGGCGGCACGGAGATCGGCGGGGGATACATCACGGGCACCGTCGTGCAGCCGTGCGCCCCGTCGACCTTCACGACCGGGGCGATGGGCCTCGACTTCGTCATCCTCGACGAGGGCCGGCTCGCGGACCGCGGGGAGGTGTTCCTCGTCCCGCCGTCGATCGGCCTGTCGAACGAGCTGCTGAACTACGACCACGACCGCGAGTACTACGCCGGTCTGCCGATGGGCCCGCACGGGGAACGGCTCCGCCGCCACGGAGACCGACTTGAGCGGCTCCCCGGCGGATATTACCGCCACCACGGCCGGATCGACGACATGATCAACATCAACGGCGTCAAGACCAGCGCCGAGGAGATCCGGAGCGTCATCGGGAACGATCTCGTGTACGATTCGAAGCCGATCGCGGTGGACACGGACGGCACGGGCCGGCACCGGCTCGTCATCTATGCCGTCCCGCGGGACTCCAAGGGGGTGGAATCCGAGGAGCTCCGGGAGAAACTGCGAGGGGAGTTCCAGAAGGCGATCAAGGAGAACCTCAATCCGCTCCTGGGCCACGTGGCGGACGTCGTCCTCGTGCCGGAGCTGCCGCAAGCGGGTCCGGGAAAGACGCGGACGATGGCGGACCTCCGCCTCGACTACCTCGCCCGGATCGGCAAGGGGTGAGGCGTCCTCACGACGTCGGCGCTTCCGGCGTCGCCGGACGAGGCCGCGCCGGGGATTCGAGGCACCGGTTGACCGTGATCTGCGCGATCGTACCGTAGTACTTGGCGACGTGCTCGACGGGCCGCAACACCCATTCGGGTTCCGCGACGCCCGCCTCTCGGTTCGTTCGCGCCGCGGTGCCCCGCGACGGTCCCGGGAGGTCCGCGCCGATCGACGCCTGCAGATCGAGGGCTTCGTTCGCCTGACCCACGTCCATGGCGAAGAAGGAGGTCATCGTCGTCTCGACGAGCCGCTCGAGCCGCTGTTTGATCGGCGCGACGGCCCGCGCCAGAGCCTTGGGCGGCTTCCGCCCGGCCGGAAAACGTCGAGCGGCGTCGGCGGCGAGCTCCTCCCAGAAGTCCGCGACGTTCTCGAGGCTGACCGCGACCACGCGATCGCCGAGGAGATGCCGCGGCTCGGTGACGCCGATCTTCGCCGCGACCGTCCGGTTCTGCGCCGCGAGCAAGAGCTGCCGGACGACGAGCCAGTACAGGCGGTCGACCTCCATCTCCATCCGCGCGATCTCGCCGAGCGTCGCACCCGCATCGCCGACCAGCGCACCCAGCACGATCTTCTCCATGCGGGAGGTGAGGAAGTGCAGGCGTCGCAAGAGGCCGTCGATCGGGAACCGGGTCGGCTCGACGAAGTTCTCGATCGTCACGAACTTCGGGCCCTGATTCACGATCGTGAGGCCGGTGAGTCCTCGGACCGCCTCGTGGATCTCTTGCAGCTGGCCGGCCGACAACTCCTCGCGGCTCTTCACGCGGATCGTGTTGCAGCCGACGATGTAGTTGCCGGTGATCATGCGCGTCACCCCCTCCGACGACGCCCACGCGTCCGCATCGACCGACGCCTCCGCCGGAATCGGGAACTCCTCGTACGGCCCAAGGCGGATCCTCAACGAGCCATCGTCCTCGACCGCGAGGCTCAGCAGCGATCCGGGTCGGATCCCGTTCGACTCCGCCCAATGCTTTGGCAGCGAGATGCCGAGGCTCGAATACCCGAGCTTCTGCACCTTGCGGGTCTCCATCTCCATGGCCTCGAATACGTATCCGCGCCGATAAATAGGTATTCGAGCGGGCCGGCCTCCGGCTCGATGTTCCTCCCGTCGTCGCCGGCGATGCCGGGGCAAAGCCTCATCAACGGGACGCATGATGGGCCGGTCGAAATGGACCGCGACGTGGACGTCCTCGTGGTCGGTGCCGGGCCCGCCGGGAGCACCGCCGCGAAGTACGCGGCGCTCGGCGGCGCGGACGTCCTCCTGATCGAGAAGCGGTCCGAGATCGGGACGCCGGTCCGTTGCGGCGAGGGCGTCGCGAAGCGGTGGCTCGAGGAGATCGGCCTCGACCCATCGAACGGGTTCATCTGCCACGAGGTCGACGGCGCGCGGGTCATCGCCCCGGATGGCACGACGCTCGTCCTCGACGAGACGCGCGCCGGGAACGAGTGCGGGTACGTCCTCGAGCGGGACCTGTTCGACCGCCACCTCGCCAAGGACGCCGCGAAAGCGGGAGCGGACATCCTGATCAAGACGAGCGCGGTCGGACTCCTCCGGGAGGACGGCACCGTGCTCGGGGCGCGGTGCGAGCACATGGGCGAGACGTTCGATGTGCGCGCGCGGGTCGTGATCGGCGCGGATGGTTTCGAGAGCCAAGTCGGCCGGTGGGCGGACCTCCAGACCCACCTCCGGACGCGCGACATCGATGCGTGCCTGCAGTACACGATGGTCGGGATCGGCGGCAACGCCCGCCTGAACGACGTGTACCTCGGGAGCTGCGCGCCCGGGGGTTACGCGTGGGTCTTCTGGAAAGCGCCCGACGTCGCGAACGTCGGCATCGGCGTGAACCTCTCGAAGATTCACGACCGGGCCGAGGCGAAGCGGTATCTCGATGCGCTCATCGCGCGCACCCCCGCGCTCGCGAAGGGCGAGATCGTCGAGGAGGTCGCCGGGGCCGTGAGCGTCTCCCTCCCGCTCGAGCGGACCGTCGCGGGCGGCGTCATGCTCGCGGGAGACGCGGCCCGCCTCATCGACCCGCTCACCGGAGGCGGGATCCTGAACGGATGCCTCTCGGGGAAGTTCGCGGGCGAGGTCGCCGCGCTGGCGGTCGAGGCGAAGGACGCGTCCGAATCGGCGCTTCGCGCGTACGAGACCCGATGGCGCGCCCGGATGGAGGAGGAGCTCGCCCGGCACTACCTCATCAAGGAGCGCCTCATCCGCGTCGATGACAATACGATCAATAAGGTCATCCGCACGATCGCGTCGGTGGGCTTGGAGCGCATCACCACGCAGTCGGTCCTGGAAGCCATCCGGGCTCGGCACCCGGAGATCCTGGCGCTGTTCGACGGACTCCTCTGACGGACGGCGGGCTCTCAGCCTTTCGACAGGTCCTCGCCGCCCTCGAACACCTGCTGCACGAGGCTGTAAATCTCCTCGAAGCCGAACGTGATCTCCGAGGACACGGGATGGACGCGCCGGTACACGCCGATCGACTCCATGGACTTCAGGAACTCGACGTCGAGGAGGGTCTTCGGCGTGGCGGGGTCCACGAAGAGCGCCTCGTACAGAGCAAAGGGGTCCAAGGACCACTTGACGATCCGTTCGAGTTCCTCTTCCGAGAGCAGGTCCGACTTGCTCAGCACGTTGATAAACGGAAGGCCATGGCGGAACTGTACGGTCGCGCTGAGCAAGACCGAGGAGATGAAGCCGGAGGCGGTCTTGACGAGCGCCGGATCGTTGAGGTACACGAGGACCGAGTCCTCCCGGCCGAGTGCATCGATCAGCACGGGACCGGATGCGCGGAACGTGAAGAGCTCGATCTGGCCCGGGGTGTCGATCAACACGTAGTTCGTCTCGAACGTCTCGAGGACCTCGGCGAGCTCCCTCGCGTTCATCGCGATCATGTCCGCCGCGGCGACCTGCGCTCCGTTCGGACCGAGGCCCTGCTCCTGCATGATCTCCTCCGTGCGGACGTAGTCGCGGACATCGAGCTCGGGCGCGTACTCGAGCGACTCGGCGCCCGGATCGAGGTTCGCGGTGATGCAATCGAAGCCTTGCGAATTCATCCACACCTGGAAGGCGTAGACCATCGTGGACTTCCCCGAACCGGCGGTGCCGAGGAAGTACAGGTTGCGTGCCATGCCGTCGACGGCCAATGTCCGGCCGCGGATGAAGGTTACCGCCCATCCGTTCGGCGCGGACGGCGTCCTCAGTACTGGATCAAGACATGGAGACAGTCGCAGTCCCGATACGATTCGAGCCGGTCGCCGGACCGGTACCGCCAGCTATTCCCCCAGGCGAACGTCATCTCCCGCGCACCCCGAGTGATCGTCTCTCAGCTGCGCCGCTTGCTTGTGGATCCGGCTGTGGCGGTGACCATGCGGAATACCCGTGATGGAGGAGCAGAACCCTTAAGGTGGCCCGGACCGGTCCGGCGGTCATGCAGCCCGAGAAGGGCCCCGCCCTGAAGACGGTCGACGAATACATGGCGCGGGTCCCGGCCAAATTCCGGACCGCCCTACAGCGGCTGCGCAAGACCATCAAAGCCGCCGCTCCCGACGCGGAAGAGGTCATCAGCTACCAGATGCCCGCCTTCCGACAAGACGGCATGCTCGTCTACTATGCCGCGTTCAAGGACCACTGCAGCCTCTTCGTGGCGAGCGACCAGGTCCGCCGCCAGTTTGCTTCCGAGTTGAAGCCGTTCGAGACGGGGAAGGGGACCCTTCAATTCACGCCGGACCAACCTCTACCCGACGAGCTCGTCACGCGAATCGTGAAAGTACGCGTGGTCGAGAACGCTGCCCGTCGATCCAAGTAGGCATGCCGAATCGCCCGATGGTTCGAGATAAGCGGCTTGGATTCGACCCGGATTGGGGGGGCCGAAGCCTCGGACAGGGCGACGGGGCGGGCCCCGAGCCCGACCGAGTTCTTGCGATGAGTAATGGGTACCGTTAATACCCGGTGAAGACTTTGCTTCAGCGACAGTCAATCACTATTTCGGGAGGTTTCTATGAGTCCGGAAAAGGACACCCAAAGGTCCGCCAGGAGCACCACCACGACCAACAAGAAGTTCCAGGGATTCACGGACGAGGAACGAGCCGCGATGAAGGATCACGTCCAAGAGTGGAAGACGTCCGCGAGCCGCGGCTCGCGCGCGGACAAAGCGGACGGGGAAAGCGCCGTGCTCGCGAAGATCGCCGAGATGCGGGAGCCGGATCGCGCTATGGCCAAGCGGCTCCATACGATCATCAAAGCCAGCGCGCCAGCCCTCTCGCCGAGAACCTGGTACGGGATGCCCGCGTATGCGAAGGACGGCGAGGTCGTCTGCTTCTTCCAACCCGCGCAGAAGTTCAAGACGAGGTACGCAACGTTCGGTTTCAGCGACACGGCGAACCTCGACGAAGGCGCCATGTGGCCGGTCGCCTTCGCGCTGAAGGAGTTGACTGCCACCGAAGAGGCAAAGATCAGCGCGCTCGTGAAGAAAGCGGTCAGCTGAGGACTGATCTCTGCGGCGTATTTGGGGCGTGGTCTACCCACGCGTAAACCGCGTGGATCGAACCTAGGGTAGTTCGCGAACGGGAGCGCTCCCGGGCAGAGATTCCTCGCGGGCACCGGCCTTGCTCTTTTTGCCCGCGGCGAAGAGGTCGCGCACAAAACCTTCTGCTCTGCGGCCGGGAAGACTCGCGAGACGTTATCATCTCGGATAAAACCAGGACCAGTTTCAAATGCCCCAGCCCTTACGACCGGGCGGGTAGCCATGGACCGCGAAAAGTTGGGCTGGTGGCTCGGGATTGTCGTGTTTGCGCTCGGAATTGCCCTCCTGGCCTTCACGTTTTACAGCGCCTTCATGGATTACCATCTCGGGCGGTACGACGCCCTTCTTCGTCTGGATTAACGGAACCATGCCGAACGGGTGTCAGCCGCAGACGCAGCCCATGCAAATTAATTCGTTGCCGTACAACTTCTAGTGCACCCCCACCCAGACGGGGCAGTACAATCCATCGGTGGACGCCGCCGACAATGCCGGGGACCACGGTTCGACCTCCGCGTCGCTCACCGTCCAGAGCAGCGGGGGCGGCAACGGCGGCAACAACACAGGCGGCGGGGTCGGCGTTTCTCTCCTGCCCATTGCAGTCGCCATGCTAACCCTCGGCGGATACGGGATCATGGCGCTCGTCGGGGGAGTTCTTCTGAAGTCAGGTTGGAACCTGATCAAGCCCCGACCCGAGACGATCCACGTCCGACTGAAGCCCAAGGACCTGACAAAGGCCTTAGAGCCTGAGCCCCCTGCCGGTCCCAAGGATTAGAGTCCGGGCGGCGACTTCAGCGGGCCAGTCGCCGCGAAGAGGACGACAGCGCAAACACGTCTGGCGCGAGGGCTCGGTCCTCTGCTCAGCTTACGGGCCTGAAGGGATTCGTGCCCCATCTCAAGATCGTTCGGACCAGAAACCAGATCCATGGGGGGAGTTGGACCCTTCGTAGTGCTCATCGGCTTACTCGAGTCCTATAGGAACTTGCAAACGCGAGGTCTGAGGCGCTAGCGGCCGCGCCCACGAAACCATCCATCGCAACCCCGTGGAAATAGATAGGGTTTGTCCGCGGACCTTCCTCCAATAACGGGCGATCGAATCGACAACCCTCTCCCTCGCCACGCTTCCCGACTCCACAAGCTCCGAGGTACGAAAGGTACTTTGCGGGAACGGAACATCGGGTTGCGAATTCCGGATCTCACGGAAGGGGACGACCCAACATGGGAAAGGAGCTCCGCACCCTGGAGGGTACGACGAAGGCGGTCGATGAGCAGATCCTGGAAGGGCTCAAAGCCCGCCTCTCCGGGCTCCTCCTCCGGGAGGGCGACGGCGGCTACGACGAAGCCCGGCTCATCTGGAACGCCACGGTGGCAAAGAAGCCCGCGCTCATCGCCCGGTGCCGGGGCACCGCCGACGTCGTGCAGTGCGTGGACTTCGCCCGGGAGCACGGCCTTCTCCTATCCGTGAAGGGCGGTGGTCACAACATCGCGGGGACGTCTCTTTGCGAGGGCGGTCTCACGATCGACCTCTCCCTCATGCGGGGCGTGTTCACCGACGTGGCGGCACAGAGCGTGCGCGCCCAGGGCGGCTGCCTGCTCGGCGACGTGGACCGCGACACGCAACTTCACGGGATGGCGACCGTGCTCGGCTTCGTCTCCGAGACGGGCATCGGCGGCCTCACCCTCGGGGGCGGCTTCGGCTACCTCACCCGCCGCTGGGGTTGGACCGTGGACAACCTCATCGAAGTTGAGATTGTGACCGCGGACGGCCAGGTGCGCCGGGCGAGCCGCACGGAGAATCCCGACCTGTTCTGGGCAATCCGGGGCGGAGGCGGGAACTTCGGGGTCGTGACCTGGTTCACCTACCGGCTCCATCCCCTCGGGCCGAAGATCGTTGGGGGCATCATCGTTTGGCCCGCGGCCCGGGCCGAGGAAGTTCTCCGGTTCTTCCGCGCGTACACGGCGAAGGCGCCGCCCGAACTCACGCTCGTCGTGTTGGTCCGCCTCGCGCCGCTTGCGCCGTTCATCCCGCCCGAGTGGCGCCTGAAGCCGATCGTCGCGATCGTCGCGTGCCATACGGGCGATCCGAGGGAGGCGGCGAAGGACGTCGCTCCAATCAAGAACCTCGGGACCCCCGTCGTAGACCTGATCGGGGAGACAACCTACGCGGCGCAGCAGTCCCTGCTCAACGCGACGCAACCGAAGGGGAATAACTACTACTGGAAGACCGGATACCTCACGGAACTCCCCGACGACATGCTCGCGACGTTCCGCCGGGGGGCCCTGGAGACGACGTCCCCGCTGTCCCAGACTCTGATCTTCGACCTCGGCGACGGCCTCCGGGGGCGCGCGGACGACGATGGTGCGGTCGGCAACCGAGATGCCCGCTACGTCTGCGGCGCCGCCGCGTCGTGGAAGGAGGGTGCCGCGGAACCTCACGTCGCCTGGACCCGAGAAAGCTGGAAGGCGCTCCAGCCTTTCGCCACCGGCGGCGTCTACGTGAACTTCCTCACGGAAGAGGAGGGAGCGGACCGGGTCCGTGCGGCGTATGGCGGAAACTACGACCGCCTTGGCCATGTGAAGGCGAAGTACGATCCGCACAACCTGTTCCGGACAAACAAGAACATCCGCCCGGCCGCATGAGCCGGGATCGTCACGGAACGGGAATTACGGTTCAATGGACGCGACCTGGCTATCTCGCAGTCCGTTGGAACCGTCAAGGCTGACGGTGGCAACGGCCATCCGAGCGAAGAGTAATCGATCCGATTATCGGATCGAGTGTGCGCTTGAAATCTGATGGATTACTAACAGCTCTCATTGCAGCGAACCCTTTAATCGGAATGGACGGGTACGACTCAAGCAGCTTGTTGGCGCAACCGAGGAGGGTTGAGCCAGTCGTCACGACATCATCAATTAGAACGATTTCCACTGGGGACCGGAGTTCCTTTTGGACAGAGAGAGTTTGAAGGTGGTCGAGAGCAGTCGGCCGCGATCTCCCCGATGAGAGGCTGGTCGCCGCCTTGGCTATCGCTCGTGTCCGGGTCAACAGACGGGCTGATCTTCCTCCTAGGCCTGACCGAACAAACGAATTAGCAATCTGTTCGGGTACCCAGAGAGACCCCTCCTTGAACAGCGAGCTTTTTGGCACAGGGACCAGCACCGCCGTATGGCTAAACATCGAAGCAATGTCTGCAACCTCTGGAACACCGCTCCTGATAAGCCCCGCAATCAGGTCGGATAGTGGCGCGGGGGGTGAACCAATCATACGCCCATCTTTGAGGATGCGCATCATGTCGTGAGATTGGTCGCCGAGGTGCCCTCCTCCCTCACGAGGAATGTACGAGAGGAAAGATGCAAACTCAAGCCTGGTCGAACGCAGCGACGGCAAGGCTGACCCTCGCACTGGGGAGGAAGTCGAGAATGTCGCTAGGTTCCTTGAACTCCACCGCGCCATAGTCTACCATTTCCCTCGGCCACGCAAGCTTCGGTTTCGCGAATTCGTGGGTGTGGATGAACAACGGTCGCCCGAGGCGCAAGGCTTCCCAGCCTTGGTGCAGCGAGCCGCCGCCCTCGCCGCTCTCAACGATTACGGAGGCGTCCGCAATCAGAGCCATCGTTCTGTTCCGAAGGACGAAGTTCTTTGGCGATGTCGGATGTCGGTCATCGAACTGAGTGACCGCGAGGTGACTTCTCATGATAATCGATTGAAGCTGAGCGTTCTCAGGGGGATAGGTCTGCGAGATGGGAGTTCCCAAGACCGCAATCGTCACTCCATTGGCGTCGATCGCCGCCTTGTGCGCCTCTGTATCGATTCCACGAGCCAGGCCACTCACGATGATCACCCCCTGCCGAGCGAGCTTGCCAGCAAGCTTCGATGCGATCCTCCGACCTTCGTCCGAAGGGGCTCTCGTGCCGACGATGGCAACCCGCGGGTGAGGCAATGGAAATTCGAGCTTTCCAGCGACAAAAAGTCTAGACGGCGCGTATTTGCGCTCGATCTCGTTTAGTGGTCCTAGGAGTTCCTCTGACGAGATCGCGATCGGTGAGGTCGAACCCCTCTCAGGCACTTTTCCCCGTCCTTCCGGGGTACCACACAGTGTGAATATATACCTGCTTCGATAAAAGTTCGTCATGCCCAGACACACTTGCCCGGAGGGACGGCTGGGGCCGAGTTCTCCTGAGCGAACCACATGAGGCGCTAGGGGGATGAATACTGCTCCAGGGGGGTCGGTGAAAGTGTTCGGGTCTCGTGAGCTGCCGCCGGCCCAGGGGAAGGGTTCGGGCCTGAAGGGATTCGTTTCACCTCATGTGGTTAGCCCAAATTGACTTGAATTCTTTGGCTCGCTCTGACTGATTCGTCGACTCTCGCGCGCCACCCTGACTCTTTGGCCCCCCCTTGAGCCGTAATGAATATGCCCCGACCGCGGGATGTGGATCCGTCAATAGGGTAGGGTCTATGATGAGCGAGGACATACTCCGGCTAATTGAACGATTTTGGAGCGCCGCGCAGGAGGCCGCCTGGGGCGGAGATCATGACAACATCTCAGGTATGGCGTACGATGTCGACAACGCGTTGGAGATTCATAGTAACCTCTTCCGTGAGGAGTCGCAGCAGGAGGAGGGGGATACGCTCCACTACGTTGTTGAGTGGCTCGGCAAGGGCCGAAGGCTGCACGACCTAGTTCGGGATTTCTACCTCCTCTTTAGCGAAGTGGCCGAAGAATCGTCGTTCGTTCACTGGACTTTGGGCAGGGACGAAGTCACGTTCTTCGTAGCCGCCGGCCATGTTGGAGACCGCCCTCACGGCCACTTCGTGGTCGTTCGCCTCGTCGGCCAGGCCGTCCGGGAGACACTTGAAGGTTACCGAAGGATAGCGGGCGGGAACAGGAACCTCGTGACCGCCGATATTCCAAGGCATGGCCAGGTCAGATCACGGTAGAGAGGCACCGAGTCCTTGGATACTTTCCCTGATCTTGAAGGACCATGCAAATATACGGGATCGTTAAGTCGCTCATCGGTCTGAGCAAGGAACACTTGCACCAATTCACCCGTCACGCGCTACCCACGGAAAAGTTCAAGTGAGCCAACTCATGGGTAGGGGACCGGACAGGGTCTCTCCCAGGAATCGCAATGTCGGACCGAGTTCTACTATTCTCACGCCGAAGTTTAGGTGATTTGCTTGAAGAGTGCAAGGTTCAGCTCCTTGAGTCCATCGACTCGGTCGAGGAATCGCGCGTGATCAGCTCTGCCACCGAGGATGTTATTGGAAAGCATCATCAAGTCCCAGGGCCGACCCCACTGAAACTCGTTGAGGGCGAGATTCTCACCGATAGGCAGGACGTTGAACTCGAACCTCAGCGGTTCGGAACGCTAGTCCGATCAATGGGCCGAATCCCGAAACGGGTCGCAACGATCGTAACCTTTCACGTGCCTTTCGAGGGGGATCCTTCCTTATGGAACTATCGACCGACAACGTTCACCACCAGTCCCCCGGTGGCGAGAATTGAGGATGCTGAGCTCATCTTGGAGTACGAGATTGCCGGTCGCGATCCTTCGGAAGTAAGGCGAGAATTCGACAGAGACCTCGCCGAAATCAAGCAGTGGTTGGGCTGGATTGAACGGGACGTTTCGCAATCTAGAGAGGTGACTAGGCCGAAAGCATTGGAGCGACTTGAGAATCGAAGAAAGCGCATCCTAGACGGCGAATCGGTCTTGTCCGGCCTCGGGTTCCCGTTGCGCCGGCGAGCGGAGTCCCCACAAACTTACCGCGTGCCTGAAATACGGAGGAAAATTGAGGCCACAAACGCCTCCGAGCAACTATCAATCCCTCATCGGGATCCGATTGAACCTACTCTCGACGAAACCGAATACGAGCACATTCTCTCGGTCATGAACAACATGGTCGCTGTCATGGAACGCAGCCCAAAAACTTTTCGCGACATGAGGGAGGAGGACCTTCGGCAGCACTTCCTGGTGCAGCTCAACGGTCAATACGAAGGTCAAGCGTCTGGCGAAACTTTCAATTTCGAAGGAAAGACCGACATCCTAATCCGATGGCAAGGCAGGAACCTCTTCATCGCAGAGTGCAAATTCTGGCAGGGGAAATCTTCTTTGCAGGAGGCGCTGGATCAGCTTCTGCGGTACACGACATGGAAAGACACGAAAACCGCGGTTTTGCTGTTCAACCGAGGGAGACTTCTCTCGGACGCTTGCGGACGGTATCCTCGGTCGAGCCTATCGACATGTTTCTTCTCGAAGTATGCAATCCGCTGAGCGCCCTTCTTCGCGAATCCGTATTCGGGGAACTCCCCTCGCTGAATCTTACCCAGGATTTCTTTCGCATCGCGGTAGCTTAGGCCCTCGTGCACAAGTTCCGCTCGCAGCACATCTCCTTTGAATGGAGCGTAATCGGCCCTCGAGAAGACCCGCGCTAGGATCTCCTCTACCACATCTCCGGTCATGCTCCCATGCCTAAACCCGTGTGCGCACACGGGTTCAACCGAGGTGGCATTAACCCGCCGACAGAAAAGGCTTAGGCGTGTTGAAACAGCGCTGCAAGTTCTTCGAGAGTGAGACGATCAAACGTCTATCACGAGAGATAGTGCTGTTTCTTCGCACGTGGGAGATTGAGGGGATGATCGTGGGCATTCCCCCCTTGGTCCTCCGGCTCCGACGAAAGCAAAAAAAGGTGAAGGCCCGCCCCCGCGAGCAAGCATGTGGGGGCCTGAAGACCGCGAAGGCTGCGTGGCAGACATCTGCGCACCATCACGAACCGTTATGGCCCCACGGTGAGAACCACCTTGAAGTACTGTAACAGTGTCGAGTCACTCTGGTCCCGTGAACACTGTTTTCGTCCTTGGCGCTGGATTCTCGAAGCGGCACGGCGGACCTCTCCTACGCGAGATGCTTGATTTGAGCTTGCCAGCCAATCGGAAAGCTGTCGGTCCATTGTGGAAGCGGCCTGAATTCAAAACAGTCTGGAAGGTGCTCAAAGGATTGCCCAAAGCTGAACGAGACATAGAGGGCGTCTTCAATCGCGTGAGCAACGCATCGTTCTACGGGAGCAAGATCGGAAACTACAACGCGCGTACTCTTATCGACTTTCTAACACTATACATTGCACAGCTCATCGAAGTCCGAACAACCCAACGACACGAACCCTACTTCGACAGTGTCTACCGACAGTTCACTGAGATTGTCCTGAGCGATGAACCGTCCGCCATCATCACCTTCAACTATGACCTAATCGGAGAGAACCTTCTAATGAATGGTCATGGAGGGCTTCACTATGGATTCCCCGCAACATCGAAATTCCGATATAATAGACTACGGAATGCTAGGAAAGGTCCAGTCCTCCTCAAGCTCCACGGTTCTTTGAATTGGGTCATCTGCTCTGTGTGCAAGACCATCTGGCTCAACGACAGATCCGCGAGGGACAAGCACGGCAATTCGTGTCTTCGACCCGATTGCATCGGCAAGTTAAGGCTCCTCATCGTGCCTCCGCTTTGGAACAAGGAACCTGCAGCTAAACAAGTTGATCTGCTTTGGAAGACAGCCAGACAGGTCCTAGGATGGGCGGACGCGGTTGAAGTAATAGGATGCTCTTTTCCGTCGACCGACCAATTGGCATTTGGCCTGGTCCGAGAAGCTCTTTCCAGCAGATCCACTACAACAATCTCCGTCCACAACGGTCCGCGCTACGACTACGCTGGCCTGGAAAGCCGACTCGGTCGCAAGCTCTCGAAAACTGGCGATACATTGGAGGAATTTGTTGAACCGTAGTCCCGCGATCTTTCGCCCGCTCAGGCAATTCGGTGATCGCGGTCAATTTTAGGAGCAAAGGCACGAGCTACAGCGAGGAGACGCATACTGAGGGTCTCAGGAATCTCCCTTATGCTCTCCGGCCCGGACAACTATGTTTGGGGCGTAGGCTTGGCACCAATAATTTCACGGGCCTACCGCTGATCGGAGTAGGCAAACTCGCGTCTGCACCAGGCGCACTCGCCTTCCCAGACCTGGTCCTCCCAGTAGTCGCACCGAACCCACACAACAGGAACTCCACAACATATCGTTCTCGGCCGCTCGCGTTCCGTTCGAATCACTTCGGTTTCCTACGATCTCGTTTCACTTCCGTTCGAGCCGGACCTCTGGCTTGCTCCAGAGTTCCTCCAGTGCGTCCCATGCCCGATCCGTTCGGACGCGGGCATAGAACTGCTCCGTCGTCACCACCGTCTGGTGCCGGAGCGCCATGCTGACGTTCTCGATCGGCGCGCCGTGGTCCTTGAGCCTCTGGGCGAAGCTCGCCCGGAGGACCTTGTAGTTCGCATCGATACCGAGGCTCCGGAAGACCTTGTACCGGGCCATCCTCCAGCCCGGCTCGCTGTAGTAGCCGCCCTTCTCGTTCGGGAACAGGGGCTCCACTCCCGCCGGGTCGATGTCGAACTGGCGCACCCGACCCGCCCGGAAATCGATGTAGTCTAGGACGAACGGCCGCACCTCAGGGAAGAGCCGGACCCGCTCCCCGTCCACGGCCCAGGCGCCTTCGCCCTTCGGGTGCCGAACCGTGAGAATCCACCGTTGGAGGTCAAGATCCTTCAGGGCCGCCAGACGAAGCTCCTTCGGCCGGAGCCCGGTGTGATAGTATATCGCGGTCGCCGCCAAGACCATCCGAGGCCTCCATCCCGTCAGGTTCGCAAGCCTCGCGACGGTGGCCGAGAACCAGCCGTCGTCCTTCACGATCACGGGGCGGTAGGCCCGCTTGGGCGGTTTCCACTGGCCTCGGGCCTTCATGACATCGAGGATGTTGTTCCCGACGAACGCGAGGAGGCCCCGGATGTACTGCCAGAGCTTCGCCTGGTAGGCGAGGCCGAGGTTCCTCTCGCGCATCCACAGGACGAGGGCGTCGATCTGCTCCTTGTCCATCGTCCTCGGATCGGGGCTGAGGCGCAACTCGAGCATGACCTCGAAGAGGTACAGGAGCTTGGACTCTCGCTCCCGAAGGGTGGCCTGGCCGACCGTCGAGCGGATGTCGTCTAGGTAAGCATGCATTGTGACGATGTACGGATGTCGCTTCATGTTATTAGGTACCTAATATGACCACCCCGGGCTTGAACCTTTCGGTACCTAAGGTAAAAGTACTCTCCAGCCATTGGGTGGGCGTGAAGCTCCAAAAGCAGCTAAGCCGTCATTTCGGCGGCAGGGAGTACGCCAAATGGGTCGTCGTGCTACCCCCGAAGATGGTCACACAACTCGGGTGGAAGGAGGGGATGGAACTTATGGCCCATGCCGATGGAGAAGGTCTATGGATAGGGCCGTCCGCGACAGGCTCGCGTTCGCGGCACAAGCTCCAGACCGAAGGAGGCTCTGCGAACCGACGGGTTCGCTGACATCGAGATCCGGTACGCAACGCCATGCCGCCAAGGCCGCGATGATGGGGAACGCCCCGGAGCGGTGCCCGGCCCCTTCATCCCGGGGGGCGGGGCACGGCGTCGGCGGCCGGTGGTTATACCACTACGCAAGGCGCCCCATCTTGCGGGATGGGGGCGGGATCACCGGTCCGGTGGCGAGCGCCCTACCGGTTTGACTGGGACGTGTCGGCTCCCCCGACCCGCCCCCCGGCCGGGAGGGGTTACCGGTCACGCGAAATTTTTCCCTGGAGGAAATCCTCGCCGCGGGTCCGGGGAGGCGTTTTTTGCGTTCCCTGGGACATTCCCAGGACCGAAAAACAACGACCATAACTTCAAGTAAAACACGTGTAATATGCACATTGCATACGCAAATAGTGTATGCTATCAAAGGGAGGTGCAAGAAAATGGCGCAGGAAAGCGTGTTGCGGGCAGCGGAGACCCTCCTCCATCCGCTTCGCTACAAGATAGTCGAAGCGCTCAGGACGGACTCCAAAGGGCTATACATAAACCAGCTCGCGGACCGGATGGGGGCCGACAGACAGCTCGTATCGTTCCACTTGCTGACTCTGGCATCCGAGGGCTACGTCGAGGGCGAATACCAGATTGCGAGGCAACCCGCGTCGAAGGGAAAGGCCGTGAAGGTCTACCGTTTGACCAAGAAGGTTGATCAAGCACTCGAGGCCATTCGCGCCGAGATCGCCCGAAAGCCGAATTCGGCACACTAACCTTTCTCTTCTTCATTCCCTTTTTTCGACCGCGTTTTGATTAGGATTCGAAGGAACGCGCTGCTAAGGACGGGAAACACTTTCAGCATGCCTTGGATTCGCTCCAAGGCCTCGTCGGAGAGCTCGCCATCCTTGACATCTTCCGGAAAGATGTCAAACTCGGAAATGTCGGTGAAGATCACCTCCGGAACGAGCTGTTCATCGATGTAGACCCGACTCAGAATCGTCGCCTGCTTGTCGTCGAACATCACTTTCATGTCGAGGAACAAGGTCGTCACCGGCCGCAGATCCTCGAAGGTTACTGGGGCGAGTATTCGCTCACCCACGTCAGTGATTTCGACTCGCATGGCACGAACCTCTGCCACGTCAAACGGCGGTTTTTCTTCAAGCCCAAGCGCTTTGCTGAGTGGCCCGAATCCTTGAGCCAGTGTTCGCCATACTCCAAGAAGGTCGACGGCAATCCCTTGAGCGGCAGCATCGACCTGTGGTGCTTTCGGGTCCATCTTGGATCCTCTTCCCGCCACGGAGCCCGAAGCTTGGACCTTCGTTCGCCCGAGCCCGTGCAGTTCCTCCCCCAACTGCAATCTCTCGAGAGGAGTCCATCCCTGGACCCAGTGGCAATCTCTGACGCAAAGGAACTATGCCTCGATATATAAATCCTTCCTTAAGCGAACCATATCGATCGGCGGTATTGGGTGTTCTCAGCGCCATGAGAAATCTTCAAGTTCCAGGCAGTCTCCGTGCTCCGGAAAATGCCTCTCGAGCCGGAACTCCTGGGACCGCTCACGCCGCGGTTTAGGGAGGAATTCGGACCTGGGCGGTCGATGCTCATTCACAAAGAACCCGGTGGGCGTGGTGGGCGTCAACCTGACGTGCTGGTAGTATGCGCGGACCAAGGATACGCCCCCCCCCCGCATCGACTTCTCCTGCCAGCTCACCGCTACAGAGGCTCCCGTTCCTTCAGGTCTCGTATGACGATCCCCGGCCGGGGACCGATATAGAGGACCTCCTCGCGTCGAACGTCGCAATACAGATACGGGAGCTGCCCCCGCGTGAAATAGAGGGGATGGTGTCCTCCGCACCGCCAGCAGTAGACCCACTTCGCCATGTGTCTTACCGCCTCCCCCTCGCGAGGATCTTCTCCGTCTCCTCGAGCCGCCTCTTGATCTCCTTCGCGTCTACCCACCTATAGTTCGAACCCTTCCGGACCCGGACCTTGTGGTGGTCCTGCTCGACGTGGCGCATCAGGTCCGTCTTCCCGTCCGGCCTCGCGACCTCTGGATCCTCGAACAACAGCAGGCAGAACGGACATTCGACGTAGTTCGGCATGGGAAGAGGATAAGACGAGATAGGATATGAGGGTTCGCCCGCTCAGGCTTCATCTTCTACTCGATCGAGTTGCTGGAGTTGAGCGCGAAGGTCAAGCAAGCGCGAATCCGCCTGCTTTCGCAGGGAACTGTAGACCTCGCCCCATCGCTCCTTTCCCGCCTGCTTCCGAAGAAACGGGACAAACTCTTCATAGAGTGCTTTCATCGTCGGGTCGTAGATTCGCGGGTAGTACCGGATGCACCGTTCGCGCCACAGGTCCCAATCATGATAACGCGAGTCCCTTTCGTCCACGTCCCAAGGGCTCCATTCCCAGCGGTTCCCCTTGGCGATGTCCTGGTACATGTCCATGTCCGTGAAAATCCGCGCCCGTTGGGCAATCCGCTTCTCGACCAAGGCCAGGTGTCGAGTCGCGAGGACGAGGCGATACGTCGTCCACACGAGGGCAGCGGTAGCGAGAACCAGGCCGACCGTCGCGCCCGCGATGATCTCGTCCGCGACCACGGTCCCACGGGACCGTTACGTCACGCTATAAGGTAAGCCCTGGACTGCGGGGAACCGCATCGGTGAGACCGAAGGCTGTCCCCCGAGTAGCAAGCCTCATCCGCAAGGATCTTGCCCGCCAGATCATCTCTCCCGGTGTGAGAGGCTCTCCGCAAACATCACATTGCCAACTAATCGCCTGAGGAGGGGCCCGTTCAAGACGCGGCTCGACCATTCCTGCTCCCCCGCTTAGGACTTGTCCCGCCGGGCCTGGAGCCGCCGGTCCCGAACCTCCCACCTCATGACCTCAATCTCGTTCGCCTTGCGGGCGATGTTCGAGAGGTTGAATTCGGGGGACATTACGCTTTGATGCCTCGCCCGGAACCCCCGAGCATCGCACGGTCGCGCCGCTAATGGCGTCGTTTGGCTTTTCGTCGATCATCTGCTGAGAGCTTCTCGTGCCCCTTCCGCGTGAGTTCGGCGCCATAGCAAGTGGCCAATTCGTCCCAATCGATTTCGACCGCCCATTCGTGCTTCGTTCGTTCGGTCCAATCATCGAAAGCTCCGCGAACGTAAGCCGCGGCCTTCCGATCCGACCAGCGGTTGACCGCCTTCAAGTGCGCGGTGGCCTCACGTCGTCGGCCGCGCACGCTCGCGAGGCCGATGTGTTTCACCTCATGGCACGAAGGGCAGAGGGCGATTAGCCGGACCAACCGCTGAACGTGCGACTTGTCGTCGTACGTCCAAACCTCGTGCGCCTCAACGGGATGCCGTTTTCCGCGTCCCCCGCACACCTCGCAACGGTAGCCAGCGAACTGATAAACAGGACGCCTAAGCGAGTCCCAGTCACGCTTCGGTAGGATTGACCGTAGGTTCGAAAACCAGGCCGTGCTCGGAACCAGTTCGATAGTAAGTTTGGGCTGCTTCACACGCCTCGCGATCCGGGGTTTCATGGGCACAGACCACTTGTGTGGAGGTCATATAACGTAGCGCTCAACGGCGAGTCGATGACCGAATACTACTTCGACATCGAGACGTGGGATCCGAACGAGACCGGGCGACCGGACCCTGTGAAAGGACTGGTAATCGCCCTGGCGTACCAAGCCATGTCCTTCGGGCGCCCCACCGGTACCCTGGAGATCAGGAAAGCATGGAATCGCGGCGGCGAGAGAGCGGTGTTGAAACACGTCCTCGGCCTCGGAGCGTTCGACTGCGGCGCGGATGCTTTCGAGTTCGTTCCGGTCGGCACGAACCTGAACTTTGATTTCGCGTTTCTCATTGAGCGGATGGGTCTCACCGGGGTTCATCGGTTCAGCCCGTTCGAGGTCCTCGAAATCTTTCGCGAGAAACCCCGAATCGATATCAAGACAACCTTGCTGCTCATGAACGAGAGGAGGTTCAAGGGCTCCGGTCTCGACTCCTTCACGAAGTTCAAGGGGAGCGGCGGCGCGGTGGTGCTGAAGCTCTGGGAGAAGAAAGAATACCGGGCGCTCGAGGAGTACATCCGAAGCGACGCCGCGGGGTTTTTCGATGTCTACCAGAAGATGTTGCCTGTCCTTGCCGATCTCGGTCGGAAGGTTCGTCCATCGGAAAAGTCGCATTGAGTCCATCGCGCCTAATGCCGCGCCTTTGTGTGCTTCGACCGCGGTCTTGTTCGAACTTTTGTGTTCTTCTGATTAGAACCGGGGATGGTCTCCGCTGCGTCGCGCGTCTTACTTTGGACTTCGTCTCGGGTGAAGCGCGCTCGGTCTTGAGGGGAGAGCTTCGCCAGGAACTCAGGGGAGTAACGCCCACGGTCGGTATCGACATCCGACTTCCAATAGCGATACTTGACACCGTATTCCTTCGCGCGTTCGGCTAATTCGGACTTCCGCGAATCGTTCTCGTAGTAGAGGCATAGCACCCGCTCGGTGTTCGAGCCTAAAGGTGAAAGATTGTACTTCGCCAACTGAAAACCATGGTCCCTGATCTCCGTGAGGGCGATCTCCTGAAGGTGATCCGTATCCGCGCAGAAGAACAGGTATTTGCCCGAGACGGGCCGAGATCGTTTCTGTTTCGATTCGACCCATACCCAATACCCGTCGAAGGCGAGGCGGACATCCCCGAGGTCACGAGTCCATGGATGGTCGTCTACTGCCATAACCACCACCGAAAGGATCCCTCACAGTGCCTCGGGAGGCAGCGCGAGGGCGGCGATTGTTTCAGCCAAGCGACGAAGCTCCGGCGATCCGTCAGGACTCTCGTCTGACCCAGAGTTCAACTCGCGTTCGTTTCCCTTCATCTCATCGACTTTCTTCAGCAGCAAGTAGAAAGCGACACCAGCGAGATAACGGTCCTCGACGGCTCTCACGGAATCCTCGCGCAGTCTCTTGCTCTGAAGAGCCTTCTGCAGGTTCCGGTTGTCAAGACTGACGAATATGCCCGATTCATCGGCCTTTCCGAGGACCACTCGTCCGACCGAGTCATCATCCCAGCTAAACGAAGCCCAGATAGCGGGTTGTCCAAGACGAGAAACGGCGGTAATTTTGGGTTCCGGGAGTTTGAGCTTGGTGGGCTCCCTCTCGCGATCGTAGGGCGCCACACATATCACCGGGCGCTCGGCTCGAAGCAACGAACCGCCTGGCAAGTCCAGCTCGAATCGCAACAGCTCTTTCGTTCCAACTCGGATCGTTTCGGGGCAATGTACGTAGTAGGAAATCTTGCCATTCCGCAGTTCTGAACAGCTTTTCCGTATGGTCGCCCCGGTGGTGTGGATGGCTCTAAAATGTGAGTCGAGTTGGCCTTCCCAATATGTGTCCACCGCATCCGTCTCGAGGCGGACAAGCGCACTACCGCCCTTTTCAATCAGGATCGGGTCTTTCTTGTTCGCAATTAGCAGGAAGGTCGGAATGTCCTTCAGAATCGGGATTTCCAGTTCCCTCTCCTCGATTTCGTCGCGAGGTTGCTCGACAAGGGACTCCTGTTTCTTCTTCTCTCCCTCGTCGCTTTCCTTACCTCGAGCTTGAATCAACTCGCTGAGTTGTGCGTTCCGGGAGATGTAACGGGAGACCATCGCTCGAATCCGAGTTGTGTCACGTTCCGATTTCGCGGAAAGGATCCTCGTCTTTCGCTCTTGCTCGAATGCAAGGAGGTTCCGATCCTGTCTCAAATGTTGGACCACGTCTTCCATGAGCCTTTCTTTAACCTCGCCTTCTACAAGTCTCTCTCGAATCGACGTGAGCAGCTCCTTCTTGGCCCGGTTCGTGAGACCATCGATATCGATTTGCGCAACCACGTAATCGTTTGAATAGGTCAGGCCAACCCGGTCACGCAGGAATGTCGTCGTCTCGACGCCGTGTGTCTGACCGTTCAGCGTAATGAACACAGCTCCGTTGCCGGATACGTAGCCTTTCTTCACGTCGTGCCAGTTTTCCAATTCGTCGGTCGGCGCGATTGCCCAATAGTTGATCCTAACGAAACCTCCGTCCTCAATGTTCATTTTGTATGAGTCCGACTTCCAAATCCGGGCCTTCTCTTCCCTTCCTCCTCCCCACAACCTTCGAGCGAGGCCGCTTACAGCTCGATTCCGTTTCTGGTAGTCAGCCCTCGCTTCGTATAGTCGAAAAGGGAGGAGCGGGTCAAAGAGCGATTGACTCAGGAAGCCCCAAGCGGTGCTTGCGGGCTGAAGGACGTCGCTCGTCCCCTTGGGAAGGCGATAAGAGACCAGCCGAATGAGGGTCCCATGCTCAAAGGCGATCCGAAGGGCCGCCGCGTTCGTGGTCAACGGGGCTCCGGTTGCTGCGGAGACGCAGTACTCCCAGTATCCTCGCTTGTAGACCACGCTCGCGGTCGTCGGGTCTCGATACCGCACGATGGTCCAACCAAGGAGATCCTCCTGGCCGGATTTCAGAAGTCCAGGATGCTTTCTGCTTACGACCATGCCATAATCGGCGTGCGCGAATGACGTCTGGCCGCCCTGTCCGAACGCACCCATCAGATACAGCTTCGAGACCTTATAGTCCTCATTCAGGCTCACTAAGGTGGCCGAGAAATCAGATGGATGCTGACCGATACCGTAGTCCCGAATCTCAATGGTTGGCGTTCTCGGATCGTCGCCATCGAGAAATTTCACCCGGATGTTCGAAGCAAGCTCGCCCACAACTTTCTGATCAGAGTTCCTTAGATTCCCATCCGCGAAACCGAAAATCGCCTCGACCGCTCGCCTCGGATTCTCGCACTCCTTGAACTCCGGCCGGAGCTCGCAGTGCATTTCAATCATTGCGTCGATGGCGTTCGTGATCCGCTCGGTGATCCCTCCATAGGGATCGGCTCCGGTGCGGATGATGCCATAGTTACCGCGGTTCTTTCCGAGAGGTACCCAAGCGATATGATCACCCAGACGCCCAATGATCCTCTCGACTTCCGCCGCGGTTGCCGAACCGAGGAGGGCATTGAACTCAGCATCCATCTCCTTCATGACGTCTGCTCCACTGCCCTGACTCGCATACGCAAGTACTCGAGAGTATTTTCGAGGAAGTATTCCACCGACTCTGATGACGGGTCGTTGCCATTTTCAACCATTAGCTGACGCACCAGCTTCTTTTGTTCCGATCGAGTGATTTCCTTCCCCTCAAGCGCCCTTACCAATGGTTCATAGACGTTCGCCGGTAGTCCTTTGGAATTCATGATTCGCTCCACGACGGGCCAGCCTCGAGTCCTGACACGGTTTCGCTTGCGACGCCGCCTTCGAGCTCTTTTCTCGATTCTGACGCCCGGCACTTCGTTCAGTTTGCGTTCGAGACCTTCGCGCTCCGGCCGGTCAAAGGACGTATCGAGCTTCGCGCGGAACTCCCGAATCGGGAGGTCGGTCTCGGAGCCCGACGCCGTTTGCGTAACGATTGGGACCGAGAAGGCGAGGCTATCGCCGTCCAGGTAGGCTTCGGCTCCTGTGAGGTCAACTCCACACTGTTTTTCGATCATCAGTCGAATTTCGTCAACTGGGACCCTTATTACGCGCTCTTCGACGACCTTCATGCAGGATGGTATAGCCTATAGGCTTATAGATGTTGGGTGTATCGCTTCAGGCGAAGAAAAATCTATATCGCAAGAGATACATCCAAGATATCAGAATGGTACGGAGACGATATCACGCCCGGCAAGCGAGTTCTCGTGACCTTCACGCCTGAACAGGTGAGGGTCCTCCACGGGTTGAGGGGCAATCTCGGGAGGGGAGATGCGGAAGTGATCCGAACCATCGTCCTCTCGTGGCTAATCGCGAGAGGGTACCTGCCTCAAGAACCCGGGAACAGAACCGAGCCAGGGCTAACGGGGAGGTCTCTCGATGCTCAAAGTTAGCGTCGACTCCCGCAACGGCTTGAACGACCTTTCAGCGAAAGAATGGATTCAACTATCGAGATCTTGGTGGTCTCAGCAGGGCCTTGGACGAACTCATCCCGATGCGAAAATCGAGTCTCAACACCCCGCACCCTTTTCGTTCCGAGACGTACAAAAGCTCATACAGTTCTTCACAAAAACGGGGATGGTCGTGCTCGACCCTTTTTGCGGAGTTGGGTCCACGCTCAAGGCGGCGGCCCTCTGCGGAAGGGATGGAATCGGGATTGAGCTCTCCTCGAAATGGGCTCAGCTCGGCAGGCAACGCATCCAACAAGAGGTTCCGCGAGAACTTCGAGACAAAGTCAAGCTTCGAATAATTCGCGGGGACTGCCTTGAGGTCCTCTCCAGTCTCTCTTCTCAGAGCATCGACTACATCGTCACAAGCCCGCCGTACTGGAATATCCTAACAAAGGATCCAGACCACAAGACCCGTGCTCGGAGACTCAATCGGAACCTTCCCACCCGTTATACGCACAGTCCTCGCGATCTGGGCAACATGTCGAGTTACCCGCTTTTCCTGAAGCGGCTTCAGCGAGTACTTAGGTTGTGTTGCAGGGTCCTCAAGAAGGGAAGGTACCTCACTATCATCGTCAGCGACTTCCGTCACAAGGCAGACTTCCGCCCGTTTCACCTGGACGTAGCCACGATCGGAAAGAACGCGGGCTTCTCATTACAAGGGATTCTGGTTCTCATACAGAACTCAAAGCCGCTCTACCCCTATGGTTATCCGTTCGCACTCGTCCAGAACATCCACCATCAGTATGCGCTGATTTTCCAACGGCCTTCATAGGCTCGGCGATCACCGGGGCTGTCGAGTCCGAGGCTGACGTTCTGACCTTTGCCCTCTTCATGCTCTCAGGAAAGCCTCGAGTTCTGCACAGGCGGCTGGTCGAGACGACTATTCATTTCGGCATCGGTTTGGGTCGGTGACGGAAAGCTCGATCGCGCTGGCCCCCGGGAAGCCGACTGGCCGAATGGCGTCCTGACCGGAGACGGGCCTGAAGGGGCCCGGCCTCTGAAGGTATTTTGGTTCAATTAGCCCGGAGGTCCCGAAGGTGCTTCCGCCGCAACCTGCCCTGTTCCCCTCATGCCGGGCCTAACTGCCCGGCACTTTCCCTGAGTCCGACAATCTTCATTATTCATGTCTCACTGAGTGATCCATGGTCGATGTTGCCGCATGGCTTAGTGCGAATTGGCAAGCTGTTGTGAGTCTGTTCTCCGCCGGAATCGCGGTCCTCTCATTATGGATCAACTGGCGGTTGTCGGGAGCCTCGCGTGAGCATTTGGTGAATGAGGAGATTCGGAAGGCATTCAAAGAAATGACAGGTGAGGAGCCGAATGTCCTATTCCATGCGGTTCTTGATGGATATGAGGACGTCAAGGACCCGCGAGTGATTGACCTGTTGCTCCGAATCCGCGAGCTGCAAAGGCGTTCGCGCCTCTATCGCAGTAAAAAGGCTGGAACGGCGGACATGAGAACACAAGGCTCATAATCAGCCGGGCTAACGGTTACGCTAAGCTTATGGTAGGTGATTGTACTACGCCTGTCAGACAAACAAAGGTGGCGTGGGCCGGATTTGAACCGGCATTATACCGCTTGCAGAGCGGTCCCATCACCGGGTTCTGGCACCACGCCACTGCAACATCATTCTCAAGATGGATAAAGGTTGCCTTCCGACTCTCATATCTGTTACCGAATTTTTGTTACCGAATACAAGAAATGAATCCTGCCAGGAATCTCTGGCAGCCCGGTCCCGGAGGAAGTCGGGCCGCCGATCTCCGCGCCACCACAGCACGAAGACAATGGAGGCCTACTACGCCCGGATTTCGCCCCAAAGTGGCGTTCAAGGAGCTTCGTGAACGATGCTCCCCAGTGGTCGCCTGCGTCGCCTCTTCGCCCCGGTCGGGGGGCGCTTTATAACCTGACGCGCTGGTCGGATTGACCCCCAGATAGGTCCCTAGCTTCGGTTGCGTTCCCTCATGCCCGCCCCAACCGGGCGGGCCTCTTCCTCTTTCTACACTCGGGAAAAAAAGAGCGGGCGTACCACCTTGGAGGCCGGTGCAGGACGGCCTTCGTTTGCAGGTAAGCTTGAAATTTCAGTTTGGATTTCAGTTTGATTTCGGAGCCGTCCGCGGACGTCTCCAAGGTGTGTTTGTGTGTTTGGGATTTTTGGTATGCGCTTGGTTTTTTTGCAGAGTTGATATATCAGTCTCGACGGCGCCACCTGCACGAGTGGTTCGCCCGTCGGTCATCTCAAGGGATAGGGCGTAGTTATACGTTCCGGTGCCTGCTTTCCTCGCTTCGCAGCTTCTCCAGATTTCGACACTTTTGTTCTAGTTCTCTGTTCCGGCACACGAGATGGAGTCCCTCGCGTTCAGAACTTCTACCGCTCGCGAGGGGTAGACTGCGGGATCGTTAATACAGAGATCTGCCCTTGTGGTAACGAGGCATGAGCGGTGGCCGCTCTCGCGCGCCTTCTCCTTCTTCGGCGCCGCGTCACATTTGAGTCTTCCGACGCCGCAAGGCGACGTAGAGAGCCGCGAAAATCGCTGCAGACATCGCCCCCGCTGGGGCCAGGGCCGTCGCAGCTGGCGCGCCCAAGACCACTGCGACCGGCATGGCCATCGCCAGAGAGATGCCAAAGGCGAACAAAAGGAGCAGCACAATCAGAGCTACACTCCTCATAGACGGATTTGCCACGAAGTCGCCGATGACGCTCCATCGAGACGGGAGCGCCCCGCCTAGCGAGTCGAGGAACTGATGCGCGGATTGATTCATCTCGTCGGTTAGGTGCTGGGAATTCGCCCACATCTTCCGCACGAGATCGTCAAGAGACTGGAGCATCCGCTCTGTGATTGCGCCCACGTCCCGTCGTTTGGAAAGCCACTTCAACCTCTTGATTGCGCGAATAATTGTCTTTACAAAGTCTCGGTGGCTCTCCAGGTAGAAATCGATTTTGCCCACTGGAAGGATAGGAGTCGCTTGTAGCATCGCTTCGCACTTTCTGCGAAGCGCATTCATCGCCTTCTTACGCGTTCCCTGCCCCGTGGCGGTTAGGACCTTCCGAATCTCTAACTCGATACCGGCAAGTCTCGCCGTCACCAAGAGACGAATAGAGAGCGGTCGATAGAAATAGGCGCCGACGGTGAAAAGGATCACAATGCCCAAGAAAGCGAGTCCGCCAAGAGTTTGGACTAACTGGACACCTTCTACGGTGTTTGCGCGTGCGGAACTCGCAACATAGCCGACTGCGACGAGAAGCGCCAGCATTATGAGGGCTAGTAGGCCGATTTTTCGGCGTTCCACTCTTTGTCGCTCTTCGACAAGGGCGATTGCCTCCTCGCGGATGTCCTCGACGCCAGGGGGAATCATATCGCCGGACACCCGCTCCCTGGACGCTTGGGCTGCCAAATAAAGCCTTCACTGCTCTGTCCCGATTCGCGCCGCGCGTAAGTGGGCGCCCTCCGTTGCATCGACCGTACTCCGATTCCACAGCCGAAACCGTGAGCAATCTTGACTTAACATGCCGCCACGGCATCGGAATTAGTGAGATCTCATCTGGCCAAGTGAATGCGCATCTCAACGAAGACGTTTAGAAGATTTCAAGTCCCTTTTGTCCAGTCGCATGGAGTGAAACGGGCCTGAAGGGATTCGAACCCTTGATCTATCGGTGTCCCTCGGACGCGCCCAAACGCGCGTGCCGATAAGAGCCGATCGCTCTACCTAGCTAAGCTACAGGCCCGCGGCCGCGCCTATTGGCCGCGCTCAATTAAACGTTGCGTCACGGGCAGTCCCCACCCCACTCCAAGAAGCCGGCGAGCCGGCCCACGTCGATCTGGAAAACCTCGAAGCGATAACAGCCTGTGGGGGACACCGAGACTGCGAAGTAGTCCCCTGAATCGAGGAGCCCGTCCATGCTCGCATCGACGAATGTGAGATTCGCGTTCGCTCCTACACCGAGACCCGGCGAAAGATTCCCAATCACAAGAGTCTGGCTCGTGGCATTCGCGCGGAATGTGAAGTTTGCACGAAATTTCGTGAGTTCGAGGTTCGCCGTCGTCTCGTCGACGTAGAGCCTGGTGCCGTTGGTCGTGTCGAGACGGAGCTTTCCGTTGGTCCCCGGATTCACCACTTCCACGGGGAGTTGGCTCGGAAACATTCGGGGGAGGAAGACGATGGCCAGCATGACCATGAACACCACGCCGGCCAAAAGGGAGTACCGCAGCAGCTTCGTCGCCTGCGGCGGCGGGCTCCGTCTCCGTTTGAAGGGCACCTCCGGCTTCGAAGGCCGCGCGATCTTCACGGACTCACTCCACGTAAATCGCCGGCCGACCGGGGACGGCATGGTCCGCCTTCTTCGCGGGGTCCCATCGCTGCGAATCGTCTGCGTGGAAGACGTCGACCGGCGCACGGAGTTCCGATCGCAAGAAGCCGACGTTCTCGCGGAACATCGTGAATTCCTCGACGGAACCAGCGCGAACCGATTCATCCGGTTTCGCGTGGCGCAGCTCCTCGCCGAGCCTCTTGGCGAATGCCGCCACCTCCTTCGCCCGATCCCGCATCCCCGGCTCCCTGAGGGCCCTTTCCATGAGCACATTGATCGAGACGGGTCCCTCCTTCGCGAGCGAGCGCGCCAGTTCGTTGAGGCGGGTCTTCCACGCCGGGGAGGTGTACAGCGCGATCCGCTTCGGCTTGATTCCGGTGACCTTCAGGATCTCCCGAACGTCTGCGAGCGTCGACTGCAGGAGGGATTCCGCGGCTTCCGCCTGAGCGTTAATTTCCCCCGCGACCGCCTCGGGATAGGACGCTTCGACGACGAATCCATCGCCGCCGATCCGATGCCAGACCTCTTCGCAGGCGTGGGGTGCGAACGGGGCGAGGAGCTTCGTCTGGACCTCGACGAACCGCCGCACGATCTCGGACCGAGGTCGGCCCTCCGACCGCCGGACGTACCACGACCAGGCGGATTGCAGGTCGAAGTACCCGTGGCGCAGCGCGGCCTTGTAGTTCATCGCCTCCATCGATCCGCGGGTCGCTTGGATCGAGCGGTTCAGGTCGCTCAGGAACCAAACATCGATCCCCCGCCGTTCCTTCCGCGTGGGATGGCTCGCCGTCGCGAACCGGACCCACTCGGCCAGCCGGGCCGCAGCCGCGGCCGCGAAGTCCAGGTCGACGTTCGGATCGTCCAGGCCGTCGCCGGCGTTCGCGACGGCCATGCGAATCGGATCCGCCCCCCACTCCCGGACCGCGTCGCGGATGTACCAGACGTTGCCTTTCGACTTCGACATCTTCCGGCCCGCGAGGCGGACCCAACCGTTCACGCCATACCCGCGCGGCCAGTGCTCCTTTGGGAAGAGCGCCGTGTGGTGGAAGAGGCAGAACGCCATGTGGTTCTGGACGAGATCCTTTCCGGTGTTCCGCAGGTCGACCGGGTACCAGTACAGGAACTCGGTGCGCAGGTCCTCGATCATCGTCGCCTCCACGCCGAGGCGGCTCGCGACCGCCTTCGAGGTCCCCTTGCCGAAGAAGACGTAGTCGAAGAAGGAGTCGTCGAGGCGCTGGGCCCACGACACGCGGCTGCGGAGGCGCTCGCCTTGGAGCGCGTGCGCGATCGTGTAGTAGGCCATGTAGATCGTCGAGTCGCTCAAGGATTCGATCACCCAGTTCGAATCCCACGGCAGGATCGTGCCGAGCCCGCGGTGGTGGGTGCAGGGCCAGTCCCGCAGCCAATCCGTCACGTAGTCCAACCACTTCTCGAGCGTCGGTGGGTAGAGGCGCATCGAGTGAATCGCGTCGTGGACCTTCCCCTTCCACGTGGGATCGCCGTACGCGAGGAACCACTGGTTGTCGACGATCTTCACGATCGCGGGCGTCATGCATCGACAGACCACGGGCGCGCTCGGCTCGTACAAGCGGTCGGCCTGGCCTTTCGACATCAGCTCCTTCCGGATCTCCTCCTTCGCGACCTCGACTCGTATGCCGGAGAAGGGACCGCAGTTCTCGTTCAGCACGCCCTGGTAGAACCCGGACTTGTAGACTTCCGCTTTCGCGGCCTCCAGCTTCTCGCGCTCTCGCTGGTTCCGGATCCCCATCCGTTCGACGATTTCGACGCCGGGCAGGGGACCCCATCCGGGCGTCCGGATGATGGAGATGGGCTGGATCGCGCGGATGCGATCGGCGTCGAGGCGGTACTTGACGAGGAGCGCCTCGTCCTGCTGCAAGTCCCGCAGCGCGACGTAGTCGTCCGGAGCGTCGGAGGGCACGCTCGTCACGATCCCGGTTCCGCGGCCCTGGTCGATGAACGAACCCGGCAGGATCGGGATGGCGCGGTTGATCGCCGGCGCGACCGCATCGAGGCCGACGAGCTCGGAGCCGCGGATTCGGGTCTCGATGGAGATCGACTTGCCCTGTTCGGAGAGCTTCATCGCCGCGAGGGCGTTCAGGATCCATCGTTCCCCGCCGACCCCCGCGACGACGTACTCGACGTCCGGGTCGATCCAGAGGTTCGTCTGGCCGAACACGGTCTCCGGCCGGATCGTCGCCGCGACGAGGAACCGCCCGTCGGCGAGGGGGAACTTCAGGAGGGTGTACTCGAGGGGGGTCTCGCCTTCCCCCTCGAGGCGGTCGTGGTCCCCGATCGGCGCCTGGTCGTTCGGGCACCAGATGACCGGGTGCTCGTCCATCCGGACGTACCCGCCGTCCTTGAGGAGGTGGAACTGCCACCGCACGAACGCGTCGTACGGCGGGTTCAGCGGCGTCGTGATGAAGGACCGCCGCCAATCGACCGCCGCGCCGAGCGCCTTCAGGTCCTCCATCGTCGCGTGCGGGAAGACGTCGATCCAGTGCATCGGGTCCGCGAACTTCGGGATCTCCGAGTCCGGGATCCCCATCTGTCGGAGGATGTCCCACTGTTTCGGCTCCTTCTCCGCGATCCGCTTCGCCGCGCCCAGGATCGGCAGGCCGGTGCAGTGGAACGCCTGCGGATGCAGGACGTTGTACCCCGCCATCCGCCGGTACCGGGACTGGAACTCGGCCCTGAGGAAGGAGGTCCCGAAACCGAGGTGTTGGTAGCCGTTCATGTACGGATAGGGCACGGTCGTGTACCATTTCGGCCGGGCGGGGTCCGGATGGGCCTCGTACACGCGGGCTTTCGCCCAAGCGGCTTGCCACGTCGCTTCGATTCGGCGGAAATCCAGGGGCCGCTCAGGAGGCGCGGACCGCGGCCGGGAGGGACGGGAGGCCCCGCGGGCTCGCGTGCGCGCGCGCGTTTTCTTCCGGCCGCGACGTAGCGGCGCAGGCCCACGCCGGCCGGATGCCGCTCGCCGCACCCGAGATCGCCCCGAACCCAACCGCG
>WNGR01001220.1_pt1 | contig 31595 bp, 26 predicted proteins | sample 5407581 | NCBI WGS metagenome assembly WNGR01 (sample SAMN13153383, study PRJNA577476) | soil metagenome | isolation source: 80 cm soil or saprolite under Garry oak tree replicate 2 | place: USA:California | collected 2016-06-15
CCGTTCGCGTCGGCCGGCCTGTTCGACCCGTCGCCCGGCGTGAAGTACGGCGGCGACGTGAGCGGCTACGCGCCCGGATTCGGTGTGCTGGGCCAGAACCAGGTGCCCGCAGACGGCGTGCAGACCGCGGGCCAGGCCGAGGCGCTCGGCACGCCGGGCAACGCGCTGACCAACAGCGTCGGCCTGCCGATGCTGCTGGCCGTGCTGATGCTGGCCGGCGTGACGGCGGCATTGGTGCGTACCTGGGCGCTGCGCCGCCTGCCCGGCTGACCTGCGCGCGGAACCGTCGGCCCACGTTGTTATCCTTGGTGGGTTGCTGACGCAACGACCCCTCCTGCCACGGAGAGTCCGTGGCCGCCGAGTCCACAGGAGGTGAGAGGTCCCTATGCGTCACTACGAGGTGATGATCATCCTCGACCCCAGCCTTGACGAGCGCACAGTCGCACCGTCGCTGGAGAACTACCTCAACGTGATCCGCACATCCGGCGGAACCGTCGAGAAGGTCGATGTATGGGGCAAGCGCCGCTTGGCCTACGAGATCAACAAGCACAGCGAGGGCATCTACGCCCTGCTGGACGTGAACTCGGAGCCCGACGCGGTGAAGGAAATGGACCGCCAGCTGTCGCTGACCGAGTCCGTGCTGCGCACGAAGGTGCTGCGGCGTGAGCCGGCCAAGGCGGGCAAGCCCAAGGCCGCCAAAGCCGCGAAGGCCTGACGGAGGTACACCGATATGGCTGGCGATACGACGATCACCGTGATCGGCAATCTCACTGCCGACCCGGAACTGCGCTTCACGCCCTCGGGCGCCGCGGTGGCCAACTTCACGGTCGCCTCGACGCCGCGCACGTTCGACAAGAACAGCGGCGAGTGGAAGGACGGCGAGGCGCTGTTCCTGCGGTGCAACATCTGGCGACAGTCCGCGGAGAACGTGGCCGAGTCGCTGACCCGCGGCATGCGCGTTGTCGTGCAGGGCCGGTTGCGCCAACGCTCCTTCGAGACGAAGGAAGGCGAGAAGCGCACCGTGGTGGAGCTGGAGGTCGACGAGGTCGGCCCGTCACTGCGCTACGCGACGGCCAAGGTCAACAAGGCGGCGCGCGGCAGCGGCGACGGCGGGTTCGGCGGCGGCGGTCGGTCCGGGGGCAGCGCCCCTGCCGACGACCCGTGGGGTTCGGCACCGCCGGCCAGCGGTGGTGGCGGCGGCGGTTTCGCCGACGAACCCCCGTTCTGACATCCCCAGACCCATCCCACGCAGCCCACTGACTTTCCCCATACAGGAGTTCGACCGTGGCAAAGCCACCCATTCGCAAACCCAAGAAGAAGATCTGCGTGTTCTGCAAGGACAAGAACGCGTCCCAGATCGACTACAAAGACACTGGCCTCCTCCGGAAGTACATCTCCGACCGGGGCAAGATCCGTGCCCGTCGGGTGACCGGCAACTGCAGCCAGCACCAGCGCGACATCGCGATCGCGGTGAAGAACGCGCGCGAGGTCGCCCTGCTGCCCTACACATCGACCGCACGCTGATCCGCCACGACAGGCCAGGAGCACCAGATCATGAAGCTCATCCTCACCACAGATGTGAGCGGCCTCGGCGGTCCCGGTGACATCGTCGAGGTCAAGGACGGCTACGGCCGCAACTTCCTGCTGCCGCGCGGGCTGGCCATCGTGGCCACCCGTGGGGCGGAGAAGCAGGTCGCCACGATCCGCAGGGCGCAGGAGGGTCGGCGCATTCGCGACCTCGACCACGCCAAGGAGATCAAGTCCAGGATCGAGAGCCTGCGCGCCATCCGACTGTCCGCGAAGAGCGCCGGCACGTCCGGCAAGCTGTTCGGCTCGGTCACCCCGGCCGACGTGGTCAACGCGATCAAGGCGGCCGGCGGCCCGACGTTGGACAAGCGGGTCATCGAGCTGCACGGTCACATCAAGACGACCGGCAAGCACGCGGTCAACGTCCGGCTGCACCCGGACGTGACGGCCGCGTTCGACCTCGAGGTCACCGCGACCAGCTGACCGACAATCCCAGCCGTGCGGCCGTTCGGGACGTTCCCGAACGGCCGCACGCTGTCACTCGGCTGGAGCAGCGAGGCCCTGTGGATGATCCGCGGTGTCCTCCCGCGCCGACACGCCGATGCGCGCGACACGACGACACGCCGAACGTAGTTTCTTCCACAGGCACATGAGGCCTCGTTACCTGCGTTTACCGGTTTGTCGACTTCAGTTGTCCACAGGCTGTCCACACTCCGATACCCGCCTGTGGTCAAGGTGAACAGGGTTGTCCACAGGTTATCCAGATGTCGATCACCAGGGTCGTTTGCTGCTCCATCTGATGGACCCCTACCGTCGAGCACCGTGCCTGTTGATCGCTGTGCGTGTCGACACCGCGAAGCCTGCCTGACCCGCCATTCCGGGATAACATTCGAACATACGATCGAACAGGCCGAGGGGGTGCGGGCACAGTGGCACTGACCGACGACCGGGGTACGGTGTCCAGCCCGTACGAGAAGCAGCCACCGCAGGATCTCGCCGCGGAACAGTCCGTGCTCGGCGGGATGATGCTGAGCAAGGACGCCATCGCCGACGTGGTCGAGGTCCTCACCCCCAACGACTTCTACCGCCCCGCCCACCAGGCCGTCTACGACTGCGTGCTGGACCTCTACGGCCGAGGCGAACCGGCCGACCCGATCACGGTCTCGGCCGAACTGGAACGACGCGGCGAACTGGGCCGCGTCGGCGGCGCGCCCTACCTGCACACGCTGATCGCCACCGTGCCCACCGCCGCCAACGCCGGCTACTACGCGGAGATCGTGGCCGAGAAGGCGGTGCTGCGCCGACTGGTCGAGGCCGGCACCCGGATCGTGCAGATGGGCTACAACGGCGCGGAGGGCGCCGAGATCGACGAGGTGGTCGACCGTGCTCAGGCCGCCATCTACGAGGTGACGGAGCGGCGGATGAGCGAGGACTACGTCTCGCTCGAGGAACTGCTCCAGCCCACCATGGACGAGATCGACGCCATCGCCTCGCGTGGCGGCTCGGCCCTCGGCGTGCCAACGGGTTTCACGGATCTGGACGAGATGACCAACGGCCTGCACCCCGGCCAGATGATCATCGTCGCCGCACGCCCCGGTGTCGGCAAGGCACTCGCCCTGGACACCCCGCTACCCACCCCACACGGCTGGACCACCATGGGCGAGGTCGCGGTCGGCGACGAGCTGATGGGTGCGGACGGCCGCCCGACCCGAGTGGTCGCCACCACCGAAGTGCTGACCGACCGCCCGTGCTACGAGGTCGAGTTCGCGGACGGCACGGTGATCGTCGCCGACGCGGAACACCAGTGGCGTACCGAAACCACGATCCGCACCACGGCCGAACTCGCGGCATCACCGGGACACGCGGTGGCCAACGCGCGCCCGCTGGAGCTACCCGAGCGGGACCTGCCCCTGCCGCCGTACACGCTCGGCGAGTTGCTGGGCACGGCCAACGACGACCACTTGCCACCCGCGTACCTGCGCGCGTCGCAGGACCAGCGCCGCGCCCTGCTCGCCGGCCTACTGGACGCTCGCGGGACGGTCACGCCGGCCGGGTCGATCCAGCTGACCATGCGCAACCCCCACGACGGCTACGACCTGATCGTGGGCTTGGGCTACCAGTGCTCCGTCACCGGCCAGACCCTGACCTTCAGCACCACGGACGAAGTCTTCCAACTGGAACGCAAGCGTTTGCGACACAAGGAAACCGCGTGCGTGCCAGCCATGGCCCGGCCCGTCGTCAACGTCCGCCCGGTGGCGAGCGTGCCGGTGCGCTGCGTCGAGGTGGCCGCCGAAGACCACCAGTACCTGGCCGGCCGCGCGATGATCCCCACCCACAACTCGACACTCGGCCTGGACTTCGCCAGGTCGTGCTCGGTGAAGCACAGCATGACCAGCGTGATCTTCTCGCTGGAGATGAGCCGGACCGAGATCGTGATGCGGATGCTGTCCGCCGAGGCCAAGATCCGCCTACAGGACATGCGCGGCGGCCGCATGAGCGACGACGACTGGACCCGCCTGGCCAGGCGAATGAGCGAGATCAGCGAGGCACCGCTCTACATCGACGACTCACCGAACCTGACCATGATGGAGATCCGCGCCAAGGCCCGCCGCCTCAAGCAGCGCAACGACCTACGCCTGGTCATCGTCGACTACCTACAGCTGATGACATCGGGCAAGCGAGTGGAGTCCCGCCAGCAGGAAGTCTCCGAGTTCTCCCGAAACCTGAAGCTACTGGCCAAGGAACTCGAAGTCCCGGTGGTCGCGATCAGCCAGCTCAACCGAGGCCCGGAACAACGCACCGACAAACGCCCCATGCTCTCCGACCTGCGCGAATCCGGGTCACTGGAGCAGGACGCCGACATGGTGGTGCTGCTCAACCGGCCGGACGCGTGGGAACGGGACGACCCGAGGGCGGGCGAGGCGGACCTGATCATCGCCAAGCATCGTGCCGGGCCGACGTCGACCATTACCGTGGCGCATCAGTTGCACTACAGCCGGTTCATCGACCTCGCCCAGGGCTGAGAGATGTAGGTTCTCAAATTCGACTTCATTTTCTCAGAGCTGGCTTCATCTGCACTTCATAAATGAAGTGACGTTGAGACTCAAAGGAGCGCCCATGCCCGTTCCAGCCCCGTCTGGCCTTCTTCCTCGACATCTACGACGGCTCCATCACCACCGGCAAGGCCAACACCATTGGCGACGCCGACGCTTATCGCGAGCAGTTGTCGAAGGGCGCCGACGTGGCAGCCCAGGAGGGAACAGCCTGGACGACGTTCGGCAACGAGCTCGCTGAGTTGGTCAGCAAGCTCCAATCGATCCTCGGCCCCTTGGACGGCCTCACTAACCTGCCCACAATCGAGCACAAGTCCTTCGGCAGGGGCGCCGGAGTACCTCGTCACGGCGTCAACGGCGAGGAAATGATCGGTCACCTCACAGCGCTGATGCGAGACTCGCGGGCCATCGGCGCCGCCTACGAGGCCGCTGGCCATCGACTCGCGGCCGCTGTGGCCGACCACGAGTAGGCACGCTGCCCACCCCGGCGTCTGGCGCGACGTCACCTCATCCACCACCACAGCCTCGAACCGAGCCCTAAGCCTGTCGGTCCACTGTATGGGCGTATTAGAGATGGGCTATCTGGGTGACTTGGCTTGCCGCAACCGCTTTGTCGGCCCACCAGCGCCGAACTACACCTCGCCGTCGACCCTGCTGTCGGCATCGTCGGCGAGGCGTTGACACGCTGAGGTCAGTTGCGCGGGTTGTTGGGATCGGGAGGCTGACCGGTCGCTTGCCTCAGAGCAGCGGCCGGCCGCCTCCCCCATCGTCTCGCCCGCGTCGATCCACCGTCCCAGCCCAGCGTTGAAGGCTGTCTGTATCGCTTCGGCTTTGCCGGTAGTGCTTGCTGGAGGCGTTCGAGCACGACCAGCGCCCGCTTTGCACTGTTCAGGGTCGGTCAGCACCGTTTGCAGGCGACCCGGCGATCCGGCACCTGCTGCCCGGAGAACAAACAAGCCTGTAAGTGCTGGCTGGAGCCCATAGTGACAATCAAGCGAGATTGATCTACTGTCACGTTCGCACTACGATCGAACATGTGTTCGAGCATGGTACTTGCGCTGCCTCGGCTGGGCCAGCGACGCAGTCAGCTGTCATTCACGGCACGGCGTGTGTTGACCCAGCCGGCCGCCTCCCAAGCGTCGTAAACAGCTTCCGCCGGTGCGCGACCGAGCAACTCGTCGAGCGAACTGAGGCCGTAGCAGCGCATCAACGCGAGCAGCGTGCTGAGGTACGGATTGGGAAAACGATGTCGTTCAAGCGCCAAGAGAGCGTTACGTGTGATCCCAGCAGTGGCGGCTGCTTGCTCCTGGGTAAGACCTTGCCGCAAGCGAAGGTAGCGCAGACGCTCACCAAGATGCACAGTCGACTGTGCATCTTGCCCATGGCTGCCCACCACTTGCAGAGCGCTGTGCCGCACGCCGCGACCATGCCCCTGTTGCCCCTTACCAGACATCCTGGCCTTAGTAGGTTCGGTACAACGATGACGCACCAACGGGGCGCGCTTACCCAGGATGCACACTAGACTTGGCACAATCAAGTTGGCATCACGCGACGCAACACTCAGCGGGCTTGACCCGAAGGGAGAGCAGCCAGATGACCTTGACGCGCAGTACGTCGGAAGCGGACGACAACCAGGGCGTGTTGTTGCATGAAGTGACATCGGATCACAGACCTGAGGTGACACGAGAGACATCACAGGTGGTGCGGATCGGTAGTCGCCGACTACGAACGACCGAGGTGTTCGACACCTACTGGCGTTTCGCCGCCGCACGCCAGGCCATCTATCTCGCTCGGATCGCAGACGATCCGGGACCGTGGACAACGGATCCGATCCTTCGGGCACATCGGTTCACCAACTGCTATCGCGCCGCTGACCGGGTAAGCCAGTATCTAATCCACGAAGTCGCCTACTGCGGTTCACAAGACGTGGATGAAGTCGTCTTCCGCGTGCTGTTGTTCAAGATGTTCAACAAGATCGCTACGTGGGAACTGCTCGTCAGCCAGAGAGATATGCCCACTTGGTCTGATTTCAACCTCGACGAGTACGATCGCATCCTGAGCGCAGCGTTTGAAGGTGGTCGACGCCTATATTCGCCTGCGTACGTCATCCCGCCACCAGCCATGGGTGCGGAACGCAAGCACACCAACCACCTACTCTTGCTCCAACACATGATGCAGGAGCGACTCCCAAGGATGCTGCAAGCAGCACCCACCATGGCCGACGCCTACCATATACTGCGTTCATTCCCGGCGATCGGCGATTTTCTCGCATTTCAATTCCTAATTGATATTAACTATTCAACAGCCCTTGATTTCGACGAAATGGACTATGTCGTCGCGGGCCCTGGCGCCCGTGACGGGATACGGAAGTGTTTCGGCCCTGACAGTTCAGGACTTGAGAGCAAAATCATTGAATACATGGCTGAATATCAGGATGAGCACTTCGATCGGCTCGGTCTCCGCTTCGCGGGACTATTCGGCCGAAAGCTACAGCTTGTCGACTGTCAAAACCTATTCTGCGAAGTAGACAAGTACGCGCGCGTTGCGCATCCGCACATCCATGGACGGAGTAGTCGAACTCGCATCAAGCAGAAGTTCGCTCCTGTGATGGAACGTGTGCCAGTGTGGTTTCCCCCCAAGTGGGGCCTCAACGACGTCCTGCCGAAGACCTCTCGTCGAACCAGCGAACGTGGCTACCATCCGGCTCCGCTAGGCTCCCCGGGACCGACCGGCGTGCAAGCCGCGCTGCCATGGTGACAACCCGCACGATGCACTCTTACGAAGATCGGAAAGTGTCGATGACTGTCGAGACCGCAGCGAACCAGGATGCAATCGACCGCGCCACAACCGACGATGTGCTACTTAAGGTCGCCGATACTCTCGAACGGCTTGCTGCCCGAGTGGCAAGAGAACTCGACGCCGACGCCGGTGAAGTCCTCCCGCCTCAAGATGCGCATTGGCTGGCAACGTTGGCCGGAATCAGCGAATACGCCCACTCATGCCTCGCAGTGCTTGACGAGCCATCAGTGCTGGCGCGACTGACTGCGGCGATAGATACTCGAACAAACTAATGTCGATCAGGAGTACCCGACCGACGCCCGCAGCAACGCGACCCGTGCTCTACTGATGTCCACATAAGCATGCCCGGCGATGAGGGTAAGCCGGCCGGTTGCCAGCCCTGCCTGCTCGGCAATATAAGCCTGGAGTCGACCCAGACCGAGATAATTGCCGTAACCTTTTAGAATCAGGTACTGCGATCGATAGTGGGCAACCATGTGTAGTTTGTCCCCGTCGAGCTGCAAAGAGCAAAACGACAGACAGGGGAAACCCATCGCACTCCTGTCCGTCCCCGGTACATGGACATGTAGGTCGACAGCTCCCGACTGACTGTTGATCATCTCATCCGCAGGAACAGAGATACCAATCTCGTATCGGGCCGACTTTGGCCCCCTTGTCGCGAGCTCGGTCCGGAGCTTGGTGATCGTTGCGTCGAGCTGGTCATGGGTACCCTTCACCGCCGGATACTCCACAAGCCGCCCGAAATAAATGCCCGAACGATTCGCTGGATGCAATTGTCGCAGCCTCGGATACATAGCTCGGTACCGTCGCCCCAAGTGCTTTGGGCCTTTGGAAGACGCGGCGAGCGAAGATGGAAAGATCGTGTTCGCAACGGTTTCGACTCCCGGATGCCCAAGGTCGGTCATCAGTAGATCGACAGCGTTGCGAATACCTTGATCTTCAGTGGTCGGCGATTCAATACAGGTTACGGAGTGGAACATCTTCCGGTCCGGTTCTTGCGCTACCGCGATGACAGTGTTCAACCAGGCGGTAGACAAGTCGGCGGTGCCGGGGCAAGGGGCTGTCATAGATGGGATGTCCTCCAGTGTGAGGGTCGGTATCGCACTTCCTGCAATCAGCCTTGGCCGATATCCAGACCGTGGGGCCGCGCGGCCACCCGCAGTCGGACCGACCAGGGCGCAATTCCATTCGACGCAAAGGCAAGCGTCGTTTCCCAGTCCCCGTTGACTGCAGGACAGTCGTAGACGGTGACCGGTTCGATCTCAGGGGACGGGACGGCTATCAGTCCGCCGGGTATTGATCCATCGGGGACCGCTCCTGCGAGCACAAGTCGATCGCCGGCGGCGACCCGAATCGTGGCACCGTTGTAGCCTGAGTGAAGTCGCCACACGTCATTCTGTGGGCACAAGCGTGGTGTACCGCTCGGGTCCGCCATCGTCTTGAGCTTGCCAGGAACAGCCTTCATCCATTCTGCGGCCTGCGCTCGCGTTGCCAATCGCAAATTAGGCAAATGGCGGGCAGCGGAGCGGAATGACGTGCCCAGGACCAGCGAAAGCTGGTAGACCTCGTCTGCGGTGACCGGTCGATCGATGCCGAGCAGCCGCATGGCTGCAACGACGGCCTTCCTAGGCATCAGAAACCAGGACGCGAATGCCTCGGCCGTCTTTTCATGATCGGTCCAGCCCTGCGGGCCACGGACCGGGGACACTCCGCCGGGCAAGTCGAGTTCGACCGTCCGACCGTCGTCAACTGCCACTCGATGACCGAACCGATGATGGCCGAGTTCATGGGCAGCTGTATGACGCCGCGCGGACCTGGGAATCTCCGAATTGACCAGAATGCCCGGCCGAGACCCCGCGTTATTGATGTAGACGCCGAACAACCTCGGCAGCGGACGCCACATCAGGAGCACGTCAGCAGCCGCGATAGCACCCCGCACATCGATCGGCGGCGCAGCCGGGTCGACATGAAGAACGTGATGCGCCTGAGCAGCTGCGATGTTCGCCAGACGGTTCGCATCGGTCCAGGTCATCGACATCGCACCGGCTCCTAGCCTTCCTCAGTAGACGTACGCCGCTCGGCATTGCGGCTGAACTTCAGGAACTGCGCGAACCGTAGAACCTCGCCCTGGTCTTCCGGAGTGAGAGTCGTGAGTGCGCGTCCAAGCGCTGCCGCACTGTCACTAGGGTCGGGTTCGTCGCCGACGAAATACGACATCGGGTGGCGGTACAGTCGCGCGAACTTGCGTAGTTCAAGGCTGTCAACCTTCCGAACACCCCGCTCAATGTCCGAGATCGCAGACCTCGCGATTCCCGTGCTAGACGCGACGACCTGCTGCGAAAGGCTGAGGTACTCCCGAATCTCCCGCAGCCGCGTGCCGATCTCACCCCAGGTCGGATCAGCCTCGCCACCGTGAGATTCGGATAGTGGCTCTGGCTGTGTCATGCGATCCCCTCTGCTGACTGATCTTGCGCTAGGACAAGATCGACAACTACTGCCGCAAACGCTTGGACAGACCGCAAGCACCTCGACGTCTCCTCGGTCGGCACCAACGTCACACCACACGCCACCTCGACCGCCGCAAGTACTTCAGCAGCAAGCACCGAGTCAACCGGCATCTCATCGCCACGCGACCCAAGCTTGGCCCGTAGCTCCGCCGGCTCGAGTTCCAGGTTCGCCGCGATCAGGTCGATGATCAGATCTTCCACAGAACGTTGATCGATCTTCACCCCAAGCCTCCTTGTCGGATTTCCAGACGGACGCGTCCTATGGTACAACGGTCGTCAGCTAGTCCGACAGGCCGGTCGGAAAATCAAACACCGAGGAGGGGTCGTGGAGTTCAAGGAGTATCAGCAGAGGGCGGCTGAGACAGACCAGAAGGCTGGCGAGGACCTCGAGTCCATCGCCGTACACCTGCTCGGGCTCGCCGGTGAGGCAGGCTCGGTGGCAGAGGCCTACAAGAAGAAGCTCCGCGACCGAGACGCGCATGGCACCTGGAAGATCCAACTGCGGGAGGAACTCGGGGATGTTCTGTGGTATGTGGCTGCAGTTGCACGCAAGGTCGACCTGGATCTTGACGACATCGCCCGTGCCAACCTTGACAAGACCCGAAACCGCTGGTTGCGAAGCAGTGTAGATCAGCTGGACAAGGCTTTCCTACCGGCGGAGCGGCTTCCCCGCTCAGGTCGGTACGACTTCGTATCCGGCGTCAGCTCCACCGGCCGCGATCAGATCACAGTGTTTCTTGACGGGGTGCCGATCGGCGACCGCCTAACCGACGCCTCCCACATCGACGACGGCTACCGGTTCCACGACGTGTTCCACCTCGCCTACGCTGTCACGCTGGGCTGGTCCCCCGTCACCCGCGCACTACTCGGCCGCAAACGGCGGTCCGTGCCCCACATTGACGAAAACGAAGACGGCGGCCGAGCGATCGTTATCGAGGAAGCAATCGCCGCACTCGCCTTCGCCTACGGGGCCATGCACAGTCACCTTGACGGCGTCCAGCGACTGGACCAAGGACTGCTCGACACCATTACCATGGTCTCCGGCGCACTGGAGGTCGGAACACGGACCGCCGCGGACTGGGAACACGCTATCCTTGCCGGCCACGATATGTTCCGGCACCTCGTAGCGCACAACGGGGGCAGCGTCGAATTCGACGCAGCCCAAAGCTGCCTGACGTTTACTCGACCCACGCGATAGCCAGCCGCCACGGCACTGGAGAGCCGGACCAACCTATCACCGACCGTTGACCAGAAGGCGGGTCCGGTCAGGTGGGCGCCCTGCTGAAGAAATGCGACGGGTTTGAGACTGATCATGGTGACATCGCGGTGAGACAACGAAGAAAGCCCAGGTCACGCAAGATCGACATGTCACGGGCGGTGAGACCCTAACAATGCTTCGGGTTGAGCTGGCGTCCGGATCTTGTGCGGAAGATGTCGCCGGGCGGCTGCGGGAGCACGACAGTAACGGGTTGCTCGCGGTGACGGTGGTGGATCGACCAGGGGTGGCGGCTCTGGTCATCGACACCAACCGTAAGAGTGCAGACGAGCGTGTGGCTGACATCGTCCTCGATGCCGATGCCGAGTTGGCCGGGCAGGTCGACCGGCTGTGGTCGCAGCGACTAGGGCCGTTCGCGGCTCGGCTGGCGGGGACCACGCCGGTCAAGCCCGAACCGGCGGTGCTGCGGGACCACGACCCCGGGTTGCTCGTCGCCGCGCGGCGCCTGCTCGACCGGCTACGCACCGGCCTGCGCCGGGCCGGTCTGGACGACGGGCAGTGGACCTACGACCACATCGGGTCCACCTCCGTGCCGGAGCTGCGGGCCAAACGGTTCATCGACCTGCAGCTTGGTGTCGCGCCGTTGCCGGAGGAAGGCTCGGCGACGGGCTCGGCGATGGACGAGGTGCTGGCGGCGGTCGGCTACTCGCCCGCGCGGGGCGCACGGCCGGACTCACCCGGTGTCCACCGGGACGGGATCCTCGATCCGGATCTTGCTCCGGCGGATGCGTACCGCAAACGGCTGTTCTTCCGGCCTGATCCGCCGCAGCCCTCGATCTTGCACGTACGTCAACTGGGCTGCCCGTGGTGGTCGTACACGGTGGCGTTTCGAGACTGGTTGCGGGCCGATCCGGCGGGTCGGCGTGCTTATGAACAGATGAAGCAACAGGCCGCGCAGGCGCATGCCCACGATGCCGACTATGACGATTACACCCGCGCGAAGGCATCGTTCTTCCGTCAGGTTCAACGGCACTACGAATGAATCGGCGGCCGGGGAGCTAACGGCGTAGTGCGCCGAGCTGGATGAGCATGGACAGGTCGTCGCGGATGGCCCAGCGTTCGGCTATTCGGCCCTCGACCAGTCGGTAGGCGAACGCGACGTCTCTGGTGGCGGTGCCGGGGGGCGTTTCGAAGCCCAGGAAGCTCCCGCCCGGCCAGGTCAGTTCACGTGTGCCGAACTGCACCACCATGTCGCCTTCTGCGACGACGACGGAATTGAGCCAACGGCCGCCGTGGGTGTCGCGGCGGGCCCGGCTCAGAAACTCCTTGGTTCCCGCAAGGCCCTGTGGACGGCCTGGCGCGAGGGCGTGGTTGACCATGTCCGGGGTGCACAATATGTCGAGCATCGCGAGGTCGCCGCCCTCGTTGCCAAGTTTGTCGAACTGTGCCACCACGGCTTTGTTGCGAGCGGTGTCGTCCATTGTGTACACCTACCACACACGTGGGGCCCAGGACGTCGTCCTGGGCCCCACATTTGTGTTGTGCGGTCAGAGGATCGGCGGCTGGAGGTCGCCGAGGCCCTGCATCGGGCGGAACCGGGTCGGGTTGGCCGACGCCGAGTTCTCCAGGTCACTGATCAGGTTCTTCAGCTGTGCCATCAGTTGTTGTGCCGATCCGGCCGGCATGTCCTGGGTCTGCGGCACGCCGAGGCCGGGAAGCGAGGGCAGCGACGGGGCCGAGACGTTGGGAGTCGTGGGCAGGGTCGGGATCGCGGGGATCGTGGGGGTGAACAGGGACGGGGCCGCCGGCAGAGTGGGCACCGGGAGTGCGTGGGTGCTCGGCGGGGTGGGGACGTGCGGCGCGGGCAGCGTCGGCACGGTGGGCACCTTTGGTGCGGTCGGCAGCGAAGGCACGGTCGGGCCGGTCAGGGTCGGTGCGTGCAATGCCGGCAGCGACGGGTTGGCCAGCGTGGGCAGGGACGGCGTCGACAGCCCTGAGGTGGGCAGCGACGGTGTGGACACCCCCGAGGTGGGCAGGTCCTGCGTGCTGGGGCGGCCCGGCAGCGGCGGCATGGCCGGCAGGGTCGGCACCGGGGGCAGGTCCGGCAGCGCGGCGAGGCTGGGCACCTGCGGTTTGGTCACCGTGGGCACGTTCGCCGACACCGGCACGGTGCCCGGCGCGGGCAGCTTCGGCACCGCAGGCACCGAGGGCACAGCCGGCGCGGACAGTGACGGCACCGCCGGTGTGGGGAGCGACGATGTCGGCAGGGCACCGCTGATCGGGAGCTCGCCGGCCATCGGCAGATATCCCGAGGACACCGGCATGGCCTGGGTGTTCGGCCTGGCCTGGGTGTTCGGCCGCATTCCCGGCTGGATGCCGGGTCGGGCGGTCGGGCGCATCGGGCCGTTGGCGATGATCGGCAGGCGCTGGGTCAGCTCCGCCGGGGCCACCGGGGCGCCGATCGCCGGCAGTTGCCGGGTGACGTCCAACGCCGACAGGTTGGACAGGGCGCCGACCGCCGGGAACTGCTGGGTCATGTCCAGCGCGCTCAGCGGGGCACCGGGCATGGCGCCGCGCAGGTTCGGCACGCGGAGCAGGTTGCCCACCGGCAGGCTGCCCACCGGCAGACTGCTCAGCGCCGGCACCTGGTCGGCGCGCAGCAGGCCGTCAACCGAGTCGGACGGGCCGAACTGCGGCTGCTCCCGCGCGGCACCGAAGGGCACGTCGACCTGCGGGGCCGCACCGCCGTCGGTGACCGACACGTTGTTGAAGCCGTGGTCGACGGCCCGGCCGAGCACGTCCACCGGAACCCGGAAGACGCTGAGGGCCGCACCGGCCGGCTGGACCAGCTCGGTGCCGTTGAGGAAGCCGCCGCCGCTGGTGGTGGTCGCGCCCCCGGAGACGGCACTGGTCCGGTTGTCGCCGAAGGCCCGCTGGTTGCCCAGCGCGGTCGCGCCGTCCGCGACGGCCTGGGTGAGGTCGGTGGCCGGCACGTCGGCCAGGTCACCGGACAGCGCACCCCAGTCACCGGAGGTGGTCACGTCGCCCCCCGAGCGGGCCGCGGTGTTGTTCACCCCGTTGGCATCCGAGTTGCCGGCGCCGGCCAGTCCACTGCCGAGCACCTGCTCGACCTGGGTGACCTGGGCCGTGACCACGTCGCCAGCGAGCGCGCCGTGGTCGCCGTTGGTCGCGGTGTCGGCACCCGCCGTCGTGGTGGTGTTGTTGAGCGCATCGGCCTCCTCGTTTCCGGGTGACGCGGCGGCCACCCCGAATGCCTGGATCGGCCCGGCGTCCGGCACGTTGACGATGTCGCCGGCGACGGTGCCGCCGCGGCCGGTGGACGTGGCCTTGCCGCCCGCCTGTGTCGTGGTGTCGTTCTCGCCCTGTGCCGTGCCGTTGCCGACCACGGACGCGCCGTCGTCGAACAGTTGCGCCGGGGTGGCGGTGGCCAGCTGGACGATGTTGCCGGAACCAGTGCCGGCCGCACCGGTCGCGGACGGGTTGCCGCCCGCGGTGACGTTGCTGGCGTTGTCGGCGGCAGCGCTGGTGTTGGCGACGAGTCCGGCCGCGTCGCCGAACGCCTGCGCCGGTACGGCGGTCGGCGCGGAGACCACGTTGCTGCTCGCGGTGCCGTTGTCGTCGTGGGCGTTGGGCGAGCCGCCGGCCCGGATGGTCTTGGTCTCGGCCGGCACGGTGCCGGCCGCGGTCCCGCCGGCCGAACCGGTCAGGCCGTAGGTCTCGACAGGGGCCGCGATCGGCAGCTGGCCGATGTTGCCCGAACCGGTGGAACCGGTCCCGGTGGTGCCGGTGTAGCCGCCGCTGTTGCTGGTCACGTCGTTGCCCGCGGTGCCGGCGGCGTTGCCGATGGCCGACGCGCCATTGGCAAACACGTCGTTGGCGCCGGCGACCGGCGCGGTCACGCTGTTGGACGACAGCGCGGAGCCGTCGCCGAGGGTGTAGCTGCTGCCCAGTGCGTTCGAGGTGTCGGTGTTGCCGGCGCCCGCGTCGGCGTTGCCGATGGCGGCGGCGCCGTTGCCGAACACCTGGGACGGTTCGGCCACCGGTACCAGGGCCGTGTTGCCCGAGCCGCTGGAGCCGCTGCCGCCGGTGTGCGTGGGACCGCCCGCGGTGTTGGTGTTCGTGGTGGCGCACTGGGCGTCGGTGTTGCCGACCGCGCTGACCGCGTTGCAGGCCAGGGCGACCGGGTCGGCGGCGCCGGGGGACGCGACATTGCCGGACAGGGTGGACGGGTCGCCGTCGGTGCGCACGTAGCTGTCGCCGTGCGGGGTGGCCAGGTTGCTGTCGCCGCCCTGTGCGGTGACTGTGTTCTGGCCTGCGGCGTCGGCATTGCCGATGCCGGAGACGGCCTGGTGGGTGACCTCGAGGGGTACCGCGAGCGGCACGGCGCCGACGTTGCCCGACGCGGTCCCGTTGTTACCGCTGGTGCCCAGCGACCCGGCGGATCGGGCGTTGCTGCTGGTCGTGGAGTAGGTGCGCGCCTGGCCGCCGGCCGCGACGGCGTTGCCGTCCACCTGCACGGGGGTGGCACCCTGTTCGGCGACCACGTTGCCGGCCAACGTGCGGCCGGTGCCGTCGGTGGCGATGTCGCCGCCGGTGGTGGCGCTCTGGGTGGCGTCGTTCACCGAGGTGGCGTTGCCGGCCAGGCTGACCGCGTTGCCGGTGACCTGCACGGGTGCCGCGTGGTTGACCGCGACCACGTTGTCGGCGGCCGAACCGGAGCCCCAGCCGGCGAACACCGGGTCGGGCCGGCCCGCGGTCTGGGCCGACTCATTGGCGACCCGCGCGTCACCGCCTGCCGCGACGGCGTTGCCGGAGATGTCGACCGGCACCACGACGCCGGCCCGGCCACGGTTGGCGCCGGGGAGTGCGCCGGGGAGTGCGCCGGGGAGTGCGCCGGACAATGGTGCGGTGGCCGTATCCGCCACACCGGCCGCCGGCAGCGCGCCGGTCACGTCACCGGTGCCGACCGAGCGGTCCACAGCGGGTGCCCGGACCTGGCCGAGTGGGGTGCCGACGGCGTTGTTGTCCATGTGCAGCCCCATGCCGACACCGCCGTCGATCGGGGAGGCGGGGCGGTCGGGGTTCACGTTCTCGTTGGCAGAAGCGATGCCCGTGCCGAGCATCAGCAAACCACCGGTAACCAGCGCGGTCTGCAGGCCACGCTTAGCCCAGGTTTGCATTGGATCTCCTTCCGTTTTCCCTTGCGGGGCGGGTGGCCGACGGGGACGTCGGGGGAGGTCGGCCACCCGGGATCTGGGGTGTGCGGCGCCATCGGGCGCCCAGCGGTGCGGCGATGCGCACGCGACAGCGCGGCCGAGACGGCCCGGGGTCACCGGGTCCGCTGGCCGCGCGGGTTGATCAGTCTGGGGTGATGCCCGGCTGCTTGCCGGTGGTGACCCGACCCAGCGGGACGGTCACCGGGATGACACGCACGACGTCGAGGCCGGGCACCGGGAAGGTGCCGGACGTGTCGACGAGACCGAGACCGCCGGCGCCGGTCGCGCCACCGACGCTGCCGCCGGGCGCGGCCGGCACGGTGATCGGGGACCACGGCACCGGATTGGGCGTGGCGGGGTGCGGCGCTGCCGGCAGAACCGGGCCGGTGACCTGGGGCGACAGGGACTCCACGACCGTTGCCGGGCCGGCCGGAGCCGGGGCGAGGGTCGTCACGGTGGGCAGCGGCCGGGCCGGAGCCGGCCCGCTCACCGAACCGGACTGACCCGCCGGGGCCGACGTCGACGTCGGCGGCTGGGCGATCAGTGGGGCGACGGGCACGGCCCGGTCGACCGAGAGCCGGCCCACCGCGGTGCGCAGTTCACCGGCGACACCGGACATCGACGCCGTCCCGGCCGGGGACGCGGGCAGCTTCGGCACGGTCGGCGTGGGGGCGGCCGGCAGGGTGAGCGAGGTGAGCACGCCGGTCACCGCGCCGGTCGGGTTGGCGTGCGTGCCGGGGACGTTCAGGTCGGGGAGGGTGGCCGCGGACGCGGTGGTCGAGGAGATCAGCCAGCCCAGCGCCGTGACCGCCACGGTGCCACCGAGGACGAACAGGACACGGGTGAGCAGCCGCGCCATGCGGCCGGTGCCCGTCCTCGTCCTGTCCACGGTGGAACTCACCTTTCCCTGCGGCAGATGGTGGCGCCGAGTGTTCGAGCGGACACGTACCGTCCGCACGCTGTCGACGCGACGAGGCTGCCAGGTCGACCGGGTGCCGCGCAGCCCTTGGCCGCCAAGTCGCCCCGATCGTGTGAAAAACACATCGTGTGATCGGCGATCACCACGAGTAGCGGTACCGATCAACGAAATGGCACGTGGTCCGAGCCGACAGATACGGTTGAGCGGTGAGTACCACCCGCTTCACCGAGGGAAATGACGCCACCCACCGGGTACCGAAGGTGCTGCGCGTCAGCGCCGCGGTCGGCTGGCGGCTGCTCGTCGTCCTGGCCGCGGTGGCCGCGGTCTCCTGGATCCTCGGCTACCTGGCCGTCGTGGTCATCCCGGTGGCCATCGCGTTGTTGCTGGCGGCGCTGCTGGCGCCCGCGGTGGCCAAGCTGGTCAGCCTGCGTGTGCCGCGCGGGCTGGCCACGGCACTGGTGCTGATCGGCGGGCTCGTCGTGGTCGGCGGCGTGCTCACGTTCGTGATCACCGAGTTCTCCAGCGGCCTGCCCGCCCTGTCCGCGCAGGTCAGCAACAGCATCTCGCAGATCAGCCACTGGCTGCAGACCGGTCCGCTGCACCTGAGCCAGCAGCAGTTGAAGGACGCACTGAACAAGCTGGTCCAGTCGCTGGGCGCGAACCAGGGCTCGCTCACCGCGGGCGCGCTGACCACGGCGGTGACCGTCGGCGAGATGCTGACGGCGGTCCTGCTGACGCTGTTCATCCTGATCTTCTTCCTGTACGACGGCAACCGGATCTGGTCGTTCGCGGTCCGGATCGTGCCGACCGACGTGCGCGACCGGGTCGACGTGGCCGGCCGGCGCGGGTTCGCCTCGCTGGTCAGCTACGTCCGGGCGACCGCGGCGGTGGCCGTGGTGGACGCGGTCGGCATCGGGGTCGGCATCGCGATCGTGCGGGTGCCGCTGGCAGTGCCGCTGGCGGCGCTGGTGTTCCTCGCCGCGTTCATCCCGATCGTCGGCGCGGTGGTCGCCGGCACGGTCGCGGTGCTGGTCGCGTTGGTGGCAAACGGTTTCGTGCCGGCGTTGATCGTGCTGGGCATCGTGATCGGCGTGATGCAGCTGGAGAGTCACGTGTTGCAGCCGCTGCTGCTGGGCCGTGCGGTCCGGCTGCATCCGCTGGCCGTCGTGTTGTCCATCGCGATCGGGGTGGTGGTCGGCGGGATCGCCGGCGGGCTGCTCGCCGTGCCGCTGCTCGCGGTGCTCAACTCCGGCATCCGGTCGCTGCTGCACGACCCGCCGATCGTGCCGGACGACGTGGACGCGCTGGCGCGCCGCTCGGCCCGGCCGGCCGACCCGACGGAGAACGGGGCGGCGCCGAGCGTGGTGCAGGTCACGACCAAGGGCGATCCCGACTCGAAAGGGTGACCGGCCCGGCCCGAACCGGCCAGAATGTGCGCGGGAGGGAGATGCCGGTGCGCAAGCCCACCGAGTCCCGCCGCGACCCGCTCACCCCGTGGTGGCGGGCGGCTGTCGTGCTGCGGGCGCTCACCTACTGCTTCGCGGTCAGCTCCACCGCCGTCTACGACACCCAGTACGCCCGCCCGGCGCACGGCTGGACCGCGGTGGCGGTACTCGGCGCGTGGACCGTGGTGACCGGCTTGCTCTACCTGCGCGAGACGAGCCGCTGGTACTGGCTCACGGTGTTGGACCTGGTGGTCGGCTGCGTGCTGATGCTCAGCTCGCGCCTGATCTTCACGCACCAGCAGTTGGCCGGTGCCGCGCCGATCCCGGTGATCACCACGGTGTGGGTCAGCGGCGTGGTCGCGGCGGGCGCGATCCGCACCGGCCCGATCGGCGGTGTCGTGTTCGGCGTCGTCCTCTCGGCGTGCAACTTCGCGACGCACGGCTACGTGGACGTGGACCTGTCCCGGGACGCGGTGTTGCTGGTGGTCACCGGCCTGGTGATCGGCATGGCGTCGGTGACGGCCCGGCGGTCCGCGGACCAGCTCGCGCACGCGCTGCGGTCCGAGGCGGCGACGGCGGAACGCGAACGGCTGGCCAGGTCGATCCACGATGGTGTGCTGCAGGTGCTGGCACGGGTGCAGCGGCGCGGCGCGGAACTGGGCGGCGAGGCGGCCGAGTTGGCGCGGCTGGCCGGTGAGCAGGAGGTCGCCCTGCGGTCCCTGGTGGCCGCGGCGCCGCCGGAGTCCACAGTGGATGGTGAGGTGGACCTGCGGGCGCACCTGCAGATCCTGACCACACCGAAGGTCGCCGTCTCGGTGCCGGCGACCAGGGTCACGCTGCCCGCCGGCGCCGCGACGGAGTTGGCCGCGGTCGTGCGCGAGGCCTTGTCGAACGTGGCCAGGCACGCAGGCCCCGGCACGCACGCGTGGGTGTTGCTGGAGGACCTGGGCCACGATGTCGTGGTGAGCGTGCGCGACGACGGCCCCGGCATCCCCGTCGGCCGACTGGCGCAGGCACGCGCCGAGGGCCGGATGGGCGTGGCCCAGTCGATCCACGGCCGGATGGCCGAGTTGGGCGGAAACACGGACCTGCGCACCGCGCCGGGCGACGGCACGGAGTGGGAGTTCCGGCTGCCGAGGGGACGCAGATGACGGACGAGCGAATTTCGGTGATGGTCGTCGACGACCATCCACTGTGGCGGGACGGCGTGGCACGCGACCTGTCCGAGCGGGGTTTCCAGGTGGCCGCGACCGCCGGGGACACGGAGTCCGCGGTACGGATCGCCAGGACCGTGCGGCCCGACGTGGTGTTGATGGATCTCAACCTGGGCACCGGTTCCGGCGTGACGGCGATCCTGGGCATCGTCGGCGACCTGCCGGCGACGCGGGTGCTGGTGCTGTCCGCGAGCGGCGCCCACGAGGACGTACTGGAGGCGGTGAAGGCGGGCGCGTCCGGCTACCTGGTGAAATCGGCATCGGTGGAGGAGTTGGTGGACGCGGTCCGCAGAACAGCGGCCGGCGACGCGGTCTTCACCGCCGGTCTGGCCGGCTTGGTACTGGGCGAGTTCCGCCGAATGTCCACGGCCCCTGATGAGGGCGTACGGACACCGGCACTCACCGAACGCGAAACGGACGTGCTGCGGTTGGTGGCGAAGGGCTTGAGCGCCCGTCAGATCGCCGAACGCCTGGTGATCTCGCATCGCACGGTGGAGAGTCACGTGCAGTCGACCTTGCGGAAGCTGCAACTGCACAACCGAGTGGAACTGGCGCGCTACGCGATCGAACACGGCCTGGACGGCGAGGCCGCGGACTAGGTTGTCAACAGGTAAGAATAGCGCTGACCAGCTCGGAATCAACCTGTACACAGGAACTTGTCCACACCTCCATTCAGTTATCCACAGGAAATTTCCAGCCGGCCGCCCCGGTTTCGAAGATCGAGTAGGCTCGAAAAGGGCCGTAGCCCCCGGTGAGGGCGGGGGCTGTCTTCTGGGCGGCGGCGGCGCATTTTTGCTGGTCGGCGCGTTGTCGGGAATGGCTGTCGTGACGTTGGCGTTACGGGCTCGTGTGGGTTGGCTGTGTCTTTGTTGTGTTTTGGGCAACTGATACCACGGGGCCTAAGACTCCTTGCTACCTTGATTCTATGTTCGCTGAACGATCCGCTCGTCGGCGTGGGGCTGGGCCGGTGGTTGTCAATGACTTGCGGGCGTCGGACGCCGAGCGTGAGTACGTGATCGATCTACTACAGCGTGCGGTGGGTCAGGGCATGCTGGATCTGGACGAGTTCGGGCAGCGCACCGACATCGCGCTGGCGGCCCGCACCAGGACCGAGCTCAACCGGGTGTTGCTCGATCTGCCGATTGCCGATCAACCGCTGCGTACCGACACCGACGACGTGTTGGTGTTGCGCAGCACGCTGTCCGAGGTGAGTCGGCGTGGCAACTGGCGGGTGCCGAGTCGGTTGCTGATCATCAGCCGGCTCGGGTCGACGAAGTTGGACTTCACCGAGGCCGAGTTCAGCTCGGCCGAGGTCACCGTCGAACTGGCGGTGACTGGTGGGTCGGTGGATCTGTTGGTGCCGCCCACAACGACCGTGCTCACGACCGCGGTTACCACGATCGGTGGGCAGATCGTGGAGCGTCGGCAGCGGCCGGTCGGCGCGCTCGGCGGACCGGTGCTGGTGCTTGCCGGCAAGGTGCGGGCCGGTGAGGTGCGCATCCGTCGGCCGCGGTTGGGGCCGGCGTTGGTGCGGTTGTCGATCGCGATCGGGTTGCGGGCGGCCGAGCAGGTTGCCAGGCGCCTTCCCTAGGACTGTGTTCAGCACAGTCCTAGACCTCGAGTGCGGAGCGGGCTGCTTCCTTTGCGGCGGCTGCGGTTCCGGTCGCCAGCACGGTGCGGGCCACGGTCTGGCAGTCGTCGAGGCGAACGGTGGCCAGTGCGGCGCCGACTCGGCTGATCGCCGGGGCGTTCATCGAGAGGCTCGCCATGCCGAGGCCGACCAGTACGCAGGCCAGGGCCGGATCGGCGGCGGCCTCGCCGCACACGCCTGCCGGCTTGCCCGCCGCGAGGGATGCCTCGCCGACCATGCCGATCAGGCGTAGCAGCGCCGGCTGCCACGGGTCGTTCAGCGCGGCGACCGCGCCGACCTGCCGGTCGGCCGCGAAGACGTACTGGGCCAGGTCGTTGGTGCCGATGCTGACGAAATCGGTGACCTCGAACACTTCGCGGGCGGTGAGTGCGGCCGCGGGTATCTCGATCATCACCCCGGCGCGCCGGATACCGGCGGCCCGTGCGCGTGCCACGAACCACTCGGCCTCTTCCGCGGTGGCGACCATCGGTGCCATCACCGAGACATCGGCGCCGCTGTCGGCGGCGGCACCGGCGATCGCGGCCAGTTGGCGGTCGAGCAGGCCGACCCGGTCCCGTGCCACCCGCAGGCCGCGTACGCCGAGGGCCGGGTTGGGCTCTGGTTCGGGATCGAGGAAGCTCAGCGGCTTGTCCGCGCCCGCGTCCAGGGTCCGCACCACGACCGGTTTGCCGGCGAACGGCGTCAGCACGGCCGTGTAGGCGGCGCGCTGGTCGGCCTCGCTCGGCTCGGTGGTGGCGGAGAGATAGCAGAACTCCGTCCGGAACAGGCCCACTCCCTCGGCGCCGGCTGCGGCGCCCGCCTTCGCGTCGTCCGGGTTGCCGACGTTGGCGAGGATCTTCACCCGGTAGCCGTCGACCGTGGTGCCGGTGCCGTTCCAGTCGGTGGGTCCGGTGTCGACGGCGGCCCGGACGGTGACCGTGGCGGTGGTGATCTGGACCGCGCCGGTGTCGCCGTCGACGACGAGGCCGGCCGGGTCCGCGTCGAGGATGCCGCGGCAGGCGACCACCGCGGGAACACGCAGCGCCCTGGCCAGGATGGCGGTATGGCTGGTGGGGCCGCCCTCCTCCGTGACGAGGGCGAGCACCTTGGCCGGATCAAGGCCTGCGGTGTCCGCGGGCGCCAGGTCACGGGCGTAGAGCACGCTGGGGCCGCTCAGTTCCGGCACGCCGGGCGGGGCGACGCCGGTCAGTTCGGCGATCAGCCGGTTGGCCACGTCCTCGATGTCACGGACCCGTTCGGCGAGATAGCCGCCTGCCGCGGCGAGCGCCGTGGCGAACGTGCCGGCCGCCTCGAAGACCGCTCGGGTGGCGGGCACGCCGCGATCTGTGACCAGTTGCTCGGCCTGGCTGACCAGGGCCGGGTCGGCGGCCATCGCGGCGGTGGTCTCCAGGACCTCGCGGGCCTCGCCCGTCACGGTCGCCGCTGCCTCTTCCAGACGTCGAGCGACCTGTTTCGCCGCCGGGCCGATCCGGCTCGCTTCGGCCGCCGGATCGGTTGGGGCGGGGCCGGTGGCGGGTTCGGGCAGCGGTTCGGCTACCCGAACGGCAGGCCCAGCCGCCTGGCCTGGGCTGACGCCGACACCTTGTAACGTGGTCGTGCTCGACATGGTCTAGACCATACCTTTCCCGGAGTGACGGCCAGGAACGGGGCGTGACGTTTCCGCAACGTCGGCTCCGCAGGCTTACTGATTCGACCATGCCCGCATCGCGGACACCATCTGTACATGTCTACCCAGAACACCGAGGACCCCCTCTTACGCCTTGCCGGCGAACTGCGCGACCTCGGCAGCCGCATGCTCACCACCGCCGACCAACTGAGCCGACAGGCCGCGCCCGCCGCACCGATCCCGCCGCCGGCACCGGTCCCGCCGCCCGTCCCGATTCCGGTCACGGAAACCGAGCCCGTTCCCGTGCCTGGGCCGTGGCAGTCGGCGGAGGACTGGGTCGAGCGGATGGACGAGGTGCCGGCGCCCGAGCCGCAGGCCAGCATCTGGGAGCGCCTCGGCGTCCGATCCATTGCGTGGACCGGCGCCGCGGTGACCCTGCTGGGCGCTGTGCTCCTGCTGGTGCTGGCCATTCAGCGCGGTTGGCTGGGCCCGGTGCCACGACTGCTGATCGGCGCCGCGTTCGCCGGGGTGCTGCTGGGCATCGCGCCTCGGGTGCGCCGGTCGCCCGGCGGTCGGGTGGGCTCGTACGCGCTGGCCGGCGCCGGGCTCGCGGTGTGCTACCTCGACGTGGTGGCGGCGACCGCGCTGTATCACTACGTACCGGTCGGTGTCGGGCTGCTGCTCGGGCTCGTGGTCGCCGTTGGTGGGCTGTGGCTCGCGGATCGCTGGCGGAGTTGCGCGCTGGCGGTGTTCGTCGTGCTGGGTGCGGCTTGTCTTGCGCCGCTGTGTACCCGTGGCGCAACGCCGCTGTTGGCCGGGTTCCTGCTGGTGTTGTCAGGTGCGGCCAGTCCGGTGCAGCTGCGTCGGGGTTGGCCGTGGCTGACCGCGGTGGCCGGCGTGCCGCCGGTGGTGGCCGCGCTGTATCTGGACGGGACCACGCAGCACTACGGCGGTGATGTCACCGTCACCGCGGTGCTCGCCGTGCTCACGACCGTGGTGTGCCTCGGACTCGCGGCGTTGACCGCGGTCCGGCAGCCGGCGGATCAGGCGTCGCTCGGGCTGCTGGTGATCGCGCCCACGCCGACCATGGTGGTCGCCACACTGTTGACCGAGCCGGCGGCGGCCGGCCTGCTGGCCGGTGTGGCCGCGCTGTTGCTGGGCGCGTGGCTGGTCCGGTACCTGGGGCCGACATGGTTGCCGGCGAAGTTCGCGGCGGTGGCCGGCGGCACCGGGGTTGCGGTGCTAGCCCAGGCCACGATGCTGGCCGTGCCGGACCATCTCGCCGTCGCGTTGCTCGGGCTGGCCATCGTGTTCGCCCTGGCTGCGATGTGGGGTGGGAGCCGGGGCACGTTGCTGGCCGCCGGGCTGTACGCCCTGGCGGGTCTGGTCGACGCGCTGGTCCATGGGCTGCCGGCGACCCTGCTCGTCAGCTCGCCACTGCTTCCGCTGACCACGACGACACTTGCCGACGCGGTGAGTACCGGTCTGCTGCTGGTGCTGGCGGGCTTCGTGCTCGTCGTCGCCCTGCTGCGGCTGGATCCGTCCGTGCCGACCCCGGTGTGGGTCGGGATCGGGCTGACCGGGCTCTACGGGTCGACCGGGGTGGTGCTGTGCGCGACGATGCTGGTCGCGGATGACCGGACCGGGTTCCTCGTCGGGCACGTGCTGGTCACGGTGTGCTGGGCGGTGGGCGCGCTTGTGTTGCTGGCCAAGGGGATCAGCCGGCTGCCGCTGCGCATCGCCGGGCTGACGCTGGTCGGCGCGGCCGTGGCCAAGCTGGTGCTGTTCGATCTGGCCGCACTGGACGGAATCGCCAGGGCGGCGGCGTTCCTGGGGGCCGGTATCGCGCTGCTGGCCGCCGGCGTGCGTTACGCGCAGTTGGTCAGCGGGCGGCGTTCCGAGTGAGGCCTACGCCGCGGTGTGTAGGACTTGCTGGATTTCGTCCACCGATGGGTTGACCATCCAGACGTCGCCGATGTTGATGGTCGGCACGGTCTCGTTCCCGTTGGCCGCGGCACGCACCGCGGCGGCTGCCTCCGGGTCCTGCCAGATGTTGCGCTCCCGATAGCTCAGTCCGGCTGCGGCCAGGTCGGCGCGCAGCATGGTGCAGAACGGGCAGCCAGGGCGGGCGTACATCACGATGTCGGTGTCGGCCATGTGTCCAGTGTGCGCCAAGGGACATGTCGGACGACGAATCAGCCCGTGCGCAACCGGCCGGCGTCGGCTGACCGGGTGTCCAAGGTGTCCGTCCTTTGGTGTGGTGCAGGCTGGGCTCAACGGCTACCTTTCGGGCAGTCGGCCCAACTAGGTGAACGCTGTTAACTACGCTGCCGTTTACCACCAAAACGGAGAGTCATGACCCAGGCCGCACGACGTGACCGGAACCGAGTCGACACCGACCAGTCCATCCGAACCGTGGCCAGAACGCTACTGGTCAGTCGGGGCCGGCAGGGTGTCACGCTGCGCGCGATCGCGCGCGAGATGGGCATCACGGCGCCCGCCCTCTACCGGTACTACGACTCGTTCGAGGACCTGATCCGCCACGTCTGCACCGACATCTGCGCCGACCTGACCGCCGAGTTGGCGGCAGGCCTCGCGGCCGTGCCCGACGAGGATCCACCGGGCCAAGTCTTCGCGGTATGCCGGGGATTCCGGGCGTGGGCCGTCCGGCATCCGCAGGAGTTCAGCCTGGTGTTCGCGACACCGGCCAGCGGCCAGCCCACCGACTGCACACCGGATCCGTTCGGGCGGATCTTCCTGACGGTCGCCGCGCGTGTGCTGACCGGGCAGCACCTAGCCGTGCCGGCGGATCAGGAGGTGCCGGAGAAGCTGCGTGCCGACCTGGCCGAGTTCCGGGCCACGCTGATCAACACGCTCGCCGAGACTGGCATCGAACTGCCGGAACATCTGTTCCCGCTGGGCGCCGCGTACACCATGGTGCGGTTCTGGGTGCGGCTGTACGGGCAGGTGGCACTGGAGGTCTTCGGTCGGCTCCCGTTCTCGGTGTCCGTTCCGGAGGTCATGTTCGAGTCCATGGTCGCCGAGTTGGCCACCGAGATCGGCCTGACCGCCAAACGACCATGATCCGCCGCCGACCAACCCGCACAAACTCAGAAGATGCGTGTCCCCACGAGCCGACATTCGCCGAGCAAGCGGAATGTCAAAAATCAGCCCTTTCCTATGGGGCGCCCCCCATGTCCAGTCTATTTCATTTTTGGGGGTGAAATGGCTGGTTGGGGGCGGGCTGTGGATAACTCGCGTGGGTGTGGATGGCCGTTGGACAGGTGGCGGTTTGTGTGGTCCGGTCGGCTGTGCGGCCGACCGGACCATCGGTTCACAGCACCACGTTGACCAGTCGGCCCGGTACCACCACGACCTTCTTGGGCTCCGCGCCCCCGGTCAGCGCCAGGATCTTCTCGTCGGCCAGGGCAGCCCTGCGGACCTCGTCCCGTTCCGCCGCGGCGGGGACGATGACTCGGGAGCGGACCTTGCCGTTGACCTGGATCGGGTACTCGATCGTGTCCTCGACCAGGTACCGCTCGTCGGCGACCGGGAACGGGCCGTGGGCCAGTGAGTCGCCGTGGCCCATGCGGGTCCACAGTTCGTCGGCGACGTGCGGGGCCAGCGGTGCCAGCATCTGGATCAGCGGCTCGGCCAGCACGCGAGGGGTGCCGGTCGTCGCCGCGTAGACCTTGGTGACGTGGTTGTTCAGCTCGATCAGCTTGGCGCCTGCCGTGTTGAAGCGCATGCCCGCGTAGTCCTCGTGTACACCGGCGATGGCCTTGTTCAGTGCCCGCAGGTCGGCCTCGGTCGGCTCCGCGTCGGTCAGCCTTGGTTCGCCGGTCTGCTCGTCGACGACGTTGCGCCACAGGCGTTGCAGGAATCGTTGCGCGCCGACGACGTCCTTCGTCGCCCATGGGCGGGACATGTCCAGTGGGCCCATGGACATCTCGTACAGGCGCAGCGTGTCCGCGCCGTAACGACGGCACATCTCGTCCGGCGACACCGAGTTGCGCAGGCTCTTGCCCATCTTGCCGTACTCGCGGTGGACCTCACGGCCGTCGTGGTACCAGCGTCCGTCTACTTCGGACACCTCTTCGGCCGGCACGTAGACGCCGCGCTCGTCGGTGTAGGCGTAGGCCTGGATGTAGCCCTGGTTGAACAGCCTGCGGTACGGCTCGACCGAACTGACGTCACCCCGGTCGAACAGCACCTTCTGCCAGAACCGGGAGTACAGCAGGTGCAGCACGGCGTGCTCGACACCGCCGATGTACAGGTCGACGCCACCCGGGTCGTGCGGGCCGTGCTCGGCGGGGCGCGGGCCGACCCAGTAGCGCTCGTTCTCCGGGGCGCAGAACGTCTCGTCGTTGGTCGGGTCGATGTAGCGCAGCTGGTACCAGCACGAGCCTGCCCACTGCGGCATCACGTTGACATCGCGGCGATACGTCTTGGGCCTGTCGCCCAGGTCCAGCTCGACCTCGACCCAGTCGGTGGCCTTGGCCAGCGGCGGGGCCGGCTCCGAGTCCGCGTCGTCCGGGTCGAACGTGATCGGCGCGTAGTCCGGGATGTCGGGCAGTTCCACCGGCAGTTGGTCGGCGGGCAGCGGGATCGGCAGGCCGGTCTCGTCGTAGACGATCGGGAACGGCTCGCCCCAGTAGCGCTGCCGGGCGAACAGCCAGTCGCGCAGCTTGTACTGCACCGTGCCCTCGCCGTGGCCGTGCTGCTCCAGCCACTCGATGATCGTCTTCTTGGCCTCGGCGACGTCCATCCCGTCCAGGAACCCGGAGTTGACCGCGGGACCCTCGCCGGTAAACGCCTCGCCGTCGAAACCCTCGCTCGGCGCGACCGTGCGGATGATCGGCAGGTCGAACGCGACCGCGAAATCCCAGTCCCGCTGGTCCTGGCCGGGCACGGCCATGATCGCGCCGGTGCCGTAGCCGGTCAGCACGTAGTCCGCGATGAACACCGGGACCTGGGCACCGTTCGCCGGGTTCGTGGCGAAGACGCCGGTGAACACGCCGGTCTTGTCCTTGTTCTCCTGCCGGTCCAGGTCCGACTTCATGGACGCGGCCCTGCGGTAGGCGGCGACCGCATCGGCCGGGGTCGCCGCGCCACCGGTCCAGCTCGGGTTGACCTCGGCCGGCCACGCGGGCGCGGTCACGCTGTCCACCAGCGGGTGTTCCGGCGCCAGGACCAGGTAGGTCGCACCGAACACCGTGTCCGGGCGGGTGGTGAAGACCTCAATGTGCTGGTTCCCGGCCGGGAACCGGATGCGGGCGCCCTGAGAGCGGCCGATCCAGTTGCGCTGCATGGTCTTGACCTTCTCCGGCCAGTCCAGCAGGTCCAGGTCGTCGACCAGGCGGTCGGCGTAGGCGGTGATCCGCATCATCCACTGGCGCAGGTTGCGGCGGAACACCGGGAAGTTGCCCCGGTCGCTGCGGCCCTCGGCGGTGACCTCCTCGTTGGCCAGCACCGTGCCCAGGCCGGGACACCAGTTGACCGGCGCGTCGGACAGGTACACCAGCCGGTGGTCATCGATCACCTGCCGCCGCTCGACGTCGGTGTGCTCGGCCCACGGGCGGCCGTCCGGGATCGGACGGGTGCCGGCGGCGAACTCCTCGATCAGCTCCGCGACCGGGCGGGCCCGCTGCACCGAGTACCCGACGTCGGTCGTGGCGACGCGGCGCCGCTCGTCGTGGCCCAGGCCCAGGCGGCGGATCTGTGACAGGTACCGCTGGATGTTGTCCTCTGTGGTCTTGCGCGGATGCTGGCCGGTGGTCACGGCGTACTGCTCGGCCGGCAGGCCGAACGCGTCGAAACCCATGGTGTGCAACACGTTTCGGCCGGTCATCCGGTGGTACCGGGCGAACACGTCGGTGGCGATGAAGCCCAGCGGGTGTCCGACGTGCAGCCCCTCACCCGACGGGTAGGGGAACATGTCCTGCACGAACAGCTTGTCGTCGGGCAGCGGGCGCGCGGCCAGCGGACCGGTCGGGTTCGGCGCGTGGAACGTGCCGTGTTCGGTCCAGTAATCCTGCCAGCGCTGTTCGATCTCGCCGGCCAGTGCCGCCGTGTAGCGGTAGGCCGGGACGGCTTCGGTCGGGTTGGCGGTGGTGACAGCGTCCGTCATCGCCGGAATCCTCCTGGTTCGTGTACCTGCTCCGGACAACAGAAAACCCCTCAGGCCGATGGAGGCCATGAGGGGCTGCCGCGCCGACCGTGTGGTTGGGTCAGCGCGGCTGGGTAAGGAGCAGGCGCACCGTGCTCATGTGAACAGAATAGCGCACCTGACTGAACGGGGTTCGACACATGCGTGATGCGCACCGAGCGGCCGCCGTGGCCGCACTGGTCGTGGCGGCCGGACTGCTCGCCGCCTGTACCTCGGCGCCACCGCAACAGCCTGCGGCTTCGCCGACACCGACCACGACATCGGACCCACCGACGTCGGCCGTCCCGGTCGTCGGCGCGGACTGGACCACGTACCACCACGACAACGCGCGCACCGGTACCGCGGCGGGGCTCGCACCGCTGGGCACGCTGAGCACGGCGTGGCGCGCCAAGCTGGACGGCGCGGTCTACGGCCAGCCGCTCGTGGTCGGCGACACGATCCTGGCCGCCACCGAGAACGACACGGTCTACGGCCTGAACGCGTCCAGCGGCGCCACGCTGTGGTCGGCGCACCTGGGCACGCCGGTGCCACGGTCGGGCCTGCCGTGCGGAGACATCGATCCGCTCGGCATCACCGGCACGATGGTCTACGACCCGGCCACCGGCCTGGTGTTCGCGCTGGCCGAGACGACCGGCGGCACGCACACCCTGTACGGCATCGATGCACGAACCGGCAAGGTCGCCGTGCGCACCGGCATCGAACCGCCAGCCGGTGACAAGATCGCGCACCAGCAGCGTGCCGCGCTGACCCTGCTGAACGGCCGGATCTACGTTGCCTACGGCGGGTTGTTCGGCGACTGCGGGAACTACATCGGCTCGGTGGTCTCGGTGACGACGTCCGGCGCCGACCCGCTGCACTACGCGGTGCCCACCGGCCGGGAGGGCGGCATCTGGAACCCCGGCGGCGCGACGGTCAGCGGCGCCACGCTGCTCTACACGGTCGGCAACGGCGAGTCCACGAGGGGCCAGTATGACGGCAGCGACTCGGTGATCGCGTTGTCGCCCACGCTGAACCGCACGGACGTGTTCGCGCCGACGAGTTGGCCGCAGGACAACGCGAGTGACCTGGACCTCAGCTCGGGCAGTGCAGCTGTGCTGGATAGCTGGGTGTTCGTGGCCGGCAAGCGGGGGACCGGCTACGTCATGACCGCGGGCCATCTCGGCGGGGTCGGCGGCCAGGTGGCCCAGGCGCAGGTGTGCCGGTCGTTCGGCGGCACCGCGATCGCCGGTGAGCGGATCATCGTGCCGTGCCCGGAGGGTCCGATGGCGGTGACCATCGCGGCGAACGGCACCCCGTCGGTCGCCTGGCACGCACCGGTCGCGGCGGGCGGCTCGCCCACCGTCGGCGGGGGCGCGATCTGGGTGGTCGACTACGACGCCGGCGTGCTGTACGCGCTGGACCCCGCCGACGGGCACGTGCGGGCGCGGGTGGACATCGGCACGGCCCCGCACTTCGCGTCGCCGACACTGTCCGGTTCGCGGGCCTACGTCGGCACCAACAGCGGGGTGGTCGCGGTCGCCGGGGCGTGACGGGGCCGCAGGTAGGCTGTGCGGCCGTGACCTTCGCCGCCACCGCGACCGCCGCGGCGCCGCCCGCACTGCGGATCGTCCTGCTGTTCGTGCTGCTGGCGCTCGGGGTGCCGCTGGGCGTGGTCGGGGTGCTGGGCTGGCGGCAGCGGCTGGCCCGAGGCGGGCGGTTCGGGGTGCGCACACCCGACGCGATGCGCAGTGACGACGCGTTCCGGCTGGCCAACCGCGTGGCCGGGCCGCCGGTGCTGGTGGCGGGGGTGGTCGCGGTGCTCGGCGGGATGGCCGCGTTCTGGCTGCCGAACACGGCCGCCGGCGTGGTCGCGGCCGGAATCGGGCTGGTCGGCGCGGTGGCGATCGCCAGGGCCGGCGGGGTCGTCGGCGACCGGGCGGCGGGCGCGCTGCCGAAGCCGGTGCCGCCGCAGTGTGCCGGGTGTGCCTGCGGCGGCTGCGCGGCGCTGGGCGGCTAGTTCCGGTGCACGTCACCCGGGTGGGTGGCGAGCAGGGCCGTCGGCATGCCCTGGCGGCGCAGCACCCGGCCCCACAGGTCCACGGTCGGCGGGCTGAGCACGTCGTCGGGCAGGGCCGGCACCACGATCCAGAACTCTCGCTCGATCTCGCCTGCCAGTTGCTCGCTCTCCCAACCGGCATAGCCGGCGAACACCCGAAGGCCGCGCAGCCGGGGGACCAGTGGCTCCGGGTCGGCGTCCAGGTCGACCAGCGCCA